>TARA_R100000049_G_C1957376_1_pt1 | contig 23091 bp, 32 predicted proteins | sample TARA_R100000049 | Tara Oceans TARA_R100000049 (sample SAMEA2619992) | marine metagenome | biome: marine biome (ENVO:00000447); feature: mesopelagic zone (ENVO:00000213) & marine oxygen minimum zone (ENVO:01000065); material: "saline water (ENVO:00002010), including plankton... | reverse complement strand
ATGAGCTACAACGCCAAAATAATTTAAATACAATAGGTTAAGGCAAATTTTGGAGGATTGCGTCAGAATCGTTGCCGACCCTCAAGTACAGAAAACCGATTGTCGCCAGATCGCCGCCCCCGGATAGAACCTGCCATAGCGTGATATCAGCCATTCACCACGCTTTCAGGTATTTGCCGCCGAGATAGACGCCGCCGACGATCAGGGCGGCATTGCCGACCTTTTTGGCAGCATCCCCGGCAAGCCAGACGCCCCCGCCGCCAAACAGCACGCCGACGCCAAAATAAATCAGCGGCAACGGCATTACTTACGGCCTTTCGCTTTGACCACGCGCCCGCCCTTGGCGTAGCGATAGCCCTTTTTCAGCCGACCATTGGCTTTTTTACCTTTTGCCATGTCGTCATCACCCTCCTGTTTGTTGATCATCTGCAATCGCAAGCCCAGACGCACGATTACCCCCTTTCCAAAGCCGCCATGAACAGCACCGCGCCGCACATGAGCGCAATCACGCCCCAATCAATCGTTTCGTATTCAAGGGGCATACCAATTACCAACCCGGTATCATCTTCGAACGGATCGCCCACCGGATCGCCTTCACCTTCAATTGTCGCCGCATCAAGCGCCAAATTCATGCATGCATGCTGATCCAGCACACCGCACGTCATCCAGCGCCCGTCCATGTATTCCACGGAATGCAATGCGCTATCGTAATGCGGTTCGAAGGTCGCCATGCGTCACCTAAACGTAAAAGCGATGGTTGCCGATATCGGTAAGGCGCGTTAGCGCACTGGCCCAAGACGGCAAGACCACATTCGGATTGAAATAGTGCGTTGCACCCCCGGTGATATCGTCCAGGGTGCCCGCAATCGCCCTGCCAGCAATCTGCAAGGCCAGACGGAACTGCGGGTCCTGCGTAGTCACCTTGCGGGCAAGGTCAAAATTCGGATCATTGCGGTTCCAAGCGGAGAACTGAGCAGGCTTCAGGCAGACTTCCACCGGGCTATTGCCCCACCATCCGCCAACCCGCGCACGGTTCATAATGACGTTGGCAACGGCATGCATGCCGCGTTCACCCTCGCCCCGCGCCTCGCCCCAGATCGTCCGGGCGATGGTGTCGACTTCCTGACTGATTTGTCCGGCATTGGTCAGATCGATCGTTGTGACCGATTTGCCCTTGGCAACCTGAAACGCTGCAAAAGCAAGCCCACCAGCCCCGACCAGAAGGAGTGCATCTTTCATCATGACGTCACCTCGACCATAGAGCCATCACCCATGATCTTGTATTCAGTGCGAACACCCTTGATCACTTCGGACTTGAAACCGATTTCATCCGTTGGCCCCGGCGCGGGCGATTGCATGGTGGCAAGATCTGCCCGGATATCCGCTATGATAACCGATAGATCACGAGTGTCTCCCTGCGCCTGACGCTGATAGGCAAGGCTTAAAACTTCCATATCACTCATGGCAAATAATCCCAGCTAACGGTGTAATATCCATTCACAACAGTGGATAACGCCCACAGCCCCAAACCGGCAGACAACAAAAACTGACCATCATGGACCGGCACAGCGTTCGAACTTCGTATTAACGCATGATTTGAAACCATGCTTCCCGGTGCAGACGCCCCATAAAAAAGCCCAGCAGCATAAGACGCCGCTGTCAAAATCGAAGCATGACGAACAATCACCCCGTTTGTGTTTAGCAATGGGCTTATGATTTCCACAGAGGACGCTATAAAACCTGCCGTTGCAGCATTCTCCCCTAACACCTTTACCGGGTGCCCTTGATCCGTGTCGCTCTGCATCATCGCCAGAATTTCGGCATTCTTGGCGATCACGTTGGCGAAGCTGTCCCCCGTGTTCGGATCAATCACATTCAGATCGCCCGAAGCGGTCAGGCGGTTGTCATCAACCCGGCCCATGGCGGTCCATAGTTCGAAGGTCGCCGCCGTTGCGTTCGGGTTGAAAATCTGGATTTTCTCGAACTCGACATCAAAGCTCAGGGACGCACCGGCAAAGAACCGGGAACGCGACCCGTCATTGATCACGATTTCCAGATCATCGGACGCAGCAACCATGGCAACGGAGCGGCCCCGGCGATGGATCGTGAACAAATCCCCCGGCTGAACCGATCCTTTGTAGCTTTGGAAAAATGAACTATCGGCCATGCTGCCCCTATTTCTTAAAGATCGCTGGAAGGATGAAGGCCGCGCCAAGCACCGGAACGCCGATCTTGATCAACATTTCCAGCGTGTTTGCGGTGTCAGACGTATTCGCCTTGCGCAATTCCGTAAGTGCGGTGCCAACCGTCTGATTGGACTTTTCCAGTGCGCTAAAGGCCGATCCGACCGTGATAGCCGCTAGATCAAGCGCGTCTGCATTCACATCGGCGGCAAAATCCCAAGCCTCTGGCGTGGTCGCGTCGATATTGACCTGTCCACCACCCGAAACCGCGATAGAACCATCTTCGGCCCCTGCCCGCTGGTCATAGTTGTTGCTGGTCGTTGTGCTGCTACTTTTGCTACTGGAATTGCTTAGTGCGGAACTCATGCAATCGCCTTTCGCATCACGGTTTGAACCACTTGGTAATCGCGCCGTTTCATCTTGAAAACCAATCCGGGACGATGCGTTGGTACATCGACCGCGACACATCCGAGTTTTGCGGCCCAGCCCTCAAGGGCGGGCATGCAGGTTTCGACCAGATCAAACCCCGGCAGATCGGCATTGGCGCATTCAATCACGAAATGCAGACCATCCCCGCCCGCCAGAAGCCGGACCAAAACCGACCCGATACGCTCCCCATCGGCCATAACGGCCAGCACAGAAGCCGCCCCCGCTTCCACGTCGTTTTGCAGCCCCTCAAGGCCGGTTGGGCTGTCTGGCAGGACAACGGGGCGGAAATGTTCCGCCGCCGTGTCATCCCACGCCACAACCCCCAACGTCACCGTTTCAATACCAGCCATGCCATCACCCCAGCGGCCACAAACGGAACGGCCATCTTGATCATTGAAACCGCGTTGTCATCGTCACCTCCGACGATAAACGGCGCAGTGTTGTAGCTGTAAATCTGCCCGGATGTTGCGCGGGCGTTGGACATGGCAGTTGCTTCGCTGGACGTTTCCAGCCAGCTACCGCCGCCACCCCCGCCGCCCATCATTCCGGTAAGACCAGAAAGCGCAGGAAACATATGCGCCCCCTATTTTTTGCGCGTGAGAACGATCATTCCGGCCAGCAAAGCCACACCGACACCGATATAGAGCCCGGTATTTGCCGAGCCACTTGCAGGCGGTGACGGATTTGGGTTTGACCAGCTACCGGCATTTTCACCCGTTGCATAATCCCCCCCGCCATCCATGGCGTTCTCGCTGCCAAAGGTCGCTTGCCATTGGGAATAGGTTTCAAAAACGGCATTCTTGGTTTTGTTCAGATACCCAAAAATACTGTCAAGAATTTCCAGCCCACCGGCACTTTGCGTCGTTTCAGCCATATTACCCCCTTAAGGCCAGCCGGGACGCGCTAGCGCCCCGGTTTACATCCACCTGTCAGGCGGCAACGCGCCCGCGAATTTCCTCGGTATACAGGTTGAAGTTGCCTGTAGCGGTCATATCCAGACGCACCCGGAAATCTTCAAGCAGCATCGGCAGGAAGTCGGAAAGACGATCACTGATCGTGAAATCAATGTGCGTCCAGCCGGTCTGCCAGACCTTGCCGGTCTGAATTGCCGCCGCCGCACCAACAACCCGGTCAAAGTCACGCAAAATTCGCTGGTTTGCCTCGACCTGAACGCTATCAATATCATCCGTGCTGATATGCATTTTCGTGATGTGATAGTCAGAGCGCGGCAAATCCTGCAATTCGCGGATGCCGGTATTACCGACGTTGAACGGATATTTCTTGATCGCGTAGAACTGACCAAGCGGTGTGTTTGGACCCAGCAGGCCATAAACGACCAGTGACGGCGACGTAACACCTGCCTTGATATCAACCTCAAGGGAAAGTGACTGAATATCGGCGGTGCCGATAGCCGGCGCATCTTCACCCATCGGGGTGCGCTGTGCCGGATCAGAGAACATGAGCGGCAACGCCCCGTCCTTAACTGTCTGGCCCTTGTAGGTCAGAATTGCCGCCAGATCGGCAGCGTCAATGCGAATGGTTTCCTGCCCGTCGATATAGAGCCGGATTTCACCAAGCACGGTGCCAAGGCTGGCTTTCGGCACATCAACCACGCCCGCGCCCAGATCGGCCTGAATGCGGAACAAAAGCTGATGATAGGTTACGCCGTTCGGCAGGTTGAACGTTGCGGTTTGTCCCGCACCGATACCGGAGCCGTTCGGCATTTTTTTGGAAATGCGATTGGTCAACGCGCCGCCCCCTTACTTATCGAAGCCGTCAGAGGCCTGTTTCACAATCGCCACGTCGTACATCATGTTCATGACGTAACCGGCAACCATGACGCCCAACGCGGTCAGAACGACCGTTTTGATATCACCCTTCAAATTGACCCCCTAAGCCATGTTCGGCTTGATGAATTTGTCATAAATGACCGTCGCGACCAGCGCGGTAGCAACGCCCACTGCAAAACTCTTTGCACTCACGGAAAACCCCTTTTTCCTGTGTGACAGCCGGGGAAACAAAAAACCCGGTCGCCTGTCTGACAACCGGGTTACGCCGCAATTTCGGGGGCGGCAAATCTAGGTAACGTTACATTACCTTACGTAGGAAAATTCACGATTTTTCAGTTTTTCCCTTTGGTAATGGTCCCGTTTTTCTCGTGAATGTAATGGTGCGGCTGTAACGCTTGGATTTCTGCGGTTGACACGCCGCCCAACTCGTCACTTGCCGCCTTAAGATCACGCGGCCCTTTTTGCCGGAAAACATAAGTTTCGGTGCAATTACCTCGAAACCGGGTATTGACTTCTGCAATTCGCTGTGAAACGCCGATCAATTCAATCCCCGAATGCCGCCCCCGCGAACAGAGATCACCAAACCCACCGAATGCGCGTGGTATCCCTGTCACGGGGAAACATTCGTTCATTTCCTCGACCAGCAAACAGATTTGCCGTTCGTCGTGCCCGTCGAAAAATGGCCGTTGGGCGACTTTCAACAACTTTGATAGCCGATCAAGCGCGGCCATTTCCTGCCCGGCTGGCGGCACATAAGCCACCCGGAAATTGCGCCGCCAGTTTCGCGCCATATAGGCCCGGACCTGATCAATCGTTGTTACCCGGAAAAAGCCGCGCTCGTGCTGGTATTCGTCCTGAGGATCAAAGACAACGGCCCGCTTTCGTTTCGCAATCAAACGCTTTGCCCGCGTCGATTTGCCGGACCCGGATCGACCCCAGATGCCAATCCGGCCCGCTTCTGAAAACGCCGCCATTACGTCGGAGCCCAGTCATATTGACCACCATTTGCAGGCGGTTCTTTGGCTGGTTCCGGCTTGGCCCTTTCGGCTTTTTTATCTTGTCCAGGGGATTGATTGACCGGCCTTGCCTTCTTCGCCTTGATTTCCGAAACAACCCCCATTGCCTTAGGCAAGGCAAAGGCCGAAATCGCGGCAACGCGCTGAAACCACACACCACCGGGCTTAACAAGGAAATGCATGGAAGGTGTATCAAGACAGATATCATACAGCGCATCGGACGCGGCGCGCGCCTGATCCATTTCGCTGTCATCAATCTTGAGGCTGGTCAGATATGGCGGCACACATGCGCCGATCTGGAAGGCGGTACAGAAGGACGAAAAGAACACGTCCGAACTGATAAATTCGCCGCTGTCATCGGCCAGATTTGACAGGCCATCCAGCCCGCCAAATTCGTCGGCCTCGCCTTCTAGCGGATCAACCGTGAACGACGCCAGATGTTCAGCACCCGCATCAATATCGTCATGATCGGATGTATTCGGCAAATCCGGCGAGGATGGCCCGTTGAGGCTCGTGGACTGGTTCAGGCTGGCTTTCGTCGGCCCGGCTTTCGGCTTCGTCTGGCTGGCTCCCGGTAGCCAATCGGTCTTTTCGGTCATCATCAACCCCCTTACGCTCGTGGGCGCGTCTGGCTTCCCAATACGCCCTCAATTTCTGGTTTGATGCGACCCGTCCCCATTTTTCATGATGCGAACACCCTTGACCGTTGTTGTCGTCGTTAGGTGTGCAAAAGTAATATGCAATCTGATTTTTGTTCGCCTTGACGTAGACCGGGTTCCCACACCCTGAACAAGCGCGAACTTCAATCACAGTGCCCGGATCAACGGTTGCCATTTTCCAGCCGCTCGATCCGCTCGACCATTTCGTTCAACAGCCCGCCCAATTCGACTAATGCTTTGTCGATCAGATGGGCCTTGTTAAACAAAGGCGCTTTCTGTGCAGCTTCCTGTGCCGCCACCAATTTGTCCAATCGTTCTTTCATCTAGGATCACTCCATCTTCGTCATAGATTTCATATCGGCGATAGACCTTCTTCATTTTCGATTTGAACTCTTTTCCGCTTTCCTCCCCGTGGATGTTGCTGGCAATCATTTTTGAAATCAGGGGCGGCAATTCCCATAGCTGGTCTTTGTCCACCCCGGACAGAACTGCAAGGTTTGCTGACAAGCCGATCATCATCGCGGCGATGGTCTGGCGCTGTTGTTCCTGCATGACCTGTTTGACGACACCCGGCCCGCAATTGCTCGTGTACTCAAACAGGCTTCCACCCGTTACAGCCCGGCAGCGTTCCCACATATGATCGTCCTCAATGCGGGTGATATTTTCGTCTTCATCCCATGTCCGGGCCTTGTAACGTATACGTAGGAGCGCATGCGCATAGATATCGCCCAATTTGGCGCGAAGATCGGCCCATGACGTAACGCCCCATTGTTCCTTTAAATGCTTCTTTCCGGCCCGCAATTCGATGCGCCACATCTGATCCCCGGACCTCTCAAATTCGTCCCGGTCAATCCCCCAGATTTTCCACCATTCGTCTTTGCGTTTGGCGACGATATCGCGGCGCTTGTCATAGATGCAGATTTGCCGCCCCGGCATTTTACCGATTGTCAAGCCGGTGCATTGACGTTTCTGCCAGTGCTGCCCGATTTCCTCGCCGTGCATGTCGGCCTTGGTTGTCCCATGGAGCGCGAAGCGGTGCGGATCAAGCCGGAAATCACCGGGCATGCGCCAATCCATCGCGAAATCGACCCTTGCAATGGCCTCTTGCAGGACCGTCGCCCCCACGGCCTCAAGATCGGCATACATAAGCCCTATGGCCCCCTCAAAGCCGTATGTCGCAAGGGTTGCCGACTTGCAGGAAACCCGGATATTCCAGCCTTCGCGCTTCTGGGATTTGGAAAAGAACCACGTAAAGCCAAGATTGCCGGTATCAACCCGATACGTATAGCCGCCACGCGCCCCGGTTTCGGCAACATGACCCTTGAATTTGCCGACCTGTGCAAAGGTTTCCTGTTTGGTTTCCTGTGCTGCCACCTTGGCCGCTTCGAAAGCATCAACCGCCCGAAGCGGGATGACTCCCTGAAACGTCACATCAAGACCGTCAAACCCTGCGTAGATTAAATCCATTTTCCCTACCCTGTAATCAGAAGGGGGCGTGATACAAAAATGCCCCCTTCGCCCGTCAATCAACCAGTTTCCTCAAATCGGCAATATCAACGGTGTGCCCTGACATCTTGACCGCTTCTGCCAAAAATCCCGCGCCAGTCAAAACCTTTTCAAGCGCCTCTGCGCCTTGCCGCGCAACCGGCCCGTAAACAACGACAACACCCCAGCCCCAACTGGTTTTGGACCGAGAAACCATTACGCACCAACATTCAGGAAAGCGATTACCGCGCATTTCTTCGCGTTCTTCCCGGCTCAGTGCATCCATTCCGTTACCCATGTTTCACCTCAGTTGTTAAACCAGCCATCAATGATGCCCGCGAACACGGCAGCAACAACCGCCGCACCGATCACAACACCAACGAAAAAGGCAATTATCGTTACGCCGCTCATCGTTCGCATCCTTTCCGCATTTCGTCGTATGGTGATGTCACGGAAAAAATCCGCGTCTTATGCGTCCGACGGAAGGACCGCACCTGAGCACGTTGCCGGTCAAAATTATCCGCCTCAAATTCAGAGAAAAACGGCCCCACAACCCCGGCGACATCGCCAGTTTTCAAGTCAATATCAACAAGCACCCACGCGGACGGGTAAACAATTTTCGCGCTGTTTTGACTTCCTGCCGGACCTGTAAAAAGACAACCACCCATTATCGTTCAAACCCTCCGCCATACCCGAACCGGGCAAACTCGATTGACCATGTTTTCTGATTTCCCGGCTCACGCAGCCGCCGCACCTGCTTCCAAAGGCGGTCAAGGTTTCCTTTGGTGACAGACCGGCACATAGGCCAGATTTCCGCGCTCTCTATCGGCGGGTTCTTAGCCTTCATCATGGCTTCACATGCCGCCAGACAGTCGAAAGCGCGATCAGTCGGCAGAAAAGCCGCGTATTCCTCGCCATCTTCTGACCATTCCACGAAACAGTGTTTCGCATGAGAGAACGCACCGCCAAAAATCGGCATTGTCTCATGCGAAAAACCGTCTGGAATACGAAAGGCCGGGGCGTTAACCCCGGCTTGCTCGTTGCCCTTATGCGGCATCTTGGGTCGCCTGACGCGGGCGCTCCCATTTCAGATTATAGATACCCGGCGCGTCACCTTCGAACGCCGACAGGTTCAACGCTGATGGGAAGCTGGGATCATCAAGTGACATGGTAAGGAACTGCTTCCCTGTGTTCGGGCCGTTCTGAATGGTTTTGAGCCATGCCGCGCCCAGCTTGACCGCGCCACCCCGGCCAGCGCCGAACACATCATAGGCCGGACGCCCCGGCTCTTTGCCGGTGCCGACTGGCGGCTTGCCTTTATCCCAATTGCCATCAATGGCATGAATTTCAATATCAAGGCCGAAATGCAGCGTCGAGAACTGCCCGGATGCATGCTTGCGATCATCGGAAAATTTAAGCTGGTTCATCGTTCGTCATCCTCGTGGAATGTGGAAATTGGCGCTTCGCGCAGAGGGTTTTCTTGAGGTTTAGAAGGGGAAGGCAGAATTTTGACAAAAACCACCTTCCCCACTTGTGGAGAGGCAGAAGCCCCTTCCAAACCCCCGTGAATTTTGGCTCCCCAGCCTCACACGGGCGAAACTGCTATCGCTGCCGGAAATACTTGCAGCTTGCCGAACCCGACTTTATCGGCCCCGACTTGTACCGGCCCGGAAAGGCCGCAACCATATTGCAGGTCGGCTTCTTTTCGGGATCGCGGCAATACATGCAGTCGGCGCAACGCTTGTCCTTTGGGCCAGTGCCCGGAAAGAACGCATACGCGCCGAACTGGTTTTTTTTGAAGGGGATATGCACGGCCCGGACGTAATGCCCTGATCTTGCTCTAATTGCGTCATCTTCGTTTCCCTTTGTCCGGCGATCCTCTGTACCGGACGGGGCACCGAGCTTTGGGAAACGGGGTGCCCCTATGGGTACGGATCGCACATTGCACAGTATCACTATGCAACTTGCAAATAGAACTCCACAACTCCCCGTATGTTGTCAAATGGGTTTTTTTGGAGATACAATCTTTGCGGGAAACGGAGATATGAGCGATGAAATCAATCAGCGGTTACATTGACGACGCCAGACGGCATTCAAACCTGCATTCGAACAATGCGGTCGCCCGCGAACTTGGCATCAATAGCATCAACATGACGCGTTATCATCGCGGGCATGGCCTGCCCGGTGATGAAATAATGATCAAGTTAGCCTTGCTTGGCGGCAATGATCCATTTGAGGCTTTACTAGACCTCAATTACTGGCGCACCAAAGGAACGGACGCCGAGACTTATTATATTAAGATGCATGACAATATTCACAAAGCAATGGACGGGATTGCGGCCTGATCGCAATCCTACCTTTGTGTATATCCTACGTGATTTTGCGCCCTACCCTAGAGTAGCGAACAGGATAGCAACGGATTAACACATGATTTGCGGCTAATATATATTATAGAACTTTGTGATATAGGAGAACGAACAACCTTTCCGACCTTCAATCCAGATCAATAACCAGCCCATCATACGCTGGCGCGACATGATCCGGCGTATCTGCCATTGCTTCATCGTAATCAAAAAGAATGCTCATGTGCGTGAAGTAAGTTTGTTTGGGTTTGAATTCCTCAACCCACTGCAACGCTTTTTCAAGATGTGCGTGCGTCGCATGCGGTTTATGACGAAGGCAATCAACAACCCAGACATCCAGCCCGTAAAGATGTTCTCGAGATTCTTCCGGGAAATTGACCACGTCCGTTGAATAGGCAAATTTCCCAACTTTGAAGCCAAGTGTTTCACCGTAACCGTGATCCTGAAGGAAAACGGTTATCGGAACCCCTGCCGCTTCAAACGGCCCGGATATTACATGCGGGATCAGCACAGGTTTGTAATAAAAGTCTGTGCCGTTGGCCAATGGTTCAAACACATAGGCAAAACGATGATCAATGTCGGAGATGGTTTCGGCAGACGCGTAAATATTGATCGGTCGATGCATCGCGACATTGATCCAGCGAAGCTCATCTATGCCATGGACATGATCAGCATGTGCATGTGTGAACAGCACCGCATCAACATGATTGATGTCATGGCGCAATGCCTGTTCACGAAAATCCGGTGTCACATCGACAAGGATTTTTTTACCTGCCTGCTCGATCAGGATTGAACTTCTCAGACGACGGTTTTTCGGATTTTTCGGATTGCATTTTCCCCATCCCAAGCCAACGGATGGGACACCGTTTGATGATCCGCAGCCCAGAATGGTGATTTTTGTCACTGTTCGCCCGCCTCCGGGGACAGAAGATTCTTGCGATCAGCTTTCTTGAATAGTGTGAAGAAATTATCGCTGGTTATCCGGGCTATTTCATGAACATCAACGCCCTTGATCTGAGCAAGTTTTGCCGCTGTATGTGCGACATAGCTTGGTTCGTTTGGTTTACCGCGCTTCGGGACTGGTGCCAGATATGGCGCATCGGTTTCCACAAGCAAACGGTCAAGCGGAACATCAGCGACCGCTGCCTGGATTTCTTTTGCGGAATTGAAGGTAATAATCCCGGAGCACGAGATATAAAAACCAATCTTCAAGGCACGTTGCGCCAGTGTCGCCGAACTTGAAAAGCAATGAATGACACCAGTAAACGGCCCCTTTTCATATTCCTCTTCAAGGATATCCATCGTGTCGTCGTCTGCGTCACGTGTGTGGACAATCAATGGCAGACCGGTTTCGCGACATGCGGCAATATGGGCGCGAAAGCTTTGGCGCTGTGCTTCGCGGGGGGCATGATCGTAATAATAATCAAGGCCGCTTTCGCCGATACCGATAATCTTCGGATCGGATGCCATTTCGATCAGGCGATCAGGTGATGAAAGCCCCTCCTCGCCCGCCTCGTGCGGGTGGACACCTACCGTGCAGTAAATGTGGTCAGCTTTGGCAGCGACGGCGCGAACATTTTCGAAAGTCGAAAGCTTGACGCCGATACTAACCATCATACCGACACCAGCATTCCGGGCACGTTCAATTGTGCCCGGAAGGTCTTCGGAAAACTGGGGATAGTCCAGATGGCAGTGGCTGTCGACAAGTGCGACATTCATGCCTTCTCTCCTTCGTCTTCGGCTTCGACATAGCGCGGGAATACGCCTTCCGGCTTTGGCAGTTTGGCGCCTGCGACCAGGGCGTGATCTGCGCCAAGCTGTTCAAATCCGCGCTGATCAAGCGGTAGAACAAGCTGGTCAAGGATTTTGGCAGCAGATGCGGGCATCAACGGCTGTACCAGAATACCGACATGACGAATGACTTCGGCCAGGACATACAGGACAGTTTCCATACGCGCCGGGTTGGTCTTCTTCAAGCCCCAAGGAGCCATTTCATCGACGTAGCGGTTCGCGTCACCAACCAATTCCCAAATTGCTTCGATGCCTTTATGAAATGCCTGTGCATCAAATAGTGGGCGAACGTTATCAAGCATGCCATAGGCCTTGCCAAGGATGGCCAGATCAGCCTCGGTAAAGTCACCTGCGGTCGGGACAGAAGCGTTGCAATTCTTGTGGATCATCGAAAGGACGCGCTGGCACATATTGCCAAGATCGTTGGCCAGCTCGCTATTCATGCGGTTGACCATCGAACGATGCGAGAAGTCACCGTCGTTACCGAAAGGAACTTCGCGCAGCAGGAAATAACGTGTCTGATCCAAACCATACCGATCTGTAAGGTCGTAGGGATCAATCACATTTCCAAGCGATTTAGAGATTTTCTGCCCCTCATTGGTCCACCAGCCATGCGCAAAGACCCGTTTCGGCGGATTGATCCCGGCGGCCAAAAGGAATGCTGGCCAGTAAACCGCATGGAACCTAAGGATATCCTTGCCAACCATATGCAGATCTGCAGGCCAGAACTTTGCAAGTTTCGCCGGATCCGCATCCGGATAACCGATCGCGGTCAGATAGTTGGTCAACGCGTCAAGCCAGACATACATGACATGATCTTCGTCGCCCGGTACCGGTACGCCCCATTTAAAGCTGGTCCGCGATACCGACAAATCATGCATGCCACCCTTTACAAAGCTGATCACCTCGTTACGGCGTGACTGTGGCGCAATGAAATCGGGATTGTCGTCATAGAATTTCAGCAAGCGATCGCCCCAGGCGGACAGCTTGAAGAAATAGCTGGGCTCGGAAACCCACTCGACGGGGGCACCGGTTGGTGCAACCTTTTCCCCATCCTTTTCAATCAGTTCCTTCTCGCCGTAGAACGCCTCATCGCGAACGGAATACCAACCGTCATAAGAGCCAAGATAAATTTCGCCCTTTTCAAGCAATGTGTTCCAGAGTGCCTGACAGGCTTTCTTGTGGCGTTCTTCGGTCGTGCGAATGAAATCGTCATTTGAATAATTCATATGAACGGCAAGATCGCGAAAATTCTGCGAGACCTGATCGGTAAAGGTTTGCGGATCGATCCCCTTGGCCGCAGCCGATTTGTCGACCTTCTGGCCATGTTCATCGGTGCCGGTCAGGAACATCACGTCATAACCGTCCAGGCGCTTGAAGCGGGCCAGAACGTCGCAGGCAAGCGTGGTATAGGCATGTCCTATATGCGGCTTGTCATTAACGTAATAGATCGGTGTTGTGATGTAATAGGGCTGTTTGTGCCCGGTCATGATCGCAAATCCTTCGCGCAAGTCGTGAAACAAAACGGCCCGAAATGGGCCGTTATGGTCATAATTCCGGTTGATTGGTGCTTTTTTCAGTTTCGCATGGTTTCTTCAAGCATGAAGAACGCATTGAGCAGAGCCTGTTTGCGATCAAGATGCAAACCACGCGTGGCACTCATCAGTTCGCTGATCTTTTCCCACACCTCAATCCATTGATCAAGCGGTTGCGCAGCGGCCATGCGCTGCATCGCGGGCAATTCCCCTGCAATCACTTCGCGCGGCGCCTGCCCTGTTGCCGCAAAGCGTATCAGACGACCGAGCCACCAATGCAGGAGGTTCGTCACCGTGGCAAAGGCGGCATCACGATCCGCCGGGGAAAACCGTTCTGAAAATTTATGCTGTGCCAGCACGTCCGCATCCGGCAATGCCGCGAGTAAACGGACCATTTCGGTATAAAACTCAAGCCCGCCAACATCGTGCAGTTGCAATGCCCGGCCAATACTGCCTTCTGCCAAACCAGACAACGCATCCCGGTCATCAAGATCAAGGTCCGGGCAATAGCGCCCCAGAAGATCGATCACCTGATGGTCTTCAAGAACACCAAGATTAAGACGGCGACAGCGCGATCGGATCGTCGGCAAAAGCTTGCCGGGTTGATGCGCAACCAGGATCATCATTGCGTTCGCAGGCGGTTCTTCAAGAACCTTGAGAATCGCATTGGCCGCGTTCCGGTTCAATTCATCGGCAGCATCGACAATGACAATCCGCCAGCCGCCTTCGGCAGCGGTTTTTGACATGAAATTGCCAACCGTACGAACGCTATCAACGGTAATTTCCCCCTGCAGACGCTTTTTCTTTTCGTCATACTGGCGTTCAATAACCTTGAGATCGCCATGCCCACCCCCTGCAATGCGACGGAAAACAGGGTTTTCAGGATCAACATGTAGTCCTTCGGGAGCATCTCCAAACAACCCACCGCCCTGTTCATTACCATCAGAAAGAACGAAACGCGCCATACGATAGGCGAGTGTTGCCTTGCCGACCCCGCGGGGGCCGCATAACAACCATGCATGATGCATGCGTTTACTGTTCCAAGCGTCCAGAATGGTCTTTTCAGCGTCGTCATGACCTACGAAATGGCCATTGCGGCGGGGCGTTGGGAAAGTACCATTTTCTTCCTGATCATCAACAGCCATTATCCGGTCCCCTGCGCGGATAATCTGGAAGAAACCGCCGAAATCATGCGTTCGGAAACGGTATCGATGTCACTGTCGGCGTCGATAATTTTACAGCGTTCCGGATTTTCACGGGCAATATCGATAAAGCCCTGTCTAAGCCGTTGATGGAAATCTGATCCCATACGCTCAAAGCGGTCTTCTGCCGCACTAACATTGGCAAATCTAGCCCCCGCCCGTTTCAGACCGACATCAACCGGTAGATCAAAAATCAGTGTCAGATCAGGTTTGAAATCGCCAATCGCGACGTGCCAAAGATTGCGGATATATTCTGCGCCAAGACCATGACCATATCCCTGATAGGCGACTGAGGAATCGGCAAAGCGATCACACAGCACTACCTTGCCTTCGCCAAGTGCAGGGCGAATGGTGCGTTCAACATGGTCGCGACGCGATGCAAACATCAGCAACGCCTCCGTCACGGCATCCCAACGTCCCGGGTCGCCGGTGAGCAAAAGATTTCTGATTTCCTCAGCTCCCGGTGAACCGCCGGGTTCTCGGGTTACGACAACGGCGCGTCCGCGCTGACTGAACCAGCTCTCAAGCCGACGTATCTGGGTTGTTTTGCCACTGCCTTCACCACCTTCAAAGCTGATGAATAAACCGGGCATCACACTCACCCGTTTGCTCCCCAAAGCAGGTATTTGATTGCCGCACCGATGCGACCAATAAAGCCAAGGCGATCAACTTCGGTTGCCGCGTAAAGCGGGAATTCATGCGGCTCTCCGCCCGGAAGTTCGACCTTAAGCGTTGCAACCTGCTGTCCTGCAGCAATCGGAGCCGGAATTGGGCCTTCGTAAACGACCGAAACTTTCATGTCGTCACGATTGGTGCGCGGCAGAGTCAAAAGAATGTCCTGATCGGTGACCAGATCGACTTTTGCTTCAGAACCAAGCCAGACGTTGGCTGAGCTGACAACTTCACCGGAATCAAACAGGTCGTAATTGTCAAATTCACGGAAGCCCCAATCGAGCAATTTTTGGGACTCTGTCCGGCGTTCACGTACGGAACCCAGACCATTCACCACAAGAATAAGGCGTCGACCATCACGTTCTGCTGTCGCGGTCAAGCCATAGCCAGCCGTTTCAGTGTGACCGGTTTTCATGCCATCCACGCCGGCACTGGTGCCCAAAAGCGGATTCCTGTTTGGCTGGCGAATACCGTTATACGTGAATTCCTTGACGGCATAGAGCTCATAAAGCTCGGGAAAATTCCGGATGGTGTCGCGTGCAAGAATAGCGAGATCGTGCACCGTGACCAGATGGCTTTCATCTGGCCAGCCGGTTGCGTTTTTAAACACGGATTTTGTCATACCGATTTTGCGGGCTTCGGCAGTCATTTCCTCAGCAAAGGCTTCTTCGGTTCCAGCCAGTCCTTCGGCGACGACAATGGCGGCATCATTTCCCGATTGAACAATAATGCCATGCAGCAAATCGTTGATCGAAACATCGGAGTTTACCTCGACGAACATTTTCGATCCGCCCTTGCGCCATGCTTTTTCGCTAACATGAAACGTGTCATCAAGCGATACGCTGCCACTTTTGATGCGATCAAACAGCATATGAACTGTCATCATTTTGGTCATTGATGCCGGTTCGGTAAGCGCGTCACCATTCTTGTCAAGCAAGACCGTACCGGTGTCGTAATCCATCAGATAGGCTTCGCGTGCAGTTGTTTCGAGTGCCTGCACACTGGTCAGGGATATCGCCATGGCCGAGCCGAATATTGCGGCCCCGGCCACTACCCGGTTCAGTTTTGTCTTGAACGGAATTGGCGGCATCAAACTCATAACGTCCTAACCTTATTCTTTAAATTCAAAAATCGTACCGCCGTTGCTGCGGCGGACAAAGATCGGTCTCTATGTCGCAAATCCGGCAAAATTGTGCAACCGCTTCGACTTTTCGACAAATTCCTAGCAACCTGAAACGCTGCTTTGCAAAGCGCCATCGGCGCATTCGACGACAACTTTTGCACCATTTTGCCCCGTGGCAATGACCCGCTCGAGCAAAATGTCTGCTTCCGGAACGGTATTTAACGGTCCAAGGCGAACGCGGTAAAAGGTGGTTCCCTTTACGTCAACCGGCTCTATTTTGCTTGGTGCCATGTCATACAGGCGGTTACGAAGGTTAAGGGCATTGTCATAAACAGAAAACGCACCCGCCTGCACATAGATTGAAGACGGTGAAACAGGCTCAACCCTGACGACTGCACCCTCATCAACCGTACCGTCAAGTGCGGTTTGCTCAACAGATTGTGTGGTTGCTCTCTTCTCAACTGGTGGCGTTAACCTGATGGTCGACTTCGTTGGTTCCCCGCTGTCCGTAATCGGCCCGTCATTATCAAGCTGAACCGTCTCCACCGTATCGCGGGGGGCTGCGGAAACAGTCTGCTGTTCTGCGACTGTCACAGCAGGCGCAGCCTTACCCTGCGCAATTGCAGCCATCTGCCGGCTCTCATCTTCGATCACTTCAACCAGAACCTTGGCCGTTCCTTTTTGCTCGAACCCAAGAAGCTGGGCGGCGCGGCGTGACATATCAATGATACGGCTATGCGCAAACGGTCCGCGATCGTTGATGCGCACCTTAAGCGAGCGTCCGTTTTCAAGATTGGTCACACGCACCACACTTGGCATTGGAAGTGTACGGTGGGCTGCAGATACCTCGTACTGGTCAAAGATTTCGCCATTCGCGGTCTTCTTGCCATGGAATTTCGGGCCATACCAGGACGCAATACCGGTTTCCTTGTACTCGTAATCGGCCGCCGGGTAATACCATTGCCCTGCTATCTCGTAAGGATTGCCAATTTTGTAAGAGCCAACTTGCACTGGTGCCTGCTGTTGGGAGCCTCCAATACGTTTGACGCCATGGACAGCAAGTTGCGTTTCAGCACAACCGGCCAATAAAACGGTCATGGCAAGTGCACCAGCAGCCCAACGGCCTTTGTTCCAGCCCTGTACAAGCGCCTTGCGCGCGTTTCTCGGCATTCAGTTGTCCCCGTCCAGATATTGAACCTGTATTTGATAAATCCAGAATAATTAGCGACCCGCAATCGCATCAGCAAGTGTGCCAACTGCAATTGCAAAATAGGTAGATCGGTTCCAATGCATAATGGTGTGGAAATTGTTATAAACCATATAAGCAGGTCCGACACCGTCATTTACAATGACAATTGCGGCTTCCATATCGGCTGATGGCAGGCTGGAACCGTCGGGCATCCGCACACCAATCTTCTGCCATTCGCTGATCGGTTTGCGAATTTCGCGCCCTGTCATTGATTTATCAAGATTTTCGGGAATGCTGACCTTGCGGCCCCAGCGTTCATCCGTTTTCCAGCCAACGGTAGACAGATAATTCGCAGCAGAGGCAAACACGTCTTCCTTGGCGCCCCAAAGATCAATCTTTCCATCGCCATTTCCATCGCGCGCATAATTCAGGAAGGTAGAGGGCATAAATTGCGCCTGCCCCATGGCACCGGCCCAGGACCCTTCCATCTTTTCAGCCGCGATATGTCCTGCATCAATGATTTTAAGTGCATTGATCAGTTCCGTGCGGAAATATTCTGCGCGCCGACCTTCAAATGCGAGGGTCGCGAGCGAGTCAACAACCGAATATCCGCCAGTATGACGTCCAAACCCGGTTTCAATTCCCCAGAACGCCGTCAGGTAATGCCCCGGAACACCGTATTTCTTGGCAGCAGCATCAATGACGGTACGGTTCTCTTCATATTTGCGGCGTCCCTCGTCTATTCGAGACTGCGGGACCACACGCTGTAAATACTGTTCGAAGGTCAGTTTGAATTCCGGCTGGCTGCGATCATACTCGATAACTTTCGGGATCGGCTGTGTGTTTGCAAAGGCAACATCCAATGTAGATTGGGAAATGCCCTTTGACGCGGCATCCTTTTTGAAATCAGCCAGCCACGCATCAAAACCCTCGGTCGTAAAGGCCGGTAATTCATCGGTATTGGCTTGAGCAAGAACAGGTGAAGCCGTCACGAGCATGCTAATAATTGACGCTACAGTCCCGATGGTCCGATAATTCATTTTGCTCGCCTCGTGCCGGTTCAATTTAAAATTCCCAATCAATTTGACAGGGGATCCAGTCATCTTTGTATCTGCACTCATTTTGTGCGCTTCATAATGCTGATACCGTCTTACACGTTAAGACTTGTTAAATGTCTCGAGTATGCCTGAACGTAAATTACCCCCCTAAGAAATTTAACAAAGCCGACACTGGCATATTGACAGGTGCATCCCGGCAATTTATTGAGAGCTCGCAGGGCGATAACCGCCACCACAATGCGGAGAGATGGCAGAGTGGTTGAATGCACCGGTCTTGAAAACCGGCGTGCCTTTACGGGTACCCAGGGTTCGAATCCCTGTCTCTCCGCCACCTCCCTTATTATTAGCCGAATTTTGAACAGCGCTAAGACAAGTGTTTGTCATCGCGTTTGTTCGCACGCATGAGTCGGTTCAGTTCAATCACACGATTAAGCCAGATAAAATCACGCGCCTTTTACTAATGTTTGGGGTGCTTAAGTTCTCTTGTAACCGGGGTACATGATGCCAACCTGATAAAACAGGGTGGAGCGTATCAGCGGAGAAAACCTGATGTCACTGAATATTGGCAGCCGTATTCTTTTGGCAGCGGCACTGATTGTTGTGACCACATTTGTGGCATTCATTCTGTATTTCGACCTTCAACAAAGATCTGCAATTCAGGATTCACTTCAATCCAAGCTGATTGAAACGGGTTCTCTGGCAACAACCGGGATCGCAAATTGGATTGAGGGCCGAAAGTTGCTGGTAGAGAGCCTTGGGCAAAATATTGCCCGGAAGAATGACAGTGACAGTGTGAAGGATCTGGTCAGCGGCCCTGCCCTCGCCAATACATTCATGTTCTCGTATTTTGGCAGTGCATCTGGAGAAATGCTGATGTTTCCACCGGACGAACTGCCTGCCGATTACGATCCACGTAAACGACCATGGTATTCGGACGCAGTTACCGCAGGTGGCAGTACGCTTACCGAACCTTATACGGATGCCTCAACTGGAAAGCTGATTGTGACAGCGACTACACCGGTTTCTTCTGATGGGAAAATCGTTGGCGTCGTAGGGGGAGATATTGACATCACCACCTTGGGGGAACTGGTGCGGAGCGTTGATCTGGGCAGGATCGGGTACGGATTTCTGGTTAACGATCAGGGAACTATCCTGATCCATCCTGATACCAATTTAACCCTCAAACCAATTGCAGAAGCCTTTCCGGAGAGTACCCCGACTGTTCAGGAAGGCATGGATGACGTCCTGAATGGAAGTGGTGATCAAATTTTCACTTTCTTCAAGGTTGAAGGTCTGCCTGCCGTAAGCTGGTACCTTGGCTTTGCCATCGACCGTGACCTTGCTTACCTGTCACTGACAAACTTCCGGCAGACATCCGCTATCACAGCCATTATCGCGGTCCTTGCCATAATGGGACTTCTGGGGATTTTGGTACGCCAATGGGTATCGAGACCCGTTCTGAGCATGACAGATGCCATGACACGCCTTGCAAGTGGTGATCGCAGCGTAGAAGTACCGGGTACCGAACTCAAGGATGAAATCGGTTCAATGGCTGCTGCTGTTGTTGTATTCAAGGACAATGCTATCGAAATGGAACGCCTTGCCAAAGAGAACGAGACCGCCACAAAACGGCTGGCGGAGGAACGCAGACGCGCACTCAACCAAATGGCAGACAGTTTCGAGAAAAATGTCCTTTCGATCGTTGAAACTGTCGCACATGCGTCCGAGCAGACCCAGCATGTTGCCAAACAGCTGACAGCAAGTGCCGATGAATCCAATATGCGGGCAGCTGCCGTTTCCAAAGCCGCAGCCGAGACGACTGAAAGCGTTCAGACCGTCGCATCCGCTACCGAGGAATTATCTGCTGCCATCAGGGAAATCGCAGCGCAAGTTACGCAATCGATCCAGGTTGCGAGCATGGCAGTTAACGGTGTGAAGAATACCAGCCAGACGATTACGGAGCTTGCCGATGCAGCAGAACGGATTGGAAAGGTTGTCGGCCTAATTCAAGATATTGCAGGGCAGACAAACCTTTTGGCCCTGAACGCCACCATCGAAGCTGCCCGCGCCGGAGATGCTGGCAAAGGTTTTGCCGTTGTCGCCGGCGAGGTCAAATCTCTTGCCAATCAGACAGACAAGGCGACCGGCGACATTCAGACGCAGGTCCATGGCATACAGTCCTCGTCTACCCGCTCGGTAACAGAGATCGGCGATATCACCACAACAATCGAACGGATTAACGAGTTCTGCAATGCGATCGCCGCGGCTGTTGAGCAACAGGGAGCTGCGACACAGGAAATTGCAGATAGCGTGCAACGAGCCGCATCGGGAACGCAGGATGTTTCGCGGAACGTATTGGCGGTTTCCGATGCTTCTACCATGGTCAGTGACGAGGCCCGTGCCCTTTTGCAGTCGTCAAATGAAATGCAGGCTTTGGCTGGAAAGCTTCGCCAGGAAGTGATTGGCTTCCTTAAAACGGTTCGCGATAATTGACCCTTCGTCATAATTGGTCCCGGCATCGTGTGTTGATCATCGTGCAGGCTTTTAATTTGCCATTTGGCTGCCGTAAAAATGGTCGAAAATCAAATCGCCAAGATTTAGGTGCAAAAATTTACAGCAGATCCATGGGTGATTCGGTGGCCTTGGCAATGGCGGGAATTTTTATTGCGTAAAACCACTTGGCACAGCAGTATATTTGCCAAGCTTTCCAAAGCCCGACCAAATATAATGCCGTGACGACCGTTTTCTTCATATAACTGCAAAAAATCAGTAGAATTACGGTGCCCAGACAGGCAATTATTCAGGGGAAAATGTGATTGGGATTGTCCAAAGGGGTGAAGCATCGATTTGATGCGGATCGGACTGGCCCGACACAACAAGAACTTTCAACAGGGGACTTTTTATCTCGATATGAGCACAAACATACCCGCCCTAAAGGTCGAAGGGATGTTCAAAAGCTTTGGGGAGCATGAAGTCCTCAAAGGTATTGATCTGACCGCGAATACCGGTGACGTGATTTCGATCATCGGTTCGTCCGGTTCTGGCAAAAGTACCTTTTTGCGTTGTATCAACCTTCTTGAAACACCGAATTCCGGTGCCGTGCATGTCCACGGCGAACTGATCAAAATGCGCGGCCTGAAAGACGGAAGTCAGGAGCCCGCCGATAAGAAACAGCTTCAACGCATTCGCACCAAATTGGCCATGGTCTTTCAAAGCTTCAATCTTTGGAGCCATCTGACCATTCTTGAAAACGTGATCGAAGCACCGGTGCATGTTCTTGGCATTCCCAAAAAAGAAGCAATAGAACGTGCTGATGCACTGCTTCACAAAGTAGGGATGTATGAACGCCGCGACTATTATCCCGGCCATATTTCCGGCGGACAGCAACAACGCGCTGCCATTGCCCGTGCTTTGGCGATAGAGCCCGAAGTTCTGCTGTTTGACGAACCGACATCGGCTCTTGACCCCGAATTGGTTGGCGAGGTTCTGCACGTTATGACGGGCCTTGCCGAAGAAGGCCGAACCATGCTCGTTGTAACCCACGAGATGGGATTTGCCAAAGGCGTATCAAGCCACGTTATGTATCTTCATCAGGGACGGGTCGAAGAGTTTGGTGCCCCGAAAGAAGTTTTCGAAAATCCAAAATCAGAGCGCATGAAGCAATTCCTTCAGCGAGATTTCTGATCTGGAAAGGACGGTTCCCTTAAAGAACCTTCCGACAAGGACAGTGTCGACACGGCCTGTTCTCAACAACAAGGGAGACTATGAATGAAAAACTGGATCAAGGTTGCAACCGCTGCAGCCGTGGGTGTCGCACTGAGTGCATCGGCAGCAAGTGCAGCCTGGGAAAAAGTCGTCATCGCAACCGAAGGTGCATACCCTCCGTTCAACTATGTCGACAAAGACGGCAACCTGCAGGGATTTGATGTCGATTTCGCTGTAAAACTTTGCGAAACCGCTGGCATCGAATGCGAGATCGTAGCTCAGGATTGGGACGGGATCATTCCGGGGCTGCTGGCGAAAAAATATGATGCAATCATCGCCCAGATGTCGATCACCGAAGAGCGCAAACGTTCGATCGATTTCACCAACTATTACAGCACCACACCGGCTGTGTTTGTTGGCAAGGAAGGAATGTCTGTCACGGCATGGAAAGACGATGCTGTAGTTGAAGATGCGCTGGATGGTCTGGTCATTGGCGTTCAGCGTTCGACCACCCATTCGGCCTTCCTTGAAGACAATTTCCCGAATGCGGAAATTCGCATGTACGACACGCAGGACAACGCGCTGCTCGATCTGACAGCAGGTCGTATTGATGCGACGCTTGCTGATTCCGGCGTGCTGGTTGAATGGGTCAAATCGGATGCGGGCAAAGGCTATGCGTTTATTTCCGATACCTTTGCGCCTAAAGAATTCTTTGGCGAAGGTACTGGTATCGGTATCCGTAAAGAAGACCAGGAGCTGAAAGAGATCCTGAACAAGGCACTGGCAGAAATGCTTGCCAACGGTTCGTATCAGGAAATCAACAAAAAATACTTCGAAGAAATCAACCTGCACCCGAATTGATCGGAAGGCAGTTTAGGGCGGCACTTAATG
>TARA_R100000049_G_C1957378_1_pt1 | contig 23113 bp, 19 predicted proteins | sample TARA_R100000049 | Tara Oceans TARA_R100000049 (sample SAMEA2619992) | marine metagenome | biome: marine biome (ENVO:00000447); feature: mesopelagic zone (ENVO:00000213) & marine oxygen minimum zone (ENVO:01000065); material: "saline water (ENVO:00002010), including plankton... | reverse complement strand
AAAAAGTTCCCAATCAAAGCTCGGCACGGAAAGAATGGTATATTTATCAATATCTTAGGCGGGCGAACCTGCCGGGCTTTCGCGTTAAATCGTAATGCCCTGAAGTTTGCGAAACAGCGTCACCGCATAGCGGTCCGTCATGCCGGAAATGTAATCCATCACCCGCATGATCCGGGCATAAAGCCCGTCGGCTTCCGAAAGCTTCCCCGACAGAAGTTTGTCGATCCGGTCGGCCTGCGGCGGCAGGCGCTTGCCGTGTTTCTGATGTTCTTCAATGTCGATTGCCGCCCGGACAAAGCTGTCAAGCAGGCCGTTGATCACCTCGAACCCGGCCATTTCAATCGGCAGGACATGCGGCGCGTTATAAATCCGTTCAACCGCCAGCATCTTGCAGTTTTTGGCATCTACGCCAAGCGGCGTATTGGCCAGCAGATCACCTTCCAGTGTGCCCGAAAGCAACGCGTCCTCATGCGCGATAAAGGCATCAACCGCCGCCTTCACCAGATTGCCAATCGCCTTGCCGCGCAAAAAGCCGATCCGGTCATCTTCGGATTTCTCGGCATACCAAGGCTCTGCCCGCAAATCGGCCCAGCGTTTTTCGGCATCACCCGGATATTTTTCCGGGTGGCGGGCAATCGGGGCAAGGGCGCGTTCGACCTGCTCGAAACTCACACAATTAAGTTCCCAGCCATCTTCAAGATCGACCACCGAATAACAGATGTCATCGGCCGCCTCGACCAGATAGACCAGCGGATGGCGTCGCCACGCGCCGTCAAACCCGTCAAGCGGCGATAACCCGCAAACATTGGCAATCGCATGGGCAATGTCGCGTTCCGCCTGATAATATCCGGGTTTCTTAAGCCCGGTATATTCGCGGCGTCTGCTATCGGGCACCGACGTGCTGCGCGGATATTTGATAAAGCTGCCGAGCGTCCCGTAAGTCAGGTTCAGCCCACCGTCAAACCGCTTCATTTCAAGCTGGCTGATGATGCGCAACCCTTGCGCATTCCCTTCGAAATGCCGCAAATCTTCAAGCTCCGGCCCGGTCAGCCGCCCGGTCAGTTCTTCCTTGGCAAGGCGTGATGTGGTGAACCATTCATTGATCGCATCCTCGCCCGAATGGCCGAATGGCGGGTTGCCGATATCATGCGCAAGGCACGCGGCCTGCACCATGTAACCGATATCGGCGATGGTGATCGGGCTGTCTTTTGGCAGGTGTTTGACGATATGCGCACCCGCCATAAGGCCAAGCGACTGCCCGACCGATCCGACCTCTATCGTGTGGGTCAGGCGGGTATGCACATGGTCATTTTCCGAAAGCGGATGAACCTGTGTCTTGTTCTGAAGACGGCGGAACGAGGATGAAAAAATGATCCGGTCAACATCGATCTGGAACGGGCTTCTGCCATCCGGGCTTGGATGCGGATCACCATCGGGCAGGCGGATCTTGCCATCCCGAAAATCAAGCCGGTGTGGTGAAAGCAGATTTTCCCAGCGCATTTTGGCCGGTTGCATCGAACCCATGGCGATGCGACTCCCTGTCCGTGTCGTGTGTGCGTCCGCAAACCCGACTTTAACGGGGTGGGGAGTCGGGCGCAATCGGACAAAACCGATTGCGCCAAATCAGTGTGATCTTATCCGAAGAACCAGCTTTTCGGATTATCAATCGGGCTGCCGTTAAGCGCGCGCAAAAGACCGATCACGTTGCGCCCGATGAACCACGCGGTGGTATAAAGCGCCATCAGCCCGACAATTGCCCAGCCCAGAAGCGGCACCCAGCCGATCACCAGCGTGAAAAAGCCCAGAATGATCGCATAAAGGATGCTGATCCAGAATGTGCGGATGATGAATGTGTAATGGCTGTTGGTCCAGTGATCATCATCCTCGCGCGCGACATAGGCAACGATCAGCGCGATCAGACCGGTGGCAAAGGCGGTAAACAGGGTCGCAATCATCAGGCCGTAACAGACGACAGCCGTATTGCCGCCGCGCGTATCTGCATATTGCGGGGCATTGTCAAACGATGCGTCCTGACCTGTCATCCGGTCACTCATGGGCGTTGTTCCTGTGTTGTGGGGCCGTTCATCAAATCACCGGCTCTTTTCAGCATATAGCAAGAAAATTACCAAATGCTATCTTCGGTTGGGTGAACCGGCATTCCGGGGCATTTTTTAACGCGATAACGCGAAATTCATCGCAAAGGGGCGGCTTTTGCCTCGACTCTTGTGATTTCCGCCCTACATTTGGCCCCATATCACGCAATGATCACCATGATCGAGAAATAAGGATTTCCGCATGTCGGATTATGATTTTGACCTGTTTGTCATCGGTGCCGGATCGGGCGGGGTGCGGGCAGCACGCGTTGCATCTGGCTATGGGGCAAAGGTCGCGATTGCCGAGGAAAGCCGCGTTGGCGGTACCTGTGTCATTCGTGGCTGTGTGCCCAAAAAGCTTCTGGTTTACGGCGCACATTTTGCCGAGGATTTCGAAGATGCGGCCGCCTATGGCTGGACCCTTCCGGGCGAGCCCAGCTTTAGCTGGAAAAAGCTGATTGCCAACAAGGATGCGGAAATCGACCGCCTGAATGGCATCTATAAAAAGCTTCTGGCGGGATCGAATATCGAACTGTTCGAAAGCCGCGCGGTGCTTAAGGATGCACACACCATTGCCGTTGGCGATAAAACCGTAACGGCGGATCGTATCCTGATTGCGGTGGGCGGCACGCCATCACTGCCCGATATTCCCGGTGTCGAGCACGCGATTTCCTCCAACGAGGCCTTCCACCTTGACGATCTGCCCGAACGGATTGCCGTTGTTGGCGGCGGCTATATCGCGGTTGAATTTGCCGGGATTTTCGCAGGCCTTGGCGCGCAGGTGACGCAATTCTATCGCGGCGATCAGATTTTGCGCGGTTTTGATCATGATATTCGCGAACACCTGGCCCGGGAAATCGTCAAAAAAGGTATCGACCTTAAGCTGAACACCAATGTCACCGCGATCAGCAAAAATGACGACGGGACGCTTTCCCTGACTCTGACCGGCGGCGGACATCAGGTTGTCGATGCCATCATGTTTGCCACCGGCCGCAAACCGAAAACCCATGGCATGGGTCTTGAGGAGGTCGGGGTGGAGCTTAAGGATAATAGTGCCATCATCACCAATGCGGGGCTGCAAACCAGCGTGCCAAATATCTATGCGGTTGGCGATGTCCGCGATCATGTCCAACTGACCCCGGTCGCGATCAAGGAAGGCATGGCGTTCGCCGATACGGTATTTGGCGGCAAACCGTGGTCGATGTCCTATAACGCCATCCCGACCGCGGTGTTCAGCCAGCCACCGGTCGGCACGGTTGGCCTGAGCGAGGAAGAAGCCCGCGCGAAGGGGGGCGAAGTCGTCATTTACAAATCGACCTTCAAACCAATGCGCCATACTCTTTCGGGGCGCGATGAAAAAACGCTGATGAAACTCATCGTCGATAAAACCACCGACGTCGTTCTTGGTGCGCATATGGTCGGCCCGGACGCCGCCGAAATCATTCAGGGTATCGGCATTGCGGTCCGCATGGGCGCAACCAAGGCCCAGTTCGACCAGACCGTCGCGGTGCATCCGTCGGCGGCGGAAGAATTCGTCACCATGCGCTTCCCGGTTGGTGAGTGATTTTTAACCAAAAGGGATGGCATCACGTGATACCATCCCTTCTGGATTTTAAATCTTAACTAAGAAACGGAAGCATTTTCCGTTCTTGTTATAGATACGGCGACCGGTGTGGCGATTCGTGATGTACTTAGAATAGACATAACGATACCCCGGTGGAGGTAGATCCTCTGACACAGTCATTGGAATTCCTTACTTTCGCAGGATTTTGTTGACACCGGAGTCCACTACAAGGCACGCTATGTATACCAAAACAAGTGTGCTGGGACTTTCCCGGCCCTCCGATGGGGGCAAATCCTGTGTACCCTGGAGGATTGTTTGCTGCCCTGTAGTTAGAGCTACGGGGCAGTTTTCTATGAAGGCTTATCATCATCATCGGTGATCAGTAGTTCGATCTGCTTTTTTATTATCTCTTTATCGGAACTGTAAAACGGTATCGGTATTTCAAGCCATGCTCTCCGTCCTCCTTGCAGGCGTACAGGTATCCGGTCTGTCTCGGTGGAGAGAGATGGGGGCTGATGTGTTTGGCCCTGAACCGCTATGGTATGCTTCGGCTCTTTTATTTCCGGAGTTTCGGCAGGCGAATAATATTCTCCTTGCGAGAATATGGCTTCATCATCTCCCGCTTTTGCATCTACAAACGATATGGAATCTTTGAAAGTTTTTACGCAAATTTCTGCTTTGTCTGGAATGAACCCCATCTGAATCAGGTCATATTTGACTGCTGCATCCGATGGTAAGTGTCCATCGTATTTTTGGTAAATCTCTTCAAAAATTTGCGGGTTCAGAAGCCATTTTCGCAGTATTTTTTTTCTTTCTGTTGCGCTGGGGGCGTATCTATAAGTCTCCAAGTCTTTACTTGCAGCTAGCTTACCATTTCCAACGCGATCAACCAGGCCATAATATTTCAAAGCCGCCAAAGTCGACAAGGAGGCCCCGTTGTTGGCTCCAGCATAGCCCATGCTCTGTGCTGCTGCATCATTGGCTACAGGATGCAAATGATTGGCATCGTAGAATTGAAGCGCTTTGCTGAGAGCGTCCTCTAAGCTCAATGAAGGATATCGAGGACTCTTTCTTTTGGGTTCATCAGACATAATTATTATCCTGAGCTAATCTACCGCAAGTTTGCCCGGTTTTGCAGTGTTGGTCAAGAGAGTTTGAGAGTAAAAACTTTTGTCGCGAATGGTATTCTTCTGATGCGAGTTAATTAATTAAATATTTAACGAATTAATTAATTAAAAAAAATCATTAAAATCATATGGTTAATATTTTAAACTTCAATACAAATGATGAATGAGATATCAAATAAGTCTATATTTTATGATGAAAGTTTTTCTCGTGAGGCATCTAGAATGCCAACGGCGCATTATCGACAACCTCTTTCATCACGAAAAACGTTCGCGTTTGCCGCACACCGGGAAGCGCAATCAGTTGATCGCCATGCAGGTGATTGAAATCGGCCATGTCGCCAGCCCGGATTTTCAGGAAGTAATAGAAATCTCCCGCCACCAGATGGCAATCAAGGATAAAGGGCAGTTTGCGGCACGCGGTTTCAAACGCGGCGAAGCTGTCAGGCGTTGATCGGTCCAGCGCCACGCCAACCATCACCAGTTCGACCAGACCGTAGCCGTGCACCCATCCGCAGCCGAGGAATTCGTGACCATGCGCTTCCCGGTTGGCGACTAAATTCCGGTTTCCGGCCAGTCTTCTGAAAACAGGTGGTTTCCCGTAAACCACCTGTTTTTTTGTGTGATGTTTATGCTGGACGACGGACCACAAAAAACCTTTATTGTGCAGAAGGATAAAAATCAGAATTCTGCCAATAAAATAAAAATACAGAGGTTCGGATGCGTTGCGTGAAATGGCTGACAGGCCTTTTTTTCTTGATGGTTACCTTGCCGGCTTTAACGGCTCTTGCTCAGGAAAAGGGGCCGTCACAGACGCCCGTGATCTATGCCGCAAGTTTCCCGTGCGAACGCGCATCAACGCTTGTTGAACATGCGATCTGCCAGAACGAAGACCTGGCAAAACGTGACCTTGAAATGGCGCGACGTTACCAGTCGGTAATGTCCATGTCAGACCCGGATCAGCAAAACAGCATCGAAAGCGATCAGGTGGGCTGGCTTTGGGAACGCAACCGCGCCTGCAGTTTTGACGCATCGGAAACCGCAAAAATCCATGACTGCCTTGCGGGGCAATATGATGCCCGGATTGCGGTTCTTGCCGGAATGCTGCGCGGGGATATTGTTCTTCAGAATGTGTCGGTGGCATCGGACAAAGCGGTGAGCGAAACCTGCTTTGTGTTTGATCACGAATTGCGTGCCGATCAGGATCTTGAATTGCGTGCCTATATCGAATTGTCGCCAAAACGGGACTATTCGGCGCGCATTTCCAACGGTGCACTGTGTCTGTTTGGCCTTCCGCATTCGCAAATCACCAATGTTACCCTGCGCAAGGGCCTCAGAGGCCCCCACGATTTTACCCTGGCAGAGGATCTCAGCCACGATGTGAAGGTCGGGACGCGCCGTGCCACGATTTCGCTGGGTACAAACAGCTATATCCTGCCAAAAAGTGATACACCGGTCTTGCCGGTTACAACGGTCAATCATGATCGTGTGGCGCTTAAATTCTATCGCGTTGTGGAACGAAACATCGTTACGACGCTGACCCGCAATCTTCTGGCGCGTGAACTTGATAATTGGGACATGCGCCAGATCAGCAATGATATCGGCGCAGAAATCTGGTCTGGAACGCTTGATATTCGCAATCGTCCGGATCAGGACGTCGTCACCCAGATTCCCCTGCGCGATATGGTTTCGGACTTCAAGCCGGGGCTCTATGTTCTGGTCGCAAGCGATCCGGATCAGGATGAAAGCTGGGCCAACCAGCCGACCCAATGGTTGGTGGTCACCGATCTTGGTCTTTCGGCCTATAGCGGCGAAAATGGCCTGTCGCTTCAGGTCCGGTCGCTTAAATCGGCCGAACCGGTCGGGCGGGCGACGGTGCGGCTTGTCGCCCGCAATAATGAAATACTCGGTGAAGCCGTCACCAGGGCGGATGGCTGGGCGGACCTTTCGGGGGCATTGTTAAACGGCACCGGCGGCAAACAGGCGGTCTATCTGACCGCAGAAACCAGAGACGGTGATTTTTCGTTTATTTCGCTGACCCAGCCAGCACTGGAGCTGTCGGACCATGGTGTCGCGGGCAAGGCGCCGCCCAAACCGCTGCAAACCTATCTGTACTCGGAACGTGGTATCTATCGACCGGGCGAGACGGTGAAGCTTGGTTATTTGCTGCGTGACGACAAGGCCAATGCGCGCGCCCAAATCCCCCTGACCATTGTTTTGTATCAACCCGATGGCAAGGAAGTTTTCAAAACCGTTCAGTCCCCTGATGATTTGGGCGGCGGGCGTGTCGATATCCCCATTTCAGGCGCTGCCGCGACCGGGAAATGGCGGATTGCTGCCTATAGCGATCCAAAGGCGGATGCCATCGGCAATCTTGAAATTCAGGTCGAGGAATTCGTTCCCGAACGTCTTGAAGTCAGCGCGCATGTATCGGCCCCCTATATGGCCTTTGGTGCATCCATGCCGGTTGATGTTCAAACCGATTATCTGTTTGGGGCCCCGGGAAGTGGCCTTCGGGTCAGCGGGGATGCCTTGCTTCAGGTTGATCACAAACCGTTTGAGACCTATGGCGATTATTATTTTGGCTTGGCATCGGAAACGGCGCAAATCCGCAATGCTTTCGACCCTGTTAAAAGCGATGACAGTGGTTACGCCGAACTGAAGGTTCCGGCCTTTGACGAGGTTGATGTTTCCTCGCCGCTGCGCGTCCGGCTAAACATCGAGGTTGCCGATATCGATGGCCGTCCCAGCCGGGCGACCGTCAATCTGCCGCTGCGCAATAGCGACACCTTTGTTGGTGTAAGAGCCCGCTTTGATGGCGATACCCTGTCTTATGGGCAAGCCGCGACATTTGATGCAATCGCGCTGAATGCCACGGGTGATCCAATCGCCAATCATGAATTGCAGATCGAATGGGTCCGCGAGGAACGCGATTACAACTGGTTCTATCAGGATGGTCGCTGGCAATCGAGTTACGAAAAATACGACATTCCCGTTGATCGGGAAATCGTCACGACCGGCCCGGATGGCGTTGTTTCGTTCGATCGCGGATTTGATGACTGGGGATATTATCGCGCGGTCATTCGCGATACCCAGACCGGCAGTGCGGCCGATCATACCTTCCATGTCGGCTGGTGGTCGAACGGGCAATCCCCCGACCGCCCCGATCAGCTTGCCCTGACGGTTGAGGCCGACGACGTCAAACCGGGTGATACGATCAATGGCTTTGTCAAAGCACCGTTCGAAGGCAGACTTCAGGTAACGGTTGCCCACAAAAACATTCTGTGGCGTCAGGAATTTGATCTTTCGGCGGATGGCACGGAATTCAGTATCCCTGTCCGTGCGGAATGGGGCAGCGGCGCCTATGTTCTTGCTACGGCCTATCGTGCGGGTCTTGATACCGATCAGCACGGTCCGTTCCGTGCCGTCGGGGCCAAATGGATTTCGTTTGACAGTGAAAGCCACAGATTGAAAGTCGATTTTGACCTGCCCGACGAAGTCCTGCCATCCAGTCATCTTTCGGTGCCGGTCACGGTTTCGGGCGAGGTGGTTGGTGATGAAGACCTGCGCGTCAATGTCTTTGCCGTTGATGAAGGCATCCTGCGTCTTACCGGTTTCAGGACACCGCGCCCTGATCTTGATCTGCTGGCACAACAATATCTGCAACTTGGCTATTATGATCTTTATGGTCATCTGATCGCTCCGCAATCCGGGGATGCAGGAACGATCCGGTCCGGGGGGGATGAAACGGATTCTGGGAATCTGGGGTCATTGCGTGCCCGCGTATTCAAATCGGTGGCACTGGCCAGTGATACCTTGAAACCCGATGAAAACGGTGTGGCGACCGCACAGTTTGATCTGCCTGATTTTAACGGCAAACTGCGTTTCTTTGCCGTGGCCTATAGCAAAACAGCCACCGGTGGTGGGGCGGCAAATATGCTGGTACGTGCCCCGATTGTCGCCGAACTTTTACCCGCCCGTTTTCAGGCACCGGGGGATGTCTCCAATGTGGCTCTGCGTCTGCAAAATCTAAGCGGTCCGGCTGGCGATTATCACGCCCGCTTGTCGTCCAGTGATGAATTTGCCATCGCCCAGCCCGACTGGAACGGTGTTTTGGCGCAGGGCCAGCAAATTGAAACTGCATTTGACATTACCGCGCGAAAGATCGGTGTCGGGACGCTGACACTTGACGTTTCCGGGCCGGATGGCTACCGCCAGCAGCGCCAGTGGGATATGGAAGTCCGTCCTGCCCAGCCGTGGGAAAACCACACCGCACAGTCGGAATTGACCGCGGGTGATGTCCTTGATTTCGATGCTGACATCCTCGGTCAGTATTTGCCTGAAACGGTCAATATGAACCTGACCCTGTCCTCGGTTCCCGAAATCAGGGTTCAGGACCTGATCACGGCACTTGATCGCTATCCCTATGGTTGTCTGGAGCAAACCACCAGCCGGGCGTTCCCGTTGCTGTCGTTTGGGGATGCCCAGTCACGCTGGAATGACGTCCGTTTCGATGCGGCCGGTCTGGACGACAAAATCCGTGACGGCATCGTGCGCATTCTTGCCAAGCAGCGCGGCGATGGCAGTTTCGGTTTCTGGGATCGCCATAATGATCCCGAACCGTGGCTGACCGCGTACGCCACCGATTTCCTGACGGCCGCGCGTGCGCGCGGATATACGGTGCTGGATGACCGTTTTGATGATGCGCTGGATTGGATGCAGGATGTTGTGCGCTATGAACAATACCCGCCCGAAGCACGCGCCTATATGGTGCTGGTGCTGGCGCGCAATGATCGGTATTCCGTGTCGAACCTGAAATACGAAGCAGAAAAACTGCTCAATACCGGCATCGGGTCGCTGGCGCGCGCTCAGGTGAATGCTGCCCTGGTGACGGTTGGCGCGGACGCCGATCCGGTTTCAATGGATGACATCCTTCAAAATCTTGGCTCGACCGGGCGCTATTATCACAGCTTCGGCTCGTCCTTGCGCGATCTGTCGGCAATCCTGACCCTGCCAAAGGAAATCTTTGCCAGCGAAACGGAACGCCTGGCACTTTTGCGGGCTGTCACCGAACAATCCGATCAGGAACGCTATACAAGTACCCAGGAAAAAGGCTGGCTGTTGCAGGCGGCGACCAGCATTACCAAAGATGCCAGCCAACTGGTTTCCCTGCGTCTGAACGGACGAGACATGGAACCGGCGCGAAGTTATCGCCTGACATTGCCGCCCGAACTTGTGACACCGGGATACATGGTGGAAAATATCGGGGATCACACGGTTTTTGCCCGCTGGTCCGTTACCGGCATTCCGGCCAGCCCACTGGCACCAGAGGCCCATAACCTGTCGATCAAGCGCCAATATTTTGATCTTGATGGCAAACCGGCCTCTTTGGAAAATGTCAAAACCGGTGACCGGTTGATTGTGGTTCTGTCGGGGAAAAGTACGGCCAAACTGTCGCACCGTGCCTTGGTGGTGGATTTGCTGCCTGCCGGGTTTGAAATTGAAAGCAACGCGCATTTCCCTGAACTGGATGGCAAGCTTTCTCTTGGCCCGGATGACGTCTCCTGGACCGATTTCCGTGCCGAACGCGATGACCGGTTCGTCGCCTCGATCAATATTGGCAGTGGCGGCTATGGGCGTTACGAGAAAGCCGATTTCCGCCTGTCTTACGTTGTTCGTGCGGTGACGCCGGGGACCTATATTCTTCCGGCACCTTATATCGAAGATATGTACAAACCGGCCTTCTTCGCCCGTGGTGCGGTGTCCTCGCTTGTGGTCAAACCGATCAACTAACCGCGAAAGACATCCGCCGTGACATTGACATGGCCCAAACCCGGACGCGCTTCTATCATTGTCGGCAGTTTTCTGCTGGCAATGGCGTGTCTGTGGGGGCTTGATCGGGTTTTCCCGCCCAATCTTTCCCGGTTGGATGATCTTTCAATCGTGGTTGAAGGTGAAAATGGTCGCCCGTTGCGGGTTTTTGGCACCGCCGATGGATTGCTGCGGCTGGAAACGCGGATTGCGGAAATTGATCCGAAATATATCCGGTTTCTGAAATCCTATGAGGACCGCCGTTTTGACAGTCACTTTGGCGTTGATCCGCTGGCCCTTATCCGCGCCGTCGGGCAATGGGTGCGGGCAGGGCATGTCGTGTCGGGCGGATCAACACTGACGATGCAGGTTGCCCGCCTTCTGGAGCCGCGTGATCGCACGATCCTATCGAAAATCGTCGAAATGCTGCGCGCCATCCAACTCGAAGCCCATTATTCCAAAACGGAAATCCTTGATATGTATGTCACGCTGGCTCCGTTTGGCGGGCGTGTCGAAGGTATTCGAAGTGCCACCCATGTCTATTTCCGCAAAGAACCCGATCACCTGACAATTGCCGAGGCGGCCTTGCTTACCGTGCTGCCGCAATCGCCCGGCCGTCTGCGCCCGGATCGTTTTCCCGAAACGGCGCGTGCTGCCCGTGACAAGGTGCTGGATCGGCTATATTTAACGAATGCCATTTCCCGGGCCGATTATATCGAAGCTTTGGCGGAACCTTTGCCTGTTGCGCAATATCCTTTGCCGATGCTTGCCCCGCATCTTGCCGAACGATTGGTCGCAGCCAATCGCGATCAGACCCGTATCGTCACGACGATTGATCCGGCCCTTCAGGCTGACCTTCAAAAGCTTGTTGAATTTCACGGTGGGGATCAGGCCCCCGAACGTTCTGTGGCCATTATGGTTGTTGAAAACAGCACGTCAAAGGTCCGTGCCCATCTGGGGTCTCGCGATTATCTGGATCGGGTCAGTCACGGGTTCGTCGATATGACGCGCGCCATCCGTTCCCCCGGATCAACGTTAAAGCCGTTCATCTACGCCCTGTCATTTGATGATCACCAGACCCATCCCCAGACCATGATCTGGGATCGGGAAATTGCCGATGGCAGTTACCACCCGACCAACTTCGATCACGGCGAATATGGTCAGGTCAGCATTGCCGACGCCCTGCGATTTAGCCTCAACATCCCGGCCGTCAAGGTGCTTGAACGATATGGCCCGATCCGGTTTGCGCAAAGCTTGCGCCGAAATGGCCTTGAAATGCGGTTGCCCGGTGAAGCGCAAAGTCCCAATCTTGCCATGGCGCTTGGCGGGGTTGGCGTGCGCCTTGAAGACCTGATCGGGTTTTATCGGGCACTGGCTGCGGATCGTAAAAACTGTCCGTTGCAATATCTGCGTGATCGGGCGCCCGTTCCGTGCCTGTCCGACAGCGATATGTTTTCAGTTCGAACTCAAAACTGGATCACGGGTATTTTGCAAAATACGCCGCGTCCTGCGGGATATCGTTGGCAATCGTCGGACAATACCAATGCCACGCCGATTGCCTTTAAAACCGGTACCTCATATGGCTATCGCGATGCTTGGGCATTTGGCTATGCGGGGGATTATACCGTTGGCGTTTGGGTGGGGAAGGCATCCGGGCAACCGATACCGGGCCAAACCGGCCTTGGCGCTGCCGCCCCCATTTTGTTTTCCGTGTTTGAAAAACTCCCTCGTCCGCCTTTGCCACCGGCCAGGAAAGCGGCCTTTAACCTTTGGAAAGCCCCGCCGCCCGACCTTCTTAAGGACTTTTCGCGTCAACAGAAGGGCACAACAAAACAGGCTGCCAACGGCCTTGATATCATTTCCCCTGCCGAGGATGCGGTTTTCCTGCTCGGCGATATTCAGCAGCGCGGCGTGCCGCTGCGTGCCCGCAACGGGTTGCGCCCTCTGATCTGGATCATCAATGGCGTGCCGCTTGTTTCCGACCCTTGGAAACGCACCGTAAACTGGATGCCCGATGCACCGGGTTTTTACGATATCACCGTGCTTGATCGTCAGGGAGCAGCGCACCATCGCCGCATCACCATTCGTACAGCGTTGCCGTCCGACCGCTAACTCTGTTGATCTTGTTCTTGGTCAAAACGCTAGCGGTGCATTGTCGACGACCTCTTTCATCACAAAAAACGTTCGCGTTTGCCGGACACCGGGAAGCGCAATCAACTGATCGCCATGCAGGTGATTGAAATCGGCCATGTCGCGGACCCGGATTTTCAGGAAGTAATCGAAATCCCCCGCCACAAGATGGCAATCAAGGATGAACGGAAGTTTCCGGCACGCGGTTTCGAACGCGGCGAAGCTGTCAGGGGTTGAGCGGTCCAGTACCACGCCAACCATCACCAGTGCCGCGCGATCCACCTTGTCCGGGGCGATCTGCGCGCGGATGGAGGTGATATATCCTTCTTCAAATAGGCGTTGCATCCGGCGATGGCAGGTGGCCGGGCTGACATTGACCCGTTTGGCGATATCGGCATTGCCCATCCGCCCGTCACTTTGCAACAGGCGCAAAATCTTTTGATCAATGCGGTCTATTGGGGCGGCATTCGCGGGACTGGCATGCTGCGTCATGAAAGAACCTTCCGGAATTCTGTAAATTTTCGAAATTCTAGGCACATTTTTATATGTGATGAAAGCTTCGTGTGAAAAATTGGCACGAAGTTCGAGAACACCTTTCACGCGGTTGGCGGTAGCATTTCCCCTTCATGAGGTTCGTTTCCCATGTCGTTCTGCAAATCAGGGAGTGCGCGATGCGCCTGGATAAATTTGAAAAATACAAACTGACCTTTGGCCCGACCCCGATCGAGGCCTTGCCGCGTCTTTCCGCCCATCTTGGCGGCGATGTCGAGCTTTATGCCAAGCGCGAGGATTGCAATTCCGGGCTGGCCTTTGGCGGCAACAAGGTCCGCAAGATGGAATATATCATCCCCGATGCGATCAAATCCGGGGCCGATACCCTTGTCACCATCGGCGGTGTGCAATCCAACCACACAAGGCAGGTTGCGGCCATCGCCGCCAAGATCGGCATGAAATGCCGTCTGGTGCAGGAAAGCTGGGTGCCGTTTAACGATGCGGTTTATGACCGGGTCGGCAACATTCTGATGAGCCGCGTCATGGGGGCGGAGATCGAGCTGGTCGATGAGGGCTTTGATATCGGTATCCGCGAAAGCTGGGAAGCCGCCCTTGAGGATGTGAAGGCCAAGGGCGGGGTGCCTTATCCGATCCCGGCCGGGGCATCGGTGCATAAATATGGCGGTCTTGGTTTTGTCGGCTTTGCCGAGGAAGTCCGCGCCCAGGAAGCCGAGCTTGGCTTTAAATTCGATTATATCGTGGTCTGCACCGTGACCGGTTCCACCCATGCCGGGATGGCTGTCGGTTTTGCCGCCGATGGCCGTGCGGATAAGGTGGTTGGCATTGATGCGTCGGGTACCCTCGAACAGACCCGCGCGCAGGTTCTGGCGATTGCGCAGAAAACCGCCAATTTGGTCGAACTTGAAGGCGGTATTTCGGATCGCGACATCACCCTGATCGAAGATTATGCCTATCCGGCTTATGGCGTGCCGTCCGATGAAACCAACGAGGCAATTCGCCTGTGTGGTCGTCTGGAAGGCATGATGACCGACCCGGTTTACGAGGGCAAATCGATGCAGGGCATGATCGATCTGGTCAAAAAGGGCTATTTCCCCAAGGGGTCCAAAGTCCTGTACGCCCATCTTGGCGGTGTGCCGGCGATCAATGCCTATAGTTACCTTTATCGTAACGGCTGACTGGCCGTTCACAACCCTTGCACCCGCGCCACCCCGTCATTCCCGTTCTGGCGGGAATTTGGTCTCCCACAGCTCTCCCTCGAGGATGAGGTGGTGCGAACGCAAAGGGGAAGCCGTTATGGCTTCCCCTTTGTCGTTTTGGGTCTCTATCGGTCCGGATGATCCTATCGCCCTGTAATTCCCGGGAAGATGATCAGAATGGCCACGGCCAGCACCTGCAGGCAGATGAATGGCACCAGTGCCTTGAAGATCGTGCCAAGCGTTATGTCCGGTGGTGCCACGGATTTCAGGTAAAACGCGGCAGGGCCAAACGGCGGGGACAGGAAGCTGACCTGCATGTTCATCGCAAACAGCACCCCGAACCATACTGGATCAAAGCCAAGCTGTTTGATGATCGGAACAAAGATCGGCATGGTCAGAAGGGCGATCCCGACCCAGTCAAGGAACATGCCCAGCACGAACAGGATCAGCATCATGAACAGGATGATGATCATCGGGTCATCGGAAATGCCGGTAATCAGGACGGATACAAACTTGATCCCGCCCATCAGGTTGAATACTCCGACCAGTGCCGATGCGCCAATCCCGATCCAGACAATCATGCCGCATGTCGACAGTGTCTGAAGCGATGCGGCCTTGAGCATGGAAAGCGAAAATTCGCGCCGAACGATGGTCGAGGCAACCACCCCGGCAACACCGACGGCCGAGGCTTCCGTGACCGACGCAATTCCGCCATAGATCGACCCCAGAACACAGATCACGACCAGGAACGGCAGGATCAGGCCCTTGAGCAGGCGGATTTTTTCTTCGTTCGGGATTTTTTCGGTGCGCGGCGGCGGGGCAATATTATCCCCCGTGTAGCTTCGAAACAGCACATAGGCGACATAGAACCCCGCCAGCATGAAGCCCGGCAGAAAGGACGCGGTAAACAGATCGCCGATCGATACATTCGCCGTCAGGCCGTAGATGATCAGAACGATGGATGGTGGCACCATAGTACCCAGCGACCCGCCAGCACAGACAACCCCGATGGCCAGGTTCTTGTCATATCCCTGACGGAGCATCTGTGGCAGTGCCAGAAGGCCCAGCAACACGATCTCGCCGCCGATGATGCCGCTCATGGCAGCCAGAATGACGGCGACAAAAATCGTCTGGACCGCAACCCCGCCCTTAAGCCGGCCACCAAACAGGCGCATGGCTTCAAACAGGTCCTTGGCAATGCCGGATCGATCAAGGATTGCTGCCATCATCACGAACATCGGGACCGAGACAAAGACAAAGGATGACACAAACGAATAGACCCTGCTTGTGATCAGCGGCACCGCCATCGGTCCGAACCAGCCAAGGGTAAACAGCAGGGCAATCAGCAGGGTCACAAATGCCAGCGGCATGCCGGTCATCAAAAAACCCAGCAGCAGCACGAACATCGCAAGCGTGCCATATTCAATGCCAAGGGACTGCAAATCAAACATCGGGATTTATCCTGTTGCGCCGGATATAACGGTCTTCATGCTGTGCATGGGCGAGTTTGGGCAGGAGTTCGGGTCAGTCATTGTCTTTTGCCGCCCCGGAATTTGCGCGCACATCATCAGGTTTGGCGCGGACATAATTGATCGCCAGAACGACAAACTGGATCGTTAACGCGATCAGAACCAACAGCATGAAGATTTTCAGTAATCCCGGATAAGGCGCGTTAAAGGCGCTGCCGGTGGTTTCCAGATGGATGCTACCATCGGGTTTGAAGGCGGCACGCTGCACCATCAACCACCCCGCCCAGGCGAAAAAGCCCGACGAAATGGCACAGACGATTGATATGCCGATATCAAGTGCCCGACGCAATTTTGGCCCGGCAATGTCATAGATGATGACAACCCGGATATGTTTGTCGCGCGATGCACAGTAAAGCCCGGCAAAAACAAAGCCGATGGCCGATAAAAACGTTGTGGTTTCATGCGCCCAAAGGGTCGGGCTGTTAAAAACGTGACGCATGAAAATCTCGAAAATCAGGATACCCATCGCCAACAGGAAACCCAGCGCGAAAACCGTGCTGATCTTGTCGACAATCCGGCCAAAAATGCCGGAAACCTCTGGTACGGGGGTTAATGCGCCATCCGGTTCCAGGGCAGGGGGAATTTCGCTATGCGCCATTTTTTCTGCGCTCGGGGCCATTTTCAGCATTCCTTGTCACGACAAAGAATACAATCCGGCAACGGGGAGGACCGCATCACCCGATAGCGTCTCTTCTATCTGGCTTGGCCGGATTGTACCGGGTCGTTCCGGCGGGCCTTTGCGGGCACCGCCGGAAACGGATGTATCAAGGCAGGCTCAGATCATACCCTGTTCGGTCAGGTATTTGACGAGTGTATCATAAACCTTCTGGGCATTTTCCGAACGTGCCGCGACTTTTTCCCACTGGCTGGTTGCGATTTTACGGAATTTGTTGCGTTCCTCGGCTGACCAGTTGTGGATGGTAACCCCACCTTCGGCACGGGCCTTGGCAACGGCTTCCATGTCTTTCATGGCCAGCTGTGCGTCCATATCGCGCGCAAGATCACGGACCGAAACTTCCAGAATGGTCTGGAGGTCTTCGGGCATGGAATCCCATTTCGCCTTGTTGACCGAAACTTCAAGCATCGGCATGGAATGGAAGCCCGGATAGACCGGATGTTTGGCGACGTCATGCAGACCCATTGCCTGGTTGGTCGAGAACACGGTCGCATCCGCAGCATCAATCACCTTTTTATCAAGGGATGTGAAAACTTCGGACTGCGGAATGTTCACAGGCGACGCACCGGCCGCGGCAAAGACTTCCTGCACCATACCTTCTGGTGCGCGCATTTTCAGCCCCTTGAGATCGGCAACGCCATCAAGCGGTTTTGACGAAACGAATGCCTCAAGGCCCGGTGTCACCGCCCCGATGAAATGCAGGCCATAGGGTTGCAGCAGTTCATTCATCAGTTCCTTGCCGCCACCATATTCAACGAAACGCAGCATTTCGGACGGTGCCGACCATGCACCGACCGGATTGGCGATCAGGCCGAATGCCGGGTCTTTACCGGTGAAATAGCTGGTATCGGTGATGTGGCCGTCAATGATGCCAGCAGCAATTGCGTCCTGGGTTTCGGCATGTTCAACAACCGAGTTGACCGGCAGCATTTCAACCGAAATGCGTCCGCCCGACATTTTGCCGACACGCTCCGCCCATTCCTGCTCCAGTACAAAGTTCGGCACGCCAGCCGCATCGCTTGACTGGACTTTAAGGGTGAATTCCTGTGCATTTGCGATCAGCGGTGATGCCATCATCAGGCTGGCGGCAAGTGCGGTTCCGGCGAGTGTCTTGAACGATAGGGTCATCTGTCTTCTCCCTGGGTTACCGGTTTTCCGGCGGTGTTATGCGTTTTGGTGGATGGACTGTCGATTTCGCCGGCCGCAAGACGGGCAGCAGCGGTCGAAACCACGGCTTCAATCGGGGCGTCGATGGAAACAGTCACGCTGATCTCGTCCGGCCCCAGCGGTTCGAGATCGGCCAACTGACTGTCAAGCAATCCGGGCGGCATGAAATGGCCGACCCGGCGATCCAGCCGGGACCGGATCACTTCGCGCGAACCGTCCAGAAAAACAAAAGTTACGGGTGCCATGTGATCGCGCAGGAAATCGCGATAGCGCCGTTTCAGTGCCGAACAGGCGATAAAGATTTTCGGCGATACATGGTTTGGCTCAATTCCATGCGCGACTTCTTTGGCAGCCGCCCCAAGTGATGCCAGCCAAGGCCAGCGCATCTCGTCATCAAGCGGGATGCCATTGCGCATGTTTTCGACATTTTGCGGGGGATGATAATCGTCCGCGTCAAGCCACACACCATTCATGATGCTGGCAAGGCCCTTTGCGACCGCGGTCTTGCCTGATCCGCTGACACCCATCACGATGACAAATTCGGCTTTGATGGCTAATCCTCCCGCCACTTTTATTTCGTCTTTTCTTGAGCGGGTCTTGCCCGCCTTGCTTTGTTAGCGCTAACATAATGATAGCGCTAACATCGAGTCAACAGATATTGTGCAACGCCGGGATCGCGGATATGAGGAACAGGGCATGAGAAGGAAGACATGAGAAAACGCAGAGGGGCCGGACGGCCGACCATCGCTGATGTGGCTGATAAGGCCGGGGTCAGCACGATCACCGTTTCACGGGCCTTGCGTGATCCGGCCAAGGTATCCGCCCCGTTGCGCGAACGCATCGATGCCGCCGTTCGCAAGCTTGATTATGTTCCCCATTCCCATGCCAGTGCGCTGGCATCATCGCGGTCCAACATTGTTGGCGTGATCGTGCCGTCGCTGACCAATAACGTGTTTGCCGATACGCTGCGCGCGATTTATGACGAGCTCGAACAGGGGCCGCTTCAGGTGCAGCTTGGCAATTCGCGCTATGTCGCGGCAGAAGAAGAACGCCTGATCCGCATTTTCCTTGGGCAGCGTCCGGCTGCCCTGATTGTTGCGGGTGGGGATCAGACCCCGGCGGCGCGGGCCTTGCTGGAAAGTGCCGATTGTCCGGTGGTGCAGGTCATGGAAGTCGATCCCGATCCGATTGATATGATGGTCGGATTCTCGCATTTCGAAGGCGGGCGCGCGGCCGGATATCACCTGTTGCAGCGCGGATATCGCAATATCGGTTTCATCGGTGCACGCATGGACCCGCGATCACGCCGCCGCATGGAAGGCTTTGCCGAAGCACTGCGATCAGCAGGCCGGTATGATTCGGAGCTGTTCATGACAACAACCCGGTCATCAAGCACATCACTGGGCGCAGAACTGATCGCAACGTTGCGTGCAAAGCGCCCGGATATTGAAGCGGTTTTTTGCAACAACGATGATATGGCGCTGGGCGTTCTGTTTGGCTGCCAGCATGCCGGTCTTAGCGTGCCCGAGGACCTTGGCATTATCGGTTTCAACGATCTTGAAATGATGGCAGCGGCCTGTCCGTCATTGACCAGTATTCGGACAAACCGCTACGGGATCGGTAAAACGGCGGTTGATATGATCCGGACAAGGTTCGATGGTGAAGAACCGGAAAACCGCGTTGTCGATCTTGGTTTCCAGTTGCAGGAACGCCAAAGCACCGCGCGGCGGGGCTGATATCCTGTTCTAATCGCGATGGATCGGGAAACGTCCGGCCAGTTCGGCAACCAGATCCTTTGGTCCTGAAATCCGGATATGCGTGCCCATGCTATCAAATTGCCGGTCCAGAACCGTGATCCCATCCTGTGCGCAGGCCTGTTCGAGCGTTCCGGCGTCGGAAAATCCGGCAAACAGTTCGGCCTCTGCCTTTGGGACATAATCGATGAAATCAGCGACGCTGCAAACTGCATTTGCCGCCCCGCTATAAGCGCGCACCAATCCGCCGGTGCCAAGCTTCACCCCGCCAAAATAGCGCGTGACGATCACCGCAACATTGATCAGATCACGCCCCTGAAGCACCTTAAGGCAGGGAACGCCCGATGTGCCCGATGGTTCGCCATCATCCTTGCCATGTTCGATCAGCTGGTCTTCGTCATTCAGGTATCGATAGGCGGTGACATGATGATTGGCCTTGGGATGGGCCGCGCGCAATTCCGCAAGCCGCGTCGCGAGATGGTCATAAGGGACCAGCTCGGCCAGGAAGCGCGATTTCTTTTCTTCGGTTTCGGCAAATGCGGCGCGGGCGATGGTTTTCATCACGACTGGATAGCAAAGGCAGGCGCATTGCACCAGCGTGCTCAAGCGTTAAGGGTGAAACAGCGCGAATTTGCCGATCAGGATCACCCCGAAGATCACCAGCATGATCAGAACCAGCCTGCGGAAACTTTCCGCATCCATGCGTGATCTGACAATGCCGCCAAGCTTGGTGCCCAGATAAACCGGGATCAACCCGGCAAGAGATATCCAGACAGTTTCAAGCGTCATCAGGCCAAGTTTTGACAGGCCAATGGCCATAACGATGCTCGACAGGCTGAAGGAAATATTGATCGCCTGTATGAAACGTTTCGGGTCCAGACGAAGGGCCAGAAGGAAAGGCAGAACCGGCATGACCTGTGATCCGGTAATGCCATTGACAAGCCCCGTTGCGAACCCCATCACCGGGGCCAATGGTTTTTGCAGTTTTTCCGGTACCGGCCGCCCCGGCCGCCATAACGTCAATGCGCCGTAAACCATCAAAACAATGCCAAGAACCGCCCCCGCCATCAGGCTGTTGACCAGATCAAGCACCACAAGCCCGACGACAAGCCCCGGCACGGTGGCAACAAACATCGGCCAGAACCGCTTGACGGTTTCGTGAAAATGCCCGGCCTGTGCCATGACGATGCTGTTGCTGACCAGTGATGGAATGATCACCAGCGGCATCGCGGCTTTTAACCCGATACCAAGGGCGAGAACCGGCAAGGCGGATGTTGAAAAGCCAAGCCCGGTTGCCCCTTTGACAAAAGCGGCAATGAAATAGGCGCAGGCAATGATCACTGCCGTTTCGATTGTCATAGGGGTTCCGTTGATCCTGCTTGGAATACCCTTGTCTAATAGTTGATAAGTTTATCGATTAATACTGGTTTTCAGGGTTTAACGCCGGAATCTACAAGGCGGTTACGAGGACTAAGTATCCTCGTCTTGCATATCGACATCATCGTCATTCTGATAAGGTGAGGGAGCGTTGTTGCAGTCTCCTTCCGGGGGAACGGTATAGGTTACGCCCTGATTGGTTGGCATTGCGTTTGCCTGCCGAATGTTTGCGCCGGGTAGTTGACGCACTTCTTGAGTAAAAGGCTCGTGGGCTGGATAAAGTGCATTGGATTTTGCCTGATTGCAGGCCAAACAGATCATACAAAGATTATCGTGGTCGGCGCAGGCCACATCGACCAGAGAATGGGTGATCGGGTTCTGGAAGGCAGGCACATTGAACCTGAACTGTGTTTGCCCGTTGACGCGTGTGGCGGTCAATATTTCTATTGGATCGTCTTCATCGTCATTGCGCCATGTTTCGTAGAATGTCTTGTCGGTCTCCCCGTAACCGAGGACGTAATATTGAACAAAACTGAAATCGGGGAGACTGATGGTCGTTTCCCCCAATGTGTTGCCCCAGGAGCCGTTGCCAGCCATAGGGTTATTATTGTGCTGCGCAGCCAGATTACTAATCGCTTGGTATCTGTTTTGATTTGCACCGGTAAACATGTCTTTTAATAGGCTGTCGGGAAAATTGTGATCTGCCTGTGCAAAGGCATTGGGAACTTTGCGTTGGCAGGCAGGGCAGGTAAACCATGCCTCGCATCCGGATCCAAAATCGAAGTCGCCCGACGTGCCGGCTGTTCCCGGGTACCAGTATGAATTGTAAGCTGTTGATGCTTCGGGTGTCGGGCGTAAGAGATTTCCATTTGTGTCCAGAAGAACAAACATGGCGTTACATCCCTATAAAATCTGGCTGACATAGAGGCGCCAATTCATGATCGGCGGATCAAACGGTCCCGGTGCCATGGATGGCAGGCTGGGCTTATATTGCTTGCTGGCTTTTTCAAGCCGCCACTCAAACCGCATCTCGGATGTGGAAGTTGGCAGGGGTGGCGGAACCGGATTATCTGAACTTTGGCAGGGGGCCACGCTGTCGGTCGGTTTCCATGGTCCCCAAACCGGACGCGGTATTGGAATTGCCGGGCCAGGCGGACCCATCAATGATTTGCGAAAGGCAAAACTATTGCTGTTGGTTGTGGGCATGGCCTTTATCTTTCCAAAGTTGCTGGCCTTTTGCCGACGGACGCGAGGTAAGTTTGTGATGGACAGATACGAAAACCGGAAGTGCTGATAGGGCGTTGATGGCATGAAAGACAGCCGGATTCGCAAGATTTCCAGAGCCCCGACGAGAACGAGCATCCTCCCAAATCCATCTGGAATGGCGGCTTGGGGTGGAATTTTGCGTTTTGTTTGTGGGTATTGGTAAAAATTTGCGGGTTTTTCTTTGCGAATTGCACGGAAGGGGTGGAAATGCGGTTGCAAAACCCGTATCAAGTTTGGCCCGGTTGACAGCACCGGCGATATGGGCGGAAATCCGCTGTGACGCTGATTATATGGTATAGTAACGGCATGATGAACATGCCGGATTGAGAGGAAGCAAATGAGCAAGAGCTGGAGCATTGATAGTTGGCGCAAACTGCCTGTGAAGCAGATGCCGACATATCCGGATGCACAGGCCGTCAAGGCCGTAGAGCAAGAGCTCGGCAGCTATCCTCCTTTGGTATTTGCTGGCGAAGCGCGCGCGTTGAAAGAAAAGCTTGGTGAAGTTGCCGAAGGCAACGCATTCCTGCTGCAGGGCGGGGACTGTGCCGAGAGCTTTAAGGAATTTCATCCCAACAACATTCGCGACACCTTTAAGGTCATGTTGCAGATGGCGGTTGTCCTGACCTATGGCGCGGCATGCCCGGTGGTCAAGGTTGGCCGTATGGCGGGGCAGTTTGCCAAGCCGCGCTCGGCGGATACCGAAACCATTGATGGCGTCGAACTGCCAAGCTATCGCGGTGACAATATCAACGGCATCGAGTTCACATCCGAAGCCCGTGTTCCGGATCCGCAGCGCCAGATCCGTGCCTATAACCAGTCGGCATCGACGCTAAACCTTTTGCGTGCTTTCGCGCAGGGCGGGTTTGCCGACCTGAGCAAAATACACCGTTGGAACCTGTCATTTGTCGATAAC
>TARA_R100000049_G_C1957380_1_pt1 | contig 23140 bp, 22 predicted proteins | sample TARA_R100000049 | Tara Oceans TARA_R100000049 (sample SAMEA2619992) | marine metagenome | biome: marine biome (ENVO:00000447); feature: mesopelagic zone (ENVO:00000213) & marine oxygen minimum zone (ENVO:01000065); material: "saline water (ENVO:00002010), including plankton... | reverse complement strand
CCCCGCCGATCCGGCTGGCGGAGATTGCGGCGCTTCTTAAGAACAAGTTTTGCTTCCCAGCGGCCGTCATTCACCGCTTCCTCAATCAGTTCCAAGGCTAGATTACGGACCGCCTCGAGTGCAAATGTGGGGGGCCGGCTGGTAAGTTCGCACATATAGAGTGTTCGCGACAGTTCAGGTTCGACAATCGGTCTGAAATGTACTGTGCCTTTAGCGAGTTGGTCCTGCATGAAAAGTTTTGTACCAATCACGCATCCGAGCCCTGCTTCGAGCGATCCGGCGATCGCCTGGATTGAATTCATCTGCAGTTTGGCGCTTTTTTCAATCTTTTTCAGCAGATTTATATCATCCAGGATGGCCCGTGCAGAAACGCCCTGTCTAAGCAGAATGATCGGCAATTTGAGCAATTCTTCAAAGGTGATAGGCCCCTTGTCTTCACCAATGATCTCCCGCTTTCCCACAAGTACCATCCGCTCCTCAAGTATCGGTTGGGTTCGCAACGATGGATCTAGGGGAGGGTTATAGACGAGGGCAATGTCGACATCGGACGCCAACAAATTCATGAGTGTCGTGCCTGAAAGACTCTCGGTAAGCGCCAGTTCGAGACGGGGAAAATCCTGCAAGACACGCCGCGCCAGATCAACGCCTATTGCCTTCACCGCGGAATACGCCATGCCAATGGAGACGTCGCCCGATATTTCGCCTCCGGCCTCCCGCAAATCGGCCTCCGCAGCGGCCAATGTCTTCAAAATCAGCTTGGCATGTTCATGGAGGCGATGGCCCGCTGCCGTTGGCGCCATGCCCCGGGGCTTCCGGTAAAACAATTTAACGCCAAGTTCGGACTCGAGATTGGCAAGATGGTGGCTTAGGGCCGAGGCCGCTATCCGCAAATTATCGGCCGCATTGGACAGGGTCCCGCTTTCAAAAATAGCAACAAAATATCGAAGCTGTCTTAAATCCATGGTTTCTGTTTTTTATAACGATGTATTAGAAACATTATATTATTCATATGCCGCATATTTTGGTAGCCTTTTCATCGGAGGAATATCTTATGAGTGAATACATGCCCCTCGACGGTGTTCGCGTTGTTGAAATGAGCCATATGATTATGGGACCGTCCTGTGGCATGTTTTTAGGGTTTCTCGGGGCGGAAGTTATCAAAGTCGAACCGCCCGAGGGCGACAAGACGCGGCATCTTACGGGAATGGGCCGGGGATTTTTCCCAACTTTCAATCGCGGCAAACGATCTATCACACTCGATTTAAAATCAGAGGCAGGCCGCGCCGCGCTGGACAAACTTCTTGAAACAGCAGATATATTTGTCGAAAACTTTCGCGATGCATCTTTGACCGAAATGGGTTACTCACCGGATAAATGTCGGGAAAAATACCCGTCCCTGATTTTAGCGTCCTGCAAGGGATTTTTGCACGGCCCTTATGAAAACCGGACCGCGATGGATGAGGTTGTCCAGATGATGACGGGCATGGCCTATATGACAGGGCCGACGGGCCGACCGTTACGCATCGGATCTTCAGCAAACGATATCATGGGGGGGCTATTTGGCGCATTTGCTGTCTTGGGAGCCCTTCTGCAACGGAATAAAGACGGCAAAGGACATGCCGTTCGTGTCGGTTTATTTGAAAATTGCCTACTTCTGGTCGCACAGCACATGGTTCAATTTGATATTGAAGGTCGCGAAGCCCCGCCCATGCCCGAACGGGAATTTTCCTGGCCGGTCTATGACATTTTTGAGTCGAAGGGAGGCCGGCAAATATTTATTGGTGCTGTAACCGAAGGCCAATGGGCTTTGCTTTGCGACATCCTCGGCCTCGAGAAACTCAAATCAGACCCGAGATTGCAAACCCGCATGGACCAGATCAATGCACGCGACTGGACAGTTCCGATCGTCGCGGAAGCTGTCAAAACCCGCGGCTTTGACGATCTGGCAGCGGCCTTCGAACCGGTTGGTATCCCCTTTTCTCCCATCAACCGCCCCGCCGAAATGTATGAGGATCCGCATGTGAACCGGCCCGGAGGTCTGCTTACGTCAAAGCTTCCAGAAGGCGAAACTTACCGGGCGCCGGGATTCCCATTTGAAGTGGATGGGGCTAGCCCAGTACCCTATGGTACCGACATTCCCGATATCGGTGATGACACATCAGATGTACTCGCGGCTTTGGGGTTGGACGATGTGGCCATTGCGGCCGCAAGTGGAAAGAAAAAGGAAAAAGTGGCATGAGCCCCCTATCCCGCATTTATTCCAACGATAGAGTAACCCTGCGCGAAGTCGGGCTTCGTGACGGTTTGCAGTTGGTGAAAATCTGGCCAGATACCAGCGCCAAGATCGAATGGTTGAAACGTGAATATTCTGCGGGCGTACGGCATTTCGAAGTTGGCTCCTTCCTCCCCCCCTCTCGCTTTCCCCAGTTCGCCGATCTGCCTGTGCTGTTGGAGGCAATCGCTTCTCTTGAGGGCGCCTATTCGGCCGTGCTGGCCCTCAATGACCGAGGGGCAGAAGAAGCAATGCAGTCGGTGGCCGATGAAATAGTCTGCGTCGTTTCCGCGACCGAGGAGCATAGCCAGGCCAACATGCGCCGAACACGCGCCGATGCTGTATCTCTTGTCGGCAAGATCGCCGCCATGCGCGACGACGCTGCGCCCCAAAAGATCATTAATGCCGGCATAGCCATGGCGTTCGGCTGCTCGATTGCGGGCACTGTTAATCAAACTGGGGTATTGAAATTGGCCGAAGCTTGCCTTGATGCCGGTGCGGATATTGTCGGGATCGCGGATACGGTTGGCTATGCCGGCCCGCGACAGGTTGGCGAAATGTGCCGCGCCATGCAAAAGCTTTGCGGCGACCGGCCCTTTATCATTCATCTTCATGACACCCGTGGCATGGGTGTTGCCAATGCTGCCGCTGCGCTCGATAACGGCGCGCGGGTACTGGATGGCGCACTGGGTGGCCTGGGCGGCTGTCCGTTCGCCCCCGGTGCAACAGGCAACATCGTTTTTGAAGATCTTGTCTTTCTATGCGAGACGATGGGGTTCTCAACGGGCATAGAACTGGAGGAATTAAAATCAACTCGGTTGATCGCCGAAAATGCGATGCCAGGTGAAGCGTTCTATGGCGCGCTTCACAAGGCGGGCGCGCCGGCAATTTCGGAGTGGAAGGCATAACGCTTTCCAATTAATAGGAACAATAGTCATAAGGGGAGAAATAAAAAAAATGTTCAAGACACTTACACTTTCATTGGCGCTTGCCGCTTTTTCGGTCTTTACGGCCGATGCCGCGACGGTCATGCGTTGCAGTCATCAGCTGCCACCGGCACATCATATTGCAAAAGTCATCGATAGATGGGCCGCAGAAGTTGAATCAGAGTCCAACGGTGAGATCGATGTTCAGATCTTCGGCGCGGATAGCCTGGTCGGTGCGCGTGAAAACATCGTCGCAACGGCGAAAGGCGATATCGAATGCGCCTTCTCGCTGAATTTCCAATGGGGCAAGACGTTACCACTGATGAATGTCACCGTTGCTCCGTTCGCTTTCGGTGATCTCGAAATCTGGCGCAAATGGCCAGACTCAGAAGCCGCCGCGTTTCTCTCGCAAAAGCTTCTGGAAAAAGGCGTGCGCAATGTCGTCTGGATGTTCCAGACAAACACCTCTGTTTTCACCTCCAAGGGCAAGTTTCTTGTGAAACCGGAAGACTTCCAAGGGATCAAGATGCGCGGACTTACACCGCCTTTTGATGCCGCGCTGAAAGCGCTCGGAGTAACCCCCTCCTCCATGCCGGGTTCCGAAGTGTATCAGGCGCTGGCGACCGGCTTAATCGACGCTGGCATCACGGATGTCGCTGCGGCGGTATCGCGCAAATATTATGAGGTCCAGGATCACTTCGTTGTCGTACCGGTTCTCAGCGCCTACCTCCATGGTTATGTAAATCCGTCTTGGTATGACGGATTATCCGACCTGTCCAAAGCTGCACTTGAAGGCGCGGGGAAAAAGGCTGCCGTATGGGCAGTTGAAGCCTCCGCCGCTGCCGGTGCCGCCGGGCCTGGCCAACTGGAGGCCAAGGGTGTTCAAGTGCATATTGCAACGCCTGAAGAAAACGAGGCACTCGAAGCCATCATGCGCCCTGCCTTCAACAAGGCCTTCGGCGAGAACGATCCAGACAGCCAGACACTGATCGAACTTATCGGCAAGATCTAACAATCCGTATGGCCAATGAACAACAAGGAAAGATGGAGGCTGGCAATGCCTCCATCCTACTGCGCATTGCTGAGTTTCTGATCCGGGTCGGTGGTGCCTTATCATCGCTTCTGATTATTTTAATTCTGGGAATTGTCTGCTACGCGGTCCTGCAACGCTATGTATTGGACAAGCCGTTGCTTTGGAGTGACCAATTCATTGGATATCTTCTTGTCGCGACAATCATGCTGGGGGCGGCCGAAGCCCTGCGGCGCGGTGACCATATTTCGATTGAGCTTCTTGCCGAGCGTGTTGACGGCAAGTGGCGATTGTTCATCAGACTTTTGAGCAATTTCGCCGTCATCGCCTTTGCCGCAGTCTTGGGCTGGAGCACCTGGAATTCGATTGAATTTGCCCGGGCATTCGGCTCCTATTCTGTCGGCTATATTGAAATTGAAACCTGGATACCACAAGTGCCTCTCCTGTTCGGCGCGGGGCTTCTCATTCTAGCCGCTACGGTTCGCCTTTTACGTCTTCTCAGCGAAAAGCAACCCTAATGACTGTCTTTCTGGTTTTCGCGGCGGTTATTGTTCTCCTCATCGCGGGGATACCGATTTTTGCGGCACTGGGTCTTGTCGCAATTGGTATTCTGGCGATCTTTGAGGGCAATGTCTCCAGCATCGCGGATACAGTTTTTTCGCATCTGAACAAGCCCATCCTGACGGCAATTCCGCTTTTCGTTCTGATGGCGCAAATCATGATACGGGCAAAGGTGATCGATGATCTCTATAACTTTGCCCATACGGTGGTGGGGCATGTAAAAGGCGGCCTCGGTGTTGCAACCGTCATCGCCTGCACAATTTTTGCGGCAATCTCCGGATCGTCAGTTGCGACAGCGCTATCAATCGGCTCCAGCGCCCTTCCGCAAATGAAACGATTTGGCTATCGCGAGCGCGACGCGCTTGGGGTTATCGCCGCTGGCGGGACGCTCGGCATTCTGATCCCCCCATCAGGGCCCATGATCCTCTATGCCATTGTCTCGGAAGTCTCAATCGGCGCCCTCTTCCTTGCCGGCATCATTCCCGGTCTCTTGCTGGCGCTGGTATTTGCCATTTTCTGCATCATGCAGGCGTCATCGCGCAAAGACGTAAGCGCGCCGGCAAGAGCGAGTTTGTGGACTATAGCACGAGCATTCCGGCGATCCGTTTGGGCGCTTCTCGCGCCGCCACTTGTCATGAGCGGCATTTATTTCGGCATCTTTACCGCCTCCGAAGCAGCGGCTGCGGGAACTCTCTATGCCCTGCTAGTCGCCATATTCATTTATCGTAACTTCGGCTTCCGCGATTTGTATGAGTGTGCCTACGCAACAATGCGCACGTCGATGATGGTTTTCATGATTATTGCCGGTGCCGCCGTTTTCGGCCACGCCATTACCATCATCCGGCTGCCCTTCGGCATAACCGAGGCTGTCGCGGAAATTGGTCTCGGGCCGCTCGGTTTCATCGTTGCGGTCATGGCCCTTATTTTTATTTTGGGTATGTTTCTGGAATCAATTGCCATCATCCTGATCACGACACCCATTTTGATGCCGACCATGGCCCATCTAGGCATAGACCCCGTCTGGTATGGCATCTTGCTTATGGTCAATCTGGAACTTGCGATGATCACACCCCCGGTCGGCATGAACCTCTTTGTCATAAAGGGGATTACCGACGCGCCACTTTCCGAAGTGGTCAAAGGCGCCGCCCCATTTGTCCTTCTAATGCTGATCTGTCTTGCGGTTCTCATAGCCTTCCCTGCTTTGGCAACCTGGCTGCCTTATAGCGCCGGCTTCGGACGCTGAAGAAAAGGCGTTATCACACTAAGTTGCTGTGGCACTGGTCTTTCAGACGAATGCAACCCCGTCTCCGTATGGCGTATAATGGCACAACGATGCCTCTATTGTGCCGCACCAAGTTGCTGCCGTGCAGGTAACGTACAGGACGTCTATTATAAAGGGTCGAAGGACTTTGAGGCTGATAAGCGGCGGTTGGCAGGAGATACGATGCGAGCTGCCAGTATAGATGAGGTACGTGATCTGTGCGCGCAAGCTCGTGATTAAAGGAGGTGATTGCCGAGCAGACATGGAGATGCGTCTTCTCAAAAAAGCAAGATCGCGAAATGAACCGCCAAGGCTTTCCTTCACAACCCCCTATGCTCTTTTGTGGGCCTCTGCGAAAGTAGAACTGATGGCCTCGCCGCACCAGATAATCAAGTCGATATTCGCCCATACTCGGACCTTCTCTGTACCAGTCCGGTGGATTTGCAATTGATCTGATGATTACAAATAATACGATTTTGAATAGAGAGGATAGGCGAGGAGCCTCAAGGATAGAAAGTAAAGGATTTTATAGAATCGAGTATCTTTGGTAATTGTGGTTTAGTGCGCCCCAGCTCTTCTGGGGAAGTGCGGGTCAGCAGTAAATTAATATTTATTAAGATATATGACCGCGAAATTCTTTGGAAAAGCTGCCTTCTACCGATAGAATTCCCTCTTCATTCTCAGGTATTCCATCCCCAAAATACAAGGATTAAACAAATGTCCATTGATGCAAAATTGGCTGAACTCGATATCACCTTGCCCAAAACTCCTTCCGCCATTGGCAACTATATTGGTGGCGTTGTTACCGGTAATTTGCTGTTCATGTCCGGTGTCGGCCCGAGGAAGCCCGACGGCGGCGCTGTGACCGGCAAGGTTGGGGCGGACCTGACTACCGAAGAAGCTTATGATGCAGCCCGGCTTGTCGGCCTCAATATGCTGGCCAATATGAAGTCGGTGATCGGTGATCTCGATCGGGTCACGAAAATCGTCAAGGTCCTCGGGATGGTCAATGCAGTGCCGGATTTTAAGGAGCACCCAAAAGTCATCAACGGTTATTCTGACCTGATGGTCGAAGTTTTCGGAGATAAAGCCGGTAAAGCTGCCCGGTCCGCCGTCGGTATGGGCTCTCTACCCAACCAGATCGCCGTTGAGATCGAAATGATCGTGGAAATTACAGACTAGGTGTAAAGCCCCATTGTTAAGTGCCCTTATTTGATAGAGTTCGGTTTAAATGCAGACGAAAAACTGGCGCCCGGTCTACATCACTTTTGTGCCAGCAGTGATCATCTGCGCCATTTCTTCCAGTTTCATTACGTCGTTAGGACCCTCTGCTCTCCTCTAATAAAGCCAACGGTCCATCCTTTCCAAAATGAGTGTGTCTCCGCTCATGAACAGACGGACAGCCTCGATTGCGCATGGAATACTTGTAGAGCCCAAAAGTATGGAGCACAGGGACAGTCGATCGGGTTCGACATACAGATCTATATCGAACACTGAAATTGAGACACGTCCTTCTAACGCCACGTCATTATTTGCCTTCCACTGCAAAAACCGTTACTTGTAGCAAAACAAACAAAATCAAGCAGAACCAAACCTTCTCAAGGACTACCAATGAATTTTGACGATGTGATCCTTAACCGTCGCAGTATCCGTGGCTATAAACCTGATCCCGTGCCGAGGGCACTAATCGAAGAGATCATTGCCTTGGCGATGCGCGCGCCATCGTCGATGAATACCCAACCTTGGAGTTTCTACATCATTACGGGCGAGCCGCTAGACCGCATTCGCGCTGGCAATACAGAACGCAACTTAGCAGGCGTCCCCCACTCACGCGAGTTCCGTACTGGCGAGCCCTTCACCGGCAAGCACCGTGACAGACAGGTTGGCGTCGCCAAGCAACTGTTTTCCGCCATGGGCATCGCCCGCGAGGACAAGGATATGCGTCAAGACTGGGTATTGCGCGGCTTTCGTCAATTTGACGCGCCAGTATGCGTAATCGTGACTTATGACCGCGAGCTGGCCAGCAGCGACGATACACCCTTCGATTGCGGCGCAGTTGCGACGGCGCTGGTAAATGCTGCGTGGTCACGTGGGCTGGGCACAGTGATTAACAGCCAGGGGATCATGCAATCCCCCGTGGTGCGCGAGCATGCCGGCATTGCCGATGATCAGATCATCATGAAAAGCATCGCGCTCGGCTGGCCCGATGAAACCTTCCCGGCTAATGCGGTAGTTTCAGAACGCAAAAGCATCGAAGAGGCAACCGTGTTTGTCGGCTTTGTAGACTAGGCACTCACTTTCAGCACGATTGAGGGCATAAACTCATTGACGTGAACGGGTCTCAAAAGTGCGCATAACCGACTATGGCTGTTTGATGAAATGGCAACTCTACGACCGATGGTACAAGCGCCCGGTTCGGAATTCTATTGATCGCCCTGCAGCTTATTCATTGTGCGACGTAGAGCCCGCCCGGCGGCCCGGGCCTTGCCTTTCTCTCAGGCAATAAGCTTGGCCTCGGCGACACAGCTCTGATATGCTCGTCTCACCGCACAAGCCTCCTGAATACTGAAGGGGAACATTTCCTATATTAAAACAGCAACTATGCAACCGCCCGCGAGCCATGCGAAGCTCAAGATTGCGAGCCAGAACAGAATTTTCTCCGTTATGCGATCGCTACTCATCATCCCGACACCATGCTGTTTAAGTTTCCAGATCAGGAAGACTATGCTGAGCGCGATAAAGCCAAGGTTGAGAAACATGGTATAATCGACTTTGAAAAATTCCCGATCTGTGACGCTTTTGGCGCTGGAAGTCTCCGGCAATTGATCGAAAGCGGCAAAGCCGTAATGCATAATTAGCGCAGCAGCGATCAAAGCAATTAAAAAAACGCCCAGAATGTAGAGGGCCATTTTCCAGCCGTAATATCGGGCTTGTATACGCAGGACAGGGAAGACAACAAGATCGCTGAAAATAAATGCCATGATTCCGGCAAAGCTTACGCCGTTGCTATACAAAACAGCAGCTAACGGGATATTACCCATTGAGCCGATGAAAGTAAAAAACGCCGCAATCGGGCCAATGAAAGTTTGGGCCAGAATTTGCCAGAAGGCCGGATCATCGCCACCGGATCCAATAAAAAGCATCTGGAAAAAGCTTTTCGGGACAAAGGCTGCAATAATGCCCGCTACCGTAAAGCCGATCGCCACATCCTTCCAGACCATATCCCATTCCATGACATAGCGATTTGAAACTCTCGCCCAGCCCTCTCTAGAGCGGATCAGCTTTTTCCAATCGGGTATTTCCTCTTTTTCTTCTTCACCTGTTTCTTCGCGGGCATGTTTGCGTGCCTTGTCCTCCATGTTTTTGGTCAAGGTCAATCTGACGACAAGCCAGGTTACAAGAATTAAGAGAATGCCGCCCAAATATTCCCCGACAACGAATTGCCAGCCAAGAAAAATTGCGATGATAATGCCAAGCTCAATGACCAGATTGGTCGAGGCCAGTAAAAAGGCCAGAGAGGGAACAAGCGCCGCTCCTTTAGTAAACAAGGATCGCGTGGTGGCCAACGCGGCAAAGCTGCAAGAGCTCGAGATAAAGCCAAAAAAAGTGCCGAGTGCGACACTCTTTGGCCCGGCTTCGCCCATTGTTTGCCTCATCCGTTCGCGCGTAATAAAGACCTGGATCATGGAGCTTATGAGGTAACCCAGCCCAAAGGCCCAGAATGCCATCCAGAATAATCCCAGGGTTGTTGTTGCCGCCTCACCCCATGTTTGTAAAAAGCCGTTCATATTGTGAAGTTGCCCAATTTTACTGCTTGACTATAAAACTTCTTCCAAGGGTCCGCTTTCTGCGGTAAACGGCGGAATATATTTTCCAGTGTGTAATTTTGCGGCCCCAACTCCCTGTCTTTCAATTCCTCCCAATCTATGGGCGTAGCAATTGGTGCGCCCTTCAGCGCCCGCAGAGAATATGGCGCGATAGCTGTCATGCCGTAATCATTACGCAGGTAATCGATAAAAACTTTATCCCCGCGCTTTTTCTTGCGACTTTCCAGTGTGGTCAGGTCAGGACATTCATCACAAAGCTCCTCTGCCAGCTTTCTGACGGCTTTTTTGACTTCGTCAAATTTTTTCTCCGGCTTAATTGGAATATGGATATGCACGCCGCGTGAGCCGGTCGTTTTAAGAAAGGACGGCAAATCACGTTCATCAAGAATAACTTTCAGGGCAAAGGCGGTTTTGCGGACCTTTTCAAAATCATTATCGCTTGGGTCAAGATCAAAAATAATCTGGTCCGGTATTTCCAAGTCCTTTTTGCGCGCCAGTCCCATATGCTGCTCAATGACATTCTGACCGGCAAAATAGACAAGGTCGGCCGCTTCGTCGGCACTGGCCATTTTCATATTTTCCCCGCCCTTGCTTTTCATGGACACGTCCAGCCGCTCCACAAATTCAGGAAAGTGATCCGGAGCATGTTTGTGAAAGAAACCGCTTTCATCAATCCCGTGTGGGTAGTGGCGAAGTGTTAAGGGCCGGTCCTTGATATGTGGCAACATATAATCGGCGATCCGCTTGTAGTAGGAAGCTATATCCGCTTTGGTCAGCTCCGCTTGCGGAAACAAGATTTTATCCGGATGACTGATCTCTATCTTTTCTGTCTTCATGATGGGTCAATATGAATGTTTTTTTCAGGCGGCACGTTTATCTTCCCGTACTACGTCCCCCGGCGCCTTGTCTTTCCGCAGGCCGAGAAAGCGCGGATGGCGCAGTTTTCCGCCATTCGTCCATTCGGTAAATCTGACCTCGCCAACAAAATGCGGCGTGAGCCATGTAATACCGTCCTCGCTTTCGTCAAAGTTATCGAACGGAGAGGTTTTGCGCATATGGGCGTCCATTCGACGCCAGAAATCTTTCAGGAAATTATCGTCGTAGCCGGTGCCTACTTTGCCTGCGTAAAGGAATTGACCCTTGTCATAATAGCCGATGAGAAGCGCTCCAAAGCCAATGCGTTCCCCTTTCGGAGCCGTATAGCCGCCAATCACGAATTCCTGACCCTTGGCACATTTGAATTTTAACCACTTGGTCGACCGGCTGTGAGCATAGGTGCTGTTGCTATCCTTGGCGATAAGTCCTTCCCAGCCGCGTTCGCAGGCATCCTCCAGATATTTTTCGCCCTTTTCATTCTTATGCGCGAGATAAACCAGAGGATCACTAATATCGAATGCGGTTTTGAGAACAGACTTGCGATCTTTAAGCGTCACATGTGTCAAATCATATCCATCGAAATAAATCAGGTCGAAAATATAGGCAAAAACTGGATAATCCTTGAGAAGCTTTTCTCCTGGGTTGCTGACATGCATGCGGTTTTGCAGGGCGGAAAAGCTGGTCAATCTATCAACAAAGGTAACCAACTCGCCATCAACAATAAAATCACCTCGCAGGCTTTTGAGAGCATCTACAATTTCAGGGTAATAATCGTTTTGGTTCTTCTGATTACGTGACATCAGGCGTATGTTTTTACCCTGCTTGAAAAACAGACAGCGCTGACCGTCGAGTTTGCGCTCGAAAATCCACGCAGGATCGGAGAAATATTCATGGGTCAGGGTCGCCAGCATCGGCTCTGTCCACTCCGGCATAGCAGTCTTGCTCAATCTGTCCGACGCATTTTCAGACAATTTCTCCAAAGCTTCATGCATTGTCTTTCTCGTCTTCTTCCTCGGCTATTTCTTTGAGGGACCGATTAGTCAGGACGGAATCCGGTTCCGTGCTGACTGGATTGCGACGGGCATCGGCATGTTCATCATCCAGTTTGAATATCAGCCATTGTTCCTGTTTGGATTTCCTGTCCATGCGCACCAACGCATAGCCGCCTTTCAGTTTTTCGCCCTCTAATGTGAATTTTAGCGCGCCGTCTTCCAAAGCATCAGCCATGGTTTTGTCATGGTCTTTATTCTCAGCAATCGGTTTGTATTCCCCTCGATCCCAGACCATTACGGTACCGCCGCCATATTGATCCTCAGGAATTACGCCTTCAAAACCCGCATAATCCATCGGATGATCTTCAGTGCGGACGGCCAGATGTTTTTCGCCAGCCTTGGTTGAAAGTCCTTTCGGTACTGCCCAGGAGACTAGCGCTCCGTCAATGCTTAGGCGGAAATCATAATGCGGGGTGCTGGCATCATGCTTTTGTATAACGAAGATCGTTTTGCCTTTGCCATTTCCATCCTCCGGTTCTTCAGTATTTTTGAAGTCCCGCTTTCTCCGATATTTTTTCAGAGTGTTTTTTGTCATGGCATTGCCTCAGATTAGTTTGTCCTTGCCAACGACAGGGTGGGAATAAAAGTTCCCCGTTCTTTCATACAGTTGCAATGATCTCACGCACATGGATCGATCTACCCAAAATTTTATTGTCCGACGACGGTTCTGTTGGGATTTATGGAAGCGCTTTCGCTTTTTTGCGCGGCAAGCCACTCTCTGGCCTGCTGTTCCTCGGTGACATCGAAATATCGGATGTCAGACGGAATAAAAATATCCGAAAACTGGGTCATCCATTTTTGAGTAATATCGTCTCCTACCATTGCCATGGGGCCGAATTCGCGCCTGTGTTTCAAGCCAAATCTTAAGTCCTTCCAGATAGCGGAACCTTCCCAGCCTTCAAAATGGTCCAGTTTGATCAGGAATTTAGGCCAGTCGTGTAATTCCAATAGGTTGTCAATAACGGGCAAAACCTCGTCATAGTCCTTCTCTGTCAGCTTCTCACTGGCAATGATTTCAATTGTGTCATTTTTAATGTTCCATTTTATCATTATTACTATCCTTTCAATTTATTGGACAATGGACACAATTTATCGCTGTCGTGTCTGGGAATTATCACCAACGGCAGAGTGCGGCATAATCTGGCGAAGCTCCTTCAGGCATAGGGATAACTCTTCCTCCGTTAAGAAGCGTTTTTATTGCGGCCAGGTTGACCAGTTCATCGCCCGGACCAGTTACGCTTTCATCCTGTTCCTGTTCTTGAATTTTGCTGGTGTCCGGATCGAACCTGCCCCAGTAATAATCCTGCGACTTGTCCGGTAGCATCAATGTTTCAATGCGCTGCGAATGTGCAGCCCGGACTATATCGGGAAGATTGTCCTCAATACTGCCCTCATGTTTTCTCTTGAGGCGTTGATATGTCGCCAATGCGCGTTCGCTTTCCTGCTCGAACCGTTCCTTTAATTGCTGCCTGACATTTTCAATCCATATTTCCGGCTTTTCACTTGAGGGATTTTTCTGGTCTAGCTTATGTAACTGTAAACCACCGCTACGCATTACAGTCTTGTACAACCCCTCCAGTTGGGGCCCGGCGACCAGAAATACTTCCTTGAAATGCCGCTGTTGCAGCGTATCATCTACCCAGTTTTCGAGTTGCTTCAAATACTCTTTCAAATGGGCATTCTTTGTCGCATCATCACCGGCCACTCCCTGGCCGTGATAGCCCGGCGTGGTTGCATTAACGCCGCCGCCATAACCCTGAGAACGAAATTGCAGGGATTCTTCCATGTCATATGTTTTCATAAAATCATCAAAGCTGCTTAACGGCTCGGGCGGGACTTGCGTCTCATAGTGTTCACTTGATCTATCAGAGAAGATCAGGGCGGGGTTATTCATGCTCAGCAGCAAAACAGCAACTTTGCTGTCTTGCTGGAGACGAGGGATAACCGGTCGCAAATAGAAATGACGGTCTACAATGACATTTTCATCAATGGAAAATGGCAGATGATATAATCCCTGCTTATCCTCACTCACACAGACGATAAGCCCGCTTTGAAGATGGGTCCAGAAATCAGCCTCATCCAGAAGCGGCTCCAGCGGCGATAAAAGATCGTCGATTTGTTGCTGCTGACATCCAATTTTCTCAAGTTTTTTTGTTGCGTCCTGGAGGAGGTTTTTAAATCGGATCGCGTTTTGTTGTTGCTGATCGCCACTTTTAATGCATGGCATAGTCAGAGTTAAGCAAAGCGGCGCTTCAAAAGCAGCCAATTCCTTCAATATATCTGTATTTAGGAGTGAAATTTCCGTCATGTCGTCTTTACCTTTTTCCCTTGGGGACTTCAATCTTCCAACAAATAACCATCACAAATGGTTCCCGATTTTTTAATAGAATTCTCAAGAATTTTGTCGGGGTTCTGCCGTCGACCCGCCACGCGCCCTTCATCAGAAAAGCTTGAATGCGTTCCCTAAGGCGTTGTCAGGGCAAAAGTTCTTGGTCGGGGAAGGCTCTGGTTTTACGATCCGCTGATGACAAAACCATTTCGTTATTTCAAGTCATCACCTGAAATCATCCGCCGGGCCGTTATGACGTGACGGTTGGTCAAATTATCGGGGGATTTTCATTGAGACCAACAATTCCGGAAGTTTTCGCTATTCGCACAAAGCGTTCACGAAGCCGCAAGGGGCTTCGTGATAAAATGCAATATCCCTTTACGCCTCGCGGACCATAATCTCAAACAGCCGGCTTTTCTTGCTTGCCTTCACAAAATTCTTCTATGGCTTTGGCGCAAAATTCATCAAGGTCATCCGGCTTTCGACTGGTGACAAGACCTTTGTCAACATGGACATCCTCGTCCACCCACCTGCCACCGGCATTCTCAATATCGGTTTTAAGGCTCGGCCAGGAAGTGACCGTCCGGCCCTTCAAAACTCCGGCCTCGGCCAATGTCCATGGACCGTGACAGATGGCTGCAACCGGTTTTTCCTGTTCGAAAAATTCCTTCACAAATTGCATGGCGCGCTGATTTAACCGCAATGCATCCGGGTTTTGGACACCCCCCGGTAGAACCAGTCCATCATATTCGGCGGAGATCACCTCATCGACTGTTTTATCAACGGAAAAAGTATCTGCTGTGTCGGCATGATTCATGCCCTGAATTTCCCCGGTTTTCAATGATACGAGCTCTACCATTGCGCCTGCATTTTGAATGTCTTCCCACGGGCGGGTAAGCTCAACCTGCTCAAATCCGTCCGTTGCCAGGAATGCGATTTTTTTACCTTTCAATTTCTGCTGCATATAATCCTCCAGATTTAGGGTTGGAATTATCCAATACCTAATCGGGAAGAAAGTTCCTCACATTTACAAAAAACCTGGATTTTTAGCTAGGCGGATCATGCGGATGACGAGATTCATACGCAGACATAATCGCAATGCTTAATAGCTGAATGTTCGGGAATTTATTCAGTGACAGTCATATCAGAGGATACGCTGTAAATCCAAGAAACTAATTCTTCTGTTTCAAATGGCTTCAACAGTATCGTCAAAGGGCTCTACTGTCAGTGAAATAAATTGAAACTGATCGCTGACATCAACTGCAATGTTTGATTTTTAACAGAGGTTCTGCTTTGCATGCATTCATGCAGAGCGTTGCGCAGATCCAGCCGCACATCTTTGCGTGCCATGTCCAGGAGCTGACGGGAAGCTGCACCATGTGCGGGCTCAAGGTACTTGCCGGTGCGTAGCGAATAATAAACTACATCACCGTCACGGTTGACGATAATATGGGCCGAGGTGAACCGTTCCAGAGCCCCCCGTTCAAACGAATTCTGCAAACTTTGCTGATTGGCAGTCGGAGATCTGGTCGGTAGATTGATTGCTTGCGAGTTCGGCCATAGAAGCGAAAAAGGGGCAGAAGTAATGACTTCGTCAGTTTTCTGGAAAATGTGGTGTTTTCTATCAATGCCTTTAAAGAGATCGGCAAATTGCGTTACGTTTTCCGATGCGCCCAAAAATAAATAGCCGCACGTTTTCAACGCGTAATGAAAAACCGGAATAATAGTTTTGCAAGTCTGCGCCGAGATAAATCAGCAAATTCCAGCAGGATATCAAATCAATGCGGGAAAACGGGGGATCACGTACGATGCTGTGTGAGGAGAAAATACATAATTCACGAAGGGCTTTTGTGACGATATGACTTTCGCCCTCCTTGATAAAAAACGCTTAAGGCGTTCAGGTATTTTTCGTCGCCGTCACTTAAAACTTTCAAGGCTTGAAAATTTTCCACATAGTCGACCAGTCCAGACGCGGCGGCACTTGCGGGCATATCCGGATGAAGCGGCGCGGAATGGTTTTCCCCCTGGGCAACCGTAAGGCCACCATGTTGCTTTATCGCTTTTAGCCCCAATGTTCCGTCACGCCCACCGCCCGATAAAACAACACCAATGACATGTTCTTCCTGATCTTCAGCAAGTGATGTGAAAAAACATCGATCGGGTTATGAGCCTGATTATGCTCTTTCAACTTCGAAAATTTTAATTTTCCCTTTCGAAGCATTAAATATCCGGTGCGCGGCATGAAATTAATATGGCTGGCCTTCAATTCCTGATTGTTTTTAACCTCGATAACATTCAGTGCGGCGACGCGCGATAATATATCGCCCATCAAACTTTTACGGTTCCGGGCAAGATGTGTCACAATCACGAACGCAAAACCGCTATCTTCAGGGATGGGTTTCACTAAACCCTGCAACGCTTCCGCGACTCCGGCAGAAGCGCCGATCGCTATGAAAAATGGTCGCTTTTCGTCTGTCTCTGTCATATCCGCATTTCTTGCCTGAGCATATTAAGGTCAAGCGCAACATAGTGGAATCAAGTCTACTAAGCTAAACCAATTAACCATAAAAAACTAAAAATGATCTTTGCTTTTTTATGGAGCTTATACGCGGCCGGCGAGTTCGTGAGCGAGACTCCAATTTAGATTACTGGTGAAAATATGCCTGCATCAATGGTTATTGAACATTCCCGCAATACCATGGTCGACCGACAGACCGACCGGCACGGCATCAAGGGCAGCAATGCCCCGCAGTCTTTTGTGGGAATGCCGTAAGTTGAACAAACCTTGTGGTGCATGTAAGCATCCAGACTCAAAGCTCCCCTTGCTTAAAGCCAGAATAGTGTTTTCAAACCATCGCAAGCCAAAAAGTTTCCGCATAAATTATGGAACTTTAGCGGGTAGATAATGTTGGCAAAGAGAACGCAATAAAGTCAGCGAGGCTCGAGAAAAATGAAAGCAGAAAGTAAATGTTTGAACTTTGGTTTTAATGCAGGCGCATTCCTACTTATTGCAGGCCTGATGATCTGCGGGATAAAGGATGCAAATTCTGAAACCAGTAAAACCGGGAACACGACAAATAGCAGCAATGCTGAAAAGCCTTTTACTGTGCTTGCAGGCGGTAAAGCGCAATTTGTCAGTACGCAGAATGAAGAAATGGGCGTTGCCATTCTGCAGGAAACAGCCAACGGCGTCCTGATAGAACTGAAGCTTCGAGATATGCCTCCGGGGCGACATGCAATTCATGTCCATGAAAAAGGGGCTTGTACGCCAGTAGGAAAAACGGCCGGATCAAACAACAAGGATTATTTTTCTGATGCTGGAGGTCATCTCAATCCTTCCGGTCGTGAACACGGGCTTCTAAACGAGGGTGGACCCCATGCAGGCGACCTTTTGAATATCTATATTCATCAGGACGGGACGCTTGAGACGTACATACTCAATGACCGCATGACTTTAAATTCGGAAAATGAAAGCGGTGCCGCTCAGCTGCTTGATGACGATGGGGCGGCGTTCATTATCCATGAAGGCACAGACGACTATCGCTCACAACCGTCAGGCGATGCCGGTAAGCGCATTGCATGCGCGGTTATCAAGGCGGATTAAAGGCAATTCCTTTCACTAAGGAGGCGTTCAATATGGAATCATCAATAAAGGAAAAAATCCTCAGATATCCTGACCTTCTTGATGACCTGGAGAAGGAAAAAGACCCTCAAACCATGATTGATACGCTGGCCGAGCGCTACGACGCCCCTCGAGATGTAGTTGAGAAAATTATCGCCGAGTGGAGCGCGGGCCGGGAAAAAGTGGATGCGGATGACGAATAAATCACATAAACCTTTGGTTCTTATCACAGGGGCTTCGGGAAATATTGGCGGCGCAATATGTAGACGATTGAAAGAAAATTTCATTCTGATCGGGCTGGACATAAAACCGTCGAAGCAGGCGGATATCAGCCTTGAATGTGATTTGACGTCCGAAGATTCCATAAAATTAAACTGCCATAAGATCAAAGAGCAATATGGCGATAAAATAGCCGCTGTCATCCATCTGGCCGCCTATTTCGATTTCACCGGTGACCAACACCCCCTGTATAAGAAAGTAAATATTGAAGGGACAAGAGCGCTTTTGGCTGCCCTCCAGGATTTTAGCGTTGAGCGGTTTATCTATTCTTCGACCATGTTGGTGCATGAGGCCGGTGTGCCGGGACAAAAAATCAACGAAGATACGCCCATTGATCCCGGTTGGGTATATCCGCAATCCAAAGCGGATACCGAGAAAGTAATTCAGGATGAGCATGGTAACATTCCCTACACGATTTTGCGGCTGGCCGGTCTTTATGATGACGAAAGCGCCGCACCGACACTTTCCTATCAGATCGCTCGGATTTATGAGCGAGCGTTTAAAAGTCGACTTTATGCCGGAAATCTAATGGCAGGGCAGGCCTTTGTTCATAAGGACGATATGGTGGATGTCTTTATGCGTACGGTCGAACGCCGCATGGATTTGCCGAAGGAAAATATCATTCTCGCCGGTGAAGATGAGGTCATGAATTATCAGGAGCTGCAAAATCGCATTGGCAGCCTGATTTTCGGTGAAAAAGAATGGAAAACGATTAACCTGCCGGAACTGATCGCCAAACCGGGCGCATGGGTTGAAGAGAAGGCGGAACCCCTTATTCCCGATGCCTTCGATCAAGGAGAAAAACCATTTATCAAGCCGTTTATGATCGATCTGGCGGACGATCATTATGATCTGGATATTTCCCGCGCAAAGGAAATGCTGGATTGGCAGCCGAAGTATAAAATCTTCGATGGGCTGGGAAAGCTCATTAATAATTTGAAGGCAGATCCGTCCTGTTGGTATGACCGCAACGGGATTGTTCGTCCTGACTGGATTCAGACGGCGGATGAGAAGAATAAAAACCCCGAGGCAATCCGCAAGAAACACGAAAAAAACTATCGGCATTTGCATCGGGAGAACCTTTGGGCACATTTTCTGAATATGGGGCTGGCGTTCTGGCTAATGAGCGCCCCGTTCATTTTAAATTACGAAAGTCAGGCCATGGTCTGGAGCAATATCGGCTCCGGACTGACCCTATTTGTTTTCTCCAGTTTATCCCTATCCTGGCGCAAAGGTTTGATGCGTTGGGCTGCGGGCGCCGTCGGGTTTTGGCTTTTGGGGGCACCTTTAATCTTCTGGGCGCCAACGGCTGCGGGCTATCTGAACGATACTATTATCGGGATGCTGATTATCGGCTTTGCTGTCTGTACCCGTCCTGTTCCAGGGGTGTCAGCCATTGCCGCAGAAACCGGGCCGACCACGCCGCCGGGCTGGACGTTTTCACCTTCGGGATGGTTCCAGCGCCTGCCGATTATCATTCTGGCCTTTGTCGGCTTTTTTATTTCCCGCTATCTTTGCGCCTATCAGCTCGGCCATATTGACGGCGTCTGGGAACCGTTTTTCGCTGGCTCCGCAGAGATGCCGCAAAATGGTACGGAGGAGATTATTACATCCTCTATTTCCAAAGCCTGGCCCGTTCCTGATGCCGGGCTGGGCGCACTAACCTACGCGCTGGAGATTCTGACCGGCATTATGGGCTCGACCCGGCGCTGGCGCACCATGCCTTGGTTGGTCATGCTTTTTGGAATTATGATTGTCCCGCTCGGGGCTATCTCAATATTTTTTATCATTATCCAGCCGATCCTGATTGGGACATGGTGTACCCTTTGCCTGATCGCGGCGGCGGCGATGCTTATCCAGATTCCCTATTCTCTTGACGAGTTGGTCGCAACGTCGGAATTTCTCTATCGTCGCAAAAAGCAGGGGAGGCCGTTGCTCCGCATATTCTTCATTGGTGATACCGATGACGGGAAATGGCAGGATGAGGAAGATGACTTTGAACAGCCACCCTCCGTTATCATCAAGGAGATGCTCAGTGGTGGTGTGACACTGCCATGGAATCTGGCTTTATGTATCCCTGTCAGTATCTGGTTGATGTTTACCCGCCTGACGGTGAATGCGAATACGGAGATGGCAAATTCAGACCATCTGATCGGCTCGCTGGCGCTGACGGTTGTGATTACCGCGCTGGCGGAATCCGGTCGCGCTGTTCGTTTTCTGCTTATTCCCCTAGGCTTGTCACTTTTCGTGACACCTTTCATTTATGATGCGGGAATGCTCTCCATAATCGGTAGCCTCATATGTGGAATTCTACTCGTTGCTTTGAGTATACCAAAAGGAAAAATCTACAACTCCTACGGTTTGTGGGACAAGGCAATTGTTTAACTCCCTGCCTTTGATTTTCAATCTCCTGATTTTTGCTGTGTTGGCGATAATCATATGGACAGCCGGGACGCGGCTGTCCTATTTCATTGACGCCATCGCCGAGCAAACAAAAATTGCGCGGGCCTTCCTGGGCCTGATACTACTTGCTGTCGCGACGGAGTTGCCGGAATTTGTGACGACACTTACGGCATCTTCAACTGGAAAGGGGTCATTGGCGCTCAACAATATGTTTGGCGGAATGATGCTGCAACTGGCCGTACTGGCAATTGCAGATATATTCGTCAAATCCGGCACGCTAAGCTCCAAACTCCACAAGCCGACCGTCGCCATCGCCGGATTACTCTGTATCACCTCACTTTCTGCTGTGCTGATTATAAAAACAATCGGAGATCCGGAGATAGCTCTTCATATCGGTGCGGGCAGTATGCTTGTGACAGTCCTTTACATAATTTCGATGTATATCCTATACCGTTCTCAGGGCCGGGAAACCTGGAGCCCCGTCGATTTGCCCGAAGACCAAATCGCGGAAAGTGAACGTAAAAACCGATTTGATACATTGTCCCTGAGCCGCTTGATCTTTTATGTAGCCATAGCCGGGCTTGCAATCCTGCTGTGTGGCGTTCTGCTCGTTCGCTTGGGGGATACGCTAGCTGCTCAGACCGGCCTGGGCACAAGTTTTGTGGGCGCCTCCTTGCTGGCGCTGACAACCTCTCTACCGGAACTCAGCACATCAATTGCCGCCGTCCGCGTTAAAGCCTATACCATGGCGATCTCCAACGTTTTCGGCAGCAATATGATTATGACCTTTTTGTTGTTTCCGAACGACCTTGTCTTCACGGACGGGCCGATCATCAATGTAATGGACCCGTCAGCCATATTTGCGGTTGGCGCAGGCATCTTCATGACCGCGATTTACTGTATTGGACTTTTGGCGAGGCCTAAGATCAAGACTATGGGAATGGGCGTGGATTCATTGACGGTGCTTTCCTGCTATTTCGCCGGCCTGTTTGCTTTGTATCTTTTGCGCTGATTTAATACGATGCTTGTACTAGATTATGGCGGCGACAATACAGCCGCCTGCTCCCTTGATTTTGCAGGCGGTGTTCCCGCCCGCATTTCTTCTTCCGCCCAGATCAGAATCCAGTCTCGAAGCCGATCCGGCTTCATCAGGCGGTAATTTGCCGTATCAAAATGCAGTTCACGAAGAGCCCTGGCGTGTTTGAGCCTTTCAAGATCATGACGGCTCTGTATCTGTTCGGTGGCCAAGAGCGCGTAGAAGTTCACGCCGCATCAAGGCCACATCAGCACGGGCGCGGCGAATATCCCGCTCGGTTTCTGGCAAGAGCGGCAAAGTCCCGATATGGGTAGACTTGGCGAGTTGATTGAGATTGTTGGCAAGCCGTGATTGGCCAAGAATAGCCAATACGTGAGCGAGCTTCTGTTCATCCTTGATGGGCCTTCGTTGCCGGGAGCGGGCGCGGCGACCTTTGAGCCCTTTACCATCAAAGACTTTCTTCTTGATATAGGAACCCAGAGGCATATCCCCGGTAAGCTGTTCTAACCGCGCGCGCTCTTCAAAAGTCAGTCTGAGGGAAAAAGGAGGGGTTTTCTTCGTCATGTAGCCACCCCGCAAATGCCCATATTTGTATCATTTGCAGGGTTGAAGAGGGCTGTAAGCAGTTGGTTCCATTGCATAAGAGTTTCGAACAAAGCGTTCGAACTTTCTTCGCTCAGGTGCGCCATTGATACAGTGCGAGAACAGCCAATATCAGAACCGGGCAAGCAAGTGCGAAAAATCCGCCGATATCATAAGCAATAGCCCCCGTCAGGGCGCCTGCCGAAAAAGCCATCAATACATGGCAATAATGACGTAGCTGACTTCGGGTTTTGAAAGCCGCGTCCTTATCCTTTTCTGCGTACGCCTGTCCGGAACCGAATATGTCAAGGACACTGATCGCGAAGCGTGCAAAATTGCCTGTCATCACAGTCGTTGGGACATGTTGATGGAAAATCTGCGCCATCGCTGCATTTTGAAGAGTCATTGCGAGCACGGCAACCAGCGCAACCAGAATAGTCTCCGGCGAATCCGCCCCGCTTAACGGAGAAAATATAGCACCTGACAGCATGAATGCGCCCAGTAAAGCGGCCTCTATGGCGAGCACAAAAGCGCGCAAATATTTCCAGCTTTTCAGTTTTCGCAGAAGGATAAGCCAGAAAAATAAGCCTAAGATGAATGAGAAAACCACGAATACTTTCATTATCCACAACTCATCCTGATGGATGATTTCCGACGCCAGAATGATCAATGTGCCTGTTACGAAGGCCGTAAAGGTGCGAAAAAGCGCAAGATAACAGACTACATCGACGAAAGCGGCGATAAAGGACAACAGAATGGGAATATGCTGTTCTTCCCGATAGGATAACGTTTTGGCGGATTTAACCGGCTGGCCAGTCATTTTTGAGTCCCAACTTCAATACCTCGATAAATGTTGCCATGCCGCAGAGGGCATTCTCTTGTAAGTAGGCATCGAGAATAAAATTTGTCAACGCCGCCAGAGATTTGAGAGGAGTTTTTTTTAGCGTGACCTGGGTCCTCATTAAACTTTCTAAATCTCTCTCTACTTGTCTTTTAGACGTCAATCATGACCCTGTCAGGACAATCAAATATACGGCAATATGCGATTGTTCAGGCAGCCGTGAAAGGAGCCAGGTTTGCGTTA
>TARA_R100000049_G_C1957388_1_pt1 | contig 23351 bp, 19 predicted proteins | sample TARA_R100000049 | Tara Oceans TARA_R100000049 (sample SAMEA2619992) | marine metagenome | biome: marine biome (ENVO:00000447); feature: mesopelagic zone (ENVO:00000213) & marine oxygen minimum zone (ENVO:01000065); material: "saline water (ENVO:00002010), including plankton... | reverse complement strand
CCCCCACCACACCCCAGCTATAACTCAACTTCACGCACTACTCCTTTTTATCATCGCGCGGCAACGCTGCCGCAAGCTGGCGGTGCCACTTCGCTAACCGAGGTTTACTCCAACGCTGAAACGGAGATTCCACAAAGTGCCACGAAAGCCATGCCAGACTCACGGAAAGCCCCACAGAAAGCACCACCGCCACACCAGCGGGCAGTGCATCGCTCATCCAATAAATAGGCAGGTTATGAAACAGATAAACCCCGAAACTAATGGTGCCCAAGAAGCTGAGCAAACCAGTGCCGCGTGCTGCCAGCGGGCTATGAATCATTGCCCAAAATAGCAACGCATACAGCACCACCATAGCCCCCGGTAAGCAAACGTCTCACCCAAGAAAAGCACACGGGTAAGCCACTGGTAGTAAGCACCGCACACCACAATCAGCAGCATAATGCCCACCGCCAGCCACGTATAACCCCAGTGCCCCGGCACCGGGCGACGATGCGCCCTAGCCCCCAGCCAGCCACCCAACCAAAAAGCATATAAATGTAGTGGTGCCACCCACAGCTCAATGTACCCCTCCCGCCAAGCGGTAACGTTTAACCACAGTGCCCCAGCGGCTAGCAACATCATCAGCACCACCTGCCAAAAGCGGGGCGTTATGCGGGGTAAAAAAACAGGCAGAGACGATAAGGGCAGCCTCCAACCGGGGCTGCCCTTTTTTGTGCGTGAGCTGACGATAGTCAGGAATGAAAGCGGATCAGTGCTGCGTCTCGGCACGCAACTTTTCGACTTCTTCAACCGGCAACTCTTCAATTTCTGCAATCAGTTGGTCATTCATTTCGGTACGGGCGATCAGCTTACGCGCCGCATTACGCTTGCTTTCCAAAACGCGCTGCTCAGTTTCCTGCAGCACCTTCTGGCGCTCTTCTCGGCGCTCTTGCTGCACCCAGTTCTCTAAGTTCTCTGCCAACATATCTTTGTCCTCCACCAAACTGTTGAGCTGATCTAGGTTGACCTCAGCCCCAAGCCGCTGCAAATGACGCTTCAACCAGCGGGTAATGATCTTGTCGATTCGTTCCTTGTGGGGGTCGGCCTGAATGATCGCTACAATACGATCTACAGCCTGCTGCAGCCCTTTTCTATCCATCGACGCATTCTCGATGCTGAATACACCGCTCAACGGTGTCTGGCGTAAGCTCAGCTCTTCATCAGTATAGCGTCCTTCATCGACGAGATAGTAACGCAAGTGTGGCTGATAGACCTGTAAAAACGCAGGCGGTTCAGGATGCACCATATCGTAAATATCTTGCCTGGCTGTCCAACGCTCGGAGCCGTTGTAAAGCACTATTGGCAGGACGGGCGGTAAGCCTTTGTGAGGCGTCGTCGTTCCATTTTTGAGTAGGTGATCGTAGAAGCAGGCCACGTAGTGCATCAGCCGGATCGGCATGGTGCGATCCACCGAGGACTGGAACTCCAGCAGGATGTACAGAAAGATCTCTTGCGTCGCCCCTTCCCAGGTGACATTAACAGACCACACCACGTCCTCGAATTTTTCCTCGAACAACGGTGTGATGTAGTTGCCACTATGATTCTTGAGGGTTGTGAAGTCCATTAGCTCGGCGATCTCGCTGGGCGCAAAGCCTTCGATCAGCTGCTGGACGAACTCGGGGTAGCTGAACAGCTCCTGCTGTCTGCCGTTCTGATTGACTCAAGTGTCGACGCCATATGCCGATCGTATCGATCATCGCCTGGCTGCTCAGCGTGCCCGCGGTGATCACGGCTCTATTACTGACCAAGGAGGTCATCCATGAGGTCTTCACCCAACAACCGCCTTAACGCCATCATGGAGGCCCTGCTGGCCGCCCATGATGACGCCCAGCGGCTATCCCGCTCCTCACTGCATCGCATGCCGGAGTTCTTCATAGCCACACGTGTGGCCGACCACTTCGCCGAGCACTTCGACAACTTCGGCTATCGGCTGGAAGCTCAGGTGAAGCGGACGTTCGAGGCTTCGGACATGCAGGTCGACGACATCACCGAGCTGCTTCGGGAACCCGACCTACGTCCCGACGGGCGTTTCGACCTGGTACTGCACACGGGTAAGCGGGGACGCACGGCACATATTCTGGAATTCAAGCGGGGCGATGCCATGCGGGGGTTAATCAGCGATATTCGCCGCCTGGCCAAGGTCAGCCGTCATGCCGGACGACACAGCCTCAAGACCAACTACCTGGTGATGACGCGGCGCTGTCCGCCGGAGCGGGATACCACCGGGCGCCTGATCGAACGGCTCGATATGGCGTTGCACACGGCCGACCTGGACGAACTCGATGTAAACCTGGTCGCCTCCGAACCACTAGGCCCGTACCTCAATCACGATCACCTGCCGATGGCCAATCGCGCCTTCCAGATCGTGATCCTCGAAATCCAGGAGTAACGGCTATCGGTCACACGCCCTCAGGGCTGGTTGGCCGCTCGCCAGTAGGCCACTGACTGCTCGGACACCACGCCCTGCGTCGTGCCGATCTCGATCATCGCCTGTTGAAAGGCCGCCGCGAGCTCGGGCTGGTGGCAAAGATGCAGGCTGCGGATGATCCGCGAGATGCGCAGGTGGTTGTGGCCACCGCGCTTCAGCCAGATATGCTCGCGCATGTTGAGTGTAGGAAGCGCTTCGATGTGACACTCGTCGCGCATTAAGCCAAAAAAAGCCAGCATCACGTCTAGCGAGCGGCGTTGATTCGTACGTAGTGATTCGTCGTTAGCAAAAGCAGTGCACTCCGCCTCGCCCAGCAGCGGCGCGAAGCCGTTGAAGCGCCCCGCCTCGGGAATCGGAAACAACCACTGGATATAGTCGTGGGTATGTTCCAGCCAGAAGGACGACAAGGCCCAGATATCATCGATTAGCCGATTTTGGTGGTCGGTGCCTTCACCCCGGTAGAAGGTGATCAGCGGGGTAACGGAGTTGCTCAAGGTCTCGTTCTCTCTCAAATAAACGGCACGAATGGCACACCACTACAGCCAGTCAACAGCGTCGCCATGGCAAGTAACATTACCTTCATCGTCGTTTTTCCCTTAATCATCGCTTTACCCTTAATCATCAAAATCAAAGCTCAAGTCTTCATCATTATCAAAGAAGCTATCCAGGTTTTCGGGGGCAGCAACATAGCCGGGGTTCAGCCTTGCCAAGCGGGCTAGCAGGTGCGTTTGGGGGATGGATAAATTCACCGCATAGGCAATCGGTAGCGCCTGGGCTTTTCTCAGGCTCAGGAACGTCTCGTCATCCAGTTGGCTAAGCGCTTTCTCGTCAATCATGTACAGGCCGTCGAACGATAAGCCTAGCTGGCTTTTTAACGCCTCTGGCCAGGGGGTGATGACGTTAGCCTTAGCGAGGGCCACCAGCGCTTTTTGTGTCGCCTGGTGCTTACCATGCGCAGCCTTGAGCGCCTCAACCCGGGCAGATACGGCCTCCGTCATTTGGCCTTGCGCATCGAAGAACGGCTCACCGGCACTCTCTTCGGCCAACAGGCCGCTTTCACGCTCAAACGTGACGATGCCCTTCTTGCCTACCGTCACAATCTCAAAGGGATAGCTGGAGAGCCACGCGGGCTTGTAGTTGCCTAGCCATTTGCCGTCTTTGATAAAAAGGTTATGGCCGGTTTCGATGCCGCACACACCGACTAACCGCCACTCGCGGCCTTCTTTCATCAAAGCTAACGGCATGGTGGCAGCGGCTTTGGCTAATTCGCCCGCGTGCAGGGGCAGTAGCGCTTGCTGGGCGGCAAAAGCGAGATCAACGGGTGGGTGCCAGGTTTTTCCTTGGCACTCCTTGGGGCTTAGTACGAGCGGGTTAGGCATGTTACCTCCGAACCATTAGGGTAAATGTCGCCTTAAAGGGCCATTGTAGCGCTATGCAAAGGCTTCCACACGTCAGCCAACCCCAGGCTCTGACGCTCCTATCGTCGGTACGGCCTCAACTGCGTTGAACAAGCGCTCCCGGCTCAAGTGCGCATAGCGCTGCGTGGTGCGGCTATTGGCGTGCCCGAGTAACACTTGCACTTCGTAAAGACTATGCCCGGCATTGACCAGAAAACTGGCGAAGCTATGGCGTAGGTCATGCACACGCAGCCCTGCCAACCCAGCCCGCGCGCAGGTGGTCTTCCAGCTTTCCGTAAACGAAGTATATGGGCGCTTGGTGGCAGGGTTGGCGAAGATATAGCCCTGCTCTGGCTCTTCCGCTGGGCGCGCGGCAAAGCGTCGGTTCAGCAATGCCAGTGCCGCCGCGGAGAGCGGAATGTGCCTCACCTTACCCGACTTGGAGAGGGGGATACGCCACAGCCGCTGTTGGCGATCCACATCACACCAGCGTGCCCGCAAGGCCTCGCTGCGCCGCGCCCCGGTATACAACAGTAGCCCTACCAAGTCGGCAAGCTGCGCATTGAGGCTGGTGCGCGCAGCGGCCAGCAAGCGGTGCGCTTCCTCGGCTGACAGGTAGCGCTCGATACGATTATCTTCTTTGAGCTCCCGGACTGCCTTGGCCGGGTGGCAGCTCGCATCAATCAGCTCCCAACGGATCGCTAATGTATACATATAGCGTAATATCGCCAATAGCCGATTGCAGCTGGCAGGCGCATACCCTTGTGTCCGCAGGCAGCGAATCAGCGCGGCAATGTCCTGCTCCGTGATCGCCTCCATCGCCCGCTTTCCCCACAACGGGCCGAGATGACGGCCAAAAATGAAGGCATCGGTCTTCCAGCTACGCTTGTAACTACGCACATAAGGTAGATAGTGATTCCAAAAGAAATCCGATAAAGCCATGTCTTCATGCCAAGACTGCACCATGGCCAGCTTGGGGTCCCCGCCCTGCATCACGCAGCGCTGTACCGTGCGGGCCTGCTGACGAGCCTCATCAAGGGTGAGCAAACGAGCATCGCCCAAGGTGACGACACGGTAGCGGTTGCGCTCGCGATAGCGTACCCGATACATCAGCCGGCCGCTTTTCAGTGCATCGACGTAGAGCCCGCGCAGCTGGGCATCGAAAACCTCGAAATGTTCCCGAGTTGGTGGACAGGTCAAGTTGTGAACTATCTGTTCGGTAAGAAAATGGCGTGGCATGGCAGTTATCTCCTGAGGGTGTGGAGATAGCTTAGGCAGCCTCGTCAGTTAGCTGGTTGGTTATGCCGTTGTCGCGTCGTTGTGGGGCCGTCCTTCAACTCAGCTCAGTAGCGGTTAACATTAGTAATCAGCAGTTTGGGATAATGGCTAGAGGGTGGGCTCACTGAAGCGCTGGAAGGCCTGCTGACCGCTCAGGCTAACAAGGCATCCTTCCTGGAAGGCACTCTCGACATTAAAGCCGTTGCTGACGAAGTTGAGGCTACTGCTGCCGATGCAGAGAATCCGACTCTTGAAGAGATCGAAACCGCAATCGGTGAAGTTCTGTCCGACGCAATCACAGCAGTCAACGCGGAAAGCGATGATGTTGCTGATATCAGCGCGGCTCGTTCTGACGCGTACAACAACGCTCTGATCGAAGAGCAGCAGCAGATTAACGCCAAGCGCGTTTCTGACGCTGAAAACGATGTGGCTGGCGTGACTGGTCTGGCAAAGGCTGTTGGTGCGCTGACGTCCGCTCAGACAAACTACACCACTGCAGTTGAAGCGCAAGAAGATACTGCTGCTGATGCGGCGGGCGCTGAGGCAAAATTCAGCACTATCTCGCGCGATACCGCTATCACTGCCGACTACACTGCCCCGGCAGCAGATGATGTCAGCTCTAACATCGTTGTTGATACCAACAACGCTAGCGCCGCCATCATCAGCATTGATGCTGATGGCAAGCTGGTTGTGGCGGATGCCTACGCCGATGCTGAAGGCATCGACGCTCTGCTCGCAGCAGTGCAGGCTGACTTCAACGCCATCAAAGGTGTAGCGAATGCTGAAGAGACTCTGCGTTCTTCCATCGCTGATGTGCTGGTGCTGGAGAATGACGAAGCTGTTCTCGACAACAGCACTACCTTTACTGTGTATGATGCGGCAGCAGATTCGACTGATGCTACCCTCGATAGCTTCTACACTGATGCTGACGGCAACCTTTACGTCTCTGCAGACTCCCCGCTGAGCGACGCTGTCGGGTCAGAAAGCGAGCTGTTCCTTGTCACCGACATTTCTGTAACTGATGCAGATGGCAGCACTGCAACTGTAACCATCGCAGATGCGGCTTCTGCTGATGCCGTCATCGGTACTGATGGTGGTGTTGCTGACTTTGATGCCCTGTCAGCTAACAACGTCATCGAATTCAGCGCCTCAGACGTTGATGTAACTAAGTACATCAACACTGCAGATGCTGACAATGGCTATCTGACAGCTGCTTTCGGTGATGATGCCCCGCTCTCCCAAGAGCTGAACGCCGCTCAGAACGAGCAGACTGCATTTGACAAAGCCGTCAATGATTACCTTGCAGCCAAGGCGACTTCTGAGGATCTCGAAGGCTACAACGACGCCATCGAAACAGCCGTATCTGCTATCGAAGATCTCGATTATGTGGTCGACGATAACAACGCTGGTTCTGCCAACAACGATGTATTCGTCTTCGCTGGCGAAGATGCCACCATCAGCGGCTTCGGTGCTCAAGGCGATGACGTTCTGTACATCGGCGGCGGCTACACCAAAGTTGACCTGGAGTCTTCTGTCAACATCGCCACTTCCAGCCAGGGCAGCTCTTCTACGCTGGAAGTCTTCTTCCAGCAGCAGGGCAACGACGCTGTGATCTACCTGGAAAGCGAAGCATTCCAAGGCAATGCCAAAACTGCCTTTGAAGGCAACACCATCACCCTGACCGGTGTTGATGCTGACAGCCTGCAGTACGAGAACGGCACCGTTTCCATTGTGGAAGTTGCCTAAGGTCATCTGACCTTTGATACAGGGGGAGGGCAACCTCCCTCTTGCTCCTTTGAAGTCATCGGGTGGTGCACTACAGGCCGCCGGATGCAGTAAGCTCTAACCAGCTTGCTTGCTCAGAAAAAGTTAAGACCAAACCCCTGGCCTTGGCTGGGGGTTTTTATTGATACGTTGGTGATAAAACCAATAGGCATAACGGGCTTAATACATTCCTAACGCTTTGCACGTTAATCGCCTACCTTTCCTTCCCCATTTCTCCCTAATCGCCGCATGTTAGTGTTTACCTATGGGTGGCCTTTACTTTAAAAGGGCGCTGAGTGGGCATAGTTATGTAAGCAATATCGTACAACGATGTAAGCATTAACTTACAAGGGCAGTACGCAGCCATCAACATGGGTGGCTATCGCTCACATTAGATTTTTTGCACCCTATCGGGAATACTCCCAAGTAGGCGCAATCGACTACGCTATAGCCATGCTGACAAACTCTTCGGCTCAAAGTGTTTAACAGCTTTTTAATTTAGCTGTTCAATCGATAAAAGCCATCATTACCAGAGCTTCCTACTAATTCACCTGATTTTACAGCGTCACTCACGGCCTGATAACTTTCTTCCCAAGAATACCCCCGCTGCTGTAACTGAGAGATCAGGGTTTCTGTGTGTAGCCAAACGTCGCCAAGGTCAGCATAAATAAGCTGTATCTTCTCATCCATTTTTATCCTCCCTTAAAGAAAAACCCCCGACCAAGGCCGGGGGTTTGATGCTACATCGTTGGAGCAAGCAAGCGCCTGGGCGCTTACTGCATCAGGTAGTCGGTCCTGCACCACCCGATGACTTCAAAGGAGCAAGGGGGAGGCTACCCTCCCCCTATGTTCAAGGTCAAAGGACCTTAGGCGGCTTCAATCACAGACACGAAGCCGTTTTCGAACTGCAGGTCGTCGATGCTGACGCCGGTCAGAGTGATCTTGGTCAGGTCAGCAGCGTTAGCGGCGTTGCCAGCAAACGCTTCGTTCTCGACGTAGATCGCGGCGTTGTTGCCTTCCTGCTGGAAGAAGACTTCCAGAGTGGCAGAGTCGCCCAGACGAGTGTCGGTAACATCGTCGGCCAGACGCTGCTCGGAGAAGCCTTCGCCGATGTACAGCTGATCTTCACCTTGCAGACCGAAACCAGAGATGGTGATGGCTTCCTCGGCGTAAACGAACAGGTCGTTAGCTTCGGTGCCAGTACCAGTGACGTTAAGCTCAACATCGAACGCTTCAACGGCTTCCAGGGCAGTAGCCGTCGCTGCCGCCAAATCAGCAGAGTCGCTCTGTACTTGAGCAATCGCTTGGAAGTCTTGAACGGCTTGGTTGAAGTCGTTTAGATCAGTCTGGGCAGCGAAATATGCTTCAGAGTCTGCAGCTTTAAGGGTGCCAGCGTTGCTTGCATCCAGAACTTTAGCGTCGAAGTTGCCATCGGCATCGAGAGTGCTAGCTTGGTTCAGCTCGACGTAGTAATCGTGAGCATTGAAACTGACATCCGCGACAACAGCATTCCCGGGAGTGGTGCTACCGGTAACGTCAACAGTGGTAACACCTTTAATGGTAATAGCTGCGCCATTAGCAGTTGCATTATCACCAAGGCTGGAAGCCAAAGCAGCCGCAATAGCAGCGGCGTCATCGCCGGAAGCTTGTGTGTAAGTTACCGCAGCATTGGCACCAACTTTAACACTATAAACATCGCCTACAGTACCGGCAGTGATTGTGACAGAGGCAGCATCGCCAGTCACCGCATCTGGATTCTCGGCTGCAAGAACAGACTGAACTGCAGTTTCAAGACGAGTTTGAGCATTGGCTTCGGTCCGCAGTGCTTGGTACTCGGCCTGAGCATTAGCGAGCAGCGCATCAATGCCTTCAAGTTCTTCACCAGCACTGGTAACGACCAACTTAGCACCATCAACTTCAATGACAGTGCCTACACCAGTAGCAGTGACAGCGTAGGTACTGTAGTCAGTAGCAGACGGAGTTACACCATCGGTAGCAGGTAGGAAATCACTGCCATTAGAGCTAGTAGCGTTGACGTTGGAGTTTAGCGCGGTGAACTTCGCTGCTTCAGCAGTTAAATCCGTCTGCGCTTCAACAACCGCTGCTGCTGCAGCCTCATAGGCGTCAGCAGCGCTAACCATGGTGTTGGCTTTGCCCAGCAGGCCAGAAGTTTCTTCGACAGTCGCTTTGGTATCAGCAACGTCTTTTTCCAGCTTAGCACGATACTCGGTGATGATTTCAGCGCGCACAGCGGCAGAAGCGTTAGTAAAGTTATAGCTCTTGAAGTTATTCAGCTCAGCATCGACCTGACCGGCAGCAGTATCAACCGCTGTGTCGATCGCGTCGTTGATGTCTTCGTTAGAAGAGTTTTCATCAACACCGGTAACAGCGTCCAGCTCGGTGGCTTCTTCCAGGAAGGCACGCTCGTCAGCAACGGCAGTCTGGTAAGTGCTCAGTGCTTCAGTGAGCCCTGAAGATTCGTTCGCGACCGGGGTAGCGACCAGACCTTCTGCTTCACCGATTTGGTTGAAGTGTTCAAGAGCAGTCAGGCCGTTGGCTTGGAAAGCTTCGATAACGTCTTGAACAGTGAAATCGGCGTATTCGCCACCGAACTCTTCGCCCTGCAGCTGAGCCAGCTTGGCTTCCAGGTAAGCGCTGGTGTCAAATTCAGCAGACGGGTCGATGCCTTCAGACATACCAACGGCTAGGTAGTGCTCGCGTGCGTCAACGCCGTTGTCTTCAAAGAACTGCGCCAGGCTTGCGACGTCAGTCAGGCCAAACTCAGATAGCTGACCGGTAGCTTCCAGCTGGTTGAATTTGCTTTGTACATAAAATTCTGTATTGAATTCAATCGCCATCTTGGCTTCTCCTTGCACTACATATGCATATGTTGGCGTTTTCACGCCGTTTTGGTGTACTGCTAAGCCACCTTGATCCGGTAGGCCCTTGCCGAGGCTACATAGCAATACTGGCAAACCGTCTTTAGTTTCCCTGCGCTAAGGTGCATCAAGTCCTTGGAAAAATCAAGCCGATTGTTACAAGCCGACTTACCGCTTTAGCCTTAACGCGTGTGTCATGCTTAATTGCTATCTTCGCCCTTTTCAAGTTTAAAAAGCGCAATTTACACATTCGCAACACTTTTACCATGATAGGTCTTATTTTATATGCCAATTCGCCCTGGCGGCCGCCCACAGGGGCCACTCTGCCCGTTAGCGCCGTGTCACCAGGCGCTCGCGGAGAGCTAGCGTGGGGCGCTCTATACAGCGGTAGGCGGCATACGCCGCGATGACACTGACCACCACATAGCCAAGGGTTCGCCATAGCAGATGGGTGTGGGCAACAACGATAGGAAGCTGCATCAAGGGCAAGGCGAAGGAGAAATGCACCAAGTACAGCGAGTAAGAGATACGGCTAAGCCCTGATACCCAGGGAATATACAGCCGCGGGCCAGGCCGCCAAGCCACTGCCGCTGGCAGGCAGAGCGCTACGCTTAAACCCGTGAGCGTAAACAGCCCCGTAAACTTCATCACTGGGTAAAAATGGCTTAACACGCCGCCGCTTAACCACAGAGTGCTAACCAGCAACCCTAACACCCCAACCCCAAAGCTTAGACGAGCCGTTTGGGCGGCGCGTGCGGGCCGGTAGTGCAGCCAGCACGCCGCTAACCCGCCCCAGGCAATGGCATCTAACCGCAGCAGGGCTATTTTGCGCAGCCCTGCATCCCATTCAGGTGCGGCCACATAGGCCACGACGAACCGTGCTACCGCCCCCATTACGACCCATAGGGCTAACAGCGTGGGCACCGCCTGACGTGGCTGTGGCAGCGCTTTGAGGCTAATAAGCAGGAGCAACGGCATCAGCACGTAAAACCACTCTTCGACGGCTAAGCTCCATGCTTCTGCCATTGCGGCTGGGTGCGGCCACGCCAAGTTTTGAGCAAATACGAGATAGCGTGCATCGGGCAGTGGCGATTGGAACCAGGCGGCAAACAGCGTGGCGTTTAAGCCTAAAAATACGGCGTAGTTGGGCAGCGTACGCCACCATCGACGCTGCCAGAAGTGCCACACCCGTTGGCTATCCCATTCTGGCTGGGCGTCTAACTGGCGGAGCAGCCCGCCTACAATGAGGCAGCCGCTAAGCGCGAAGAAGAGCTCTACACCGAAGTAGCCTCCGATGTAGAGCAGTAGAACCCGCAGGGTGTCAGGAATTACCCCGGCGAATAAGGCAGTGCCGTGAGCAAGCAACACGAGCGAGATGGCGAGCGCCCGCACTAGGTCGAGGCCCACATTGCGTGACTGGCTGCCGTGCTCGTGTTGCTCCATTGCGGTCTCTTAACGTGTTTTAGTTTTTGGAGGGCGTGAACTTACCGGCTTTGCCTATCAGCCCATGCCATAGGCCGCGTGTCATGCTGGCAAAGTGGCGGTGCCGCGGTTTGGCATAGAGAGTGTAAAACCCATATTTGAGCAACAGCCGCCAGGCATCTACACACTTCCACTGTAGGGGCACCCAGCCAGTACGATACAGCAGTACCGCATTTCTAAAGTGGTAGTAGTGCCGCAGCGGGCTGTGCAGTGGTATGTTTCGCCCACGAAACACAATGGGTGTTTCGCCTAGGCTGTGCTCCATGTGGGCACTGCACACGCCGTAGCTTTGATAGCCGTGGTGTCCGGCGCGCAGCCCCCACTCGATATCGACGTAATCGATAAATAAGTCGTCCCGCATGTTGCCAATCTGTTCAAGCACTGGCATGGGAATCAGGCAGCCGGAGGCGATCAGATAGTCCACCGGCAGCACGGCGTTACCTCCTTCGCAGCTGTGCCGGTAAAGCCGCCAGCGACGAATTTGTAAAAAAGGCGGTGGGTTTTCCTGACGGCTATCTACATAGCGAGGCCCGGCGGCAGCGGCGCGCGGTTGGTCAGCTAGGGCACTGTGCAGTGTTGCCACCATGTCTGGAGCTGGCAGGCTATCTTGGTCCATGAGCAGCACATGGGTGGCTCCTTGCTGCTTGGCCCAATCAATGCCTGCATTTTGTGCAGTGGCAATGCCCAGATTGTCTCCCAACGCAATGACATGATGGGCTGGTGTCGGCTGGCCTGCGTTCCAGTCGACGATGGACGTATCGGAACCATTATCAACGATGAGGACACGATCCACTTGGCTAGCTAACCGCTGGATGAGCGCCCCCAGCACGTCCAGTGCTGGGTGATAGGTGACCACAATGGCAATGATGTTGGGCGGAGGCTGCGTGAGGTGAGCCGTTTGCTGAGTATCTTCCATCAATCCACGCGCTCCGGCACAGGCGCGACCCGTGGTGGCCACGCTAAGCTGAAGTCTTCGTGGTCCAGAGTAAGGTTGGGGTTGTAGGCGGGGTCATTGCTCATCACGCTGCCCCAGCGCTGTATCATGTACTGGCGCTCTTTCTCAAAGCGGGCTTTTTTCTCTGGGGTATCTTCAAACCCACGGGTGGCAGACTCGTGGTGATAGAGGTCTGCATAGGGGGTAAACACATTGCGGTAGCCTGCCTCGCGTAAACGTAGGCACAGGTCAACGTCGTTACAGGCCACTTGCAGTTCGGTCTCATTGAGCCCCCCTACGGCTTCGAAACGGTTTTTTTGCACCACTAAACAAGCCGCTGTTACCGCTGAAAAATCGGATATTAGCGACATGCGCCCCACATACCCTGGGCTGCCTTTTGAAAAGCCTTTGTGTGCGTGTCCTGCCCAGCCGCCAATACCTAGAATCACACCGCCGTGCTGCAAGGTATCATCGGGGTACCATAACCGGGCCCCCACCGCCCCCACCTCAGGGCGCAGGGCATGGCTGACCATTTCGGTTAGCCACTCAGGTGAGATCACTTCCAAGTCGTTGTTAAGCAGACCGATAATGTCGCCGTGTGCTTGCTTCACACCGGCATTATTGAGTGCTGAGTAGTTAAAGGGCCGCTCATCACGAATCACGCGGATGCGGTCGTCGGCCTTTAATGTTTCAAAGTAGCGCAGCGTGTCGGGGTCGTCTGACCCATTGTCGATGACAATGATTTCATAATCGGGGTAGGTGGTTTTTTCGACAATGCTTTCGATACATTGGCGTGTGAGTTGCAATCCATTGCGAGTAGGAATGATCAAGCTGACCTTGGGCAACACCTCTGGCAGCGCGTACTGAACGCGGTAGCCGTAGTTCATTAAGGTGGCTTTGGCTTGAACCCCTTGGCGGTCTAGATGCGCTTGCAAGGCTTTTTCACCCGCGATCATCGCGTAGGGTTTGGCATCCGAGGATTGGGCCGTGCTTTCAGCGTGTACTCGCCAGTGGTAGAGCACCCGGGGGACATGATGAATCTGCGCAGGCGTAAGGTGTTCAATGCAGCGCAACGCGAGATCGTAGTCCTGAGCCCCCTCTACCCCCTCTCTGAAGCCACCAATACGGCGAACTAGTTCTGTGTGGTACACACCCAAATGCGTAATGAGATTTTGAGAGTAGAAGAGACCTTCATTCCAATCCGTTTTAAAGTAGGGGTCAAAACGCTGCCCCTGTGCGTCGATTTTATCTTCATCGGAATAGATCAGCCGCCGCTGTGGGTCTTGGTTGATAGCGTCCGCTACCCAAAATAACGCGCTTTCCGCTAAGCAGTCATCATGATCCAGCAACGCTATCCATTCGCCGCTGGCGAGCGTTAAGGCGCTGTTAGACGTGGCGGAAATATGTCCATTACGCTCGCGGAATATCACCTTGATGCGGTCATCCTCTTGGGCGTAACGCTCTAGAATCGGGCGAATTGCAGGATCGGTCGAGGCATCGTCTGCAATGCAAAGCTGCCAGTGGGGATAGAGCTGCTGGCGCACTGACTCTATGGCTTCGATTAACCAGTCGGGATTGGGGTTGTACGTTGGCATGACGACCGAGATCAAGGGAGTCCTCGGCAACGTCTCAACGTGGTCACGCAGCTGTTGACGCACCTCGGGAGTAAGCGTGTCGTAGCGGGCGACCCAATCGCTGTAATCATGGCGTGCGGGATGGACAATATCGCGACGCACAACACGCTGCACGCTTTGTGTTAACCCGCCCCACCCTTCTTGGCGATAAAGACTCCAGGTTTTTTTCAGCACGGCCCCTGGGCCACCCCGTTGCTGAACAAATCGTGTCAAGCCGCCTGCTAGCTGACGCGCATGCTTGAACTGCGCTGTCGTCTCCCTGAGAGGGCGCGTGATTCGCCAGCTGGTCGAACCTAACTGCTCATTAAGACGCTGAGTGGTTTGAACCAGCTGCGCTTCGCACTGGGTCAGTGTCTCGCGGTTATCTGCCAAGTCTGCGGCTTGCTCTGCAATGCGCTTGTCTCGGTCCATGACAACCTGATGATACTCTTTGAGGCGTTGATCACGCTCCTCAACCGCCTGCTGCAACTGTTGACGTTCGTAGCGTTGTACGATGCGATCACCTAAGTGAGCAAAAAGACGCTGCAGTCCTGCGGCATCTTGCTGGTAACGTTCTAGCATAAGATGCATAGCGGGAGGGATATCGCGCCCCACGAACAGTACGCCTAAACCATGCGAATGGGGAAAGTGCATATGAGGGTATTGGGCACTCAACTCATCCCAAAGCTGCCAAACCCCAAAGCCACGCTCACGTACGTTAGTGTCGTGAAATAACACGACCGCGCGCGAGGAGAGCTTTGGTTGCCATGTTTCAAAGTCGTGCTTGACGGCATCGTAAGTATGCAACCCATCGATATGCAGTAAATCGACCGATGCATCGCTGAAGTACGCCTGGGCGTCATCAAAAGTCATTCTAAGCAGTTGAGAAAAGCGGCTATACCGTTCGTTGTGGTACGCCGAGAGTTCATCGAACACGCGGTGGCTGTAGTGCCCAGCGTGCTCGTCCCCCTGCCAAGTGTCCACCGCGTAACAGCGCGTGGTTAGCCCATGTTGCTCCACGGTTTGGCAACAGGAGAGGTAGGAATTCCCCGTATGGGTACCCAGTTCCACAAATACGCTTGGCTTTAGTTTTGCAATCAACCAAGCTGCGAGTGGTATATGCCCCACCCAGCTCACGGGAAATACAACGCGTTGGGGCTCAATAAGCATATCGATATCAATATGCAGCTGTTCTTTACTCATTCTGGGTACGCTCTACCTGTCGTCATCATGTATGTGTGCTTGCCAAACGGTGTCGGGCGATACTAACGGCCACCCTGTGTGCTCACCACCCGATTGGCCGCTAACCCCGTTGCCCTGCTTAGCAAATGCTTATCGCTAATAAAATGCAAAAGCCTGGGCACAGCGCCTTTTCTAGGCTGCTCTACTTGCTATCTATTCGCCCGAGGCTAACCTTGCGCATGGGAATGCCTATCAAACCCGTCACTACAAAACTGCTGTGCGAGTGGATGATTAACGCGTCGTGTATCCAATGGTGTTGGATGTGATCTTCTTGGGTGCCCTCTGCTAAGGCGGCGCAAAAGCTATATTGACCGGGGGGAAGAGTCGGCATCCGAAACTCAAAATTGGCACAAAACTGGTGACCTGGCTCAACGGCGAGAGGTTCTGTGCCAATGTAGGTGTTGTCTCCGAAGAGCGTTTGCCCAAGGCGGTCTTTTATGTAAAAGCCTATGATGGGACTACGCATCGATTTATCGCTTTGGCACACCACTTGCAAAACTACGTTTTCGCCGCCGACTACCCATGAGAGTGTTTTGCCCTCGATATCTTTTAGCGTCATGCCCACGATATTGGCTTGGCGTGTGCCAAAAGAGGCCGCTTCAGGGTTGAACTCGAACAACTCAATATCGTTACGCAGCGGTGACGCGTTAATAAAGTCGCGCCGCATGTCATGGTAATCCTCGACATCAGACCTGCGCTTTGCTGTTGCGATAGCGCCATTCTGCACTTTTTCGCCAGCCTCGCTGCTTGCTGGCATACTGCCCTGTGCCTGGCCATCTGAAGAGGGAGTAGCCCCATCATGCGACTGGAATTGCGCTTCTAAATATTGTTCTGAAACCTCTTTTGGTGAGCCCTGTTGGCGGATTTTGCCATGCTCTAGCCAAATGGCATGACTACAGAGGTTGGTAATGGCCGTACTGTCATGGCTAACAAAAAGGACGGTTTTATCTTTCATAAAATTGCGCAAAAAGCGCATGCACTTTTGTACAAAAAAAGCATCACCGACGGATAGGGCTTCATCGATCACCAAAATATCTGCATCTACGTGGGCGATAACCGCAAAAGCAAGACGGACAACCATACCACTCGAGTAAGTTTTAGTGGGTTGATCAATAAAGTCACCAATATCGGCAAACTCGACGATGCTGTCGAAACGGTCGTGAACTTCTTGGGTGGTCAATCCCAAAACAGTGGCATTCATATGAACGTTTTCACGCCCAGTGAACTCGGGGTTAAAACCTGAGCCAAGCTCCAGCAATGCGGCAATTCGACCATGGGTTTCGATATGGCCTTGGGTGGGTGTCAACGTACCGCATATCATTTGTAATAGCGTTGATTTACCCGAACCGTTTCGCCCAATAATGCCAACAGTCTCCCCCTTTTTGACTTCAAAAGAGACATTATGCAGCGCTTTAAATTCTTTAAAGTAATCATGATGCTGACGACCTAACAGCCTATTCAGACGCGGCATAAAAAACTGTTTCAAGCGATCATTAGGCTTATCGTATATCTGATAATGCTTATTAACGCTATCCACTTTAATCATGACGTTATCAGAGGACATCAGCAAATCCTTTTCTGGCTTTTTGGAACCATGCGTAACCCAGCCAAGCAAACCCAGTAGAGAACGCCGTATACATAGTCAGCCCTTTCCAGTCAGGCAAATGTCCCCAAATAAGAACCTCCCTGGCCTGCTCCACAATAAAGGTTAGGGGATTAAGTAGGATCAGTACTTGATAATCTGCTGGTAGACGCTCGATAGGAAAAAAGATAGGCGACAAAAACAGCAGCACAGTAATAATAACACCTATAAACTGGCCTATATCACGTAAAAACACGCCTAATGCGGCTAGAATCCAAGCGGCCCCCAAAGATAAAACAGCTAATGGAAAAAATACAAAAGGGGCTAATACAATCGTCCAAGGGGGCATTCCAGTAAATACGAGGTAGGCGAACTGCAATACCAGAAGACTAATGGCTGTATGAAAAATGGCGCTACCTAGCGCTATGGCTGGCAGTATCTCTAAAGGAAAGACGACCTTTTTCACATAATTAGAGCTACCTAATATCAAACCTGGAGCTTTGCTCAATACTTCTGCGAAAAAGCTGTGAACAATCAGGCCAGAGAATAAGACCACAGCAAACTGAGTGCTTGTCTCATCTGCTCCTATTTCCCAACGAGCATTAAACACCACTGAGAACACAAAGGTATATACCAGCAGCATAAAGACAGGGTTTAAAAAAGACCAAAACAGGCCTAACATCGAGCCTCTATAACGGCCTGCAACATCTCTCTTTGTCATCGTTAGAATAAGGCTGCGATGCTGCCATAAACTTTTTAGCAACGACACAAGTGATGTCGGTTGATTAGAGTGGGGATTCATCAGTTCCTCAACTTAGCTCTTTAGACGATATTCGTCATTCCTCGCATTAACCATAATGCGATTAGCGTATGCTGTATTAACGTTTTCTCATTGCTATTGTACAAAACTGTCTGCTTTAGCACTTGGCTGATAACGTTTGTCCGCCAAAAGAGTTGGGAGCAAATAAGTGTTCATATGCCTTCCATGGTGAAATGAAAAAAAACTTAAGATTCAGCCAGTCACTGACAGGCCGCTACTATACAGCAGCAGAGGTTTTTTGAGAATTATCGACCGGTTTAGTTCCCTATGCGCTAGGGTGGCGAGGTGTGCTGGTAGGTTTCCTCTCAAAAATAAGAATATTTCTCATTTTCTTGATAGTGCGGCGTTGCTTTAAAATATTGGGCGTTTATTTGGTAAAGTACCTACCGTATATACCTCCTGACAAATGAGTAAAACTTAGTGAATAGCGTAGGCCTTTGTGTACCCACATTAAATGCAGGCACCTTATGGAGCGAATGGCTTGCACGCACGGTACCAGCAGCGGCCAATTTTCGGGTTTTGGTTGTCGATTCTTCTTCTGATGATGAGACGGCTAGCGCTGCGCAGCAAGCGGGGCTTGAGGTATTAGTGATTGAGCGCCGTGATTTCGACCACGGCGGCACACGCCAGCGCGCGTTATTGCAGCTAGACGATTGCGATATTGTGATTTTTCTTACCCAGGATGCCTTGGTAGTGGGTGCTGATGCGCTCACTAGGCTGGTCGCCGCCTTTGAAGACCCACAGGTAGGCGCCGCCTTTGGCCGCCAACTCCCCCACCAGGACGCCACGCCAGTTGCGGCACATGCACGCTATTTCAACTACCCTCCCCAGTCACGCGTGGTGGGCAGTAAGGATGTACCCCGCTTAGGGATTAAAACTGCCTTTTTGTCCAATTCATTTGCGGCTTACCGGCGTGAGGCGTTACTGGAGGCGGGCGGCTTTCCTGAAGGTACTATCCTTAGCGAGGATATGATGGCGGGCGCGCGTTTGCTGCAGCAGGGTTGGAAGCTGGCCTACTGTGCGGATGCCTGCGTACAGCACTCCCATAACTACTCCTTGTCGGCGGAGTTTAAACGCTATTTTGATGTTGGTGTATTTCACCACCAGGAGCAGTGGCTGTTGGCGTGGCTGGGTAAGGCCGAGGGGGAAGGCAAACGCTTTGTGCTTTCGGAGATACGCTATTTATGGCGCCATGCGCCTTGGCGCCTGCCCGAGGCGGCTATACGCACGCTGCTTAAATACGCGGGCTATCGGTTGGGTAAGGCGGAAGCCCGCTTGCCGCTGGCGCTAAAGCGTCGGCTTTCGATGCATCGCGGCTATTGGGGGTAATACTCGTTAGGGCTGATACTCGCTAAGGCTGATAGTTGATAAAGCCGCGGGTGAGCGTCATGGCGAGTATCTTTAAATCAAGCCCGAGCGACCAGTTGTCGATGTAGTAGAGGTCGAACTCTACCCGCTTTTGCATTTGTTCTAGGGTATCGGTGTTGCCTCGGTATCCATTTACCTGTGCCCAGCCGGTCATACCGGGTTTTACCCGGTGGCGTTGCATGTAGTTTTGTATGACCCCTTGGTAATACTGGTTATGGTCTAGGGCATGCGGGCGCGGCCCCACCAGCGACATACGCCCTTGCAGTACGTTATAGAGCTGGGGTAGCTCATCCAGGCTGGTGCGGCGTAGCAGCGCCCCGAGCGGGGTAATGCGGGGGTCACCGTGGGTGGCCTGCTGTGTATGCTTGGCTTGGTGATTTGCCATAGTGCGGAATTTATAAATGCGGAAGCACTTGCCATCAATGCCATGACGGTGCTGCTTGAACAGTACCGGCCCGCCCATTTTCCATTTTACCAGCGCAGCAATCAGCAGCATCACCGGTAAAAACACGATAAATAGCAGCCCCCCTAGCAGGCGGTCTTCCACGTTTTTGACAAAACGTAGCGGGCCGCTATCCAGCGGGCTGTAGTTTAGCTCTAGGGAGTAAAGCCCGACGACCTGGGCCATACGGTGATTTAATAGGCGGATATCGGAGAGATCGGGGAAGTAGCGGACATTCACAGGAATGCCGATAAGGCTGGTTGAAACCAACCGCACTTTGTCGCCATCGCTTAGCGGGTAGGTGAGCCAAATTTCATCGAAATCCCTTTCAAACGCGCTCTCTTGCGCCAGTTTGTGCAGTATGCGGTGAAAGTGGTCGGAGTCGTCGTCGATATAGGCATTTTGCAGCGAATAGCCTGCATACGCCATGCTGTTGAGGTGTTCTGCTAAGCGGCTGAGGTTCTCTTCCCGGCCGATAATGACAATACGCTTGCGGTTTTTACCCTTGGAGCGTAAGTGCCGTAAATAGAGGTACAGCATAGCCCGCATAGCGCTGCCGGTGGTTAGCACGGCTAGCGATGCCGAACCCATCCATAACCTTGAAAAGTTGGATGTGTTCTGCGTTGCCACTAACAGTAAGCTAAGCAGCACGATGGTAGCCAGCCAGCTTAACCAATAAGCGCCTAACATGCTGTAGAGGCTTCGGCCACGCCAGGGCTGATATAGCCCCAGGAATTCCCCCACGGCGGGTAGCAGCAACCCGCCAATCACCATCAAAAAGAGATAGTACTCGTTGCTGAAGGTAATATGAGGCATCAGCAACAGCACCAGGGAGGAGACACCCATAGCAATAGCTGCGTCGAAACAGCGCATAATCCGACGTAGCCATTCGTTGCTTTGCGCAGCTTTTAATGAGGACATGCCGTAATAGTGCCTTTAACTCGCTGAAGCGAGGTCAGTAAGCGAGACTAGCAGTGTCATCACATCATTTAAATCCTGGCTGCCTAACTCCCCTATTGCGGACTGCAGTGCCAGGCTATCCAGGGCATACTCGCCAATGGTGTCTACGTACTGTATGCGTTGGTCAAACAGGCTTGCGCGGGCATCCAGTACGTCGACTAAATCGCGCAGGCCAAGCTGTTCGCCACGTTCAGCAGCTTCCAGAAACAGCTCGCTAGAGGCGATGGCCTGTTTCAGCGCTTCAATACGGCGTACGTGGCCATTTAATGAGCGTAGCCGCTGGCGTACTTCTTGTACCGCTAAATTGCGCTGGTTATCAAACGCTGCTTGGCTGGCATCAATGCGCCGTTCACCCTGGCGCACACTGGCGGTGGTATAGCCGCCCCGGTAAATGGGCACGCTCATTTCTACGCTGGCGCGGTAGTCTTCGCTCTCCCTTAGCTCATCGTCACTTTGGCGGTCGGAGTAGCTGAGGTTGAGGTTTAGCTCGGGGTAGTAGCCTGCTCGGCGGGTGCTGGCATCCGCTTCAGAGATGCGCTGCTCTTGGCGGGCCAGTAGCACGTCTAAATTTTGGCCGGTGCGGGCAATCCAGTCATCCTGGCTGCCCCATTCGTTTTGCAGGGTCACTTCTGATAGCTCCCCTACCGCTAGGCCACGAAACTCGGGCAGCGTGCCGGTCAGCCGTTCCAGGGTGCTTAGGGCGTTATCCAGCTCGTTCTCTGCCAGCACGGCATCCGATATTGCTTGGTCTAGGCGCGATTGAGCTTCCAGCAGGTTAATGCGGTCGCCTACGCCTAAATCAAAGGCTCGCTGTGCTTGGCGCACCTGCAGCTCTAACGACTCCTGCTGGGATTCCAACAACCCCAAACGCTGGGAGGCGAGATACGCTTGTATGTAGGCTTCGCTTACTTGCAGGGCGAGGTCCCGCTCCACCACAGCAAGCTGGAGTTCTGCCGCATCTACCTGGGCGTTAGCGACATCCATACCGCGCCAGCGCTCTAGGCTGAACAGCGGCTGCTGTAGCTGCAGCTGCCAATACTCTTCATTTATCTCACCTGGGCGTTGGGCAGGCTGGTCGAGGCCAAAATCATCCGGTGAGGTTTGAATATTGGTGGAGTCTTGCCATAGGTAGCCACCCGTGGCGCTGACTTGCGGCAGCAGCTGCGAGCGCGCCATAGGGACTTCTTCCCGCGTGGCGGCTAGCTCATAGCGCTGGCGAGAGAGGTCGGCGTCGTTCTCTAGCGCGCGGGCAAACAGCCCAGGCAGCGAGGGTAGCACTGCGGGCAGCTCGCTGTTTTGCTCTAGGGCGGCTAGCTCGGCCATGGCCTCGTTGCCTGCGGGCGGGTCTTGCTGGGCGTGGGCATAAGGTGCCGCGAGCATGCCGATCGCCAGTGCCAACGGAGTGAGGCGTGTTAGCGTCCGTGTCATTAGTCCTCCCGTAGGGCGCGTGCCAGCATATCGGTGATCGGCTTGGCGATGTAGCTGGCGAAGGTGCGTTCACCGGTGCGGATCATCACTTCAGCCGGCATACCCGAGAGCAGTTGCATGTGTTCGTTCATTTGCGTGTAGCCCTCTTCGGTCACGCGAACCCGCGCACGGTAGTAGCGCTCGCCGGTGGCTTCATCTTCAAAGCTGTCGGCACTGACGTGGATTACTTCGCCGTCAATCACATCGGTCAGCCGCTGGTTGAAGGCGCTAAAGCGGATCTCGGCAAACTGGCCGATGTAGATGTTGTCGATATCGCGGGTGGGAATACGGGCTTCCACCACAAAGCCATCGTTAGATGGCACCACATCCATAATGGTATCGCCACCGCGAATGACTGCGCCTACCGTATGCACTTGGCGGCCTACCACGGTGCCGGATACCGGGGCGGTAATCACGGTGCGCTCTACTTGGTCGCTCAGCGAGACAATCTGCTCTTCGGCTTGGGCAATTTGCGCCTGAGCTTCCCGCAGCTGTTCACCGACTTCTTTCTGGAACTCTTGCTGCTGTATCTCTTTCTGCATGCGGTTTTCGCTGATTTGCGAACGCAGCTGGGCGATGTTGGCGCGGAATTCGGCGTTGTCGCCTTCGTACTGCAATACTTGGCGCTCTAGCTCGCGCAGGCGCTGGTTGTCGCCCAGGCCTTCACGGTAGAGCGAGCGGAAGTCTTCTGCTTCCGAGCGCAGCGAGGAGATACGCTGAGTATTCACCGAAATGCGCTGCTCTAGCCCGTCGATTTGTTCCTGCATTTGGATGATCTGCTCATCCAGGGATTCCAGCGTGCTGATCAGCGATTGGCGGCGCGCCGTGAACAGGCTTTGCTGTACGGCAATAATCTGCTGCACGCGGGGGTTGTCTGCGTCTTTAATATCTTCAGGAATCACCATCATTTCTGCCCCTTCCTGCTCAGCTAGCAGACGGGCTTCCATGGCGCGGTTAATCAGGTATTGCGAGCGGGCAATTTCAAGCTGTGAACGCGCTTGGGTGTCGCTTAATACAAGCAGCGTGTCGCCTGCTTCCACTTTATCGCCGTCTTCTACCAGCAGTTCGCGCACAATGCCGCCTTCAAGGTGCTGTACGGTACGCTTGAAGGATTCGATAGAAACGCTACCAGGCGCCACCACGGCAATCGCGAGCGAGGCTGTTATTGACCACAGAACAAAACCGCCCAGAGCAATTAGCAGAATGCCATACCCTAACCTGCGGTAGCCTTTGTCGCTGGTGGGTAGCTTTTCTGAGGCTTCACCATCAATCGTGGCGGGGCCGTTGGGGGTAACGTCTATTTCTTGGTTCGCGGGTAGATTGCGTTGTTCGTTGCTCATGTTACTTCTCCTCGCCTCCGCGACCGCCGGAAATCGCTGAAAGCCGTGCTGAATTCTGCTGGCTAACTTGAGAGCGTGGCTTTTTGGCAAATTGGGCTAGCACTTGGTCGCGGGGGCCAAACATGCTGACCTGGCCTTCTTTCATTACCAATAATTTATCCATACTTTTCAGCACGCTAGTACGGTGGCTAATCACAAATAGCGTGGTGCCTTCCGCTTTTAGCTGGGCAATGGTTTGTGCCAGAGCGCGCTCGCCTGCGTCGTCCAGGTTGGCGTTGGGTTCGTCCAGTACGATCAGCACCGGGTTGCCGTAAAG
>TARA_R100000049_G_C1957390_1_pt1 | contig 23369 bp, 29 predicted proteins | sample TARA_R100000049 | Tara Oceans TARA_R100000049 (sample SAMEA2619992) | marine metagenome | biome: marine biome (ENVO:00000447); feature: mesopelagic zone (ENVO:00000213) & marine oxygen minimum zone (ENVO:01000065); material: "saline water (ENVO:00002010), including plankton... | reverse complement strand
CTGCCGCCAAACTGGGCAGTAAGGTACACCAGGTTGTAATCGCTGCCGGTAATGCCGGCCATGTCGAAATCTTCGCTGCGTAACAGATGCAGCTCCAGCACGGAGAGATACTGTTCTTCCAGGGTTTCCTGGCGCTTCAGCTTGCCGTCTGCATCAGCCAGGGCGATGGCCTTGCCGGCGGTAAAGTAACTGCCCAGCACCCTGTCCGGGCTTTGGTTCTCATCGCCGGGGGCGGAGGTGAAGGCATCCATGAAATAGGGGTTGCGGGTCCAGCCATTGTTGGCGCTGCCCGGTTCATCGGTAATGCTCTGGTACAGGGCGCGGCCGGCCAGCAGGCGGGCAGGGTCGGAGCCGTCTTCTGAGGGCGGCGTGAGTGTGGCAGCACCCGGTGAGCTGGAATGGCTGTTCCGGGTCCAGCCGGTTTCCCGGGAGAACTGGTGGCCGTCCGGATTGGTAAAGCCGTGAACCAGGGTGCTCCGGTCGTAGGGAATATCCGTGGCCAGGGAGGTCACGTTGATATTGAAGGCCTCGAAGGAGGTGAGGGTCAGGGCCGGGTACAGAAATGCCCCGCCAAGGTCTTCTTCCTGTGCGGTACGAGCACCCCACTGGCCGGCACCAGGGAAGCGGGCATCACGGAAAGTCGGGCCCAGCTCCAGCCCCAGAAACACCGAGTTGTAATCTGCGGAGCTGGCGCGGATGGTGCCGGACGCATTCGGGCCTAGCAGGGCATAGTCCGCCATCTGCTCAATATAGCCGGCGAAATCCGCCCGCCCGGCCAGCGTGTTGATGGCGGCCTCGAGCGTCAGGTTGCCGGCAATATCAATCTCGAAATCGTGTACCTGGTCGGCCAGGCTGGACCACACATACTTGTTCAGGCACAGGGCGCCGCCCCGGTCGTTCACGCAGTCCATCACTGCCTGGAATTCTGTGGAGGAGTAACCGCCAAGTCCGTTTTGCACCAGGTAATGGGAGAAGGGGTTTACCTTCACATCCCGGTCTGAATCGGCTGCCAGGGCTTTCATCGCAATGGTTTGGCCGCCGCCGGAATAACGGGCTTCAATCACCACATCCGGGCCGATGGGCTGGCCGTCCGGAAACGCCACAATAATGTGGCCGTCCTCACCGGTACTTGTGCTGTAGGCCACACTGCCAAGGTTTTGCCCGCCCTGGTTGCTCTGGTACACCTGCACCTGGTCCGGAATCACGATTCTCAGGTTGCGCCGGGTTTGTTCCGCATCCGGGGCATAAAAGGCGGGCACTTCCATGGTGATTCGGACTTCGTTGGCTTTCAGGCCGGCGGTATTGCCGGAATCGCCGGTGCTGCCGGGGTTAAAGTCGTCCAGGGCGTTAACGGTATTGCCAAAACGGTTGGGAATCTCGCGGGCGCCATCAATGGCACTGTCACCACCGCCGCAGGCGGTCAGTAGGAAGGGCAGGGCAAGGGCTGGAATCAGGCGACATTTCATACAAGGCAATCCGGATGATGTATCTCGGCACAGCCTAGCAGCAAAACAAAGGGGAGAGCGTGAAAGCGGGCACGAATCGGCCACCCGGCATCAAACCGGGCGGCCGCAAGGCGGGTATCAGAAGAAGATCTTCATACCGGCCATCACGCCTTCGTCCAGGTTGATATCCGGAGAGCCGCGGAAATCCAGTTCGGTGTTCAGGTAACGGTAACCGGCGAACACTTCTGCGTTGCGGATCACACGGTAACTGCCGCGCAGTTCTACGCTGGTCATGTCGTCGGAATCACCGAAAGACAAAATGCTCGGGGCGTAGTGCAGGGCGCCGGTGAAGGACAGGCCCGGCACATCCGGAATGTTCAGGGTAGCAAAGCCACCAAGGCCCACCGCGCCGCCGTCTACCTGGTCGTCATCCCAGGCGATGCCGCGCAAACCAATGCCGGCGGTGGTAGGCAGGTTGCCAAGGGCGGTGCGGCCCTGGGCGTGGAAGTCCACGTTGCCGATGTGGCGGCTGCCTTCGTGATAGGTGTAGCCAGCGCCCAGCTGCAGTTCGTCCTGGGTGCCGAAGAAGTTTACCTGGCCCTTAACGGAATCGTTGGTCAGGCTCAGGTCCAGGTCGCTGGCAAATACCGGAGCGGCAGCCAGGGACAAAGCGAGGGCAGAGATGCGGGTAATCTTCATGATGACACCTTTGTTGCTTTCATTTTAATTCGGAGGGAATGGTAAACACCTGCGCGCGGCGCCACAACTTAAATGGCTGTAAGTCGTTGTTAAGGCGTCCTGGCGAGTTATGAGGCGCGGGCTTAGTCCGTGCTGGCCGCGGCCTGGCAATACTGGTCCAGCACCGCCCGCAACATCTCCAGGTTCACCGGCTTGGCCACAAAGGAATCCATGCCGGCAGCCCGGCATTTTTCCTCGTCTTCTTCCATGGCGCTGGCGGTCAGGGCCACCACCGGTATCCGGGGTTTGTGATTGTCCCGCTCCCACTGTCGCAGCCGGCGGGTGGCTTCAAAACCGTCTACCCGGGGCATCACGCAGTCCATCATGATCACATCATATTGGTGGGTCTGGTACAGGGAGGGCGCGGCTTCGCCATCGTTGGCGGTCATCACCTGGCAGCCCAGTTTCTCCAGCAGGCGGCGGGTGAGGGTGCGGTTAACCGGGTTGTCTTCCACCAGCAACACCTGCATACAGCCGCAGGCCAGCTCCCGGCGTACGGAGCCGGTGTGGTTGATGGATTGCAGGGAAAAGCGGGTCAGGAACCGGCGCTCCTGCTGCTCTGCATCCGCAAACAGCTGGTTCAGAATCGGAATCAGGTAAGACTCCCGCAGGGATTTGCTCAGGAAAGCATCGGCCCCGGCCTGGCGGAAATGTTCGGCATCGCCCCGCTGGGGGTTGGACGAGAGAATCAGCAGGCGCATATCCTGCCACTGCTGGTTGCCGCGAATCTGGCGGCACAGCAGGTCGCTGTCCATATCCGGCACAAAGCCGTCCAGAATAATCGCATCGTAGGGCGTGCCCGCATCAAAGGCCTGACGCAGGTAGGTGAGCGCCTCGCCCGCCGAGCGCACCGCTTCGATGTGAACCTCGTGGCGGGACAGCATTTCCAGGGTAATCTTGCGGGACAACTCGTAGGAATCCGCCACCAGAATGCGCTTGTGATGTACCTTTCGGGAATCCGGCCGCACCCGGGCCGCGCTGTCTGCCGCTTCCGGCAGGCTGATTTCCGCCCAGAAGGTGGAACCTTCACCAGGTCGGCTTTCCAGGTCCAGCGAACCGCCCATCAGCCCGATCAGCTGCCGGCAGATGGTCAGCCCCAGCCCGGCTCCCGGTGTTTGCCGCTGGAACTGCTGGCCCAGCTGCACATAGGGCTCACAAACCAGCGGAACATCTTCCGGGTTAATGCCCACGCCGGTGTCTTCCACGGCCAACCGCAGGCGTACCTTGTCGCCCCGCCGGCCCAGCACTTCAATGCTGATCAGCACATGGCCGGAATCGGTAAACTTGATGGCGTTGGACAGCAGGTTCAGCATCACCTGGCGAATACGTACCGGATCACCCACCAGCGCCCAGGGCAGGTTCTCATCCACCCGCACTTCCAGTGCCAGGCCTTTCTCCCGGGCACGGCTGCCGAGCATGTGGATGAGGTCGTTCAGGGTTTCCCGCAGGTCGAACGGAATGGCTTCCAGCTCCATCTTGCCGGCTTCCATGGCGGAGATGTCCAGCAGGTCATTAATGATGGCAGAGAGGTTTTCCGACGCGCCCAGCAGGGTATTCACATATTCCCGCTGTTCCTGGTCCAGCGGGGTGTCGGTCAGAAGGTTGGCGTAACCGAGCACGGATTGCAGGGGGATTCGCAGCTCGTGGCTGACGTTGGCCAGGAACTGGTTCTTGGCATGGTTGGCGCGGATGGCTTCGTCGCGTTCGTCACGGGATTTCAGGGTGTCCTGGCGCAGGGAGCGGGTGTCTTCCAGAATCTGCAGGCGCATGCGGTTCAGGGCCTGCTCCAGTTCTGACAGTTCATCCGCCCGTTTGGGAGCCTTGCGGCGCAGTTTCAGCGGGTCAACCAGGGCGTCCAGGTTCAGCCTGGCGGCGTAATCCGCCATGGTTTCCAGGTGCCGGAACAGGGTAATGCGCACAATCAGCAACAGGCCCAGAGTGCCCAGCATCACCACGATGGACTGGAACCAGAGATTGTGCAGTGCCTGGCCCAGCACCTCGTCATAGAATTGCTGGAACGAGGATACCTTGGCCAGCTCGCCATACATCTGTGCGCCGGTGGCCACCAGCGACAGCACCACGCTGTACAAAAGCACCCATGCCAGCAGCCGCAACGCCAGCGGGCGAACACCTAAACGCTTGAAAAACTGCTTGGAAGGCAAAGGCACAAATTCCCTGTGTCGACGACAAAATCACTCGCGGCAGTTTAGCAGACAGATACCACTTCCACACGCACGGCAGCGCCCTCGTTTACAAAACGAAAACGAACGTTCAGATCGTACAGGTGTGCGCCGTAAATTCGCTCCTCATCCCGGCCCCGGCGGAACGACGGGCGCGGGTCGTAACTCACCACATCCTCAATCAGCCCCCGTAAATCCGGGTAGTCGGCCGGGGGCAGGGCGGTCAGTTGTGCCTCGGCCTCCGGGGTGAAGCTGACCGGCAGGCGCTGCAAGGGTTCTTCCTCTGCCCAGCCCAGGGAGGCCTCCGGTAAGGCATCGGCAAAGGGCAGGTAGGGTTTGATATCCAGGATCGGTGTGCCTTCAATCAGGTCATGGTCGCTGATCTTCAGCACCAGCCGGCCGTTGTGCCTGTCCAGACCCTCATTTTTTACCACCGACAAACCCAGGCTGTTAGGCCGGAACGGCGAGCGGCTGGCGAACACGCCCATCTTCTTGTTGCCGCCTAATCTGGGCGGGCGCACCACAGGCCGCCATTCTGCCCGCACCGCCTCGTGGAACTGGAACACCAGCCACAGATGGCTGGCGGATTCCAGGCCACGGAAGGCGTCTTCCCGGTCGAACGGCGGTTCAATCACCAGGCTGGCATGAGCGTTTTTGGTGAGCCCGGGCTGGCGCGGTACCCCGAACTTGTCCTGAAAGCAGGAGCGGGTGTAGGCAATGGGGGTAAGGGTGAGGGCTTCCGCAGCGGGTTTGCTTTTGTGGCGGGGTCTAGTCACGGCTGATGGTTCCGGAGAAATACATTTCGATACGCAATACCACCGAGGCCCGGTCCTGGAAGCCGTCTTCCCGGGGGAATTCCAGGGCCGGCACCACCTCGGCGAACAGCCAGTCTTCGTACATGCGGTAGCGCCAGGTGAAGTCGGCGAAATACGACGTGGTGCGCCAGCCGGGCTGGCTCTCGCCCAGAATGCCGGTACGGGGTGTTATGACCGAACGATTGTTCAGGCGCTTGCGCACACTGAAAATCTGCGCCGCATCGAACCGGCGTTCATCGTGAATCCACTCAAGCTCCGATGACGCAAAAAAATGCCAGCCATTACTCACCGGCCGGTCCCAACCCATCCAGGAGCGCGCGCCCCAGCCTTCGGTGTGATAGTAGTAAACCCGCTGTTTAAGGTTGAACGCCCAGTCTTCATCGATTCGCCAGCCCTTGCTGGCGGTCATGCGCCAGAAGGCTTCCGGGGGCAGCCGCAGCCGGCCGCCGATATCCGTGGACAGGTTGATCGCATCGCCCACCTGGGTCAGGTAGCGCAGGGCACCGGTGGTTTCGGTTTCGGTACGCTCGGGCTCGGTTAAAGTGCGGTCTCGCTCCCGCTCGGCCAGGGGGATCAGTTCCTCGCTTTCGCTCTCCACCACCAGCCGCAGCCTTTCCTCGGCCGTGGGTACATCCAGCCGGAACCGGGCCTCCGGCTCGAAACTGGCCAGGTTGCTGTATTCCGACTCCGCCGCGAAGCCCAGGCGAAGGTAGCTTTCGTTGTTGGGCAGAACATGACTGGAGCCAGACAGGGTCTGGTCTGCCCAGGCGCCCATGGATTGCACGTTAACCCCGTGCCGGCGTTCCTGGCGAATTACCCAATTGCTGAAATCCAGCCACCAGGAATCTTCCGGCTCGGCCCAGTATTCATCGGGTTCAAAGGTATAGAAAGACGCCGGAAGGCGATAGGGCGACAGCACTTCGGACACCGGTGCCGCTTGCATATTGAACACCGGTTCGCCGCCACGGGCTGTGGGTGCCAGGGCTACGCTGAAGGCCAGGAACGAGACAAAAAACGAGGTGTAACGCAGCCGAAGCTCCTTAACTGAATTCAGCCAGCAAACGGTTATGCAGCTCACAAACCTGAAGCTCCACGTTATCCAGCGGGCGGTTATTATCAATAATAGCGCTTGCCCGCGCCCGCCGCTCGTCCCGGCCCAGTTGCGCCGCCATAATCCGCTCCACCTGTTCCCGGGAATTGGCGTCGCGGGCCATAGTGCGCTCCAGCTGCACCTCCTCCGGCACATCCACCACAATCAACTGCTCAACCAGCTGATGTTGATTGGTTTCCAGAAGCAGGGGAGATACCAGCAGAACATAAGGTAACGGATAATCGCCGGAGTTGCCCTTAGCCGAAAGGCTGGGAGGGTTATGCAGCTGGCGAACCAGCTCCTCCCGAATCACCGGGTGCAACAACTGCTCCAGCCACTCCCGCTCCGCAGGTTCCGCAAACACCCGCTCCCGCAACAAGGCGCGGTTCAGCGAACCATCCGCCTGCAACACCTCAGCACCAAAATGCTCTGCAATTTGCGCCAGTGCCGGCTGGCCCGGTTCCACAACTTCACGGGCCACGTTATCGGCATCCACCCAGTGCACGCCCAGTTCGCCAAATAGCCGCGCCACGGTAGATTTTCCGGAGCCGATACCGCCTGTTAAGCCAATAATCCTCACGCATCAAACTCCCAAAAACCCAAACCAGGCCGCCTGAATCTCCGCCCCAAACCAAAGTCCCAGCAGCCCAGCGGCGGCGAGGTAAGGCCCAAACGGAATCGGCACCTCACGCCCATGCTTCTTGAATACCATCAACGCAATACCAACCACAGCCCCCACCAGAGAGGACAACAAAATCACTGCCGGCAACAACTGCCATCCCAGCCAGGCCCCGAGCGCCGCCAGCAACTTGAAATCCCCATGGCCCATACCTTCCTTGCCGGTGGCCAGCTTGAATAACCAATACACCGACCACAGCGACAAATACCCCGCCACAGCACCCCAGAAGGCGCTCTCGAAATCCGTCAGCACGCCAAAATAATTCAGCACCAGGCCCAGCCACATCAGCGGCAGGGTGATGCTGTCTGGCAGAAGCTGGGTATCAAAATCAATCACCGTCAACGCTACCAGCGCCCACACCAGCAGCAACGCCCAGAGCGCGGCTTCGGTCGGCCCCAGCAGGAACACGGTAACTACCGAAAATATTGCGGTAACGGCTTCAATCAGCGGATAGCGCACAGAAATCCGGGTTTTGCAGGAAGAGCACTTGCCCCCCAGAAACAGCCAGCTCACCACCGGAATATTCTCCCAGGCCCGAATCTTGTGGCCACAGGAAGGGCAGGTGGAGGCAGGTTTGGACAGGGTGATGGTTTCTTCTTTCTTGCGCTGCGCCTCCGGAACCTCCAGGAATTCCTCGCACTGGCAACGCCAGTCCTGGTGCATAATTTTGGGCAGGCGCAGGATGACCACGTTCAGGAAGCTGCCGATGCAGAGGGAGACGAGGGTTACGGTCAGGTAGAGGAGCCAGGGGGTGTTGAGGAATACGTCTAGAGAGGGCATTCAGGAACTCATTGGAAATGTTGGGAGAATGCCTGCTCCCCGAAGAAGCGGGGAGCAGGAACGGGCCGGTGTTTAGCCAACAACCTGACCCATCTGGAAGATCGGCAGGTACATGGCAATGATCAGGCCACCTACCAGCACGCCGAGAACCGCCATGATCATGGGTTCCATCAGGGCAGTCAGGTTGTCCACCATGTCGTCCACCACCGCCTCGTAGTGCTCGGCTACTTTCTGCAGCATTTCATCCAGGTTACCGGATTCTTCACCAATGGCGGTCAACTGCACTGCCATCACAGGGAAGATGTCCTGCTGGCGCATGGAAGCCTGTAGCTGGGTACCGCTGGAAACATCGTTCTTGATACGCTGGATGGCATCGCGATAAACCGCGTTACCGGTGGCCCCGGCTACGGAATCGAGGGCGTCGACTAGCGGTACACCGGCGGCGAAGGTGGTGGATAGCACCCGGCCGAATTTGGCGACGGCGGATTTGTCGAGGATTTCGCCCACAACCGGCAGTTTCAGCACGTACTTGTCGACAATATCTGAGAACTTTTGGGAACGCCTTTTGGATTCTTTGAAGAGGAAGATGGTGCCCACAATGCCCAGCAGCACGACAAACCACCAGGTTTGCAGCCATTCGGATAATCGCACCACCATCTGGGTAAACACCGGCAGTTCTGCGCCGAAGCCCTGGAACAGGCTCTCGAACTGCGGCACCACCTTCACCAACAGAATCGCGGTAACCACAATTGCCACCACAATAACGGCGATGGGATAGGTCATGGCTTTCTTGACCTTCTTCTTGAGCAATTCCGTCTTTTCAAGATAAGTCGCAATCCGATCCAGCATGGCCTCCAATGCACCGGCCTTCTCACCGGAATCCACCAGGTTGCAATACAAATCATCGAAGTATTTCGGGTGCTTGCGCAAAGACGCAGCAAAGCCGGAACCGGAAGAAATATCATTCCGGATGCTAACCACAAGTTCCTGCAGGCCTTTGTTCTCAAGGCCATCAGCCACGATGTCAAAACTCTGCACCAACGGCACACCAGCCTTCATCATGGTGGCCAGTTGGCGGGTGAGCATGGCAATGTCGAACGGCGTAATCTTCTTGCTGCCGCCGAACAACGGCTTGGGCTTTTTCTTGACCTTGTCCGGAATCACCCCCTGCTTGCGCAACTGGGCTTTCACCAGGGCAAGGTTAGAACCCATGATCTCGCCCTTGGCTTTATTCCCTTTGCGGTCTTTGCCTTGCCAAACAAACGATTCCAGCTTCTGCACTTTTTCTGCCATGCTTAATCCTTCGTCACGCGGTTGGCTTCCTCAAGGCTGGTCACCCCCTGAATTACCTTCAGAAGGGCGGACTGCCGTAGTGTGCGGAAGCCTTCCGCCTGAGCCTGCTTTGCTATTTTTATGGAACTGGCTTCTTCCATAATCATGTTGGCCAGCTCGTCTGTAATCTTGACCACCTCGTAAATACCAACGCGGCCTTTGTATCCCCCATTGCATTTATCACAGCCCTTGGGGCGGTACAACGTGAAGCCTGTATCAATTTGTTCTTGTGTGAACCCTTCCTGCAAAAGCACATCCGCCGGAATATCCGCGGGCTGTTTGCAGCCATTACACAACCGCCGACCCAAACGCTGGGCAATGATCAGGCTAACCGAGGTGGCGATGTTGAACGCCGGCACGCCCATGTTCATCATCCGGGTCAGGGTTTCCGCTGCGCTGTTGGTATGCAGGGTGGACAGTACAAGGTGGCCGGTTTGAGCCGCCTTGATGGCAATGTTGGCGGTTTCCAGGTCCCGGATCTCACCCACCATGATCACGTCCGGGTCTTGCCGCAGGAAGGCCCGAAGCGCCTCCGCAAACCCCAGACCCACCTTGTTGTTAACGTTTACCTGGTTTATGCCTTCCAGGTTGATCTCCGCCGGGTCTTCGGCCGTGGAAATGTTGCGTTCGGTGGTGTTCAGAATGTTCAGGCCGGTATACAGGGAAACGGTTTTACCGGAACCGGTCGGTCCGGTAACCAGGATCATGCCCTGAGGCTGTTCCAGTGCATCCAGGTAGAGCTGCTTCTGGTCTTCTTCATAACCCAGTACATCAATGCCCAACTTGGCCTGGCTGGGGTCCAGAATCCGCAACACAATCTTCTCGCCCCACAGCGTGGGCAGGGTGTTAACCCGGAAGTCGATGGCCTTGGTTTTGGACAGCTTCATCTTGATCCGGCCATCCTGGGGCACCCGGCGCTCGGAGATATCCAGCTGCGCCATAATCTTCACCCGGGCAGAAATCTTAGGTGCCAGCTTGATGGACGGGCGGGAAATCTCTTTCAGAATGCCGTCGGTACGGTATCGAACACGGTAGGACTTTTCGTAAGGCTCAAAGTGCACATCCGATGCGCCGCCGCGAATGGCATCCAGCAGCATCTTATTCACATACTTTACGATGGGCGCGTCATCCACCTCGGCAGTGACGGCCTTTTCGTCTTCCTGATCACCGCCTTCAGTCTCCACTCCTTCCAAATCGGCGTCTTCCAGGTCGCCCATGGTGGAGTCGTGGCTCTCCAGGTATTTATCGATGGCGGTACGCAGCTTGGCGTCGTCCACCAGAATCGAGTCTGTGCTCAAGCCGGTGTTGAACTTGATTTCGTCCAGTGCTTGCAGGTTGGTGGGGTCTGAAATAGCCACAAACAACCGGTTGCCACGCTTATAAAGGGGCAGGGCGTTATGTTTGCGGATGAGCTTCTCGTCGACCGTTTTCTCCGGCAGCATTTCCGGGGCAAAGGCGTCCAGGTCCAGTACCGACACACCAAACTCCATGGCGGCAGAAAACGCCAGCCTGCGGCTGTCGGCCAGGTCGTTCTGGGTGAGGTAGGTGATCAGCGGAATACGGTTCTTGGAGGCCTGAAGAAAGGCATCCTTCGCCACGTCTTCATCCAGAAGCCCGTCTTCCACAAATCGACGGGCCAGGCCCGTCAGCGTCACGTTTCGGTTGCTGCTCGCCATAAATGCTCTGAGGAAAGTCTTATAAGTGGCTGAATCTCGGATTTATGAACCAGAGTTTAGATGGATGGTACGGCTTTGGAAAGCGGGGTGTGTCTCAGGTTTGATCTTTCTCAAGGACGTGTAAGGAAAAGTGGCGTGTCTGGGATTGTCAATTTTAGGGTGACGAAAATTGTCACCTGTGGACGGTGGGCGGCACACGTTTTTTGCCATGGGAGGGTGTTGACTGGCGTTTCTTGATTTAAGTCACTGTATGAACGCTGTTTTTTAACATTTTCTTGCATTTGGCATGGGGCCTGCTTAAGTTACATCACGCTCAGCGCGGAAACGGGGCAAAGCTCCACCGCCCCGGAGCTGGATAAACGAAAAATGACAACTCTTGAGGTTGATAACATGCAAAAGATTCAGATGAACAAAGGTCAGCAGGGTTTTACTCTGATCGAACTGATGATCGTTGTGGCGATTATTGGTATTTTGGCGGCGATTGCTATTCCGCAGTATCAGGACTACACAGCGAAGTCTCAGGTTGCAGCTGGCTTGGCCGAGGTGTCGCCTGGTAAAACAGCCTATGAACTTGCCATTAACAATGGAGACGATCTGGGTCAGAATGCTCTTTCAGTTTTAGGCCTTAAAGACTCTGATCGTTGCACGGTAACTTCAGCGGCATACACTGCAGGTACGACAACGCTGCCCATTGATGGTGCTATTGTTTGTACTCTTGAAGGGAACCCAAACGTTGCGAACGCCAAGATTAATCTGAACAGGCTCTCAGACGGCAGCTGGGAGTGCGCTATTTCTAATCGCCCGACAACCTGGAAAAGTTCTTATACGCCGACCGGATGTGACGAAAGCTAAAAGAAGCGTGAGTGCAAGTGTCTTTTGAGTGAGTTATAAAGAATGCCCGGTTGACGAACCGGGTATTTTTATTTTGGTTCTCCAATTTTCTGCGAGTGTTATATCAATGATGCTAATGAATCTTGGGCGTCTTTGTATCCTCGGGCTGCTTTTTCTAGCTTTAGGTTTTTCGCTGTTCTCAGAGTATCTTCCCTTCGTTTACAATGGATACGACGCTCAACGGATTGTTCTTGTAATTTTTCTATTTTTTATCAGTTTGTTTACTTGCTTTTATTTGATGTATTGGTTTTCTTTGGAGAGGTTTTTTTCTGTTCTTGTTCTGTTTTTTGCTTTTTTGATTTTTGGTTGGGTAGGTGGTAATGCCATCTCTGGGTGGTCTGAGCCAGCTATGTATGCTTTTTATTTCTTGGGTTTTTTTGTTGTTGGAAATTTGTTGGCTAACGTTGGGTTTTATGAATTCTATGTCAGGGCTCTTGTTTTAGTTGCAGCTATTGGAGTTCTTTTTTATGGGCTTATGGCAGTTAACGTATATCTCTTTGTGATTCTTGATCGTGTAAAAAGTTTTTCAGAATTTTTGCCTTGGGGTTTTGTCAATGTTAGGCATTGGGGGCACCTGGCAACTTGGTTGCTTCCCATTATGCCTCTATCAGTTCTGTGTTTTTCGCTGAATAAAAATAAATTATGGTTAAGTTTAGTTTATACAGGTGCTGCTTTGTGGTGGTGGTTGGTATTTATGTCGTCAGCAAGAGGCACATTGTTAGCCCTGCTTTTGTCTTCGATTATTTGTTTGGCTATATTTTATAAGTCTTCTTTTTCATACTTCAAAGTGTTTTTTTGCCAAGCCTTTTTTGGGGTGGTAGTGTGGTTCTTCTTGTCGCTTGTTATCCCTACCTTGGTTTACGATTCATATGCCTTTGACGGTGGGGCGGTACGAGGTATCCGAACTGATAATACTGACAGATTGGTCCAGATTCGAGAGTCTTGGGCTATGAGTCTCGAGAAGTTCCCTCTAGGTTTGGGTGTTCAGTCTTGGATTACGCACGATATAATAACCGACGAATATAAAAAATTTGTAAAATTTGCGCATCCTCACAATATGTATTTAATGTGGGCTGCGGAATATGGTTGGGGGATTATTGTTGCATTATCTGTTGTATTGTTTCACGGGGTTTTTCAGTTTTTTAGGGCAAAGTCAAGATTTAATGGAAAGTATAATGGTTCTATTATGGTCGGGCTGACTTTGTCGGTGAGTGCGGCTCTAGTACATGCTGGTGTATCGTCAGTTTTTATAGCTCCGGCATCTATGCTAGTTGGTTTTCTAGTGCTATCGGGTTTTTGGGGGGGCATTAATTTTGAAACTAGAGCTAAAGTTGGCATAGAGAAATTAGGCATAATGGTTGTTAAAGGTATTTTTGTTCGCGTTTTTTGTGTTTTTCTCGCAATTTTCTCTATCCTCTGGATTTTTGATGTCTTTACTTATCACTATCTCATGAAGCAAGATTATGATTTCTATGTTGAGGAGGTTGGGTATAACATTAAACCTCGATTTTGGGAGCACGGCTTTTTCCCTAGGCATCCGAGTTTGATGCCACAATAGTGTGATTTGTGATCATGGTGGATCATGGGCACATGGTGGATCATGGGCAGGCACTAGCCTGACCAGACCCCCAAAGGCCCGGCGGTTTCGACCCCGGGCCTTTGTCGTTTCTGGCCGTTTGTTTACTGCGTCTAATTCGGGGTTATGGCAAAGCAGCGCCAGCAACTCGCGGCGAATCCTGGAAATTCCTGGATTCTAGGCGAGTGAAGTGCTCGGCAGGTCCGCCGATAGTTAAATTTGAGAAAGAAGGGGAGGGAGCCTAAGCCGCTTGTCGTCGCCGCCCAGGATTTCGATAATCCTGATAGCTACCTTCAAAGGCAGTCGCCCGGTGGCACCACCGTTCCGGGTCCAGATTCAGCCGTTCCAGAATCGGCAGCGCGTTTTCGTCAATACAGCCGCGTTTGTCGCTCCGGCTGATGCGCCCGGTGCAATCCACCAGTTCCAGGTAATCTTCAAAGCTGAATGGGATCCCGCGCTGGAAGCCGTTTCGAATCACGCCTTCAAAACCCAGCAGTGGTTTTAGCGGCACCGCAAAATCATTCAGTGCCTGCTGTTCCGTTTGCCGTGCAATAGCTTCCGCCAGATCAAAGGTAGGATGAATGCGTTCTTTGATGCTGGTGTGGTCGGAAGTCTCCGGTGTCTCTGCCATGGCGGCGCGGATGGGATTCAGGTCGACATAGGCCATGCAGGAGAGAAGGGCCTCTTCGGTGTCCAGCGCCTGGGATTTGAATCGACTCTCCCAGAAGTGACCGGTGCACTCATCTTCCCGGTTGGCTTGCCTCGCAATTGGTTCATTCAGGCATTTCATAAACCAGCTCAAATCCGCCAACCGCTGCCGGAAGGTTTCCGAGTACTCCTCCACTCGCCGAAGCTCTGCAGCACACAACTCGTCGCCCCGATGATATCGCTGTACCAGTGGTGGCCCTTTGTAAAGGCTGCTCCGGCTCTACCAGCACCCCATCCATGCTCCACGGCTCCACCTCATCCGGGCTGAGCTTCACCACCAGGTGGTAGTGATTCGACATCACCGCATAAGCGGCAACATCTACCGCGAACACAGATGCCAGAAGCCGGATTCGCTCTTCAATCCAGCCCCGCCGGTGCTCATAACAGCGCCCGGTGGCGCGGTCCTGCCCGCACAGGAATGTGCGGCGCACGCAGCGTGAGATCACGTGGTAGAAGGGGGTATCTGAAACGCTGACCAGTTCCGCTCTGGCTTTGGGCATGGTGAAGTCCTTGTCTTCCGTGACTGTTGACAGTGTTTGATTATTGTACAAGTATACAGCTGTATAAATATACAGCAAGGGGGGGTGGCCTGGATGTGTATAAATTGCAATGAATATAGCTTTAAAGCTATAGTTAGGGGCGGCTATGTGGGAAATTGAAACAACTTGTCGGTTCGATGATTGGTACTTTTCACTTGGCGAGGTGGATAGGGAAAATGTTCTGGCGGCAATACTCGTTTTAGAGAGAAAGGCCCAATGTTATCCCGGCCGCACGCCGACAGCGTTTATGGATCTGTGCACAGCAATATGAAAGAACTGCGGGTGCAAAGTAAAGGCAGGCCCATTCGGGCATTCTTTGCATTCGATCCTGCCCGTACAGGCATAATTCTCTGTGCTGGTGAGAAGACAGGGAAAGACAAGCGGTTTTATGATGAGATGATTCCACTGGCAGATCGAGAATTTAGCGCCCATTTGGAAATGCTCAAGGGAGGAATCTGATATGGCAAGTTCTTTGGACACACTGCTGGCTAACGAAAAGCCGGAAGTTGTCAGGCAGGCGCAGCTAAAGGCTGATCGCATACTTATGGAGATTCGTCTCAGCGAGGTGCGTGCATTATTGCAGAAAACCCAGAAGGATCTGGCGGAGGCCATGGGTGTGACCCAGCCTACGATTGCGAATATGGAAAAGGCTGGTAAAGACTTGAAGCTATCATCTATTAAGCGATACGTGGAGAGTGCGGGAGCGAAAGTCCGTTTGGATATTGAGCTTCCTGATGGGACTCATCTGGCCATTCCTCTGTAAAAGCACGGGCAGTGGTAGTTGATGATCATAGACAGGCACAAGCCAATTCCCGGAGCAGGCTCCGGGCACGCGGTATGCAATCATGGCCCCAATCTTGCTCAATACCTCGCAGGAACCGTCCAGGGAGACACCGCAATGCCAACCCCCACCAAGTAGCCCCCCCCTTGGACAGGCACTAGCCCCCCGGCACTAGCCCCCCACTCTCTGTTGTCCATTTCTTTTGCCTTGCATTGTTGTAGTTTAAGAACTACAGTTGACTCATGCTAGAAGTCAAGCAAACGGACACATATCGAAAGTGGGAGCGCAAACTCCGTGACCAGCGTGGCAAGGCGTTGATTGCAGCGCGTATATTTCGGCTGGCCAATGGTTTGCCAGGGGATGTAAAGCCGGTAGGGCAGGGTGTCTGCGAGCTGCGCATTCATCATGGCCCCGGGTATCGGGTCTACTTCAAGCAGAGTGGGAGGCGTCATGAGCGACAAGATTTACGATTACGATCCAGCAGCGGCGCTGGATAGTGAGGACGCGATTGCGGTTTTTCTCGCCGATGCCCTGGAGACCGGTGATACGGCTTACATCGCCAAAGCCATGGGTGTGGTGGCTCGGGCGAAGGGGATGACAGAACTGGCCCGTGAAACGGGGCTTTCCCGTGAGCAGCTGTATCGATCATTTAGCGAGCAGGGCAACCCTACCCTGAAAACCATGCTCACAGTGACCCGCGCCCTGGGTGTGGACTTGACTGCCCGTGCTCATCGGGAGCCGGCGAATGATCATGGACAGGCACTAGCCTGACCCAACTCGGCGAATACGAAGAGCTGTGTCGCACTGACAGTAGAGAGCTCCCGCCGGAAGAAATCCGGAATATTCGCAGCCAGACCCGTATGAGTCAGGCTGTGTTTGCTGCCATTCTTAACGTGAGTGTTTCAACCGTTCAGAAGTGGGAGACGGGTGAGAAAAAGCCTGCCGGAGCATCACTGAAATTGTTGAACCTTGTGAGAAGAAAGGGCATCGAGATTTTGTATTTATAACTAAGCTAAATCGTCCATCCCAACATCAAGCGCCTCGGCCAGGGCTTTCAGAACTTTGGTGGACGCAGTTTTGCCAGTGTTCTCAATCTGGCTGATGTATGACTTGCCAACTCCGGCCGCCTTGCCAAGGGCTTCTTGGGTCAGCCCGCGGTATTCTCGCCAGATCTTCACAGGGTGTTCTTTCCCGGTTATCAGGCGTTCGGCAATGTCTCCCGGAACGGTTTCATCCTCGCCTGTAGCCAGCTCCTTCATTGCAGCGCTGGCGTCTGCAGCATCCTGCGCATCTTCAGCAAGTGCCAGCAGCTCGAGATACTCGTTGTAGGGAACCACGGCATATTCTGGTTTGCCTTCTCGTTCAATAATTTGAGCACTCATTTGTAAACGTCTCCTCTTGCGCCTATCTTCAGCACCAGTACCACCAATTCACCGTTATCAATACGGCATATTGCCCGATAACTCCCTTGCCTCAGCCTCCAGAAGGGCTGGCCTTTCATTGGTTTCCAGTCGCCTTCATAGGTATATGGGGCTTGAGCCATATTTGTAAGCTCCTGATGCATTTTTAACGCCTTTGTTTTAGGCATTTTTTGCAGGGCTTTCAGGGCTGACTTTTTGTAGGTTAGTTTGTACATCAGGCGAGTTTACTTTTGAGTTTACTGGGGGTCAACAATTGCGAGCTTTTACACTCCGGCTTTGGGGGCGCGGACAGGCACTAGCCTGCCAAATAACCGGGTCAGACCCCCGGCGACCTTATTCGTAAGTGCAGAAGTAAGCCGTATCCACCTCAGCCTTCACCTTAAAACTGGTATTCGCGGCCACCTCAAAAGCCTTTCCGGCATCGTATCGAACCCAGTTCTCACTGCCCGGCAGCTGAACCGTCAGCGCACCACTGACAACCGTCATCACTTCCTTTTGGCTGGTACCGAACTCATAATCACCCGGGCTGATGACGCCCACGGTGGCAGGTAGTGTCTCGCCCTGGAAGGCGATGGATTTTACGTTGCCGTCGAAGTACTCGTTTACACTCAGCATGGCCGTGATTCCTTATAAATTGGGCGGCTAATATACTGCAAGATCCCGTGGACAGGCACTTGTTAATTAACGAGGGCATTATGGATCTCTTTGACCAATTCACCCCGCCAGAAAACCTGCTGCCATACGATGGTGATGTCCGCTATCACGGGGTAGTGATGGGGCAAGGGCAGGCGGATGATTTCTTCCGGCGTTTGCTGGAGGAAATCCCCTGGGCCCACGACGAGCTGGTGATGTTCGGCCGCCCGGTAGTCACCCGTCGCAAGGTGGCCTGGTATGGCGACCAGCCGTTTGCCTATACCTATTCAAGGGCCACCAAGCAGGCGCTGCCCTGGGTTCCGGTGCTGGCGGAGTTGAAAGCGCTGGTCGAGCAGCACAGTGGCGAGCGCTATAACTCCTGCCTGCTCAACCTTTATCACAATGGCGAGGAGACAATGGGTTGGCACAGTGATGACGAGGCCGAACTGGAAAAGCACGGCACGATTGCCTCGTTAAGTCTCGGGGCGCCCCGGCGGTTTGTATTCCGGCACAAGCAGAGCAAGGATCAAATAAAGCTAATGCTGGAACACGGTAGCTTGCTGGTGATGAAAGGCACTACCCAGGCCTTCTGGCAGCACAGCCTCCCGGCGACAAAGGCGGTGCAAACGCCGCGGATAAATCTGACGTTTCGGACTATGGTGGTGTAGCGGGGTCAGACCCCCGATACATTGTCTGTTCACTGTTGATGCCCAATAGCCATGCGCATATACTGATTCAAATACTGTTCGAGGGGGCATGCCATGCGAACTACTGAAGTTGCGAAATCCGTACGTAAACCGACGAATCTGTCGCTGGATAGCGCTCTTCTTAAAGAGGCAAAATCCCTTGGAATCAATGTCTCGCGGTCTGCAGAGGCAGGAATTGCGGAAGCAGTCAAACTTCATAAGCGGAGCAAATGGCTTAACGAGAATGCCGAGGCGATTGAAAGCTCGAATGCCTACGTTGAAGCCAACGGCTTGCCTCTTGCGCGACATCGGCAGTTCTGATGTCCCGTTTCGATATTTTTGAAAATGAAGAAGGAGCAGGGTACCTGCTGGATGTACAGTCCGACCTTCTCAGTGGCTTGAACACACGAGTAGTCGTGCCGTTACTGCCCAAATCGTCGGCGCCATTCCCTGCGCAGAGGCTCAATCCGGTGTTCAGCATCAACGACATGGAAGTCGTCATGGCTACTCAATATATAGCCGCTGTACCGGAAACTGAGTTGCGCTTTTGCTCCGGTAGCCTTGCTGAGCTGCAGGATGAGATTGTCGCAGCACTGGATATGCTGTTTTTGGGCTTTTGAGGGCTGATCAAGGACAGGCACGGGCCTGACCGGCACTCGCCTGACCATGGATTGAATTGTTATGCCACCTGGACCAAAATATACCAATTATTGGTACTGTCGAGGTGGCACCATGAAAAACACCAGCATCACTCTAGGCCAGCATTTTGATACGTTCATTGCAGAACAGCTCAAAAATGGCCGATACAGCTCTACCAGCGAAGTCGTTCGTGCTGCATTGCGCCTGCTTGAAGAGTCTGAAGCACGCCTGACTAGACTTCGTAAACTGCTCAAGGAAGGCGAGGACAGTGGTTTCGAAGACTACTCCTATGACTCGTTTATTCGTGAATTGGACAACGAAGAACGCTGATGCCAGGTTTCAAGCTTTCCAGGAAGGCCAAAGCTGACCTCAAATCTATTGCCCTATACACGGAGCGTGAATGGGGCCGGGATCAACGAAACCACTATATTCTTCAGTTTGATCAATGCTTCCACCTTCTGGGTGAGAATCCAAACCTGGGGCAGGCCTGCGATGAGATAAGTCCAGGCTACCGGCAGTACCCTCAGGGAAGCCACATCATATTCTATCGGTTTGCCACCGACCATGTTGTTGAAATTATCCGCATCCTACACAAGCGCATGCTGCCTGGTGTGCATCTGATTTGGTGATCATGGACAGACACGGACCTGCATCCCAGGTACATTCCACCCCACCAAATGTACCGGACTGTGGGGCTTCAAGGGTGGTGCTCCAGATACTCGCTGAGAGCGTTGCGAGTGAGATCGTTCAGAGAGATGCTTTGGCGCCGGGCAGCGACGCTCGCCGCCAAGTGTAAATCGTGGCCAACTCGGACATTAAATGAACCCTTGCAGGGTATTTCAGGTTTTATGTTCTGGTCTTCGCAAGTGTTCAGATAGTCGTCAACCGCTTCCTGAAAGGCTTTCTCAAGCTCTGCGACTGTTTCTCCTTCATAATTAACCAGTGCTCGAATGAACTGCAATTTTCCAAACAGGCAGTTATCTTCCGTGCTCACTTCAATCGAGCCGTAGTAGCCTCTATATTTCAGCATGCTGCTCATTGAATCAGCCCTCCGGATTTAAGGTTCTCGATTATCTGGCGCCTCGCATAAGCTCTTAGCTCATTGCCTGGATGCGGTTTGTGAAGGTTAATCAGCGCTTTTGGGTCTCCGTTGTAGAACTTGACACGACTGCCTTGCCCTTCAATTTGCCGATAGCCGAGACTTTTTAGAAGCGTTGCTAGTTCCTGCCAGGTAAACGTCGATTGCTTATTCAGTAGTTTCGCCAGTAGCTTTCCTTGCTTTGACATCAGTAGGGCTCCCTTTATTGCGACTAACTTTAGTTGCTTTCGTGGGTTTTGTCCAGATGGCCTATGAAGAGCACCCCGGATACATTCCACCCCACCAAATGTACCGGGGGTCTGACCCCCACCCCAAAATCACAAGGTAGTCAAAAACGCCGCCAGCTCCTCAACATCTCCGGTCGTTAACGGGGCGGCAATCCCAATCATCGGTGAGCTCTGCACCGCGGGGTCCATTTCTTTGAAGCGCTTCAGGGCGATCTTGATGTATTCCGACGGTTGGCCAGCCAGGCGCGGCATATCGCGGAAGCCTTCGGCATCTTTGCCGTGGCAGGCGGAGCACTTGGTCTGGAACTTGGCGCGGCCGGCGTCTACCAGTGCGGGGGCAGGGCTGGTGCGAGGTTTGGCTTCTTGCTGTGAGTAGTACACGGCAATGTTAATGCGATCTTCCACAGTGAGAACTTTTGCCAGATTGCTCATCACATAGTCTTCGCGCTGGCCGTTGCCGAACTTTTCGAATTGTTCGAACAGGTAGAGCGGGTGCTGGTCTGCCAGGTTCGGGATGTAGTCACGCTTGCTGTTGCCGTCTTTCCCGTGGCAGGAGCCGCAAAACAGAATGCGCTCCTGGCCCGCCGCATAGGCCGCTTCGCGGCGGGCATCATCGGCCATAATCGTTTCCAGCTCTGCCATGGCCTGGTAAATCGACTGAGAAAACGCCACCGGCGCCGTCATCATTCCGGCCACCACCAACCCACCCAAACACAACTTCCGCAGCATCTCGCACCCTACTATCTGAAAATTGTGCCAAGAATATAGACATGCCCGCAGGCCATTCTTGCCAAAGATCAAGAAAAACCGACTTGGGGGTCAGACCCCCGATACATTTCACCCCGCAAAATGTTTTTGGGTCTGACCCGCAGTACGGGGTAAGCTGGAAATATCATTCGGCAGACAAGGACATACACGCCTATGAAACTTCGCTTCCTTGGTGGTACTGGCACCGTAACGGGCTCCCGTTATTTGCTTTCAGATGACTCCCATCGCCTGTTGGTCGACTGCGGCATGTATCAGGGCGTGAAAACTCTGCGGCGGCGGAACTGGGCGAAGTTTCCGGTGGATCCTTCCACCATTGATGCGGTGGTGCTCACCCATGGGCACATTGACCACTCCGGGTACCTGCCGGCGCTGGTGAAGAACGGGTTCAAGGGCAAGATATACTGCACCAAGGCCACCCATGAGCTCTGCAAAGTGCTGCTGCCGGATGCAGGTTTCCTGCAGGAAGAGGATGCCAAGTACGCGTTTCGGAAGAAGTTTTCCAAACACGAACACCCGGAGCCGCTGTTTACCGAGAAGGATGCCTGGGAAGCGCTCAAGCACTTCGAATCCCTGCATTACCACGAGAAATTCGAGCCGGTGAAAGGCTTTGAAGTTACCTTCACTCCAGCCGGGCACATTCTGGGCTCGTCGTGCGTGCATGTTCACCACAAAGGTGCGGACCGTACCGTGGTGTTCAGTGGCGATGTGGGCCGGCAGGATGACATCATCATGCGCCCGCCGGAGCCGTTACAGAAGGCGGATGTGCTGGTGTGCGAATCCACTTACGGCGACCGCACCCATGGTGAGTCTGATCCGGAGCGGGATTTGGCGGAGATTATCACCAAGACGGCCGGGCGTGGCGGTATCACGCTGATGCCCGCGTTCGCTGTGGGTCGTGCGCAGATGTTGCTATATGTGGTGCACAAACTGATGGGCGAGGGAAAAATTCCCAAACTGCCGGTGTACCTGAACAGCCCCATGGCCATCAAAGCCACGGAAATCTTCATCAAGCACCATAAAGAGCACAAACTGAACCATGCCCAGTGCGAACTGATTGATGATAAAACCCAGTTCGTGCGCACGGTGGAAGAATCCATCGAGCTGGATGCCGCCCGCTACCCCTGCATCATCATCTCTGCCAGCGGCATGGCCAGCGGCGGTCGTGTGCTGCATCACCTGAAAACCCTGTTGCCGAACCCGCGCAACAGTGTCGTCTTCGCCGGCTTCCAGGCCCCCGGAACCCGTGGCGATGCGCTGGTAAACGGCGCCGAAGACGTGAAAATCCACGGCGAATACTGGCCCGTGAAAGCCGAAATCCACAACCTGAATTCCATGAGTGCCCACGGCGACTACAATGAAATCCTCGCCTGGCTGGAGCAGGGCCACCTGAAACCCGAGCGCGTGTACGTTACCCACGGCGAAATGGTCGCCAGCGATACCATGCGCAAGCGCATCACGGAGAAATTTGGCTGGCATGCGGAGGTGCCGGAGTTGTTTGAGGAGGTGGAGATTTGACGCGGCAGGCTGCAAAACGCAGCTAAACCCAATCCTCTCGCTCCATGGCTAGCTTTTTAGCAACAGCTCTCAGCTCATCCATAGAGCGTGTTCCCGGCCCGCTGGCAATGCCGGCGGTAACGAGAGCCTGCAGTTCTTCAACCTTACGCAATCTGTCCTGATCCTTGCGAATCAGATCCCTCACGTAATCGCTGGTATTCGAATAGCGCCCGGATTGCGCTTGCAGCTCCGCCCAGTGTTTCATGGCTTCGGGCAGGGAAATGTTCATGGTTGCCATAAATAAGCCCTCCTGACGGTAAATTATGGCAAAGATTGCCAGTCGAGGCACGTATGAATCAAATCCAGGAAACCCGCTCCCGCCGAAACCCCACCGGCGCCGTCCCGATACCCGCAGCATCCCCATACCGCTCCTTCATACGCTCCTGGAATCCCTCAGAACCCAGCGCCAGCCCGGCAATCGCGGAATAGCGAATCTGGTCTTCCACCGCCTCCGCCATCGGGCTGGCGACAAAATTGCGATAACTCGCCAGCCGCTGATCGGCATCCGGCTGCAATTCCAGGTAACAAGGGTGGGGCACATGAAAGCGCGAACCGCTGCCGTAGGCATGGCACAGGTAGCTGGACCACTGGTATTCGCCGGCGTAATCCACCATGCCCGCCTTCACCGGGTTCAGTTCAATGTAGCGCTGGCATTGAAGGAAATACTCCTCGGTATCCACCAGGCAAGACTTGAAACGCCCCTCCCACAAGCCACCGGTGCGCTCGTACCGGGCGTTGTAATACTGCGCGTAAGACTGCCCGATCGACTTCATAAAAGCCGACAGCCCGTCATCAGTCTTCGGCGTTACCAGCAGGTGAGTGTGGTTGGTCATGAACACCCACGCGTGAATATCTACCTCGAACTTCTCCTGGTAGCGCGTGAGATACATCGAATAGGTGGCGAAATCAGACAAATCCTGAAAACAAACCTGCCGGTTATTGCCCCGCTGAATCACATGCTGGGGCATCCCGGCCGGACAAATCCTTGGTCGGCGGGGCATCACACATTCCTTGTGGATTAATTTGAAAGCGCAACAATCTGCCCCAGCTGCGCCAAAATTTCAACCCCGGGTCAGACCCAGAATACATTTCACCTCACAAAATGTACTGGG
>TARA_R100000049_G_C1957394_1_pt1 | contig 23430 bp, 26 predicted proteins | sample TARA_R100000049 | Tara Oceans TARA_R100000049 (sample SAMEA2619992) | marine metagenome | biome: marine biome (ENVO:00000447); feature: mesopelagic zone (ENVO:00000213) & marine oxygen minimum zone (ENVO:01000065); material: "saline water (ENVO:00002010), including plankton... | reverse complement strand
CTCATAACCTGAAGGTCAGAGGTTCAAATCCTCTCCCCGCAACCACTTTTCTCTTCCTTGGAAAGTCTTAGATATAGACTCCAGGGATTCTACCGACAAGAGAAAAATGCCCGGAGGCGTCGCCCTATAGAGGAGGCGGCGCCTACGAGGCTATTTTATCCCAACGATTTCAATAGCTTATAAACAGCAAAAAACCCGTCGGCTGGCACCAACGGGTCTTTGAAAGGCTTAAACTGCCCACGTCAAATATGGGTTTCAGTTTAGGTGACGGGACCGCTTTGTCAAGCGCAAATGCGCCAAAACATCGCGATTTTATGCCTTCGCCGAAGATGAATGACAACGACCGAATCCATATCCGGCTGCAATGCCGGTTGGGAGGCAATCCGGACAGGTATCGCCGAACGGACAGATACCTATAAGGACCTCTTGTCTCTCGCAGACAGCTTTAACGGCACAAACGATGTCACGACAGCATCCGTCGTCGGGCTGGTCTCTCGTGCCATTGCCCAGAGATCACCCTGCCTCACAGACCTTTCCGTTCGTCTGCTTATTGTTCTGATAGAGCATGTCTATGACGAAAAAGCATGGCGCTCCGGAAGGCTCACCGTATTCCCTGGAAACAAGCGTCTTGCCGAAATCACTGGCAAGAATGAACGATCGATCCGCAGAGCTTTGGCCCTGCTTGAAGCCAATCACTGGATTATTCGCCGTTACACAGAGACGAATACCCGTGCTTCAGGCAATGCCGGCATCGATCTGCGCCCGGTTGCAGCTCGGCTCTATGAGTTGCGACAGGCGGAAAACTTCCTTGAAGAAAAAATAGAAGCGTCTCGTGAACGCAAGAGGCAGGAACGTGACGATCTGGCGCGACTGGAAGCCCGCAAGAAGGCACAGGACAGTCAGAACAAAGAGCAAAAAGAGTCCGGGGGGGAGGACTCTTCTGTCCACCGTAAATCCTACAAGCTAAATCCCGGTTCTTCGAACCTTGTACAAAGCGGGGCTTCGCAAGCTACGCTTGGGCAGGGATCGAACAATTCGATTTCCGACATTGATGTGGATACGGAGATCCTGTTCCTGATGGTTCAGGCGTCCCCGTCCCTTCAAAAGCAGCTTAGCGCAGCAGAACTTTGCGAATTGGTCGGCCCGGAGCCCTCTGGTGCCGCAATCCAGTCCGTCGTGTCCGCGGTTAGATGGATCCTCACCAATCAGGTGAAACTCAGGCCAGCTGTCTGGCGCGTGGCGCTTGACAAACACGGATGGGCGGCACTCGCGGCTGTTGTCGTCGCTGTCGATCGGCAAGGCGTTCGAGATCCAGCCAGCTATCTCTATTCCATGCTCAAAGCTGCTCGCCTGCGGGATACGGTGCGCCATAGCCTTCGCGCCCTTGAAAGTCAGGAGGGCGGCTATGCTTGATCTGGTTTCACCTGAGTGCGGCCTACCCCACACTCGCGTTGGGCGTATCGCAATGTTTCAGGCGAAAGCCCGCGCCCTCTCCCGGCTCCGCCGCTGGAATGGTGCCAGTGACGTAACCGTTGCACAGCATCTGGTCGATGCTTGCGATCGTGCCCCGCTGGAAGTGAAAAGTTACATCCTCCTCCATGACATCGAGGAAGATGAAACCGGGGATCTGATTACGCCGATCAAGCACCGAATGCGAGAGCTGGGTATCTGGGACAAGTTTGAAACCCATGTCGTCATGCCGATCCGGCGAAAATTCACACTTGCGGCCGGTCTTGAATGGCCGTGTCCGTCGGAGATCTGCGCTCAGATCGAAGAGATCGATCACCGGCTGAAGGCGACTGAATACCGTGATGCTGTCGATCAGCTGGTGGTCAGGGATTTCCGGCCGGGAGAAACACAACCCTACCCGGAATACATGCTGCCCTGGAGCCCGCAGAAGGCTGAAACCCAATTCATGGATCGGGCAACGCGCTATCTCCCCGCGCTGGGAGGTGGCAATGGGTAACATTCATCCGGTCAGTTCGATCCAGACGCCCACGGTCGAAACCTATGCCGAGCTTCAGGCTGCCTTCGATCATTTCAATGCCAGGATATTTGACGGCAAGCTTCCGGCCTGTCTGATCACGCTTCAGCGGAACAAGAGGACCTATGGTTATTATTCCCACGACCGGTTAGTTTGTGGGGAGACAGGAGAGCTTACCGCCGAGATTGCGATGAACCCGAGTTACTTCGTTGCCAGAACGATCCGGGAAACACTTTCGACCCTCGTGCATGAAATGGTGCATCAGTGGCAATACCATTACGGCAAGCCGGGCCGTCGTGGATACCATAACCATCAATGGGCCGACTTCATGGAGCGGATCGGCTTGATGCCCAGCAATACGGGGGAACCGGGCGGTCGAAGGGTTGGTGAGCAGATGACACATTACATCATCGATGACGGCCTTTTTGATCGTGCTTGCGCGGATCTGATGACGACAGAATATACCTTGTCCTGGTTCGATCGTTTTCCACCAATTGAACCGGTCTCTGTCGAGAGAGGCGGTTGCGCCAATGCTGGCGCTCTCGCCGCTGTGAACCCCACCATCAAAGAAAACGGCTCCAATCGCGTCAAATATCGCTGCCCATCCTGTTTATCCCAAGTCTGGGGTAAACCGGAACTTAAGCTTGTTTGTGGTGAAGAAGCATGTAGCGGGGCGAACTATGCCCCCGTCGGCAAAGAGGGAACGGTATGAGTAAAACAGGAATGGTATCAAGGATAACCGGCAAAATTTTGCCGGTTCTGACATGCGCGAGGGAATGTGTGTTTTCTGGCAATCATCCCAAGCGTGGTGCGGATACCAGACCAAATAAATATCGAAGCAGAACTAAATTGGTATTGAATAAATACTTATTAGGTCTTTTTCTGGTTTCGGTTTGTGGTGGCGGCCCCGCCGATGCCAGCGCTTACAATTGCTATCAATGGCCGTTGCGCGAAAGCAAAGGCAGCTACGCCTATGATGGCGATACGATCTATATCCAGATGCCGGGGCTGCCTGATCCGATAGCAAGAATGTCAGTCCGCGTAGCCGGCATCGACACGCCCGAGATCCGGGGAGCATGTGAGGCGGAAAAATCCGCAGCCATAGCGGCGCGTAATCGAGTGCGCGCGTTACTGGATCAAGCAGACCTGACAAATACCCCTGTTCAATTCTGCAATCCCGAGTGGGGCAGGTATGGCGGCCGTGTGGTCGCTTGGGTCGCAATCGGCAATATCTGGCTGCATGATCTGCTGATCGGGGATGGAGTGGCGCGCCCTTACGACGGCGGCAAGCGAGGCGGATGGTGCAATGTGTCTGAATGATCGGCGCATTTTTTGACGGCAGAAAAAAACATTGAAAAAATACTTATTTAGTACCGAATTAGTGCTTGCGACAGGCTGCAATTGCAGTATGTTTATAGTATTGAATAAGTATCAATTAAATATCAATAAGATACTTTAACGGTATTTTTTAAGAACATTTTCAATGCGGGTTCGAATGGAGGTCAAAGTGACCGAACACAAGAAGTCCCAGAGTTCAATCTGGTCAGCAGATCGAAAGATCACGGCGAGGGCATTTGAGCTAAGGGCCGCACAAGAGCTGCAATCCTTGTTGCGAGAGGAGATTTCAATCCTGCCTGCAACATTGTCAGACCAGATCAAGCCGTTTCAGATTGGCGTTCGCGCTCTCTTTGACGACCTGGCGAAAGCCGACACAACACCTGTCGAGTTGAAACTGGCCTTACAAAGATATACCGGGGCGACCGGATACCAGATGGCCTTGGGGCTTGATGGCAGTCACAGATATCGCCTTGACGGATCTGTGGATGATCCTGTGTCGGATGACAATCGCGAACATGCCCGGAAGATTGCCTTGGGCCGCTTTGAAAAGATGCGACGCAAGAAAGCAAATCCGGAACCTGATGACCGATCAGTTTCACCGCTGCCAGAACCGGCGAGGCCGGCTCGTGCAGTCCTCACCATTAATCACCGAACTGGTACCTAATAAACATATTTCCAATACCGATTATGTATTGATTTAATGCAGGAGCAATGCTGTGATTGTCATGTTTGGAAGTCGCAAGGGCGGATGTGGAAAATCGACGACAGCGGTAAATGTTTGTGCCGCTCTCGCAAAGCAGGGAAAAGATGTTGTGCTGGTTGATGCCGATCGACAAAGCACCGCAGCCAAATGGGTGACGGACCGGGACGAAAATCCGGACCTTCCCAAGGTTCACTGCATCCAGAAATACGATAACATTCGCGATACCCTGATCGATCTGAATAATCGATATGAGTATGTAATTGTCGATGCCGCAGGCAAGGACAGCCGGGAGCTTCGCACAGGCATGACAGCTGCCCATAAGCTGATCGTGCCGTTCAAGCCCTCGAATGCGGATCTCGATACATTGGATGACCTGCAAAAAATCATTGTCGAGGCGCGCGACTTCAATCCCGGGCTTGAGGTCCATGGCCTGATGACGATGGTGCCGACCAATCCAGTCATTCGTGAACGCGAAGAGGCCCGCGAATATCTGGCAGACTTTCCCGAGATCAAGTTGCTTGCAGAGGTTATCTGTGAGCGCAAGGTTTATCGGGATGCCCTGCCGGAGGGACGTGGTGTCGTCGAGATGGACAATCCCAAAGCGGCTTCTGAGATCAATGCTCTCATGCAAAGGATATTCTGATGGTCAAACGACGCGAGCAGAAGAACGCGGAAATCCCTAACGTTGATCCCGAGAAGATCGAAGAATTTGCGAGCCGGGTGGATGATGTTGCCAAGCCCGGCCGCATGGGGCGACCGCCGAAGGCTCCCGGCAAGAAACGAGATTATAAGGCAATCAGCCTTCCATTCAATCAGGCTGAATGGGAAATCCTTGAGGAGGCTGCTGAGAAAGCCGGTCGCTCCAAGAACAATTTCATCCGTTGGGCGATACTGGAAAAAGCCAAAGATTTATAATAAAAACGGTATTGAATTAGTATAAATACAGCATTTTTAAAGTTTCTTATTAGTGCTGTTTTCGGCGTGCATGGATACTAGTATTTGGTTCGTCTACTGACCGAATTGCAAGGAGGATTGCAATTTTTGGTTACAGTCTATCTCTGATAGACACGTTTGATTTACTGATTTCCGGCAAGATATTGCCGGTTTGTTTTTTTAGTTGGATGAAGGTATTTGGGGGACGGCAATGGCAGAAACAGAAATTGAATGGACCGATGCGACGTGGAATCCGGTTGCAGGCTGTTCGGTTATGTCGGCCGGTTGCACTAACTGTTATGCGATGAGGATGGCCAAGCGCCTCGAAGCGATGGGGATGGAAAAATATTCAGGCCTTACGCGAACAGTAAATGGTCAACCTGTTTGGACGGGAAAGATTCATGAGGATCATGGATCGTTGCAAACACCTCTTTCCTGGAAAAAGCCGCGCAAGATATTTGTAAACTCCATGAGTGATTTGTTTCATGATGCTGTAAGTGACAGATTCGTTGAGCAAGTATGGGAGATTATGGCAGCCACACCACATCACCATTATCAGATTCTAACCAAGCGTCCGGAGCGGATGCATGATCTGTTAATTGGATGGAAGAAACAGCCTCTTCCAAATGTTTGGCTGGGGACTAGCATTGAGAATGCCAAAGTGACTAACAGAGCTGGTGCGCTTCGCAAGGTGCCTGCCGCAATTCGTTTTATTTCATTTGAGCCCTTGATCGGCCCCGTAGGGAACATTGACCTGCATGATATTCACTGGGCAATTGTAGGCGGGGAGAGCGGTCCTAATGCCCGGCCGATCCGCGAGGAATGGATTGATCAGATTTATGATCAGTGTAGCATTCACGATACAGCTTTCTTTTTCAAACAATGGGGAACTTGGGGGGCAGACAATAAAAAACGCCCTAAAAAGGCGAATGGTCGCACTTATCGTGGACGCACTTGGGATTACATGCCTCCACAAGCATTTGCTATTTAGAGTCGTCTTCTACAAATTTTCCCTATATTAGTGGATATGGTATCTGCGCCGTAGGTTGTGTTTCCAGCCTGCCGGAGCAGGGGAGGATGCCAATGGGGATGACTTCTTAGCGGACGGGAAAATGCAGGATAATTTCAGCTGGAGACCGGGGGCACCGCTTCCTGGAATTGAGAGGCACACCCTCAGAAAGCTGGACGTGCTCAGAGACTATCTTGATGTGTACTTTGATACGGTTGTTTCAGATCCTAGGCTGGATTGCCTAAATATCACTTTGGTTGATGGTTTTGCTGGTGGTGGAGCGTATCAAAATGGAGATGAAATTGCAGATGGTAGCCCGCTAGTTCTTTTGCATGCAGTCGAACGTGCCAGAGAACGGCTCAACCGCAACCGCAAGAAACCATTAGAGATTAACGCCCGTTTTTTCTTCATTGACGATAAAAAGAACCATATAGACGCCCTTTATGAGCGGCTACATCATGAGGGTTTTTCTCCTCAAATTGGGCGAGAAATAACTGTTATTAAGGGAAAGTTCTCAGAGGAACTTCCCGACATATTGACCTCAATTAAAGCAGTCCAGCGTGCAGGACGGTCCATTTTTGTGTTGGACCAGTTTGGCTACACTGACGTGCCGATGGAAAGCATCAGATTAATATTTTCCCAACTTGAACGCCCTGAAGTTCTTCTGACTTTTGCCATTGATGGTGTTCTAAATTATCTCCAGCAAGACTCCTCCACTTTGGAGCGGTATCGCCAACTCGGGATAGACGATCATTTTATTGCTGAGTGGAATGCAAATAAGCACGACCCCGCATTGGGAAGGTTGATTTCTCAGCGTGCTCTGATGGCGAACATTCAAATGGGATCCGGGGCCGATTACTTCACCCCTTTCATGCTTTGGTCGCCAACAGACAGCCGCTGGATGATGTTTGCGCACCTGTCCCGGCACCAAGCTGCGAGAGATAAAATGCTCGGAGTACATTGGCAGGCACAAAACAGTTTCAGGCATTTAGGAAGAGGAAGCTTGTTTTCATTGGGGTTTGATACTCGATTGTTGGAGGCAAAGGATGCTCTGTTTAACTTTGCCGCACACGATAAACAAAAAATGATCCAAGAATTATTGGGGGAGGTACCCCGAGAGATCAGCATACATATGAAAGAACGCCAGTTACCCGTGGAGCATTTTTTAAGAATGATCGGCAATCGGACTGCCGCAACCAACGAAGATCTGTTCTCCGCAATTAAGGAATTGGCTCTATCCAGAGAGGTTGAGGTTATATCGAAGAAAGGCACATCAAAGAGGATTGGGTCTAGAATTGAAATCACCGACAGATTGGTGCTGCCTCTTCAGGGAACATTTTTTCCGCTTAATTAACCCCTGAGTGCTGCCAGCCGTTTTCCTCTGCTGAGAAAGATGTGATGAGAAAATATTATATAGAAAAGTCGATAGTTAAGGCTACTTTTCAGTTGATAAAAGCGATTTTTATCGTGTCGTTGTTTGTTGTTGGAATATCAAGAAATGCCGATGCTTCAATTCGTGTGGGTCAATTTTTCTCGATTTATTCAGATTCTCAAATGACACCCCAAAAGGCACAAATTATAGATTACTTGCAAGGTGTATTTGAGGGGGTGTTTATTGCTAATAAATACTCTGGGGATCCAAAATTCTGCATTCCAGATGAACTATATTTGGACCATAACGGTCTTTATTCGATAATTTACAACGCGGTCACGGCGAAGAGGCCTAGTAATCCTGAAATTGATTCGGCGTTTGTTCCAATGGTGCTTTATATCGGACTTCGGGACCAATTTCCGTGTCAATAGCCGTGTAATATATGGCTGACTGCTTTGGGAATGTTGTTAACTCCGTTTGTAGTTTAAGGCTTGGCTAAACGAAAAAAGATAACTTGAGGTCAGTGGGAAACTAAAGCTGTACCCACTTTGCAGTATGAGACGCCACGATTTCATGCTTTGCATAATTCTAGTATTAAGCCAGAGGGCGAATTATGTCTGACACCGATAATGGAGCCTTTGCTCCTACTGCTTGGACCCCGGCGAGAACAATTCTATGGAATGCGCTGCAGGGAGATGACCGTAAAGAGTTTGAGAGTTGGGTGACGAAGGGAAGTGATGCTCCTGTCCCGGAAAAATGGAAGGAACTACACATTCAGCTGCGAGGGGTTAAGCGGGAAAGTGTTGTTCCCATGTGGATAGTGGAGCACATGCGCAAGATTGGCAGAACCGACGCTGTTATAGATGCGATGTACGCCAAATTCTATCGATAGAACATCCTGTAATGAGTAATACGAAATGAGCCGCTGCACCCTGGACTCAGGAAAATACGAAGTCGCGATCGGGTGGGACAATCCACTCCAAACCTTTTTTCTGCAGGTTTTCGAGCGCGGGGCTGCTACGCCATTGATTGAGGAAGGTACAACCCATAACGCATGTATTGATCCGGCCGAACTGGTTGCTCTTGCAGAGCAATATGGTTGCTCCTTTGACAAGGATCGTTTGATAAACGAGCTAAAGCTGGACCAGTTGCACAATAGGGCTCGTGGCTATTCTATGGCTGGTTCAGAGGTGAAGCCGATTATCGGCCGGGAAGAACTTTGTCCTCACTGCAAATCCGAACTGAACCCCGGTGCTACAACTTGCCATATGTGTGGGGCTTACAAGGTTTATCTGAAAGGCTCGGTACTTGCCCCGATGATTTTTCTAGGCATTTTTGTCGTTACCATTGCAATCCTTTTCGACTCTCCCGCGATGCTCTTGCTTCTCCTGCTGATTTTTGCAGTTTATGCTGGCATTAAAAAGCGACACACTGAATATCAGGGATGGGCTCCGAGGAGCTCTGAACAATAGTCTGTAAGACGATGAATGCTGCTTTCTGTCGACGGCGATCGTGTCGAGACATTTTCCAGTCATTTGAACTCGAGCCCGCAAAATGTCCGAATACTTTTGTTCTGGCGGTTTGCTTTGAGTGCTTTTTTAATAAGAGGGAATCCGCATATGACCGAACTTAACGGCATTGCACTGATTGGAGGAAATTAATTTGCTCAAATCCATTAATTTGACCGGGTTCTTAAGCTATGGAACTTCAAGCGAAGCGATCCAACTCCGGCCGTTAAACGTCGTAGTCGGTCCAAATGGTTCTGGAAAGTCTAATCTGATCGAAGCGATTGAGTTAATTCGATCTGCGCCAAAGGAACTGCTTACACCAATTCGCGATGGTGGAGGTGTGCGTGATTGGCTCTGGAAAGGGGCTATAAAGAAACTTCCCGTTGCAACAATTGATGCAGTTTTTGAATATCCCAAAGGACCGACAAATCTACGATATGTTTTAAGCTTTACTGAGGTCGGACAGCGGTTCGAAATTCTTGATGAGAGAATTGAGAACGAGAAGCCTGATGCGGGTCACGAGAAGCCTTATTTTTATTACCACTTTGAGAACGGTCATGGGGTCCTCAACGTGAAGGGGAATGAGCGACGTTTGCAGTACGAGGAGATTGATCCAACGGCTTCAATTCTCTCACAACGTAAAGACCCTGACCAATACCCTGAACTCACTTTTCTGGGCAATAACTTCGCCAAGATGCGTCTTTATAGAGAGTGGAGTTTTGGCCGTTACACCCCTCCTCGTTTAGCGCAGAAGGCTGATTTGCCAAATGATTTATTAGAGGCTGATTGTAGTAATCTTGGATTGGTTCTGAATCGCCTTCGCAGGGAGCCGGAGATGAAAAGGAAACTCCTTGATGCTTTGCGTGTCCTTTATGACGGAATTGATGACTTCGATGTGCAGATTGAGGGCGGGACGGTACAGGTATTCTTTCATGAGGGACGTTTTACAATTCCGGCAACGAGGCTTTCCGACGGAACACTTCGATATCTCTGCATGTTAGCTATCTTGTGTCATCCAAATCCTCCTCCGTTAATATGTATTGAGGAGCCGGAGCTCGGGTTACATCCAGATGTTTTACCTAAGTTGGCGGAGCTTCTTAAAGAGGCATCGAACCGTACGCAGCTTATTGTTACGACTCACTCCGATGTATTGGTTGATGCCATGTCAGATACTCCGGAGTCAGTTCTTGTTGCGGAGAAAACCGACAGTGGAACCTCTTTAACGCGTCTTAATGCCGAAAAACTGAAGCCTTGGTTAGAAAAGTACAGATTAGGCCAGCTTTGGACGCGTGGTGAAATTGGGGGAACACGGTGGTAACTGTAAAGTTATATGTAGAGGGGGGAGGCGACGTCTCAGCGCTAAAAGCCGAATGTCGCCAAAGTTTCTCAAACTTTCTTAGTAAAGCAGGTTTTGATGGAAAAAAACCTCGCATAGTTGCCTGTGGTGGTCGTCAGAATGCTTATGAGTCCTACTGTACGGCGGTCTCAAACGGTGAAGATGCCGTTCTGCTTGTAGACAGTGAAACTGAAGTATCACCTCAACATGAGGCAGGGAATCCGGATACTTGGCAGCCTTGGAAACATTTGAAGCTTCGCGAAGGGGACGGATGGGACAAGCCAGACGGTGTGAAGGACACTGATTGCCACTTGATGACCCAATGTATGGAAAGCTGGTTTTTGGTGGATCGAAAATGCTTGAAGGACTTCTTCGGTCAGGATTTCAAGGCAGGCAAGCTGCCCTCAGTTCAGAATCCATCGGAAAAAGTGAGGAAGGCGCAGGTGTTCCAATCTCTCTCTGAGGCTACTAAAGATTGCAGAACTAAGTCTCAATATGGCAAGGGGCAGCATTCCTTTAAATTGCTTGGAGCACTAGATCCGGATGTCGTGATGAGTGGTGCGCCTTGGGCAAAGCGATTTGTTGATGAGCTGAAGAAGAAGATGGGGGGGCAGGAGGGAGCCTAGATCTTTCGGTTATTTTCGAAGCACTCCCTAATCATTTTAATCTTGGCTATGGTAAGATAGAAAAGGGGTTTACATTAGGTGCCCCTTTTCTTGAAGGCTATCGAACTGTCGGAATGTCCTGCCATCGCGTCGTATAGTTCGGGGATCTGTTATCTGTCGTCATGAACCAGTCCGGGCCGCTTCTCCTGGCTAATCGCCCGGTCATGACTGTTTCCTTGCCAAACCGGACTTCCAACTGGTCGAGTGCCTGCATGAGAGGGTTTTCCGTTCTGCATGAACCTGAAAACAAATCTCTGGGCGCATCTTCCGGCCGACACAGATCCAGCAGCAAAATCCCCGCCTTTTTTATCTGAAGGCCGTTTTGCCATATCCGACCAATATTCTCGCCGACATGCTTGCAGATCTGCCGGGTGTCGTTGCTTGCGGGGGTTAATGTCAACTCGCACCCTTTCGAGAATTGTGGTCGATCACTTCTGAAGCGGTTGCTCAGAATAAAAAGCTGAAGCCGGCACGCCACCAGTTCCAGACGACGCAGTTTTGCGCAGGCCCGACCGGCAAAAGACAAAAGCGCCTCTTTCAACATTTCCCTGTCGTCAATTTCTTTGCTAAATGATCGGGACACGCACACAGTTTCCCGCTGTGCCGGGCTGTCATCGAGATCCGAGCAGCATATGCCGCGCAACTCCCGCACGGTTTTCAAGCCACCCACTGTCATCATTTGTCGTGCTGCCTGATCCGGTATGTCGCGGAGCTGAAGGGCAGTGGTAATTCCGATGCTGGCGAGCTTTTGGGCGAATTTTCGGCCCACGCCCCAGACATCGCCTGCTTCGGTTCGTTCGAGGGCGAGATCAATCCACTTCTGATCCTTCAGCATCAGTACGCCATCAGCTTTGAATGATTTCTTTGCCAAGCGGTTCGCGATCTTCGCCAGCGTTTTTGTCGTGGATATGCCAATACCTACCGGTATGCCTGTTTCACGCAGGATCTTCGCCTTTAAATCACGCGCCCATTGATCGTGATTAATCGACATATTGTCGAGGTCGATGAATATTTCATCAATCGAGTAAATCGCGCTGTCAGGCACCTCACTCGCAACCAGTGTCATCACTCTACGGCTGATATCGCCGTACAATGCATAGTTGCTCGATTTGACGATCACATTATGCCGACGTACCAGGTCGCGGATCTCGAACAAAGGTTGGCCCATTTTGATTCCCAGCGCTTTCGCCTCGTCGCTACGCGCGATCGCGCATCCGTCATTGTTTATATTACATTTAATATAGTTTGTTATTATTCAGAGCTTTGATTTAAAAGAGTAAATACAAATATATTATTATTTTTGTTCACACAAAAACTGTTCAGTCAAATTATATAGGTGGTTAGAAGATAAGTGCATCAACACTAATTCGATGAAAATAGATTTCTGGCTACCAAGTGTAAAAAGTCGACAGATGAATTTTGGGAACGGATCAGAAGAGATTTAAAGTTCTGAGTGCTGGATGGTATGTCATTTAAAATGGGCGAGGGGTGAACTGTCCTGTATTAAAGTCAGCCTTGTCTGGTTCACCCCTCGCCCAATCAGTCAATATTGGGATGCTAGTAACTTGCTCGACGTAACCTCAGTGCATTCGCAATGACTGATACCGAGGATAAGCTCATGGCTGCAGCTGCAAACATTGGTGAGATGAGAATGCCAAAGAACGGATAGAGCAGACCCGCAGCAACAGGCACACCGGCTGCGTTATAGACCATCGCAAAGAAGAGGTTTTGCCGGATATTGCGCATCGTTGCTTCCGAGAGTTCTCGGGCTCTAACAATCCCGCTCAAGTCACCTTTGACGAGGGTGAAACCAGCACTTTCAATTGCAACATCAGCGCCCGTACCCATCGCAATTCCGACATCAGCCTGAGCAAGAGCAGGGGCGTCGTTGACGCCATCACCTGCCATGGCTACCTGATGGCCTTCAGCCTTGAGTTCCATAATTAAATTGGCTTTGTCTTCTGGGGAGACATCGGCCCGAATCTCGTCAATGGAAAGTTTATTGCCAACGGATTTTGCTGTTCGTTGGTTGTCACCGGTTGCCATGACGATTCTGAAGCCTTGCTTCTTGAGCGCCTTTAAAGCCTCCAACGTCGTGTCCTTGATCGGATCGGCTACGGAAATGAGCCCGGCAATTCTTCCATCAATAACGACATGCATTACCGTCTCCCCCATATCTCGCCGATCATTTGCTGTTTTATCAACAGCAGAATGATCGATATTGAGAGTCTGAAGGAGTTTACTATTACCTAGGGCAACCGACTTGCCATCCACCTTTCCGGTGACGCCCTGACCGGTTACAGCTTCAAAGTCCTCTGCCTTATCAAGGGACAAGCCGCGCTCCTGAGCAGCACTAACAATGGCGTCAGCCAATGGATGTTCGGATCCTTTTTCGAGCGCCGCAGCGACAGAGAGAACTTCCTCCTCCTGATAGTCTGATTGAGCGATTACACCTGCTAGTTTCGGTTTACCCTCTGTCAAAGTCCCGGTTTTATCGACGATGAGCACATCGACCTTCGCTAATCGCTCCAGGGCCTCTGCATTTTTAATGAGCACACCAATTTGCGCACCACGACCGGTAGCGGTCATGATTGACATTGGTGTTGCCAAACCAAGAGCGCAAGGACACGCAATGATCAGAACAGCGACTGCTGCGACAAGCCCGTATGACAATGACGGATCTGGTCCCCAGATGGCCCAAGCGACGAAGGCAACTAAAGCAACCAGGATAACAGCAGGCACAAACTTGCCTGCAACCGTGTCTGCAACCTTTTGGATTGGCGCTTTGCTTCGCTGAGCATTAGAGACCATATCAACGATTTGGCTCAAGACAGTATCTTTGCCAACCCGTTTGGCTTGGATAATCAGGCTGCCATTCCCGTTGATTGTTGCTCCGGTTACATCATCATCTGGATTCTTTTCAATTGGAACGGGTTCACCCGAGATCATGGATTCATCAACTGACGATCGTCCTTCAACGACAACGCCATCGACAGGTATCTTGTCACCTGGACGAACTCTCAAGCTCATTCCGACGGTCACATCTTCAAGAGGAACTTCCCGTTCAGAACCATCATCTTCAATAATGCGGGCTGTTTTTGCAGCAAGACCCAATAACGCCTTGATTGCCGAACCGGTTCGTTCCCGAGCCCCCAATTCCAACAGTTGGCCAAGAAGCACAAGTACAACGATGACAGCTGCAGCTTCGAAGTACACACCGACATGTCCCTGTGCATCTCTGAATCCATCAGGAAAAATGTCAGGAGAAATCACTGCGACGACGCTAAATATATAAGCTGCGCTAACACCCATCCCGATCAATGTGAACATGTTGAGAGAACGGTTCACCACAGAATTCCATCCACGAACCATGAATGGGAAGCCAGACCACAGGACGACAGGCGTTCCAAGAATTAACTCAACCCAAAGAGTAACGCGTTCTCCAATCATTTCTCGGATGAAACCCAAACCAACAAAGGGCCCCATCGTTAGGACAATCAGCGGCACCGTAAGAGCTGCGCCTAACCAGAATCTCTTTTTGAAGTCTTGAATCTCGGGGTTTGGTTCCTCATTTTCTGTTGGTATATCCATCGGTTCCAGTGCCATTCCGCAGATCGGACAGGAACCAGGTTCGGATCGTATGATCTCCGGATGCATCGGGCAGGTGTAGCGGCGAGAAGCGGATGACGAAGCGCTGTTTGCAGCAGATGTCTCTTCCTTTGCGGATAATACGCTTTCAGGAGAGCTATCGAACTTGCTCTTACATTTCTGGGAACAGAAGTAATATGTCTCATCGCCGTACGGTGAGCGTGGTGTATCGGAATCCAGCGTGACCGACATGCTGCAAACAGGATCGGTTGCATGTTCTGCTTGATCCGACGTTCTGTGATTATGCTGGTGCTTTTTATGATGATGCTCAGACATGGTCTGCTTCCTGCTGTTATGCCTCAATGTCACTGCGGTTTATCAATGTCCTGAGTGATCGTGACTGTGCGCCTTGGCCGATTGGTTTATCCGGTTTGACAGGAACCAACGTTCAAAAATGAACACAGCAACAATCATCAAGGTTGCAATGAGAACAATGGATGGGTCGCTTTGCAATTTCATGCCGGCGAAAACGAGCAATACGATGATGTCAAAGACAATCGCTGTAATCATAACAAAGCCGCGTGCACCTATTTCCTGCCGTAGATACTTAAAACATCCCCAGTGGATGAGCACATCCATGACGAGATAGAAAAACACTCCAAGTGAAGCGATCCGGCTTAAATCAAAAAAGATTGTCAACAGCGCTGCCACGACAACCGTGTAAACAAGCGTGTGGTCTTTGATTGAACCGGACATTCCAAAATGACTGTGTGGGATCATCTCCATATCAGTCAGCATCGCGAGCATTCTTGAGACAGCAAACACGCTTGCAAGTAAACCGGAGGCCGTCGCAACGACTGCGAGCAGCACAGTCAGATAAAATCCGGTAGGGCCCAATGCAGGCGCTGCGGCTTCGGCAAGGGCATAGTCTTTGGCTTTTATCAGTTCATCCAAGCCAAGACTTGAGCCAACAGCGAGCGCCACGAGAATATATACGACAACGCAAATCAGGATTGAGAACGTGATCGCACGGCCAACATTCTTGTGAGGGTTCACGATTTCAGCGCCGCTATTCGTGATCGTAGTGAATCCTTTGAAGGCTAGAATTGAAAGAGCAATTGATGCTACAAAACCGGCTAGAGGAAAACTCGCGCCGTCAGTTGATGACGGCTCGAACGAATATCCACCAGCCCACAGAGCTGCAATTGCAAACAAAGCAATTCCACCGATCTTCAGTGTGGCCATGACCATTGAAAACACACCAACCGATTTGTTCCCAGCTCTGTTGACAGCGTATGCAAAAATGATCAGGCAGACACCCAAGACCGGTATAAGAACTTCAAGCTCTGTCAAGTCAAATGCGCGCAAGACATAGGTTCCGAATGTTCTTGCCACCAAACTCTCGTTGATAACCATCGAAAAGGCCATCAGTAATGCTGCGCCACCTGCTATGGCTCCTGACCCGTATGCTTTTTGAAGGATCATTCCGATCCCACCCGCGGACGGGAAAGCATTTGACATCTTTATATATGTATATGCGCTAAAAGCAGTGACAAGTGCGCCAAATAGGAACGACAACGGGAACCACTTTCCTGCAAGTTCGGCAATTTGTCCCGTTAAAGCAAAAATTCCTGCCCCGATCATAACACCGGTGCCCATGGATATCGCGCCAACGAGCGAGATACTGTTTTTCTTGTATTCTGATTGATGATCCATCCCTGCCTCACATTTGATGTTGTTGGTACATAATGCCGTTTGCTTCCTGCAGCTCGCGTATATAACGAATGATCCGCGATACCTGTTCCGAACTTACCTGAGGTTGGGCTGGCATATCGCCAAAGGGCCAGTGATGTTGTTTTGCCCCGTTTTGAACAGCTAGATAGAATGCGCGATCTGAATGATGTCCCGGATTGTAGATTCTGTGCATCAGCGGCGGGCCTTGCTCTGTGCCTGTTGCATTGCCTCCGTGACAAGCAACACAGTTCATATCGAAAAGCTGGTTTCCTACCATGGCTTCCTTGCTGAAACTGGGGAGCGCAATTCCGCTATCGGTCAGTTCAAGATCTTTGATGTCATCTTTCCCGGGCAGAAACGAATTCAGGGTCATGGCGATGATCCCTACTGCGAAAAAACCGATAACCAAATACTTTGGCCAATTGATTTGTTTTTTCATTTTCTTCGGGCCTTTGTTTTATGCGTATGTATCAAATATTCGAAGACACGTGAGACCAAGGGAACTAGTCAACCCTGGTCCTGTTGCTGCCGCCTATTGATTTCGCTGAACTAGCTTGGCGATACGTGAGTTTGTCGGCTAATTGCGCTGCCATCGACATAGGTATCTGGCGACACTTCAAATTTCGAACGACAGGTGTCTGAACAGAAGTAGAATACTTCACCGCCATAAATGGCTGTTTTGGCGATGCGCGGATCGACAGTTTTATGACAAACCGGGTCAACGGCGGACTGAGGGTGCTCCCATCGGATTGCCTCAGCCTGACCGTCCGCTTGTTTCTTATTGTGGGTGTGCTTTTTGTGCCCAAACATGTGAGCACCGCAACCAAAGCGCATCATCAATATGATGAAGGCTCCCCAAAGCAACCAACTGAGAATATTTTCCATTTCTCTTCGCCATCCCATAAATACCTTTAGGTATGACTGTTCCGTCTGAAAGCAGCATGGTGCAGAACACCAAGGCTCGATCTGTACGCATGCCATCGGCAGGTGCAGAACCCAGAACAGTTATTCGCTATTTGTTCGGGAGGATCAGGATATGGGAGGCTGGAAAATCCATGACCGAGATACCGGCTGAAGGGACACTTCTTCTATCCCGTTCTGTACAGGAGAAAACTCGGAAACCGGTAGGATAATCTCGGTAAGGACCGCTGATGTGGAGTGACAAGAAACCTGAGGGCAGCACGAAGCCAGGTCATGCTGGTGTTCAACGTCAAAACCATTGAGTTCTGCAGAATGCGCAGGAAAAGATCCAGTCGACGCGACTGCAATATGGGGAGCAAGCATTATAGCGCTAATCCCGACGAGCAGGATCAGTACGGCGCGTATTAGTGCTTGCTGTGCATTCATTGATCAAACTTCCTTTGGGCAGTAACGTAACACTTATGCCCTTAAATATCGAGTTACGTTGACCTACCTCAATTAAGGGGACGTTTTTTTTAACCGACTTCAGACAGAACCGTTACATCTGCAAGCCGGTTGTCCGTACTGTTGATTTCCTTTGAGATGTAAGGTTTGATTTCGGAGTATCTGACGTGAGCATCGGCTTGCGCCTGATAGTAGCGAAAGAGCTCTTTTAGCGGAGCGCCCATGTCTTTGTATGCAGTTAATACTGCGATTAGAGCCCCGAGCGTGAGATCGCCTTTTATCACCAGATACCCTCCAATTGTGTAAAAGAAGAAGGGCGTCATCTGTGATATGAAATTGTTTAAAGACTTCATGACGAACTTGTTCTTGTGGATAGAGAGACGAAGGTCGTGAAGTCGCTTGTATGACCCGTAAATATCCCGGGCACCTGGCTGGTTATCGTTTGAGATGTTCCCTATCTTCTCGCCGAGAACTCTGACTTCCTTCAGCCGCGTTCGAGACAAAGCATTAATTTTCTTCTGGAATCTGGGGATGACAAAAATCTGAAGCGGCAACAGTGCGGTTGCGGCGATGCCCAAAACCAAATCTTGCACGAGCATGAAAGTCAGAATCGTCAGGAATGTACCGCCTTGTAACAAAGGCAGCACAATCGACTCTGCAGCATATCCAGCTACGGGCTCTACCTCCTGCACAATAACCGGAATCAATTCCCCTCCTTTGGGGGATGGCTTTCGAAAGCTGAATTTTGAAATATCAAGCCGTAGGCGGCGTGACATGTGTTCTGCCAGCGCACCGGATTGCAAATTAACCTGATATTTCAGCCAGCCATGCACGCCAATCGCCAATAAAAAAAGCAGACAGAGAGTAAGTAAAGCCATCGTTTGAGAGAACTCCATTCCTAAATAGGTAACTGGAAAATGTCCTGACTCAATGGCGTTGTTGATGATCAACTTCGGAAGCTCGAGGCTCATGTAAAGAGCCGGCAAAGAGGCCGTCGCCAGTAGCCCCAGTTTTATCTGCCGCTTCCATGAAGCTCTGAATATGTACTGCAGGAGCGCTGTTCCGCTCTTTGCCGAGGGCTTTTGAGCCTGTTGCGCAAGAACAGATCTGCGGCGTCTTAAAGCCCTGTATCCCGTCGCGCTGAGAATAATAATTAGCGCAACCGGCACCCCAAACACCACCAAATGGAATACAAGATGAACCCACCAGTGTGCATCGCTTGATATGTAGTGCGTCAAGCGATGCCCCATATCGTGGACGATTTCCATCATTGTAGTTAGGTTCCTTGAGAAGGTTCGGCAAAACAGACAGGGAGGAAAGTCCTCCCTGTCGTGTGATGCTTAGAAAAGAAGGCGGAGACCGGTTACGAGGTAAGTTGCCTCGTAATCTTCGCCGTCATCTTTTGCAAAGTCTGCGGTTTTGCCGAGTTTCCGCTCATAGGCAACCCCGATATACGGTGCAACGGCACGGTCGATGAGGTCATAGCTAAGCCGCAGTCCGATCTCTGCGCTTGAAAACCCGCGTCCGACCTCAATCTCGCGATCGTCAGAGAACGCAGCATTCAGCTCAAGCGAAGGTGTGAGGATTAAACGATTGGTCAGCAAGCCTTCATACTCAACATCAAGCCGCGCACTGCCGTCTCCGGTCTCGCTGACAAACAGATCAGCGTCGACTTCAAACCATTGAGGAGCAAGCCCCATGATTCCAACGGTTCCATACCAACGATCTGTTGTGCTTGGCGTATCCAGACGAATACCGGCTTTGGCATCGAAAAAGTCGCTGATTGGTGTTTGCAGGACCAGTCTGTTCTCGAAGTTTTCGTAAAGGTCGTTTTTGAGATCACGCTCGCCTTCGCCTTGCCAACGTAACTTCAGTTCATCGGTGCCAACAAATGCATCACCATCCCAAACGAAAAGATTTTCCCCTTCGTCACCAGAGCGGTATTCAAACTGCTCCATTTGAATGCCATAAAAGATGTGATTGTCTGCTTTGGCAGTGAACGAGAAGGACAGGATCGTGGAAAGAACACCACCACCAATCGCGGCCAAAGTTAGTGTTTTCATTGTTATTGAACTCCATTCTCAAGTGCCGCGACGGCTGGACCGCCCTCTACAACCACTTTTCGGAACATGCCAGAAGCCATGTGATAGCTAAGGTGACAGTGGAAAGCCCATTGCCCAGGTGCATCAACTTCGGTTTCCGAATAAACGGTCATGCCAGGGTTGATATTGATGGTGTGTTTAACCGGATCCCATTTACCGTTGCCAGTATCGAGGATTGACCACATCCCGTGCAAATGCATCGGGTGTGACATCATGGTCTCATTGACGAACTTGAAGCGCACCCGTTCGCCATATTTCAAGCGGATAGGTTCTGCATCTTCATATTTGACGCCATTGATTGACCACGTATAGCGTTCCATGTTTCCGGTAAGGCGCAGTTCAATTTCACGCGTTGCAGGCCGTTCAGGGTACAAAGGCTTCTGTGCCTTCAGGTCGGCATAGGAGAGGAACTTTCCGCCATTGGCTGCTTTTGGTGTCAAACCACTTCCAGCGGCATAGAAGGGATCATCTTTGGACATTCCCATCTGAGAATGATCCATTCCGGCCATATTCGAATGGTCCATTCCAGCCATACCGTTCTCGTTACCACTGCCCATCGAAGAATGATCCATTCCGGCCATGCTACCGTGATCCATTCCCATGTCCGCCATTGTCAGCAACGGAGCGTCCATGCGTCTGGCTGGCATTTCAGCTTTCAACCCTTCTTGCGGCGACAACGATCCGAATGCATAACCCGAGCGTCCCATTGATTCGGCCATGATTGCATACGGCTTTTCAGCTGTCGGCTGAACAATCACGTCGTATGTTTCTGCAACCGAAATGCGGAATTCATCAACCTTGACCGGTTGAACGTTGTTGCCGTCGGCCTGCACAACAGTCATTTCAAGTCCCGGAATGCGGACGTCGAAGTAAGTCATGGCAGATGCATTGATGAAGCGCAGGCGCACACGTTCATTGGCCTTGAACAGGCCTGTCCAGTTCTGCTCTGGTGACTTTCCGTTGATCAGACCGACAAATCCCTGAACATCTTCGATGTCGGTCGGCATCATGCGCATGCTGCCCCAGTCACCACGTTCCGACAACGTCGCACCGAAGCCATTTTCAGAGACATCACTGATGAAATCGCCAAGGGTGCGTTGGTTGCGATTATAATAATCGGGCATCATTTTGAGGTTGCGCAAAATACGTGCGCCGGAATGCGGGTGCTTGTCTTTCAGGACAACCACATACTCCCGGTCGAACTTGAACGGTTCTCGCTTTTTGGGTTCGATAATGATCGAACCATACGCTCCGTCCGGCTCCTGAAAACCGGAATGGCTGTGGAACCAGTAGGTACCGCTTTGCGAGACTGGAATGCGATATGTGAATGTTTCACCAGGAGCAATTCCCGGAAAACTGATCTCAGGTACGCCATCCATCTGATAGGGGAGGATCAAACCATGCCAGTGAATGGACGTGCTTTCATCAAGATTATTAGTCACATTGATAACGGCCTCTTCACCTTCTCTCAGGCGCAAGGTCGGGCCGGGCGAAGATCCGTTATAGCCAATTGCTTTTGTTTTCATTTCCCCTGTGTCGATTGTTACGTAGTCGACTGACAGGTCATATGTTGCTGCGTTCGCTACTGATGACACAGCAATAACGCTTAGCGCACCGAGAAGGGCACTACCAAGAAACTTGTTCATTTTTTGATATCCTTTGAGCCGGGTGCGCCCGAGGGGATAGGTAGGGTTTCCCTCTGGCACAAGCCCCAAAAGCAGTGATTACTGCAGGCGTACTTTCCCAACCATGCCACTTTCATAATGGCCTGGCACGTTGCATGCGTACTCAAGTTCCGCATCTTTGGGGAAAGTCCAGATCACCTCTGCAGAATCACCCGGCTCCAAAAGCACACTATTCGGGTCGTTGTGCTTCATGGTTTTACCGTTCCCCATGTCCATTTCCATCATGTCCATGTTGATTTTGTCTACTTCAAGGGCTCCGTGTTCCATCATCATCATCATTTCTTCCTGATGATCTGCATGCATTGCTGCAGTTCCAATGTTGAATTCATGAACGAATTCACCCTTGTTTTCGATCAGAAAACGAACTGTTTCGCCACCTCGGACGATAATTTTCTCTTTGTCGTAAAAATTGTCTTCCATCGTGATTCTGATGGTGCGCCGCACATCAGATATCTCGCCTGGTGCCCCGATTTCCGATGCACCGTCATTATGACCGCCACTATGACCCGCACCCGCAAAGGCAGGTGACTGAAGACCGACAAGCGCGCCAAGAATAAAGGTTGAAACGCTAACGCGACGCATAAGGGAATTCTTGAAGTTGGGCATGTATATGCTCCTAATAGATATTCAGTAAGAAGGCCCTCGTCCCATGTTCAATCACGACAACAGTCTGCGCTGCTGTAATTCAGGCAAAACGCTGTTTCATTCGAGGAACAGTGATTGAACCAGGCAAAGGGATGTTCGGAAAATCTGAAATATCTCAGGAACGCGGAGGCTTGGCTCTAACGTCCAAACCTGCGGAAGTCAAAGTCAGGTCCTGATACCAGTATGTTACCGCAAGCACCGTTGGGCTGGAAGACAGAACACCTTCTACTTCTTTAACGAACGGGCCGCAAACCGCCATACCGCAAAGATCCGCATGCATGTCACGTCGATCATGTTGCGAGCTATCAGAAACATCGATCATGACGCCGTGATGATTGTCATGGCCATGTCCCGAACCTGCTTGCACACCCTCAACCCCCGACAGCAGAACTGTCATGGCTATCGCGATTGCAAGAAAGCAGGAAAGAATGCGCACGGAACGTTCCTTAGTGATGCATTGCAACATACGCAATATCGGGCTCCCCCGGTTTCGTCAAGTGGCAATATTGTGGCAAAGACAGACTATTTCACGAATTTACATCTGCTGCTTGAGCCATCAGCAAGGTGAAAACAATAGATTACTGCATTCGTCGCCATGAAATCACGTTATGCGCTACAGATGAACAACCTGTTGTGCTGAGTTATTCACTAATCTGCGGGTATGACTTGCTAACAATCAATTTATAGATGAAGCACAATCAAATCCTATTAAATGCTGCGTAACCCAACAATTCTCCTAGTCTCTGGATATGGGCACAGAGGTGCAGCAATAGGATTTACTGTAGTTCGATATAGACAGCATCGCATCCTTGGGATAGAAGTAAACCATGCTCAATCGCATCAGGTTTTTGACCATACTTTTGATAGCTGCTTTTGCCGTCGGGACAAGTTTCCAGACGGTCAATGCTGCTGTTATGGAGGTCGGGATGCCGATGGCGGAATTGGCAATGGACAATTGTCAGGATTGTTCTGGCAGCGGCGACATCATGCCGGACTGCGATATTGCGTGCCCTCAGGTATCAACTATCGCAATTTCGCCTGTACAAGTTGCAATACCTGCACTCGCCTCAGTCGAGCATTTCGGGCCGACAGGCAGCCTTACCGGCCGCTCAAACTCTCCCGATCCATTCCCTCCCAGAACCAACACTCTGAACTGATATCTCCTTAATCCGTTTTGGTTTGAGGATATCAGTGTCATGGGGCATCACCGCGATTTCTCATGACATGCTTCGTGCCCGCAATTTTTGTTGTGGGCCTTACAGCTTCTTCAGACAAGGTTGGAAATCATGTTTTCCGATCTACGGGTGCCAAAATGTCGGCTTTGGTCGGTATTTCTTGGCGCAGTCGCGACATGCACCAAAGCATAGCTTCAGCTTCACTCAACGAGCAGGCGGCAATCCGCCCCGGCCTTGAGCGTCCCGCTTTTACTGGTGCCCGGCCTCTGAAGATCAAACCTTATAGGA
>TARA_R100000049_G_C1957402_1_pt1 | contig 23575 bp, 20 predicted proteins | sample TARA_R100000049 | Tara Oceans TARA_R100000049 (sample SAMEA2619992) | marine metagenome | biome: marine biome (ENVO:00000447); feature: mesopelagic zone (ENVO:00000213) & marine oxygen minimum zone (ENVO:01000065); material: "saline water (ENVO:00002010), including plankton... | reverse complement strand
ACACGGAATATACTCGAAATGAGCTGGACGCCGGAAAAGATTGAACTGCTGACCTCGCTCTGGAATCAGGGCTGGACCACAGCACGCATCGGTGAAGAACTGGGCGTTGGCAAAAACGCCGTCGTTGGCAAGGCGCACCGCCTTGGCCTGCCCAAGCGCCCCTCCCCGATCCAGCGCCGCGCCGAAGAGAGTGAGCCGAAAAAGGCACCGACCCCGAAAGTACAGAGCAAAGGTATCAGCATCTTTGATCTCGGTGCCGGTATGTGCCGCTGGCCGTTCGGTGATCCGGGCGATGAAGACTTCCATTTCTGCGGCAAGAAATCTGTGCCGAGCAAACCTTACTGCGACGAACATTGCGCAGCCGCCTATCTGAACGGCAAAAACCCGCGCGAAGACGGCCCGCGGAATGTTCCGGGTCGCCCGAATGCGCCGCATATGTCGCACGGTCCCAAAAAGTAACAGTCTGGCTGTCGCTGACCTTCACGGTCTTCGCGCACGCCCAATTAAAAAGCCGCCCTCTTCCGATGGGCGGCTTTTTCTGTTTCGGGTCCAGTCCTATTTCGACTGAAGGACATATTGGGCAAAGCCGTTTTCGTCCTCGCCGACAAAGCTGATATTGTCGGGTGCGTTCATTGCAGAGGATGCCTTGGGACTGGTGACAAACGTCACCTTGGATGCCTCCCCGATGGGGGCCAGGCTCCAGTTGCCATCGGCCTTCGGATCGATTTCCTTTTCCTCAAGGATATAGTTCGCCAGAACCGTACGGTTTTCATCGGGTGCTTCGATGATGATGCTTGATCCATCAAGTCCCGGGAAATTGCCCCCGCCACCAGCACGGTAATTATTGGTCGCAACCACGAATTTCTGATCGTCGGCAACCGGCTTGCCATCATAGGTCAGATTGATGACGCGGTGCGCGTCCTTGTTTACCACCTCGCCTGATGCGTTGTATCTGGCCGGTTGGGTTACATCGATCTGGTAATTGACCCCATCAATGACGTCAAAGTTATAGGTCGGGAATGTCTCGTTGATCAGCGGCTGCTCTTCCCGGCTGTTCGGGTCAATCTGATTGAACTGTACGGCCGACATTTCCAACCATTCACGGACCTGCGCACCATCAAGCAGCACCGCCCGCAATGTATTGGGATAGATATAAAGATCGGCAACGTTCTTTAGTGCGATCTTGCCTTCGGGGATGTCGGTGAAATATTCCGGGCCGCCACGGCCACCGGCCTTGAACGGTGCACCCGCCGACAGGATCGGCATCCCGTCATATTCCGAGCCCTTCAGGATACGTTCCAGATACCATTTCTGGGCATTGGTCACGATCTGGATCGACGGATCATCGGCCACCAGTGCAAAGAAGCTGTTGATCGGGGCGACCGTCGTACCGACACCTTCGCGCATATAGGCAATGGTTGCCTCGTGCTCTTCTTTAACCGCCTCTATCACTTCCGGGTCGGCATCGACCAGCGGGGTGATATCACGGCCTTCTCGGTGATAAATCGGACGTGCTTCCGAAAAGCTGTCGGTCACCTTCCATTCCCCGGCATCATTGACCGAAAGTGTCAGGTCAATCACGCCAAGGTGGCTGCCCCAGAAGCCCGGCATAACGGCGGCCACACCATTGATCGTGCCTTTGGCAAGGTCGACACCGTCTATATTTGCATAGGCATCGGACGGGAACACCGTATGGGCATGGCCAAACAGGATGGCATCAATGCCGTCAACCTGGCTCAGATAATAGGTGGCGTTTTCTTCCATACCTTCACGTGCCAGTGTCGACAGGCCCGAATGCGGCACCGCAATCACGATGTCCGCGCCCTTTTCGCGCATTTCCGGCACGTATTTTCTGGCCATTTCGACAATGTCCTTGGTCACGACATTGCCTTCCAGATTGGCCTTGTCCCACTGCATGATCTGCGGCGGGACAAACCCGATCACGCCGACCTTGGCCTTGTGCTTTTTGCCGTCGCCATCGGTAAATTCACGATCAAGGATCACATAGGGCTGGAAATACGGTTTGTCATTTTCGGCATCATTATCGCCGTCATCGGCAAACACATTGGCACTGACATAGGGGAATTTGGCCCCCGAAAGACTTTTGCCCAGGAAATCGAGACCATAGTTGAATTCATGATTGCCGATATTGGCCGCGTCATAACCCAAAAGGTTCATCGCCTTGTAAACCGGATGCACCTCGCCCTCTTTCAGGCCGTGGCGCTTTGCCATGTAATCGCCAAGCGGGTTGCCCTGGATCAGGTCACCATTATCGATCAGGACGACGTTTTCGGCCTCACCGCGCGCGTTTTTCAACAGGGTCGCGACCTTGGCCAGACCGACCGTATCCGACGAACTGTCACGATAATAATCGTAATTGACCAGATGCGTGTGGATATCGGTGGTTTCCAGAATGCGCAACGATACGGCGCTGTCGGCCAATGCCGTGCCGCTGGCAAGCGCGACCGTCAGTGACAAGACTGATCCCGCAACTGCGCGACCAAAAAATGCACGACCGGCCAGACGAAAATATGACATGTGAAAGGGTCCCTGTTGAAGCGATGCTCGTGCCTGACATTATGATTGTTCGTTTGGTCAGGATTTGAAGATTTTGCGAAAATAGCAAGGCAAACACAAATGAAAACGCCCGCAAGATGATCGCGGGCGTTTTCCATATTGAAATTCTGCACCAGTTCAGGCGGCTTTTGTTACTCCGCCGGGCGCAGCATTGGTTGATCGGACTTATATCCCATAACCACCTCTTTCCCCGGCTCCGGGTCATCGGGCACATTCAGCGCCAGAACCAGTGACACCAACGCCATCGCCGCCCCGGCCAAAAACACCGCTGACGGCGAAATCAGCCACAACAACCCGAACGCCACCGGGATGAACACTGCGGCAATATGGTTGATGGTAAAGCTGACACCCGCCGTGGATGAAATGTCGGCCGGATCGGCGATTTTCTGGAAATAGGTTTTGATCGCAATCGCCATCGCAAAGAACAGATGATCGATGACATAAAGCGCCCCGGCCAGCTTGTCGCTTTCGACAAAGGCATAAGACACAAATACAATGAACAACCCTATATATTCAAATGTCAGGGCCTTGCGTTCGCCCCACTTGCCGATCAGCTTCCCGATCTTGGGGGCCATCACCATATTGATCGCATGGTTCAGAAGGAACAGAAGCGTAATGGTGGCGGCATCATAACCAAACTTCTCGACCATCAGGAACCCGGCAAACACCGTGAAAATCTGGCGGCGTGCCCCGCTCATGAAGGTCAGGGCGTAATAAAGCCAGTACCGTTTACGCAGGATCAGTTTTTTGGTCTGCGGGTGGGCATCGGCAAATTTCGGGAAGGCCATCCAGGCAAACAGCGCGGCAATAACCGTCAAGGCCCCGCCAAACAGATAGACATAGCGATATTCGACATCGAGAAGTTCCAGCATCGCCCAGACAATGCCGAACATCACCAGCGACGATAACGATTTCGCCGAAAGCTGTCGGCCCATCACCATCGCGGTGCGGTCCTTTTTCACCCATTGCAACGACAATGCCTGCTGCATGGTTTCAAAATAATGGAACCCGATCGACATCAGAACCGTCGTGCAATAAAGCCCGACGACGGTGGGGAAATAGCCCGAAATCGCCACCCCGATGCCCAGCACCAGAAGCGAGATCAGCGCAAAGGTCTGCTCGCGCAGGATGATCAGCACAAAAATCGCGGTAAAGGCCATAAAACCCGGAATTTCACGTAACGACTGCAAAATCCCGATCTCTCGACCGGTAAAATCCGCCATCTCGACCGAAAAATTGTTTAACAACGCCATCCATGTCGAAAACGACAACGGCATCGCAGCCGCCATGAAAATCAGCAGCACTTCCGGGTTGCGCCATCCCTTATGCGCAACCGCCCCACCCGACAGATCGGGATTGCCCGGCACCTCGATGGGGGCGGCATGGGTGCTTGTTTCCGGTTGTAAATCCTTGGACATGATGTTTCCCCGCACGGAACCGGTGGCAATTGGGGCACGTGCTTTTATCTGTTTGGTTGGAAGGACTTCAAACTAGCGTTGCCGCACACGTCTGTCTTGCGATAATCTGCCATCATATATTGCAAACAGGACATTCTTATGGATGGATCACGGGATATCCCGAAATATCCGCAACATTCCCGTCCCCGGCCCGATCACCTGCCGCGTCCGGTTTATGTCCGCATGAGCGACCTTCCCGCCGGGTACAGCATCGGCGCGCACAGTCACGACTGGCATCAACTGATTTTTGCCATCGAAGGCACCATGACCGTCACCACCAAAGCCGGCATCTGGGTCGTCCCGCCCCAGCGCGCGGTCTGGGTGCCGCCGGGCGTTGAACATGCCGTCAGTCACGCCACCTTCACCCGTGCGCGCCATATCTATATCGATAAAAATGCCCCGGTCGATTTGCCGGATCGCTGCACGGTGCTGGATGTAAGCCCGCTTCTGCGTGAACTGATCCGGGCCGCAACCGAAATCCCGATTGAATATGACGAAGCCGGGGCTGAGGGGCGGCTGATCCGCGTGCTGCTTGATCAGCTTAAACCGCCCAGAGACGATAACCTGCATCTGCCCGCCCCCAAGGATCCGCGCCTGGCGCGCATCTGCGAACAGTTGCAGGCCAATCCGTCTGATAACCGAACCCTTGATAACTGGTCGCGCGATTGCGGTGCATCGTCACGCACGCTGGCCCGCCTGTTTCAACGCGAAACCGGCATGCCGTTTCGCGACTGGCGGCAAAAGCTGCGCCTGCTTTACGCGCTTGAAAAACTGGCCCATCATCGACCGGTCACCGAGGTCGCTCTTGATCTCGGTTATGAAAACACCTCGGCCTTTATCGCGATGTTTCGCAAGGCCACCGGCAAAACGCCGGGTGGGTATTTCCGGTAACGCAGGAGGATGAAATGAGCGAAAAATCATACAATGGCGGCTGCCAGTGCGGTGCGGTGCGTTATCGTGTCGACAAGCTTGATCTGGATAAATCGATCACTTGCAATTGTTCGCGCTGCCAGAAACTCGGATCGGTTCTGGCCTTTACGCCGCGCGATAATTTCGTACTGAAATCCGGCGGGCAGAACCTGACCGAATATCTTTTCAACGATAAAAAGATCAGTCACCAGTTCTGCAAAACCTGCGGCATCCAAAGCTTTGCCTATGGCCAACTGCCCGACGGCAGCAAAATGGCCGCCATCAACGTCAACTGCCTTGACGATGTCGACCCGCGCAGCCTGACCCCGCATCATGTCGATGGCAAAAGCCACTAATTACCCCCCTCACAATCATCATTCCTGCGAAGGCATGAATCCAGACGGGTCCGCGAACAGATGACAAATTGGTGTATCGACTGCGCGCGATCCCTAAAATCGACCACTGAGTTTCGCTCGACCCTGATATGAAAAAATCTCAGTATTTCATACGACTTATTCAGGGTACTGCTTGATAAGCGGGACATCCTTCCCGCCAAATGCAGGGTAATCCCGAAAATGGGCAGTGTATGGTCCGGGATCGGCTTGCGGCTTGCCGCCACCGGTCTGTTTGCAGTGATGAGTTTGTTTGTCCGTCTGGCCTCGTTCGAGGCACCGGTCGGGCAAATCATGTTCTGGCGAAGCTCTGTCGCCCTGATCCCCATCGTCCTGTATCTGATGTGGCGACGCCAGTTTCCGCGCGGCCTTCGCACCGCCCGACCGTTCGGGCACCTGAAACGCAGCACCTTCGGCCTTGTGTCGATGTTCTTTTCGTTTCTGTCGCTCGCCTATCTGCCGCTTGCCCTTGCGACGGCTCTTGGCTTCCTCGCCCCGCTTCTCGTCTTGCCGGTAGCGATGATCATGTTGCGTGAAAAGCCCGGCATGGCGGTCTTTACCGCGACCTTTGCCGGTTTTGGCGGGGTGTTCCTGATGCTGTGGCCAACATTCTCGACACCGGGGATCGATACCGGCGTTCTGATCGGCATCGGGGCGGGTCTTGCCATGGCGGTCACCACCGCCTTTGCCAAGGTGCAGATCAAGGCCCTGACCAGCACGGAATCATCGGGCACCATCGCATTTTATTTTGCCGTGATCTGCTCGCTTGGCGGTTTGCTGACCCTGCCGTTCGGCTGGGCCGATCCGTCGCCTGAAATCCTGATGTGGCTGATCGGAGCGGGTCTTACCGGCGGTCTTGCCCATATCTTCATGACCGAGGCACTGGCACGTGCGCCCGCATCCACATTGGCGGCATTCGAATATACCGCAATGATCTGGGCGTTGTTGCTGGATGTCACGGTATTTGGCCTGCTGCCCGAACCGGTTTCCCTGTTTGGTGCCTTCCTGATCGTGCTGGCCGCCGCCATCGTGATGTTTGGGGACAAGCTCGGTGTGCCCGTTCCCAAACCCGATATCACTGCCGCCCAGGCACAGGGAAAGCCGGGGGAATAGCCCCCGAAATAGCCCCCGGCCCATTACAAAGCCCGGATCAATCCCGGCTTTCGCGCAATTTGGTCATCGCATGCAGGGCAAGATTGGTGGGAGTTGGAATGCCAAGTTCCGCCCCCTTGCGCACGATATAGCCGTTCAGGAAATCGATCTCGCTGGTTTTGCCCCTCGCCAGATCCTGTGCGGTGGATGAATATTGCCCCGGCATGGTTTCGGCGATCTTTTCAATCGCCCCCCAGACATCGCCGGGTACGGTCACCCCGCATCCCTTGGCGACCGCAAGGCATTCATCAACCGCATTGCGCATGACATCCCAAATGCCTTCGCCCTGAACCAGACGGCCATAGGGCATCTGCGATATTGCCGATAACGCGTTATAGGCACAGTTCAAAATCATCTTGACCCAAAGCGCACCTTGGGCATTATCCGAAATCTCGACCGGGATATGCGCCGGGCGCAGCGTTTCGGCAACGGTTGCACTTTGCGCAGACTGCCCGATTACCAGTTCACCGCGACCATGATGTTTGACATGACCTGGCCCCTCCATGCTGGTCGCGACATACACCACGGTCGGGATCACCGGCAATCCAATGACGGCCGATAAACGTTCGGCGTTATCAACCCCGTTCTGAAGACTCATGACGATGGTATCAGGGGCCAGAAACGGCTTGATCTGCGCCCCGGCATCATTGGTATCGGTGGATTTGACGCAAAACAGAACCAGACCGGCACCAGCAATTGCCGCCACGTCGGCGCTGGCATTCATTTCAATATACTGCTGCGTTCCACCAAATTCCAGAAGCAGTCCATCTCGATTGACAGCATCGACATGGGCTGGCCGTCCGATCAGGGTCACATCATGCCCGGCCCGCGCCAGCATCGCCCCGTAATAACAGCCAACAGCCCCTGCCCCCATCACCGCGATTTTCATGTCTGGTATCCTGCATGTGGTTTTACCAATCAAAGCTCTTGCGCCGATCAGATGTCAAACGCGGCATCAATCGACGACACTTTCCGCCACAGATCAAGCCCCCAACGTCACAACCGACACATGATCGGCCTTCCAGCCCCCCGGCCAAACTTCCGCATCCCCGCCGCGAAGCTCGCGGATCAAACCGATAGGAACATCACGCGCCAGCAAAAGCGGCCCGTCACCCCCATCGTCAAAATCCGGCGCGACATGGGCAAAAACCCCGGTATGGCCAAGCTGCGGCTCGCAAGGAGTAAATACCGAACAGCCAGAATAATTCGTCGGGTTCTGGGTGGTCTGGTTGGCGGTTCCCGTCGTGCCGCATACCGCAATGCTGCACATCAATTCAACCGCACGCGCCTTGGCACAGCCAAACACGCGATGATATCCCGATGGCGTTGCCGTCATGGAAGGCACCAGCAATACATCGATATCAAGCGGTGCCAGCAGACATGAAAGCGCTGGCATTTCGATATCAAGGCAAATCAGCACCGCAATCCGCAATCCCCGCCAGTCAAATGTCGCAAACCTGCTGCCCGGTGTCAGGTTCCAGTTATCGGGTTCCTGTTCACCCGGCGTCAAAGACATTTTATCCTGAACAATGCGCGTGCCTTCGGGTGTGAAAATCATCGCGCTGTTGGTCTGGCCCCGTTCCGGTTTTGCCGGATCGACATGATGGGGCATGCTGCCTGCCACCAGAACCATGTCATGCTTTATTGCCAGTTTTGCCGCGTGATCGCAGGCCGCACTGGCATGATCGGCCATCCATGCCATTTCCTGATCGGTGCGCAAGCCGTCGGGCTTGAACGCCAACCACTGTTCTGATGCATATTCCGGCATGACAAAGATATTCGCCCCGTCCGCCTCGGCCATTTTGTGATCGATGTGATCAACCCAGTCCTGCAAACCGTTCAACGGCACCCCCAGATTGGTCGCCCAAAGGGCAATCGAAACGCTATCGCGGTTTGGCATATCGGTCGTCATGTCATCTTGTCCCATTTGTCGCAAATGTCACCGGACCGGCACAAAGCCGCCCGGTGACACATCTTTTCTTAAGGCAGCTGCCTCACCCCTAGTTCTTGAGCTTGGTCCAGACACGGTTGCGCAAATCGCGCGCCTTGGCCGAGCAATTCTGCCCCGGTATCAGAAGGTCGGCATATTCTTCGGGCATATTGACCGCCGGATCATTTTTCAGCGACTCATCCATGAAGGCGTCTGCGCCCCTGATCCCGTTCATGTAACCGGCATAGTTCGACGCGGCGGCGGCGTTTTCCGGCTGCATCATCCAGTTGATAAAGGTTTTCGCATTCTCAAGGTTCGGCGCACCAGTCGGCACGACGAAATGATCCGACCAATAAGTCAGGCCTTCTTTGGGATACACAAACACTGCCTCGGGAATGGTTTCCTTGGTTCGGTGTGCCGCCCCGTTCCACTGCATATGCATCTGCACTTCGCGGGCCGACATGCGGTCAATCGTGCCTTCAGAGCTGTAAACCGCAATATAGGGTTTTTGTTTCAGCAACACGTCGAGAACCTTTTGCGCCTCGGCCGGGTCTTCCGTGCATTTTTTGACCCCGATATAATACGACGCCGCATTATACATTTCGACTTCGTCATTCAGCGCGCCGATCTTGCCCTGAAACTCTTCGCGCGGCTCGAAAAACTCTTTCCAGCTTTGCTCTATCTCGGCATCAGTCCCAGCCGCGTCGTAGGTAAAGCCGGTGGTGCCCCACAAATAGGTCACCGAATATTTCCGGTCCGGGTCGTATTGCATCGTGTCATGCGGTTTGGCGACATTCTTGAAGTTTTCAAGGCTCTTAGCGTCAAATTCGGTCGCAAGCCCGTCTTTGATCATGGTGTCGACCATATAGTCCGATGCCACCGCGATATCATATCCCGATGCCCCAGCCTGCAATTTCGCCAGCATGGTTTCATTGGAATCATAGACATCAAGCGTCACCTTGATCCCGGTATCGGCTTCGAACTTTTCAATCAGTTCCGGCGGAAAATAGTTCGACCAGTTATACAGGAACAACTCGCCGTCGGCCTTCGCCGCCCCGGCAGACAACAACGCAAGTGCCGATGCTCCCAGAAGTACAGAACGTATGTTCATCCTAAGACTCCCTGTTTTGGACGGTCCTATGTTGATTATTTGCGACCGGCCCGTCCGTAAAACGGTCGCGTTCTGGGGAATGGTCCCTCATCAGTAACGAATGCGGTCAATCAGGAACGAAACGCTGACAAACAGGATCGACACGACCAGCATCAGGGCCGAAACCGCGTTTACCTCTGGCGTGATACCAATACGGATCATGCCAAAAATATAGATCGGCAATGTTGTCGCCCCGGCTCCGCCGACAAAATAGGAAATGACGAAATCATCCAGCGAAATGATGAAGGACAACATCGCACCCGACATGATCCCCGGCCACAATAACGGCAATGTCACACGCCGGAACGCTTTCCATTCATTGGCATAAAGATCAGTTGCCGCCTCGACCAGGGATGGGTCCATTCCTTCAAGCCGGGCTCGAATCGGCAGATAGGCAAACGGAATGCAAAACACCGTATGTGCGGCAATCACACTGATCAGGCCAAGCTTTACGCCCAGCGCCACAAAGAATAGCAGGGTCGCAATCGCGGTCACAATTTCGGGCACCAGCAAGGGCAGCGCCAGCATCGCCGCCACGCCGGTTTCGCCGCGAAACCGCCTGCCCGACATGCCCAATGCCGCCAGTGTCGCGGCAAGGGTCGCAACCACGGTTGCCGAAACAGCAATGATCAATGAATTTCGCGCCGCGCGCAACATATCGTCATTGCCAAGTGCCACCACATACCAGTCGGTCGTAAAGCCGGTCCAAATCGTCGCCAGCCGGTTTTCGTTAAACGACAAAACAATCAGCACGACAATCGGCAGATACAGATAGGCAAAGAAAAAGATCGCCATCGGCGTCACGCCGCGAAACCGCCATAACGGGCTGGAGGAATCAACTTTCATGATTTTTCCTCCGGCAGGGATTTGAACTTCATCGAATAGGCCATCATCGCCAGCAACACCACCGCCAGCAGAACAAAGCCAAGCCCCGCCCCAAACGGCCAGTTACGCGCTGATCCGAACTGACTGCCGATCAGATTGGCGATCATCATGAATTTGCCACCGCCCAGAAGCTCCGGCGTGACATAGGCCCCAAGACAGGGCACGAACACCAGAATACATCCGGCAACAATCCCCGGTGCCGCCAATGGCAAGATCACCCGTGTCATCGCGCGCAGCTTGTCCGCGCCCAGATCGAATGCTGCCTCGATCAACCGATGATCAAGCTTTTCCAGACTGGCATAGATCGGCAAAACCATGAATGGCAGATAGGTATATGTAAGCCCGATCGACACGGCATAGGGCGTGTAAAGGATATCAAGCCCTCCGGTTTCCAACCCCAATGCGCCCAGCAGATTGTCAAACAGCCCGCCATTGCGCAGCAACAGGATCCACGCATAGTTGCGCACAAGGATGTTGGTCCAGAACGGAATGGTCACCAGGAAAATCAGAAAATTCCGGCGGCTTTGCGGTTGGATCGAAATGTAGAAGGCGGTGGGAAAACCCAGAACGAGGGCAAAGACCATGGTCATGGCCGAAAGGCCGAACGACCGCGCGAAGACCTGAAGATAATCGGTATTGATCATCAGGTTGTCCATCAGGTCGCGTTCAAAGATGAAACTGATATAGGCATCAAACGAAAAGACGCCCCAGTTCACCCCGCCATATTCCCCGCGTTCAAGGATCGACACATAGGCCATCTGCATCAGCGGCACGGCCATAAAGAACCCGATATAAACAACCGCCGGAGCAATCAGCCAAAATCGTTTACTACGAAACAGATTGCCCATGATCAATCCACCAGCACGCGGGCGGCATCGGCCGGGATAGTCACCGAAACGGGGTCACCCTTGGCAAAATTGCGGGTTTCGGTCTGGGCATCTGCAGTGCCGCCGGAATTCTGCATCCTGACCCGCAAGGATTGCTGCCCGCCGCCCAGTTCAATGTGATAGGCCGTATCTGTCCCGATATAGACCACACCGGAAACCAGGCCTTCCAATCGGCCTTCTTTGGACTCGCCAGCAGGATCAAGGCTTAACCGTTCCGGGCGGATGGATACCGTTACCTGGCCGGATTTCTGCGGCGCGGTTATCGCTTCGCCAAGCGACACGTCCCCGACACCGTCAACCCGCAACATCAGATCGCCCTGCGCCGACGTCAAAAGCTCCCCGGTCAGGAAATTGCTTTCGCCAATGAAATCGGCAACGAAGCGATGGGTCGGTTGTTCGTAAATCTCGCGCGGGGCACCGATCTGTAAAATGTGACCGGCCTGCATCACTGCAATCCGATCAGACATCGCCAACGCTTCTTCCTGATCATGGGTGACAAAGACAAAGGTGATGCCGGTTTCGGTCTGCAATCGTTTCAGTTCGATTTGCATTTCCTTGCGCAATTTCAGATCAAGGGCGGACAATGGCTCGTCCAGCAACAGAACCTTGGGGGCCGGAGCAAGGGCGCGTGCCAGCGCAATCCTTTGCTGCTGCCCGCCAGAAAGCTGGCTTGGACTTCTGTCGCCATATTGTGCAAGCTGCACCAGTTCCAGCATCTCGTCTGCGCGCGCATTGGCCTGCTTGCGATCAATGCCCTTCATCTCAAGCCCGAATGTGATGTTCTGGCGCACGGTCAAATGCGGAAACAGCGCATAGGACTGGAAAACCGTATTGATCGGCCGCTTGTAGGGCGGCAAGTCCTGCAAGGCCGCACCTTCGAGCAGGATTTCACCCGATGTCGCCTGCTCGAACCCGCCGATCAACCGCAGCAAGGTGGTCTTGCCACAACCCGACGGGCCAAGCATCGTAAAAAATTCGTTATGGAATATATCAACAGAGACATCATCAAGCGCCTTGACAGCGCCTGTGCCACTGCCGAAAGACTTGCTGACAGATCGTGCCGCAACAACAATTTCTGGCATATGCACCCCTGATTTGATTTTCTAAAAATCATACAGGAAGGGGGATGTCATGCAACGCTGTGGCGCATATTACCCGCCCGACACAGGCTATTCCGCAGCTTCTGACAAAAATGCGAAGTCAAACCGTCGAATATTCAATCTGAAATCATAAATCCGTGCAATTGTTCCAACCAATTCAGAGGGATATCGCCGAAAAGCAGGTCAAAACGCGAAATTATCAGATCATTTCTTGATCAGATAATTCCACTGGCGCGCAATTTGGCAATCTGCGCGTCGCTCAGATCCGCCACCTGACGCAGGATGTCATCGCTATGCTGGCCCAGCATCGGCGGCGCGGTTTCACCGGCAATTGGCGTTTTGGAAAATTTGATCGGATTGGCAACTGTGGGCACCTTGCCCGCGGTTGGATGATCAAGATATCGCACCGTATCGCGATGTTTGACCTGCGGGTTATCAAACACCCGATCCAGCGTATTGATCGGACCGCATGGTACATTTGCGGTTTCCAGAATGGCGATCCAGTCATCGGTGGTTTTCATCACCATCGCCTGACGAATTTGCGGCACCAGCGTTTCGCGGTTGGCGACCCGGGACCGGTTGGTGGCATATCGTGCGTCATCGGGCAAATGCCCGATCCCGGCAACGTGGCAAAAGCTTCTGAACTGGCTGTCATTGCCGACCGCAAGGATGATGTAACCATCCGCCGTCGGGAAAGCTTCGTAGGGCACGATATTGGGATGCGCATTGCCAAGCCGCCCAGGCGCCTTGCCCGTCGTCAGGTAATTCATCGCCTGATTGGCAAGGATCGCGGTCTGAACATCCAGCAGAGCCAGATCGACATGCTGTCCCTCGCCCGTCGCATCACGGTGGCGAAGGGCGGCAAGGATGCCAATCGTCGCATAAAGCCCGGTAAAGATATCGGCAACCGCCACACCAACCTTCATCGGCTGGCCGCCCGGTTCCTGATCGGGTGCGCCGGTAATGCTCATAAGCCCGCCCATGGCCTGGATCATGAAATCATAACCCGGCCGGTCCTTATAGGGGCCATCCTGCCCAAAACCGGTGATCGAACAATAGACGATCTTTGGATTGATTTCCGACAGTGATGCGTAATCCAGCCGATATTTGGCAAGCCCGCCGACCTTGAAATTCTCGATCACCACGTCGCATTCAGCGGCAAGTTTATGCAGGATTTCCTGCCCCTCGGGCTTGGTCATATCAATCGTCAGCGACTTTTTGCCGCGATTGGCCGACAGGTAATAGGCCGCCTCGCTGGTATCTTTACCTGTAACGTCCTTGGCATAGGGCGGCCCCCAGCCACGCGTGTCGTCGCCCGCACCCGGACGTTCGATCTTGATCACCTCGGCACCCATATCGGCCAGTGTCTGGCTGGCCCAAGGCCCCGCCAAGACACGCGAAAGATCAAGCACACGAAGTCCAGAAAGCGCGCTGGTCATCATTCCATCCCGGGATCGTCATCAAAAAGGAAAAAGGGCGACACCAAAGATCGGTGCCGCCCGTAATCGAAGTCCTCAGCCCTCGGCGCTGAACGCCTGAATGCCGGTCTGGGCACGTCCAAGGATCAGGGCATGCACATCATGCGTACCTTCATAGGTATTGACCGCTTCAAGGTTCATCACATGGCGGATGACATGGAATTCATCGGCAATGCCGTTGCCGCCATGCATGTCACGGGCAACACGCGCGATATCAAGCGCCTTGCCGCAGTTATTACGCTTCATCAGGGAAATGGCTTCCGGTGCGGCTTTTTCTGCATCCAGCAAACGGCCCAGCTGAAGCGCGCCCTGAAGACCAAGGGTGATTTCGGTCTGCATGTTTGCCAGTTTCAGCTGGATCAGCTGATTGGCGGCCAGCGGACGACCGAACTGTTTGCGATCAAGGGTATATTGACGTGCCGCATGCCAGCAGAATTCAGCAGCCCCCATCGCCCCCCATGCAATGCCGTAACGTGCCTTGTTCAGGCAACCGAACGGCCCGCCAAGGCCCTTGGCATTGGGCAACATGTTTTCCGCCGGGACAAAGACGTTATCCATCACGATTTCACCGGTGATCGACGCACGCAGCGAAAACTTGCCTTCGATCTTTGGCGCGCTCAGGCCCTTCATGCCTTTTTCAAGGATGAAACCGCGAATGACACCTTCGTCATCCTTGCCCCAGACGACAAACACATCGGCGATCGGGCTGTTGGTGATCCACATTTTCGATCCCGACAGGGTGAAACCGCCGTCGGCCTTGCGGGCGCGGGTTTTCATGCCGCCCGGATCGGACCCGTGGTCCGGCTCGGTCAAACCAAAACAGCCAACCCATTCACCGGTCGCCAGTTTCGGAAGGTATTTCTTGCGCTGTTCTTCGCTGCCATAGGCATAGATCGGATGCATCACAAGCGAGCTTTGCACCGACATCGCCGAACGATAACCGCTATCGACGCGTTCGACTTCGCGCGCGACAAGGCCATAGGCCACATGGTTGACACCCGGTCCGCCGTATTCTTCGGGGATGGTCGGGCCAAGCAGGCCAAGTTCGCCCATCTCGGTCATGATTTCGCGATGGAAAATCTCGTGCCGGTTGGCTTCGAGAACACGGGTCTGAAGGTTTTCCTGACAATAGGCGCGCGCCGCGTCACGGATCATGCGTTCTTCTTCGCTCAGCTGATCTTCAATCATCAGCGGGTCTTCCCAGTGAAAAGGTGCGCGGCTTGCCATCGTCCTGATCCCTTATGAAATTTTTGAAACCAAAGCAGGGATGACGCCATAGAAGGGCGAGACGGCATCATCCCTGAAAGCTTATCGCTTCTGGGCTAAAGCTAGGGATTGGCAGGCAAGCTTGCAAATGATAAATCGGATATAGTTTATGCGTAAAACTCATAAACTAGCGACAACAAGCCCAGATAAAGCGCAAATATCGCCATATTTCGAGCAATCAGATCATGAGCCGCCGCATCCCGAGCCTTAAAGCGCTGAGTTGTTTTGAGCAGACCGCCCGCTTTGGCAGCGCATCACGCGCCGCCGAGGAGCTTTACCTGACGCAAAGTGCCGTCAGCCGCCAGATACAGGGGCTTGAAGACTGGCTGGGCTGCAAACTGTTTGCCCGCCAGAAGCAGCGCCTCGTCCTGACAGTCGAAGGCGAAAGTTATTTACAGGCAATCCGCCCGGCGCTGGATCAGCTTGAAACCGCCACCCTGACATTCCTGTCTGGCGGAGCCGAGGGCGGGGTTTTGACCATCGCCGCCCCGCCGACTTTCGGGTCGCGCTGCCTGATCCCGTTGCTGCCCGATTTTCGCGGCCGCCATCCCGATATCGTCATCAACTTCATTTCACGGATCGGCATTCCCGATTTTGACCGTGAACAGATCGACATTGCGGTGCTGTTTGGCGATGGAAACTGGCCCGGGCTGGATGCGCATTTGCTGCATGGCGAGGAAATGGTCCCGATCTGCAGCCCGAAGCTGATCGAGAATCTGGATTACTCACCAAAACCAAATAATCTTCGTGATTATTCACTTTTACACATAGCCACCCGCCCCCGCGGATGGAGCGACTGGCTGGCAGCGAGTGACCTTACCGATATTGATGGGGAAAACGGTCCGAAGTTCGAACATTTCACCATGGCGATGCAAGCCGCCATCGCAGGCCTTGGGGTGGCGTTGCTGCCGACATTCGCGATCGAGGATGAATTGGCCAATGGCCGGATCGTTGCCCCCTTTGGCCCGCCACGCGCAAGCCCGTTTCATTATTACGCGACAAGCCCGGTCGGCCGGTCACGCAATCCGAAAATCCGGGCTTTCATGACCTGGCTTGATCAGCGCAAAAAACAGGAAGAACTGACGGCATAAAAGGCAGGCTCAACTTGCCTTTCTGCCTTCAAGCGCGCGCAGTGCATTCATGCCGCGACGGCGCAGAAGATCGGCTTCTTCGGGACCATCGATGATTTCAAGCAGCCGGACAATCGCCATCATGTTGCGCTGGGCATTATCCAGTTCGTCGGCATCAAGCCGCCCCATGCCATCCACCCCGGCACGCCCGATCTGGTTAAGCTTTTTCTTGAGCTCCACCACCGCCTTTGTCGCCGAACTTTGCGCGGCCAGAACATGCGAAATGCGCGCGGTTTCGGCAATCGCCTCGGCTGATTGTTCAGCGGCCAGAACCTTTTCCTCGTCAAAGGGCTGGGCAAAAATCGGGCGCACACCCTGCCGGCCGGACCCCGGGCCCTGCTTGGTTTCGATCTGCGGCAGGGCATCGATGATGCGATCAGGGCTGGCACCAAACATGGTATTGGCCATCGCCTTGGACACCCGACGGCGCGTTTCCAGAAGCTTCTCGCCCCAGCGGCCATCCTTGCGGATGTTAAATTCACGCGTGATGCGGGTAAATTCCGACGCATACCAGCGCGCAAGCGACAGGATGTGATGTTCGCCCTTGCCCGCACCGACCCCCTGTTCGATCTCGATCACGGTTTCCGCCAGAAGATCAATGATCAGATCACCGGTGGTCGCAAGATTGGTGCTGGAAATCGTTCGGTCATCGGCCTTGCTTGATAGCACGCGGATCAGTTTGAAAAGTTCGCTTGGCCGAAGCAGCCGGGCCAGAACAGCCAAAAGGTAAACCGGCTCGTATCCCGGTTTTTCTTCGGAAATCTCAACAAACCGGTCGCGCAGCCAACTGATATCGGCCGTGCCCAGACTTCTGATCGGGGCCGATGGGAACCGTTTGCGCATCGCAGTGATTTCTTCGCCAACATTCAGGATTTTGCCGATCTGCTCGAATGCGGGAAGATGGCTGCGCGAACCAAGCCGCGTTGCCAATGCGCGTTCGGTCTTGACCCCGTTCAGCGAATTTTCGATTTCCTGCGCAATGCACACCGACGCCAGCTTCCACATCCGGCGTTCTGCCTGCTCAAGCATATCCTGATCACGTTTGGCCGCCGCCTTTTCGATATCGGCAATCGCCTTGGTCATTTCAGGGCCGCCCGTGGCCTCGACCACCTTCCAGATCGGCATCAGGGATGAACGGCTGATACGGATACTTTTCTCGACCGGTGGTGCCGAAGTCAGCAGATCTTCGAAAGGATCGCAGAACTGGCGCATCGGCGTCGGATAGCGTTCAGGCTTCAGCGACGCCAGACGCGGGCGCAGGATTTGCAAAATCTGTTCATGCGGCAACGGCAGCTTGGGATCGGCGCGGTCACTTTCGATTGCGCGGGTAAAGCGGGCAATTTCCGAACTGCTCAGCGATTCAAACAGATCACCAAGCTGGGAAACACCCATATTAGCGGCATTTTCAACCTTCACGCCGACTGCCTCCGGAACCGCTCCAGCCGGTCGACCATGTCGGCGTCAATTTCACCACTGCCCAGTTTGCGCAACTCGGACGCCCACAACATCTGGTTAACACGGACATCGACCCAGAATTCATATTCAATTTTCTCTAGTGCCTCGATCGGCAGGACCGGCGCAAAACTTGCGATTTCCTCGACAATTTCACGCTGCCGAACCCGATCATGTTGCGGACGCGACCGCCACAGATCAATCAGCTCCTGCCACCCGTCAAGCACCCACCACAAGCGGTCAATATGCTTTTGCATATCTTCCTTGGCCTTGGCCCAGTCTTGCAGGACCTTGCCCAGTTCATTGTTCCACAAATCAATCTTGCGCAGCAACCGCAAGGCATGGTCCTTGGTGGCACTGGCGGCATTGATCACGCGTGTCGCCATAAAGCGGAAATCGGATTGTTCGGAAATCGACCATTCCTCGACATCGCCGGCAAGTTTCTGCAAACCGAATGTCAAATGACGCAGCGGCCCTTCGCACCCCTCTATCGCAAGGCCTACCGGCGCGCTCAGGATGCTCCAGTCACCCAGGGTATCGATGATCGAATCATTTTCCAAACCGGTCGATGTCGCAAAACGGTTCAGCGCCTTGCGCGCCCTGATCTGACCATCCATGGTCAGCAGGTCTTCGCGCTTCATGTCCTGAACGTCATTACCGCCAAGCTGGCGCAGCGCCTGATAAAGCAGCGTCAGTTGCCCCAGTTCACGTGCGGCCTTTTCGTCCTTGTTGCCGGTAATCCCGGCACGAGCCAGCGCAACACCGCCAACACCAGTCACCGCCACCGCGCGCGCATGCTCGCGCACCATTTCCGGGGTGAATTTTTCAAGTGTGATCAACCGGTCAAACAGCATCCGGTCATGAACCGACAGATCAAAAACCTCGCGCAGGGTTTCAAGCGGCATTTCATAGGTGCCAAGCCCGCCCGAAAGCCCCGGAAGACTGACAAGCGTGCGACCGCTTTGGCCGATCAATACGCGCGAATAGCGCAAGCTTTTGGTCGTGAATGGTGTCCGCACGCCGCGCGACGCAAAAGATGCGGGCAAACAGGACAAGGCATCGGGCTGCCCTGCACCGATTTTGGGGGAACTACCTGCCCCTTTATTTGCAAGCTGCTGTCTGGTCATTCTCGGCTTTGATCAACCCATCCCGACTAATCTATTCTTCGGTCCATCTGCTTTTGGCCTTTCGCGCTCTCAGCTCACGCCATCGGTACCGCTGCCAAGCTTATACTAACGCGCAGGCCAGTCCACGACAAAGGAACCGGTTTTGCGAACTTGCAGGTTACCGGGACAAGCTGATGAAACCCTTAACGCTTCGGATAGGTCAAACAGGCCGGAAGATCAATGCTCAATAACCGCAAAAGTGCAGAAACCCGCCCCAAAACAACTTTTGCCCCCTGCGCCCGGGGTCAGATCGAACATCAAAGTGTTTCCTTCGCCTTTTCCCAGGTATTGACATAAGCCTTCCATTCCGCGCCATCGGGGATGCTTTCATCGATATTGACCATGTCGGCACAGTCGATCATCACCGCCACCTCGTCGGTTTCAACCGGCACCTTGATCATGGTTTTCTGATAGGAACACGGATGCGGACCATGCGGGAAACCGCTGGGGTGGAAGGTTGCCATACCGGGCTTGATATTGCCCCGGCTGTAAAACTCGCCCCGGTGATAGAAGATGAACTCGTCGAAATCCTCGTTCGAGTGATAGAACGGCACGCGAAGCGTCCCTGATTCACCTTCGCCAATTTTCGGCACAAAGGTACTAATGGCAAACCGGTTGGCGACAAAGGTGCTGTGTGCCGCGGGCGGCACTGGCTGATCCGGTTGACGATCCTGTCGCAAGTCGCGCCAGTTCAACCTTACGACACTCAGGTCGCCCTGCCAGCCCACCGCATCCAGCGGATTATAGGGATAGGTCAGGGTCGAAATTGCATTGCGACGCTTGATGTGAATTTCCCAATAGGCTTCGTCCTGCTGGGCACGGAATTTGTCATCAAGTCGCGGCACTTCGAAACTGGTCGGGTTGATCGACGGATGACCTGCCGACTGGGTGTCGTTTGGCAGGCCAAAGGCATCGTTGGTGGCCTCGATAAACAGGAATTCGGACGGATCGGTTGCCTCGAACCGCCAGGCCGTGCCGCGCGGCAGCAGGATGTAATCCCCATCACGATAGGGCATGTGGCCGTAATCGCAATAAAGCGCGCCGCTGCCATTGTGAACAAAAGCAAGCGTATCGCCATCGGCATTGCGCGCCAGCGCATGCATTTTGCCATCCAGCCGCCAATAGCGGACTTCCATCACGGCATTATGCACAATACGGCGCGCCTGCAACGGGCAATCCGGCCCGGCGGCCAACTTGTTCAGATCGAACGCCCGCGGTCGAAGCGGCCCTTCGAAAGAAGCCCAGCCTGCCGGTGGGTGTTTATGATAAATGTGTGCTGATGGCCCAAGGAACCCGTTACGCCCTATTTCGCGTTCATGAACGGTAACGGATGGGGAATTTGTTGAACCTGCGGCATTCTTGGACGCTGCAACGCAATTGCCTTCGCTGTTCGGAAGACGAATCCAGTTCTTCACCTGACACCTCCCGGCCGGATCGGCCATATAAAAGGGCTTGTCGGATTTGCCCGTTATATAAGGATATGTGCAGGTCAGCAGACCTTTTCAAGCCGGGTATACATTTGGAAAAGTACAACTTTCAGATGTGTCCTGCGATATCCGCTGCTTTCCATCAAAAGGGGAAACATCAATTCCCCCGTTCCGATATCCAAACCGGGTGGCAGCGAAGGCAATGATGAAAGCAGCCAGGCGCTGTCCGACGGAATATTGACGTCGTTGATGTGGCAACAACGTCAAATGCACGATGCTTTCACCCCTGTTGCCACCATTCGGACGGGGCAAAGTGGTATCAGACGACCCGTTTTAACAGGCGTGCGAATTCCGTTTTTTCGACATTGCGCACACCATTGGCGTGAAAGTGCTGAATGTGGGGACCCTGTTCGTGATGTTTGCTACGTGCTTCCATCGACTCCCATTCTTCAACGAACACAAAGCATCCGGGCTCGTCCCGATCTTCAAACAGGTCATAGCGGATATTGCCGTCTTCTTTGCGCGATGGTTCGACGACTTCCGCCAGATCGCGACGCAGTTCGTCCTCTTTTCCCGCCTTGGCCTTCAGCCCGACGACGATAAACAGGTTGCTCATTTACTGATTTTCTCCTTGATCGAATGGCGACGAACAGGTTTCTGGTCGCCGCCATCGTTTGCCAACCGTTTTTGACAGATGCCTTAACAGACGCTTTGGCCTATTTATTTCTCGGTCGCCTTTTCGACGTTGAAACCGTCAAAATTGTCAAAAACGCCCATGAAACCGGGAACCGTTGCCTCGCGCGCCCAGTCCCGCTGGAGTTCGCAATACATTTGCACACGGCTGATAAGCTTCACCCCGGCCTGCTCCATACGACGAAGTGCAGCTTCGTGGGCGGCAAGCGACGTACCGCCAACCGCATCAACCGGTACATAGATTTCATAACCTTCCTGAATGGCATCAAGTGCCGGAAAGGTCAGGCAGGCCTCGGTCCAAAGGGCGGTCATGATCAGTTTAGGACGCCCGATTTCCTTGACGGCTTCCTTGAACCCTGTGTCCTCCCAGCTGTTGATCGAGGTACGATCATAGGTCGGCAAATGCCCAAGCACGTCCTGAAGTTCCTGAATCGGTGGCTTGTTGCGACCGGTTTCGACATTGACGGTCGAATGAACGATCGGCAGGTCGTAATTGACCGCAGCCTTGGCAACACTGGTGATGTTGAAGACCAGTTCTTCGCGGGGCATCGAACGGATCGAAGACACCTGGATCGGCTGATAATCAATGACGATCAGGGCCGAATTTTGCGGCGTCAGAAGTTGGTCGGTATGGGGATTACGGATTTTCTCGCTTGCCATCTGGCAGGTCCTTTCCTTGGTTAAAAACGCGCTTCTGTTTGGGCAAAGCCCGCTTTTGGTGAATGGGGTAGCGCGCAGCCCCTTCACGATTTCGGCAGATTGCAGCCATGACTGCGGGCGTGGTCCTGCCAATCGATGGCCAGCGGAATGAAGTTCGATGCGTCGGCAATGCCCGTTAAACTGATCACCGGTCAGGCGGCGGAAACAAAAGTGGGGATGACGAAACAGGCCAAAAGCCAGCTTTGCGGGGGCATTCGTCATCCCCGCCCCGGATCAGCCCCGGGTGTCTGTTACCGGCGTGTTAAGCAATTGCTGTTCCCACAGGAAAGCACTACCGCTTGCGCCGGCGTGGTCCTTGAGTATCTCTGCCAGCTCGACAATATGTTCGGTCCGGGCCCAGTCGCGTTGCCATTCGGATGCAACGGCCAGCCAGGTCATCATATTTGCCCCGGCAGCAATCATGCGCTGGATCGCGACCTGATGCGCCTCGACCGAAACACCGCCACAGGCATCGGTCACCACAGTCACATCCCAGCCTTCGCCAAGCGCCTGTATGGTTGGCATCGCGACACAGACTTCGGTCCAAAGACCGGCAATGATCAGCTGCCTGCGCCCGGTTTCCTTGACCGCATCGACCACTTTCTGGTCCTGCCAAGTGTTGATCAATGTCCGATCAATGATTTCTTGCCCGGGGAAGACATCGGTAATCTGCGGGAAAAGACGACCGCCTTGGGCGGCAATCACGGTTGTCAGGATGGTTGGCACACCAAACGCCTTGGCAACCTTTGACAACCCTGCTGTATTGTTGATCACCATATGGGGATCGTGACTGTTCAGGTTTGCAAGCTGATAGGGCTGGTGATCGATAAGAACGAGCACCGAATCTTCGGGGCGAAGAAGCGAATCGAGGCCATTGCGAAAAGTCATGACGATCCTTTGCTGCCATATTGAAGGTGGTTTACCGAAAGGCTTCTTTTCGGTTGCTGCACTGCCAAAACTGTCATACCGGTCAGGGTTGCACTACCGACCAAGTTTGCTACGCAGTGTCGCAAAATCAGGGACGCTAAATTGGATTTAGATGATTTACAGACTTTTGTAGAAGTTGCTGATGCTGGTGGTGTTTCACCTGCCGCACGGCGGCTTGGCGTGTCCAAATCCGTCGTTAGTCGGCGGCTGATCCGGCTTGAAGCCGAACTGGGTATCCAGCTTCTGACGCGCACAACACGCGGGGCTTCTTTGACCGAGGCCGGGGCCATGTTCCGGGACCATGCGGCCAAAGCCTGCGCCGAGATTAATTCGGCCAGAGAAGTGCTATTACCCTCGGGTCAGCTATGTGGCGTGCTGCGCGTTTCGGTGCCGCTTTCCTTTGGGCCAGATCACTTTGCTCCGGTGCTGGCGGAATTGGCTGTGCGCCATCCGCTGCTTCATCTCCATACGTGTTACAGCGATCAGGTCGTCGATCTCATATCGGGAGGATTTGACTGCGCGATACGCCTCGGATTTCTTGAAGATTCAAACCTGATCGCACGGCGTGTTGGCCCGATTTACGGAACGGTTGTCGCAAGCCCGGCCTATATCAAAGAACATGGCGCGCCCGATACGCCGGAAGAATTGCAATCCCATCAGGCTCTTATGAAGGGAAATGAGGCATGGCAGCTTATGGATGGTGACAAGGTCATCACGGTTCGCCCGCAGGGGCGCTTCAAAGCAGACAACGGAACCGCACTTGTCGCCGCAGCCCTTGCCGGACTTGGCGTCGCCTACCTTCCGGATGGCCTTATCGCCGGACATATTGCATCGGGGGCGCTGGTTCGCGTGATGCAACGTTATCCTATTCCAATGGCGGGAATGTACGTTGTCCGCC
>TARA_R100000049_G_C1957404_1_pt1 | contig 23614 bp, 21 predicted proteins | sample TARA_R100000049 | Tara Oceans TARA_R100000049 (sample SAMEA2619992) | marine metagenome | biome: marine biome (ENVO:00000447); feature: mesopelagic zone (ENVO:00000213) & marine oxygen minimum zone (ENVO:01000065); material: "saline water (ENVO:00002010), including plankton... | reverse complement strand
GGACGACAAGCCTGGCAAGGATGACAAACCCGGTAAGGACGACAAACCTGGCGGTCCGGGCAAGGACGGCCGCCCCGGCAAGGGTGACTAGTCGTGCAAATCGTTAACGCCTTCGATGCCTTTCGACATCTCGCAATGTGCGGTCGATGGGTATGAGCGCCACTATCGGCCGACTGCTGATCTGCGTACTATCGCTGGCAGCTGCGATGTTACTGTGGGCCTCGGGGTTTTTGCAGGGCGCTGAAGATGCTTTGCGCAATTCCCTATTCGGCATCCATTCCCGCGAAGCCAGCGGCCAGCTTCACGTCGTCGAGATGGATGCGGCAAGCCTGGCAGAGATAGACCGGTGGCCCTGGGACCGGCGCCACTATGGTGCACTTGTCAGTCGGCTGTCGGATGCGGGCGTGCGGAGCATTACCTTCGACGTCGATTTTTCCACTCCATCTGAAACAGAGCAGGATCTCGCTTTCGCCGCGGCGCTGGCCGAGGCCAAGCCAACGATCGTCCTGCCGACATTTGCGCAAAGAGCATCTCGGCACGACACAAGGATGCTAGACGCCCTGCCGATCCCGGCCTTGAGGGATTATGCAATCCTGGGTTCGGTCTCCATCGCAGCCGACGGCGACGGATTTGTGCGGCGAATGCCATTGGGCACTCTTACGCAGGGCATTCCCCGGCCATCATTGTCCGCGCAGATTGCGGGCCGACCCGGGACGGTCGATCAGCCTTTTCCATTAGATCTGTCGATCGACCCTCTGACCATACCCCGCCACAGCTTCTCTGATATCGAGCACGGTCGGTTTGCCGAAGCCGATCTTCGTGGAAAAGATGTGTTGGTCGGTGCCACGGCAATAGAAATGGGCGACAGGTACGCTGTTCCTAAGCATGGCGTAATTCCCGGCGTCATTGTTCAAGCGATTGCAGCTGAAACTCTCTTCGCGGCTTTGCCTGCCAGCGCAGGCCCGTTTGTTCTTATGGCCATAGCCTGCGCCGGTATCGCGTGGTTATTACGGGCGACGACAATGCGCCAGGCCGCAACACGCAGCGCAGTAGCGCTGGGCACAGTTGTGAGCGCTTATGGCGTTTCATGGTTCGCATTTTACTCAATGCTCGAAGCCGTGCCCGCCGCAGTCGCTGTGTTGTTTGCAGGCGCTGCGCAGCTGCTGACAATCCTTAAAAAGGATTTGGATTATAAGCGCGTCCATGACTCCGACACAGGGCTTCCGAACCGACTGTCGATGGAACGAGAGATTGATCCGGATTCGGCTGCATGCATTACGGCAATTATTGGTAATTTCGCGGCGCTCTCGAGTGTTTTGGGCGATCACAATGCGAAAGAACTCGTTAAACGGGTGGCCGAGCGCCTCCTCGTGGGGAACTTTGGCAACACAGTTTATCGTATAGAGGATCGCACGCTCGCCTGGCATTCTTCTCTGGAGGCCGGAGAAATGGAGGCAATGCTTAAGGCGTTGCATGTACTGATGCGCCGTCCCATCGAGGTCGGAGGTCGAAGCGTTGATGTCCAGGTCGCATTTGGCGTTGGCGCACCGCAAGCCCTAGCAGAGGCGGCGTTGTCCGCTGCAACGGCTCTCAGAAATGCCGAACCTTGGCACATTCATCTGGCTGATGAGCAAACCGAAGTGGAACGGCAGATCTCCCTCATGGGAGAGCTCGATGTGGCAATCGATTTAGGTGAGCTTGAGGTCGTCTATCAGCCGAAGCTTGATTTGAAGACTGATCGTATCACCAGCGTCGAAGCGCTCGTACGTTGGAATCACCCGCAACGCGGTCCGTTACGTCCCGACCTGTTCATTCCGATGGCCGAAGATGCGAACCGGATATGCGACCTGACCTTGTATGTTCTGCAAAGAACCATCGATGATTTGGCCGCTTGGTGCCAATATGGTCTAGTCGTCAGCGCTGCAGTCAATATTTCTGCAAAGCTGGTCTATTCAAACGAATTCATCGACAAGGCGAAGCGGATCCTTACGGAGACAGGAATTCCGCGGAATCGTTTGATTTTCGAGGTGACTGAATCAGCAACAATCGATGATCCCAGCGCCGCTGTCGCCGCACTTCAGCACTTTCGCGATCTTGGCATCGCAATCTCGATGGATGATTATGGCACAGGCCAGTCGACATTGACTTATCTCAAGCAGCTGCCCTTGTCCGAACTGAAGATCGACCGGAGCTTTGTTCAACACGCCCATGAGGACCCAAACGATGCGCTTCTTGTGCAGTCGACCATCGACCTTGCGCATCGGCTTGGTCTGCGAGTTGTTGCAGAAGGAGTGGAGGATCGAAGCTGTCTCACCTTCCTTCGGGAAGCGGGCTGCGATCTTGCTCAGGGCTATTTCATTGGAAGACCGACCAGCCCAGAAGACATAAGGGAAATGCTTACATCGCACACGTCACTTGCGGCCTGAACGCGACTAACAATTTTCTTCTTATCGACTGATAGCACCCGCCCATAAGCACCCGGCACGCAAGGCAACCTTTCATTGTTAAGCAAACGAACGTTTTTGGGTTGCTGCAGCAATTTCTCGAATGACTATCATGAGAGCGCTAAGCGGCTATCTACATCGGCCAAATGCAACGGCGCCTGTTGTCCAGAAAATTGCGATCTTTGGAACGAGCGGGATGACGGCGCCAAGCCGTCATTGCGCTTGCCGTTGCTCAATGCGCTGAATTGCCGAACGACTGACGCCCAGCGCTGAAGCTACGGCTGCGAGAGAGTTGCCCGCTTGACGCATTGCCATCGCTTCCTGCTCCTGCTTGTTATCAAGAGCCCGAGGACGCCCGAGCTTTTTACCTTCTGCCTTCGCACGTCGCAGTCCAGCTTGCGTTCGTTCGATCAGTAGGTCCCGTTCGAACTCCGCCACGGCATTGATAACGGACATTGTCATCTTTCCTGCCGCGCTCGTTAAGTCGACGCCTCCCAAAGCAAGACAATATACGCGCACCTTCTCGTCCGCGAGCATTTCGACTGTGCTGCGAACGTCCATCGCGTTGCGCCCAAGACGGTCCAGCTTGGTGACAATCAGAACATCGTCCCAGTCCAAACGCTCAACCATCTTCCTGAACTGTGGACGTTCGAGCGCTGGCACCGAGCCGGAAATCGTCTCGCAGAACGTTCGTCGGCTCGCAACGTCGAAGCCAGCACCTTTTATTTCAGCAATCTGATTATCGGTAGTCTGATCGTTAGTACTAACGCGGCAGTAGGCAAATGATCGTGACATGACGCTCTCCAATGATGTCGCTAATACGTGTCACGATAAAATTACGTCGCCAAAGTGCGTATGGCTATATTTCGAACATTTCCCTCACTAGGAGATAAAAGTTCGATGGACTGTATTGGAAACGCTCCTATTCGAGTTGAGAGCGTCCATTACTTCGAAATTTTTCGCGCGACGCTCGCCTTTGCCCAAATGACGGTAGTTGTCGGTCCTCGCTGACGAATTTCCGACGGGAGGAAACGAGCGGAGGAATTTTAATTGAACTCATAGTCATTCAAACACCGAGGGGAATAGTCGACTGACGAAGGGTCATGCAGGGACCGTTTGTCCAGATGCTAACGAGCGAAAGTCTAGATCACTCGAGTGATCTCATTTTCGCTGCTCTAACTGCCGTAAATCCCGTGCCTTTTGCATTTGCTGGATGACTTCTGTTTTCTTCTCATTCGTCCAACCAAGTTTCTTCTCGATATGATCGACGAGGCGATGGACCCGCTTCTCTTGCTCAGTATCCAAAGCCTTTGTGTAAGTGAGCGAAAGAAGGCGTTGGACGAAGCTATCGATTACAAATCCTGATTGATTCTTCTTTTCGATCTCCTTGATCCAAAGATCCATCCAAGTCTCGTCATTGATATCTTCGAGCAAGAAAAGTGAAAGAAGATGCTCTCCAGTCGTAAATTCGCCCTCTTCAATGAGAGCATGGAGTGTGTCTGCCATGGTTGGAGAAGCCATATGATGAATGAGCGCCGCGCCGATGTTCGAAAAGATGAACTTGGCAAGGAAGTATTTTATTGATGCCACCTCCTTCTCAGGGATTTTCTCGCCCTCATCTTTTTCAATGACAGAAAGCATCGCGCCCATCTCGTCCATGATCAGGAGAAAGATTTTGGTCCAGCTATCTAGAACCCTCTTCGTCGCAGGGCCCTTTGACTCGTAATCGGTAAAATCAGAGTTTCGAATGATCCGAGCGAGTAGATCAATCGCGGCCATATGAGTTGACGGGCGGATCGGTGTGGTGTCCGAAAGTTGATCCTTCGAGATGCTCTCAGCTTCGCGCTCTTCGGCAGCGGTTTTCACATTTCCCTCTGCTCGTTCTAAGCTTTCTCGAACCGTCCGCTCGCCACGCGCCAAGGCACGCCGGTCCGCCTCATCTAACATCTTGTCTACTTTTTCATTCGTAAGGCGCGTGCGTCTTATTTCACCAAGATCGGCTTTGGTAAGTTTAATATCCAACTCGCTGCCTGAAATTTGATCAAACTCGCCGATGTTACAATTGCGGAATCTGTCGGGGACACGGCTATCCAGCACCTTCTCAATTGCCGAAATCAGGTCCGCGTTCTCAGGCCGTAATCCCGCGAGAAGTTCTAATTCTCTTCTGAAATTTAAGAAGTTCAAGCCCTCTAGCGTAGCGTTCAACTCAGAAGCATTACCCTGAAGGTATTTTGCATAAAAGTATTCCTCGAATGCTTCGTATCTAAAGGCAACGCGCCCGTTCCGACTATGCAATATGCCGCACTCAATGAGCTTATCGAGAACGTCAGATCCGATGAATGGCAGTGCCTTCTTCTTAAAAAAGGCAATAAGGAATTCGTTGGCTTCATTCTCGTCTACAACAGATCCTTTGCCACGGATGTAGTGTGCGAAATTTTGTAGGGTTATTTCCTTTCCAACCGGATTTAAGACTTTTCGAACCGACTGCTTGAAATCTGCCTTCCCAAGTAGGTGATCCATCATGTTTTGAAGCAAAAGTGCTTCGTTGATCTTCACCAGTTCTTTTTTCTGTTGAATAGCCCAGATGAGAAGCGAAACCATATAAGGCGTGCGCGGAAGTCCATCCCGAACCAATTGATTTATGACAGTTTCGTAAGTGGCATCCCCGTCACTGTCGCCATTCGACCATTGCCGGGAAAGTGCACGAATCCTTCCCCGGGTTAGAGCGCCGATGTGAATCTTCGTGAAGTTCGGCAAGTTTTCGTTGAAGTGCCTATCCGGTGAAACCCCATCCATATTGGGGCTTGCGAAAACAATGCAGCGACACTCGGTAAACTTGTTCGCGAATTCGGCGATCTTTTTAAGGTTTACCTCATCGCACAAACAATTATCGAAAAGGAATGTAAATAAGCCCTCTTCAGCGTATTTTTCAGCTTCTTGGTTCGAAAGCGATCTTTCATAAAGCTCGCCCAACTGCCCACGAATAGAATATGCATTGAAGCGAAAGTTTCGGGTGTCGATTACGACCGGGATTTGGGGGCGCAGTCCTGGTCCAAATGCCAACATATACGCCGAATAATATGCGAGCGTCGATTTGCCGGAATGCCTGCTCCCAATTACAACTGCATTGTCATTTCGAGCCAAGAAACTCTCAATCGACAAGTCGTGTGCGTCTGATCCCCTTCCATCAATACCATTCGCGCGCCCTTCAATTAAGGGCGGTGCTACAAAATCATCGATCCGCAAGTTGGGTTTTGTCTCGTCGTCACCCACCAAAGTCATTTGTGATTCAAGGCATTCGCGGACTCGACCGCGGGAACCCTGCAAGAAACTTTCGACCTTATCTATACGTGACCGGTCGTGAAGAACGGGATTTTGAAATTCCACTAGACCATTCTGAGCGACTCTGACGGCACGATCAAACTCGCGCCGATTGTCGAGATACTCGCGCACATGAAAGGTGTAGCGACGGTCAGGGATATCGATCTCCACAATCTGATATCCGTTGAACCACTCGCGGCCTGCGAAGACGCTGCCCGTCGGACTGGCGATACAAGACCCGCTTCCATCCATCGTCAACCGAGGCTTTGATTGATGAACATGCCCGCTGCAGGAAAGATCGAAAGATCTCCGCAGTAACAGATCGACCGCATCGGCATCCACAGGATGCAGCCATTCCAATGGATGATGGTGCACTGCGATCTTGAAGTCACAGCCTTCCAATTCAGCCAAAGCCATATCGACGGCGCGCTCTCCTAGCACGAGCTTTTGATGATCAGAGTCTTCTCCCTCACCGGTCGCCATCCACGCGCTATTCAGGCACGCGACCCCGATAATTCTGTCGCCGTGGGCAAATCTCCCGGTCCTATAGTATGGCGAGGTGCCAGAGTGCGCAGGATGACGCTTATCGTGCTCTTCATAGAAATTATTCATCCTTCCAAGACTCTGAGCGGTTTCGGACCCTTCCTTATGTTCCGCATCAATCACGCGATTGATGGCTTGATTAGACGTTAGCTTCTCCGCCAAGCCCCGATGGATCGATGGAATCTTTCGCACAAGTTCGCGCGAAATGTCGTGATTGCCGGGGGCAACAAAAACCCGTTCCATCGGAACATCTAGCCGTTCGGAGATTGGTACTAAAAAATTATCATATGCACCTTTGAACCATGTCGGATCGTCCCCGCCCAGCGCAAGATCTCCACTAAAAATCACGGCGTTGATCGAAATGCCATTTGCAGAAGTGTAAGAATCGACATCTCGCTGAAGCGCATCCGAAACGACTTTGAGGTCGTTTTGGAAGTGGGGAGCCCAGTGCAAATCAGATACGTGAAGAAGAGATAATTTTGTCAAAGCTAACGCCTCAATGCGATCGTCGAAAAGTGAATATTGACCGTCCGAAGCAAAACAAGTCCACCTTCTGAGTTGATGTTTCGGCGGATAACGTCCTCGAGTTCGCACCCGAATGGTTTTCGACGGCGTCGTACACCAATTATGCTTGGCTGACTGCTGCTCAACATCAAGAAGTTGCCAGAGGATGCATGGCTATTTGGACCGACATTTGTCGATGTTGCAGATGGGGTTGGAAGGAGGAGTCATGCATTCGCACGCTTTCATCATCGCTTGGTGCAAATACACCCGTTCCCGAACGGCAATGGGCGCCACTCACGGATCGCAGCCGACGAGTATCTCAAAAATCATATCGGGCAGGGGCCAATCGACTGGCAAGGTGACTTCGATCTCATTCACGACGCCCGGCGAGACGAGTACCTCAAGGCGCTGCGCGAAGCCGACAGGGGTGACTATGCCCGCTTCCTTGCATTCGTCGGAGCTAAAGAGTGATGCCATCGTATAGGTACGGAACGACCTGATTCAGTCAGAAGTGGCCGAAATTAGTCTACATACTCCGGACACCAAAGAGGGAAGTGGGGCCCTACTTTACAATTCCCTCCATACTGATTGCGCGCGGTGCCACGGGAACCTAATCAATCCGTATGAACAGAGATCAGCGTGATTTAAAACCGCTTCTCAAGGCCGTGAGAGCATGGGTCGCGCATATAATTTTACTGCGATTGAGCTTTCGCGGTTAGCGGTTTCTCAGCATCGATGCTCATGACAGTGCGATTGATGTTGTCGATCAACCTATACCGGTTGACCTCAGATAGGTCCGGATGTCCGATTGAGGACGCTTGCCCTGCCGCCAAGGGAAGCTTGAAACGGCAGGGCTACACCATGAGTTCGAATCGAAGAACTTAAGGCGCAGGGCCAGCTTCAAACTAGCCCACGGCACAAATACCATCGGCAGGTGCCTGTTTCAGCGCACCTTTCGAGCGCTGTCTGACTATTCTGATATAAAAAAGTGCCCTGTGGCTCAGGGTTTCGCTAAGCGACAGGGCAGCACCGCCAGGACGGGTCGCATTGGGGGCGTTGTATGACGGTGCAGCCAAATGAACAAACGTTCATCAATTCAGTTCCTGAGCGTAGCTGACGAGAGTGCTGGTGCCCTGCTGCACTAAGGAGGTAGACGCGACAGGGTGCACCATTCGAACGGGTCGATGGCTCTAAGATGCAAGGCGTTTGGAACTGCCTCACCAGCATCGCCTTGAACAGCCATTGCAGAACTTCGTTCGTCAGCGTTAGGCGCAAACCGTGAGTAGCAAACGCTTAGATGACGTCGGAGATTTCCGACGCCATGGTTACAACCTGCGGATTGAATGTAAGCAATGCGGCTGGGTCGCTGTGCTTGATCCAACCGAGTTGGTCTTGCTTTGCAATCGGAGGCAATGGTCACGGCAAATCGGCTCCGTCGAAGCACGTCTTCGTTGTTCAAAGTGCGGCGCGAAGAACGTCCGATGCGGACCGGCGTTTTCAGACATTCGATGACAGTTCGTGACGAACTGCCTGTAGCCGATAAGCGTCCGGCATGGGGTGGGAAGCGGTTGTTTGCTTCAGCGCTCTTGCAACCCGAACGCGTCAGGGTGGAAGTTACGGGAGACCACTAATTAATCTGGATCACGTTCAGTTGCTTAATTGAAATGCCAACACTCGAAGGCTGGAGCCCAAAAACAAACAGCCATTCTCTACCGAGGATTGGCATGTGTGTGTCGGGAAAGACCTCTGTCCAACGCGCGCATACGAGCAATTCATCCAAAATGGTTGGGCCACCTGCGATGCTCATCGAGCGCCCAAAAGTCGCGGTCCTAAGATATTTCTCGATTTCTTTTCTGTCCGTGAATGGCTCGCCAGAACTGCCCATCCCGCCTAGGTCATCATCGGAGAACATCTCTAGGACGACATCATACTTGCCTTGCTCCAACGCATCAAAGAACCGATACACAAACCGTGAGATTTCGCCCGTCGCGGGCATAGGCTCTTGGCCTAGGGAACTACCGCTAGCGAAAAGCGCCGACACTGTGGCGACAGTTCGCAATGCTTCGCGTCTTCCAATCACCGACCGCACTCCCCCAACACCATGTTCGTCGAGCCGAGGATGGCATGACTGCTCAATCTCCGCAAATCGGGTTGTTTACAGCAGGACCGCTCTCATCGGACTCGCTCGATCTTCGGAGGCTCGGCTTTCAGACAGTGCGTAAGTATTTGGGAAAATCTGCAATTGGGGTGGAAAACGGACTTAACTAAGTCATGTCCGATATCTACGATTCCGACATGCTAAAGACTTGCAGTTTCATTCTGGCAACGGTCACCCTCGTAGGTTGCTCGCCCAGCGATGCAGATTTCGCGCGCGCTTGCAAAACAACTGCGCGTATCGAGGTAATCGATTTGCCGAGCTGGAAAACGTATCTCGCTGAATGGGAGGCATTGCCGCGCCCTTCTGGAGGTGACAAAGGCCGCGGGATTTTGACCTTTACGGACAGCTTTGTCGCGGAAGGCAAGAGATTTGAAAGCGGGCTGCAGTTGGCGGACAATAAATTCGCCAGAGACGAATGGAAAATCCGCGAAAGGAAGACCGGAAACGTAATTGCGGTAGCACGAACGCTTGAGTGGCTCGATCCTCATTTCGGGTACAAATCCGGGAAGAACTGCGTTTTTGAATACCCCGAGTATTACCTCCCGTTCATTCGCGCCGGTCGATAGTTCGTTGCCATCCAGCGTCCGCTAAGGGGCCTTTTGCAGCCGGGCCGCTTGTCTCGTGCGTGCACGATTAGCGGACAGTCGGCTTTCAGGCGCTCAGACAAAACGCGGGAAGGTCTGCAATTGAGGTGGGAACCGGAAAGACGGCTTTTGCGAGGGCTGGAGGCGATAGCCGACATCGAGCGCAGCTGCCGCCTTCGTGAGATCCAATATCGGGGGCGGCTACGACAGCAGAAGCGAGGTTCAAGGTTTGACGCTGGCGCCTTGCATGCCTGAAGCCCCTTCCTTATCAAGTGATAATGTCACATCAGAGCTCCGCGCCAGCCAACCCTGCCAATGCCCCGAGCGCCCGCTTCTTTCCTGATATCGGACTTGCTGCGAACATGAGGGTGCTTGATGTCGGCTGCGGCAATGGTGATCTCAGCCGAATGATCGCCGCGCTGGTGGGCCCCAACGGCGAGGTTGTCGGCATCGATCGCAGCGAAGGAGCGTTGGCATCGGCACGCGCTGTGCCGCCCCGTCCGGAGAGCGCCCTCATCCGCTATCAAACCACTGATCTAAGCGGAGCGCTGCCCGATCTTGGTCTTTTCGATGCGATAGTTGGCCGACGAGTGTTGATGTACCTTCCCGACGCCGCTGCAACGCTGACCCGGCTTGCAACACTGTCCAAGCCCGGCACGATCCTGGCTTTCCAGGAGCATGCCCGCGCCGATCTACCAAGCGCCGCAAACGACCTTCCCGTCCATCGGCAGTGCTACGGAATGATGTGGGACACTGTTGCTGCGGAGAAGGGTGATGTAACTCTCGGCTATCGCTTGGCGGATCTATTGCGCGCAGCCGGTTTCGTGATCGAGCATGCGCGCAGCGAAGGCGTGCTCATCCAACCATGGGAAGAGTCCTTCCTGCCGACGCTCGCCCGCGTCATGCTGCCGCGCATGATCGAGCACGGTGTGGCTCGCGAGGGAGAGGTCGATCTGAACGCACTCGCACTCAGCATTGATGAGGAACAAAGGGCAGCTAACGGTACAATCTTCTGGGATCTGGCCTTTCTCGTCTCAGGGCGCTTTGAGAGCGTAGTATAGCCGTCGTCCGAGCTTGTAGTGGCGCTCCGAGCAGTCACGCTCCCGAGCGCGTGACCTGACATGTGCGTTCTCGGAAGGCCGGTCTTGGGAAGCCACGACAATCCGAGGAAAGTCCGAGATGGGGTCGTTTGCTGACCGTCTGCTATTGTAGCAGCGAATTGATCAATGTGAGGGACATTGTCTGTCCAGCAGTGTCGAGAAATATCTTTCGCCCGTATTCTTCGGGGCGGTCGTAGATCATCACCTGAAAATCGCCTGACAGGCCGGTGGGAAAAATGATCGCCCATTCCAACGGATTGAACGTGAAGACTGCGGCTGTACCATCATCCTTGAATGCCGGAATCTCGATTGGGAGCTTGCCTTCGCATTGAAGGTACATCTGATCGCCGAAAATATCCCATGTCACCGGGACCGGTTCGATGTCCCAGTCCATCGATGCACTGTCCAAGAATTGTCTCGCAATTGCTGGGCGCATGGGCGGCATCATCCTATCGATGTTCGATAAATAAGCCGGTCTTGGCGTGGTCAGAAATTTCGTCGAAGAGCCGTTCCTGCACAACGTTCCTCAGCGTGCCTGCTGAGTGGTTGCTTAACAAGATTTCGCGGTGCTGGTGCCCTGTCGCTCTATGAAAGCAGATGCGACAGGGCGCATCATCGAACGGGTCGCTAGTGTCGATGATGCAAGGCGATTGGGACAACCCTACCAGCCTTACCTGAACAAATGTTCATCTAGTCTGTTCCTCGGCGTGCGTGCTGAGTGCTCGGATTGGCTAAACACTGCCATGGCGAATAAAAAATCCCCCCACGACCAAGGCGTGTGTGAAAAAATAATGCGACGAGGGCTGGTCAGCGTTATAATCGACTAGAAGCCAGCGCATCTATAACCATACTGCTAGAGGCGGCCGGAACCCTTCAAGCAGTGCGCTGGCTTCACTTTCCGACTTCTGACCTAACAAATCAGAAATGTTGCGCTTCGGCCCATTCAATTCATCGATAGCTACACGCCAGTAGCACAGCTCGATTGCCAGTGCGGCTAATGCTACCTCGCATACCCATGTTTACTCCGCGCTCAGCTTGAATAGGCTCATAGCTAAAAGCGGATATCCGGTGATGACACTGATCTAATCGGTCAGGCGCAAGCTTTAGCTATGCTTCGCAAAACTCACTGCGTTCCGGTTTCAATATCCCAAACGCCATCACGCGGAACAATTTCGGCTAGAATGTAAACTTCTTCGTTCCGCGTTCCGTGCTGGCGTGCGCGGGACGTCGGCGATTTCAAACGACACGGTTTCAGTCTGCGGATCGATTGCCGGTCCTGTTGCCGGGTGGCGGTGATCGATCCGATGAGCCTCGTGTTGCTGTGCAATCGCAACGGATGGTCGCGGCAAATGACGTCTTTCGAAGCCCGGCTACGCTGTTCCAGGTGCGGTTCTAAGGATGTCCAGTGCGGGCCTGCCTGAGAGAATAAGGGTTGACTGCGCAAGCGGCATCCCACCTGTCAGCTAGTTGGGCAGCTAACCCGCATTGAAATTACTGCTCTCCGGTTGGGTGGTAGCAACCAAGGCGACCCGGATTGCCGTATTGATCAACGGGCCAGCCCCACGTGCCGCCACTCTGGCGACAAGGCTCTGCGTATTTACGCGTCTCCTCGTTCTCCGCAGCGATCATCTCATCTACAGGGATGCCTTTCTCGCGCGCTAAGGCTTCCACCTGTTTGGCATATGCGGCCTGTTGTTGGTTCAAGGCATCAATGATGTTTTTCGGCCCGCCTGAAGATGAATTCTGGCGCTTTCTCGCCCATGCCTGTTCGAACGTTTCTCCGTTGACGACCCAAGCCCGATTGAATGCGTTGTCGCTGTCCGCTTGTTGCGCTTTGGTGGGCCAATCGTGAATCTCGGCATACAGTTCCGAACCATCGTCGTTGCCCCACACCCTGTAGGACATACCCCGGATTTCCATCGGGATATGCTGACCGGAAAATGTGTTTGCCGTATAGGTAACATCGGCTGAGCAAATGACCCTTTGAAACGGGATTGACGAGACGACCTTGAAGTTACCGATCTTCCAATCCGTAGCGGGAAGCCAAGTCGGCGTTTCTTTATCAGTGAGACCCGTAGAACGGACCTGATCGGTTTGCTCAGCCCATTGGACTATGCTTGCAGCGGCAGTCGATGCGTGAATAGTCGGGCAGAACGTGCTCGGCTCCCATCTCGCATTCTCCGCACCATTTGGCCTTCCGGCTATCTCAGCCACTGCTTCGGCCATAGCGGGGTCCCGTTCGGCCTGTTTCTCCATCATGTCTCGAAGAGACTGGTCATCCACGAACAGGCGTTCCCAAATAGCAGCATAGGAAGTGCGACGATCGAAACCTGTCATCGGAAGAGTGATTGCTTCGATTTGCCCATCAGCTGGAGAATAGCGGAAAACGATATCCCTGAGTTCGATGCGACGCGCGGGCAACGTCGATGTGACGCTTGAGAAGGTTATGCGGCATACGATGTCAGAGTCTTGCGCTTCGACCACTTTCCCGAGCCTGCTCCAGCCCTCCTTGGCAGCCTGCTCGACCAACTTCTGTTGGTAACGCTCGCCCCAATTGCGAGTCAGTTGAGCCGCCGCAGACGTTAAGTCGGTGTGGTTGCAGATGCGATCATCGGCTGGCGTGTATTGAGCCGTTGCTGGAGTTGCCTGGAATGCCGCAGCGATGATTGCAAACGAGACTAGCATTGTCTTCCAGCCCATGGGTGCCTCCTTAGTTGTTGGAGGCACCGGCGTGAGCCGGGTGCTAGTAACCTCGAGTAGACCCAAGGCGCCGCCACCTTTAGGCGGACCCTGGACATGCGTGACGGCCACCCGGCCGAAACTAATCGACCGGCGTCTACTGTCAGAGGTTACTAGGCCTCCCCCGCGGGACTGACCGCAGGTCCTTTCCGTATGTGGCGAAGCAATTGTGATTGCAAGACTATCGACCATGCCGCTCACCATTCGCTCATGAGCATGACGGTCAGAACTCGCTTCGTTTTGTTAGGATCGGCAGGGTCATCTGAGCCAAACTTGAGATCCACATCGTGATAGTCGATCTTCCAGAAAATCTCCTCGCCCCACAGTGTCAGATCTCCGAAGTCCCGTTCGCCATGCGCGTCGTTCTCGGCATCGAATGCGTCATACGCTGCAAGTGCTTCTGCCAGTTCCAGTGAGTTGTAGCCGCTGATGGCAAGCACGCCCTTCGTGACCATGATCGTGCCGCCAGTGGCGGTCTTGCGAAGCTGATCGTTGAGGCGAGCGATGGCTTCGGCGCGTGGCACCGCGAGTTCCGCCACAGCGCTCATCCTCGCACCAGCTTCAGCAAAGCATCGATTTCAGGTTTCGCGGCAATGCCGAGTTCGGTTGCTTCACGGACCGGTGCCATAGCCTCGTCGAACTTGTCGTCGCTGGGCAGCGCCTTGGCCAGCAGGTCCGGTTTGATGACGATGGGCAGATAGACCCGCCTATTGGCGGTATCGATCTTGAAGCCCTTTTTGCGCAGCTTCGCGGCAAGGCTCTGGTCGGCTTCCAGCTTGGCGAAATATCCGGACAATCCATCGCGGAACATCAGTTCGAGATTCAGTTCTGTACCTGCTGAACCGACCGCTGCCGCAAGCCAGGTGTGGTCCTGTTCGTCGCGGGCGAACTCTACGATCTCAAGCCAGGCATCGCCTCGCCCGATGCGCTTCGTAGGTTTCCATTCGGGGCATGTGACGTACGGGCTCCATGCCGTGTTCTCGATGTCGAATGGCTCAGCTGCCACAGCCTTCATCGACAAGGTAATCATGCGCATCAGCCAGTCCGACAGGTAACCGTCTGCTAAACGGTAATCCTGTTCTAGCTGCGCGATGTTCGTGACGACCCGGGCGACGTGTGCTGGGTCTTTGGCTGCGCCCAAGTTGCTCTGCTCTGCGGTGGACATATCCACGCTCCTTCCACTTCGATGATGTCGGATTGACGGTCAGCGGCGCTGCGTTTGCCGCTCAGTGCGACCGACCAACGCTGCCGAAACAAAGTTTACTGGGGTGGTGCGCGGCGATCCACATTCAGAGGAATTGTCATGATGCTCGGCAACCCCCATGGTATTTGGAAGAGCGAGAATCCGAGGTTGTGACCTATGACCCAACAAAAACGGCCTAATGAATGGTGCCAAGTGTCATCGGCTACGCAGTGGATCGGCACGCCGACCGCATTGGCCATAGTGGGAGGAACTTGTTCGGAACTGGAGGCCAAAGATAAAATTATTCTTGCGATCCAAAACGATTTGGTTCGGATGTCTTCTCCTCTGATCATCCACGAGGGCGACGTTGGAGAACCATATCCGAACGTCACCTTCTGGATGAACGACACCTTCTTCCATCGCTTCGAAGGACAGCGGGAAACCTGTTGGGTGAAGGTGTTAGACGAAAAGCTAATTCAGCTTCCGAAGGGAGCCCTGGCGATCAATAAAGGGTGGCGCGTCGATTACGATCGAATATCTTGGCCAAGGGGCGATTTTCTTGCCCTGCGCCCTGAACTTTCGAAGCGATCACGCCTCCAGGTTCAACCTAAGAAGGGCCCTAGCCGCTCGTTGCCGATTGCCAGCACCAAACCTCCGATGATCCGCCGTTACGTCGCGGATCTTCATTTTGCGAAAGAGGATATAGAAATCCTTAGGAACGTGAACCCACCGCCAATCGATCAGTTGGAAACTAGGAAGGATGGATCGACCTCTGGTTCAAATTCGGCAGAAACCTATGATTGGAGCTCTGCGCTGAGGGAGCTCGAAGAACGTATCCAAGCTAAAACGATGAACGAAATTTTCGGCCCTTTACTGGGCCCAAACCTCACCCAGAGGATCGCGACTTTTTTGCGTGAGAGGACATCAGATTCCCGTGGCCGTAAACCGGCTGAAAGAACAGCGAGAACTTACGCAAAACGTATAATCGAACGGTGGCGGCACGCAGAGAACGACTTTAAACGTTAGACAGTAGAAATGCCTTCCGGCCAAGTTCGGCCAAACGCGACCAAGTGCGGCCAAGCCCTCGGATCAGCCCTCCATCTATGGTTTGTCATTCTCATCCGCTGGCAATCAAGCTGGCGGCCGATGGAGAAACAGAATGGAAAGCAAACTAATGTCCATCCGCCAGACCGGGGAGTACCTCGGCTACGCAGGAAAAACGGCAGGTCGTTCGTCGATTTTCGGACATTTGCAAAATAAGCGCCTGGTCAAAGTTAAGATCCAAGGCCGCACTTTCATTACGAAAGAGAGCGCGGACGCGCTGATTCTCAAAAATATTGTGTGAGCTAGCAAGCTCAAAACCGGACTGATCGAGGCAAGCGCTTCGTAGTAGTCAGTTCACCACTCACCACCACCGCAATCCACGCCTCTGCTGCCCATAGAGCGGTCAGAGAGGGCTGTTTGCGGCCGAAGGAAACAACAATGAAAATAACTAAAAAATTTATTCAGTCACGTCGGACCAAGCCAGGCAGGAAACCCAAGGCCAAGCCAAGCGCCAAGCGCATTCGAACAAATCGCGAAAAGCAAGACCCGTGGGAGAAACTCCTGCAGGAAATCGAAGCAGAAGAGGCCGCCGCGAAGAACGTGCAACCAAAATCGGCAGAGCAACTTGGCCCGAAGCCGCGCAAGAAGAAAGGAAACCGCAAGCCAGCCGACATAAACAGCGCCGTCAAGAAAATTTTCAAGGACGACGCGTCCTCGACATCGAAGAAGGTGAAGAAGGGCGAAGGTCAGCGGTTGACGAAAAGCGCTCGTTCCGCGTCGATTGACTACGGTGCCACGCTGAAGGCCTGCAAGACAGTCCCCAAAGCTGCCGGATTTGTCAGGAAGACCCAACAGCGCTTTACCAGCAAGGCGCAGGGTGCGGTGAGGCGACGCACTATTTCGGACAAGTCGCGGACGATGCTCGAAGGACTGCTAACGAAGCCCGAAGCGACGTCGGTGTGCATCATGACCAATCCCCGATTGGCGAGTGATGCCTTCGAACATCTGCATAAAGCCCTTGTCGATATTTCGCAGTCCGACCCTCCGGTCGATATGGCGTTCGTCACGCTGATTGCAGGGGACTGTGAAACCTCGAGCGATCGACCAGTGATCAATCTGCATCACGCGCAGAAGAGGGCAAAGGCCACCCTAAAAGCAATGGGCTCGAATTACATTGCTGTGACCGAATTCACAATGTTCAACTCGATCCCCCACGCTGATGGCGGAATCACAATGAACCATCACGAGCACGCCTTCATCTTCGGTGATCTGCAGAAGGCGACCTATGTTGCCAACAGGGAGCGTAAAAAATACCCCGACAATTCGACCGGGGCTCATCCCATCGACATCAAGCCCATAACAGACTTGAGCGAGGAGAACCTGGCAAGGATAGCCGCTTACATGCTCAAGGCGCCAGACAAGGCGATCAATTACTGCCCGCCGGCGGAAGGCAAAAAGGCGTTCGTCAACAAGAGCGAAAAGAGCGATCGTATGATCCGATTTCTCCGAATGGCACAAATACGGTCGATGATGACCTTTGAGGATTGTTTTTACGCAGGGGGTGACGGCTCGAAGATCAAAACGGCCATATTCAAACTGCTGCGAGCCTTGTCAAAGTCTGACGCATCTCCACAGCGGATGCTCATCCACCCCGACGCTATTCCGACGTTCTGGAACGATTTGACGAAAGAGTTGGGGCGGGATCAATGGGCTCTACCCGTAATCAAACGGAGGCCGTAGTTCGAACAAAAGGGCGGGGATATTCCCCGCCCTTTCTCATTTGGAGGTAGCCTTGCCGTCGCAATACGCCGCCCATGCTTCCATTAGCTTCCGGCGCTTGTCCAAGGCGCGGCCCCTGCGATAGGCACGTTCAGTTGCAGAGCCGACCGTGTGGGCCAGCGCCATTTCGACTACATCGCGCGGAAATGCGGTCGTATCGCCAGCCCAGTCACGGTATGATGAACGCATACCGTGAACCGTGACCTTGAGCCCCATACGCTTCAGAACCGCCGACAGCGTCATGTCTGACAACGAGCCGCCCCTTGGTGCCGGGAAGACGACATCATCCGGTTTAAGTCCTGCTTCGTGCACAGCCTGCAAGACAGATAATGCGGCCGGGCTAAGTGGGACAACATGCTCTTCGCTCGCTTTCATTCGGTCGCCTGGGACTGTCCATAGCTTCGCTTCGAGATCGACCTCTCCCCAGGTCATTCCGCGCACTTCGCCAGACCGAGCAACAGTGAGGATGGTAAACTCTAATGCTTTGGCTGCAATGCCTTCGCGATTGCGCAGGGCCGCCATGAACTCGGGCATCTCGGAGTAGGGCAGCGCAGCGTGGTGCTTGACGGCCGCCTTGCTGCGTTTCGGTAAAAAGAGTTCGAGGTGACCGCGCATTCGAGCTTGGTTGTCACCTGTTCGCAGTCCCTTGGCCTTCGCAGCATCGAGGACCTTCTCAATGCGGCCTCGAACTCGTGATGCCGTCTCGGGCTTCTCTAGCCAGATTGGCTGGACGCAGCGAAGCACATCATCCGTGCCAACCTCGGCAATTGGGACTTTGGCAATCGGCTTACCGTAGGTCTCCAGCGTGTTGCGCCACTGTTGGCGGTGCTTGGGATTTCGAAAGCTGCTCTCGATGTCAGCGACATACTGCTGGGCAAACTTCCCAAAGCTCACCTCAGCCGCATTCTGTTCATTCGCGCTGTCTCGCACTTTTCGCGGATCACGACCCTCAAGCGCGAGCTGACGCACCTCCGTTGCCTTTTCCCGAGCCTTAGCGAGAGTTACGTCCAAAGCTGAACCAAGGCCCATTTCGAAGCGCTTACCGTTGACGGTTCCGATGAAGAACCATGAGCGTCCAGATTCGCGAATACGGAGATAAAGTCCTCCACCATCGGAATAGATGCCAACCTTCTTTAGGTGCTCGACCTGTTTTACGTTGAGCTTGTTACGCGCGCGCGAGGACATGATTTCGCGACTTTAGCCGACACCAGTGAGCTGGCAAGCCATAAGTTTAGCCATAATTACGGCAGCAGTCTGGCGCGTTTCGCTACGGACCCATGCGGACCGTAAATTACCCTAAACCCCAGGAACACCCGCGCTTTTGAGTATCCAAATCAGTGCACAGCGGTCCGTAGAAATCCAGCACCTGGCGGAGAGGGAGGGATTCGAACCCTCGATACGGTTGCCCGTATACCGCATTTCGAGTGCGGCGCATTCGACCACTCTGCCACCTCTCCGCATGTATCGGGTGCGCTTTCGGGCACGAGGCCCCGGTCGAAGCGAGGGCGCCGATTAGCCGAGCGCCCCACCCTTGCCAAGCCCTTTTCACGAGAATTCGGGGGATCGTCCGCCATTCCCCATTGTAAGGGCCGCGAATTATCCCATATCTGCTAGTCACATGGATCGCACACAATACTTTTCCGCCCAAGCTGGACGCACGATCGACGTTCCGCGTCGTTTAAAAAGCCGCTTCGCCATCGGCGATGTGGTTAAACACCGCGTGTTCGATTTTCGCGGCGTAATCTTCGATATCGATCCGGTCTTTGCCAATAGCGACGAATGGTACGAAGCCATTCCCGAAGACATTCGCCCCGATCGCAACCAGCCCTTTTACCATCTCCTCGCAGAAAGCGATGACAGCGATTACGTCGCCTATGTCAGTCAGCAGAACCTGGTGACGGATTCGATCTCTGGGCCGGTTTCGCACCCCGATGTGCACCAGTATTTCGAACAGTTCGAAAACGGTCGCTATCGCATGCGCCGTAGCATGACGCACTGATCGATCGTTACGATCAGTTCTTGATCTTCCAGCCTGATACAAGAAGCCGGTAAGTCACGAAGGCCAGCACCGCGTTCAGCGCCAGAAGACCGAGCCCAGCCAGCATTACAGCCGTTCCATCGCCGATATCGCTTTGACCGAGGAAGCCGTAACGGAAGCCTGAAATCACGTAAAAGAACGGATTCGCCCGGCTGACGGACTGAAACGCGGGCGCAAGCCGGTCGATGATGTAGAATGTGCCCGAAAGCATTGCGAGCGGAGCGATTACGAAATTCGTGACGGCCGCGTTGTGATCGAATTTTTCGGCCCATATGGACGCGACCAGACCCAGCAGCGAAAGCATCAGCGCCCCCATCAGGCCAAACCATACCACCGCCCATGGGTGAGCCATGGCAAGGTTGACGCCGGGGTAGAGCAGCATTGCACCAGCCACCACGAAGCCCACTGCTACCGCGCGCGTCATTGCAGCGCCGACGATCCCCGCCATCAGTTCGCCTTCGGACAAGGGTGGCATCAGCAGGTCGATGATGGTTCCCTGGATTTTGCCAGACAGTAGCGAGAAGCTCGAATTGGCAAAGCCATTCTGCATCATTGCCATGGCAATCAGCCCCGGCGCGACGAAGGTCGGGAAGTTCACTCCCAGCACTTCGCGCCCCCCACGGCCGAGCGCTACCGAAAATATCACGAGAAAAAGCAGCGTTGTGATCGCTGGAGCCCAGATTGTCTGCGTCTGGACCTTGAGAAACCGGCGTATCTCCTTAATATAGAGACTCCACAGGCCAATCCCGTTGATCCCCCGGATCACCGGGCGTCCCCGCGGCGGAAAACGGCCCTCCCCTCCGGCATGGTCCTCTACGAAAGAGGCGTCCGGGTGCTCGTTTTCGGGCGATGCGGGCTGGGCTTGATCCACCATGAGGCCGCGACTAGGCCCAAGCGTCCCAGCTTGCAAGCTGAGGCGTCAAGACACGAGATACAGGACTGCAGATGAGCTGGACCGACGAACGGATCGCAACGCTGAAGAAGATGTGGGAAGGCGGATCTACCGCCAGCCAGATTGCCGACGAACTTGGTGGCGTCAGCCGCAATGCCGTGATCGGAAAGGCACATCGCCTCGGCCTCAAATCACGTCCGTCGCCAGTTAAGGCGAACGAGAAGAAGAAGCCTGCCGTAAAGGCCAAACCGGCTGCACCCAAGCCGGTCGCAAAGAAGCCGGTAAAGCCTGCAGCGAAACCCGCTCCGACCGCTCCAATTGCTCCCGCAAAACCTGCGGCGGCCCTGCCGCCGACGCCCGATGCCTCAATCCCGTCGCAGCCCCTGCCCAACAAGTCTTCGGACCTGCCCAAAATCGTTTCGGTCGGTCCGGGCGGTTTTCTCCGTCAGGGCCCCGGCGACCAGCAGGCCCCTATCCCGCCAGCGCCGCCGCGCCGACTGGTACCGGCCAAACCAAGTGCGGAGATCGCCGACAAGACGAGCCTGCTGGATCTGTCGGACAAGGTCTGTCGCTGGCCCATGGGTCACCCTGGCGAGCCCGATTTCCATTTCTGCGGGGAGTCCGTAAATCCTGGCTTCCCCTACTGCGTGGAACATTGCGGCCGGGCGTATCAGGCACAGCTTCCGCGCGGCGCGCGCCGTCCTCCTCCGCCCCTGCCCTTCGGCGGACCGCGCGTACGCTGATCGAACTGTCAAAATTCCTCGCCTTCTCCTTCATCAGCGATGCGGAGAAGGTGAGCATAGTTTCACGACCTATCGAAGCAGGCCCGAACATCTGCCGGGTCGGACGCTAGCGCTTGGGCAATTTCGAAATCCCTCATTGATGCATATGTGACACGTCAGTTAGATGTCGACACAAGCGAACAAGAGAGGATCCAGTCGATGCCATTGTCACTTCACGCCGCCTATGTGCCCAGCGCCCTCCAGATGCTTGGGACAGCCAAGCATCTAGTCGATACGGCAGAACAATGGTGCGACGATCACGGCCATGACCATGCCGACATCGTCGGCGCTCGGATCGTCGATGACATGCTGCCCTTTTCCTATCAGATAAAGAGCGTTGCCGAACATACGAAAGGGTCGATCGAAGGTCTACGCGCCGGCGTCTATTCCCCCGACCTGTCGCCGCCACCTGCAAGTCTCGGCGATTTGCGCACCAAGCTGACGCAAGCGACCGAATTCATGAACGGCCTGACCGAAGAGGACATGGAAGCGTTCATCGGCCAACCCATGCGGTTCGAATTCAAAAGCAACCGAATGGATTTTACCGCTGAAGACTTCCTGCTGAGTTTCAGTCAGCCGAACTTCTATTTCCACTGCGCCACTGCCTATGACATCCTGCGCATGAAAGGCGTCCCTGTGGGCAAACGCGATTTTCTGGGACGAGTGAGGATCAAGCCCTAGTCTTACGGGCAAACCAGATCGTGTGGCGCGGGCCCTTGTTATTGGGCCTTGCGCGCACTTCGCGCACCTCCACGTCGAAACCGCTTTCCTTCAGGCGCATGGTGAATCTGTGATCGGGAGCAGCAGACCAGACCGCAAGAATGCCGCCCGGCTTCAGTGCGTCGCGCGCCTTGCCGAGCCCCGTCTTGCTGTAAATACGATAATTGGCATCGCGTACGATCCCGTCGGGGCCGTTATCGACGTCGAGGAGAATGGCGTCATATTTGGCGCTCGTTCCGTCGTTCGCGTCGTCAATAAGGGCGGCGACGTCGCAAATCACGACATTCCCGCGCGGATGCTGAAGGCTATCGCCCGTGAGATGGGCTAGCGGACCTTCAGCCCATTCCAGTATTTCCGGCACGACTTCGGCAACGGTAACCGTGCCCTTCTCCGGCAGGCCCGCAAGTGCCGCGCGATAGGTGAAGCCCATTCCGTAGCCGCCGATGAGGATACGCGGAGCCCGCGCATCGAGTTCGTCCAGCGTGAGCACCGCAAGCTGTTCTTCGGAGAACTGCATGCGCGTACCCATGAGTTCGTCCCTGCCGAGCATGATGATAAAATCGCGCCCGTGACTAACGAGCGTGAGTGTTTCGCCATCGGGTATGTCGGCAGTGGCAATCGTTTCACGCGGCAGCACATTTATCTCCGGAAAGGTCCCCGCCCCTAACCCAAATCATGCTCGCGTCAAAATCAAGGCGTCATTCGTACGATCAGCGCCCGCTGTAAGCGTCTTCGCGCCAGTCGCCGCGTTTGACTTCGCACCACTGGACGGGGGACGATGTCCGCTGATCTCCAATTTCAGGAATAAGGGTGTAGCTCACCTGACGGCAGTTGCGGTCCGAATAGGCAGTGGCACCGCTCACCAGGACATAGCCGCGTTCGCCATTATCCTTCCACATGCGAGCCTTTCCGCTTTTCAGGGCCCGCACGGTCGTACGCCGCACTGCCGACTTGTCGGGGCCGGCGAAGGGTATCGCAACCGGTGCGCTGGCCGGCGGCGGGCCTAGCAGGATGAAAGGACCGGGCGACACTTCTGACTTGCCGGACTTCGCTGCCCTGCCAGTTTTGGGTGTTGTCGTAGCATCATCTTCTTCGATCGCCGCTGGTTCGTCGGCCTCGACGGTCGAGCGGAAGAAATCGGCAACGGTCCCGCCGGACAGAATGCCGCCCGAGCCTTCTTCGCTTTCCGTTACAACATCGCTATCGGCTGCGCCGGCCGGATTGGCGTACATGTGCCACCCGTAGAGGCTCGCCGCTAGTAACAGCGCTGCCAGCGTCAGCAGAACGAGCAGGAGATTGTGCCGGTCCAGGCGCTGCGTTTCGGCAAGTTCCTGTTCGGAATAGCCCCGCTCGCGAAGCGTCGCGATCCGTTCAGACTGACGATTGCGTTTCGGGACTTTTGTCAAAGCAGCACTGCTCCACCCCGCCGCATGTTCATCCATGCTGATGACACCAACTCGCATGCGAGCACTCACATCCTTCATTATCATGTAGAAGTCGCAGTGTCATTTATCACGGTTAAAAACGGGTTAATTCATCATAACCAGGCACACTTAAAGAAAAGGGCCGAGAGGTCTCCCTCACGGCCCTTTCCCGAAAGTTATTGCGGAAGGATCAGTCCTTCAGGAAGTCCGGAACGTGGGCTTCGCCGCCACCGTTGCCGCCATCGCGATCGCGACGCGGACCACGGTCGCCGCCGCCGCGACCACCACGGCCGCCACGACGATCGCCGCCGCCACCGCCGCCACGCGGACCACGGTCACCGCGCGGTTCGCGCGGCGGA
>TARA_R100000049_G_C1957408_1_pt1 | contig 23717 bp, 23 predicted proteins | sample TARA_R100000049 | Tara Oceans TARA_R100000049 (sample SAMEA2619992) | marine metagenome | biome: marine biome (ENVO:00000447); feature: mesopelagic zone (ENVO:00000213) & marine oxygen minimum zone (ENVO:01000065); material: "saline water (ENVO:00002010), including plankton... | reverse complement strand
GGCCGCCGTATCGCCGCCGAAGCCACCCAGAATGACGCTGAAGAAGGAGCGGTTCATCGCCTTGCACATGATGTAGGAGAGGATCGCCCCCGAGGAGCCGACCAGCGCGCCAACGATGATCAGCGCGGTGTTTTCAAGGGTGAAGCCGATACCTGCCGCCGCCCAGCCGGAATAGCTGTTCAGCATCGAGACGACCACCGGCATGTCGGCGCCGCCAATCGGGATGATGATCAGGAAGCCGATCAGGAACGCCAGCGCGGTCATCGCCCAGAAGATCGTCGGGTCGAGATCGAGGCAGAACCAGATGATCAGCGCGACAATGGCAAGGCCGATCAGCAGGTTGACGAAATGCTGCCCCGGGAAGATCACCGGGTTGCCGGAAACCAGCCCCTGCAATTTCGTGAAGGCGATGATGGAGCCGGAGAAAGTAATCGCGCCGACGACAACGCCGATGGACATTTCAATGCGCGACAGAACCGTCAGTTCCCCGCCTGCGCCGAGAATGCCATAGGCGTCCGGGTTATAGAAGGCGGCCGCGGCGACCAGCACGGCGGCAAGGCCGACGAGGCTGTGGAAGGCCGCGACAAGCTGCGGCATGGCGGTCATGGCGATACGCTGGGCGATGACCGCACCAATGGCGCCACCGATGACAATTCCGCCGATGATCCACTCATAGGAGAGAACGTCGGGCCGGAGGATCGTCACGATGATGGCGATGGCCATACCGGCCATGCCCATGATATTCCCGCGCCGCGAGCTGGCCGGTGAGGACAGGCCGCGAAGCGCAAGAACGAAAAGAATGGCGGAGACCAGATAGGCAAGCGCCGTAAAGTTTGCTGACACGGTGCGTCTCCCCTATTTCTGTTTTTTCTTGTACATGGACAGCATCCGCTGGGTCACGAGGAACCCCCCGAAGATATTGACCGAGGCGAGCACGATAGCGACGAAGCCGAAGACTTTCGCCAGCGTCATATCCGACGGTCCGGCGGCAATCAGCGCACCGACGATAATCACCGAGGAAATCGCGTTAGTGACCGCCATCAGCGGCGTATGCAGGGCGGGCGTCACGCTCCAAACCACGTAATAGCCAACAAAAATGGCGAGCACAAAAATGGCCAGCCGGAAAACGGTTGGATCTACCATATCCATAATCAGTTCCCTCCCTCAGTCAGTTGCGGGTGGATCACGCTGCCGTCGCGGGTGAGCGCGGTGCCGAGGACAACCTCGTCCTCCCAGTTCAGGTTCAAGTTCCCCGTTTCCTTGTCGATCATCGGGTTCAGGAAATTGAAGAGATTCTTCGCGAACAGGGATGACGCGTCACTCGCAAGGCGACTTGGTACGTTGCGATGGCCGATAATCTTGACACCATTGTCGGTGACGACAATCTCGCCGGGTTTCGACTGGGTGACATTGCCGCCCGCCTCGACCGCGAGGTCAACAACGACGGATCCCTTCTTCATCACCGCCAGCATTTCATCGGTAATCAGGATCGGCGCGGTGCGCCCCGGGATAAGCGCCGTGGTGATGACCATGTCCTGCTTCTTGATATGCTCGAACACAAGCTCCGCCTGGCGTTTCTTGTAATCGTCACTCATTTCCTTGGCGTAGCCGCCCTCGGTCTCGCCGGTTTCATCCGTTTCCACCATGACGAATTTCGCGCCGAGACTCTCGACCTGTTCCTTGGTGGCGGCACGCACGTCGGTCGCGGTCACAATCGCACCCAGGCGGCGTGCGGTGGCGATTGCCTGAAGGCCGGCAACGCCAACTCCCATGACAAAGCATTTGGCCGGGGCAATGGTGCCCGCGGCGGTCATCATCATCGGCATGGCGCGGCCATATTCGGCGGCGGCGTCCAGCACAGCCTTGTAGCCCGACAGGTTCGACTGGCTGGAGAGAACGTCCATCGATTGCGCGCGGCTGATGCGCGGCAGCAGCTCCAGCGCCAGCGCGGTCACACCGGCCTTGGCATAGGCGGCGACCTGTTCACGGTTCTGCATGGCGGAGAGATGACCGACCAGAACGGCGCCCTTCTTCATCAGCGCCAACTCGTCCGTTCCCTCTTCTTTCGTCAGCGGATGCTGGATTTTGAGAACAACATCGGCGTCTTTCAGCGCCGCGGCCTCATCGGCAGCGATGGTCGCACCGGCTTCCTCGAAATCCGAGTCCTTGAAGGAGCTTGTCTCCCCGGCGCCCGTCTCAACAATGACTTCGGCGCCCAGGGCGACAAATTTCTTCACGGTATCCGGGGAGGCGGCAACCCGCTTCTCGTTCTCCCGGCGCTCCCTTGGGATGGCGATTTTCATAATCGATCCTTTATCGTTGTGAATTCTGGTAGTTAGGTGACGCCCCGCAACGCCGCCCACGGTAATACGGAACCCGGCGGGCTCGCCGCCTCGTCAGAGCAGAAAGATCGCCATCAGGATAAGAAGGATAACGATCCCGATCGTGCCGTATTTGAACAGCTTCACGAAGTCATCAAAGGATTCTTTCTGGGCGTCGATGTTCATATTTCCCTGCTCGCTCATGTTGGCATACCTTTCATTTCTCAAGCGTCGTTATATTACATTGCGTTGCAATATACCGAAATCTGCCCGTCGAGCAACAGAATGTCGTATGAGATCGCCGAAAAAGGCTAAAGCGCTTCCAGCTCGTCGATGAAGCCCTCGATCACGCCAAGGCCCTTGGACCAGAAGGCGGGATCGGACGCATCAAGATTGAAGGGCGCCAGCAATTCCTTGTGCCGCAATGTGCCGCCTGCCTTCAGCATGTCGAAATATTTGTCCTGAAAGCCGCTCTCGGCCTCCTGATAGATGGCATAGAGCGCATTTACCAGGCAATCGCCGAACGCATAGGCGTAGACATAGAAAGGCGAATGGATGAAATGCGGGATATAGCACCAGAAATACTGATACTCATCATGCAGCCGGATTGCCGGGCCAAGGCTTTCGCGCTGGACATCCATCCAGATTTCGCCAATCTGGTCGGGAGAGAGCTCCTCTTTCCGCCGGGCATCGTGCAGGCGTTTCTCGAATTCATAGAAGGCGATCTGCCGCACCACGGTGTTCAGCATATCCTCTACCTTGCCCGCCAGCATGATCTTGCGCTTGGCCGGATCGCTCTCTTTCTCCAGCAGCGCGCGGAAGGTCAGCTGTTCGCCGAACACACTCGCCGTTTCGGCCAATGTCAGCGGCGTATCCGCCAGCAGCCCGCCTTGCGGTGCCGCCAAAAGCTGGTGAACCCCATGGCCCAGCTCATGGGCAAGCGTCATCACATCGCGGATATTGCCCTGATAGTTGAGCAGGAGATAGGGATGCACGCTTGGCACCGTCGGATGGGCGAAGGCGCCCGGGGACTTGCCGGGGCGTACACTCGCGTCTATCCACGGTTTTTCGAAGAACTGTTTGCCGAGATCGGAAAGGTCCGGCGAGAAGCGGCCATAGGCCTCCAGCACAGTATCGCGGGCCTCGTTCCAGGAAATGATCCGGTCGTCGGAATCGGGAAGCGGCGCGTTGCGGTCCCAATAATCGATCTTCTCCTGCCCCATCCATTTCGCCTTGATCGCGTAATAACGATGGGAGAGACGCGGATAGGCCGCCTGCACTGCATCGGAGAGTGCATCAACGACCTCTGCCTCGACCTGGTTGGACAGATGCCGCATGGCGGCGGGTTCCGGCGCACCGCGCCAGTCATCCTCGATCGCCTTGTCTTTCGCCAATGTGTTGGTAATGAGCGAGAACAGCCGGACATTCTGCCCGAACACCTTGCCGAGAGATTTTGCTGCCTTCTTGCGAAGTTCCGCGTTTGGACTGGAGAGGAGATGCAGCACCTGCTGGGAGGCCATTTCCTCGCCATCTACCTCGAATTTGAGCCCCGCCATGGTCTCATCGAACAGCCGCACCCAGGCGCTGCGCCCGGCGATGTCTTTTTCATGCAGCAGTTTCTCGATCTCGTCGGAGAGCTGATAGGGTTTCAAAGCCCGGACATTATCGAGCCAGGGCTTGTATTTCTTCAGGCTGCTACCCTCATACATCGCCGCAAGCCGGTCATCCTCGATCGCGTTCAGCTCCAGCGTGAAGAACAGCAGATCCGTGCCGATGGCGCTGATCTTCTCCTGCATGGTCTGAAAGAACTTGCCGACATCCGGATCCGACATATTGCCTGCATAGACCAGATAGGCATAGGACATGATCCGGCCTTCCAACTCGCCGATTTCCTCAAACTTGGTAATGGCGAGATAGAGCCCCTGCCCGTCCAGTTCGGTGAGCTTGCCCTTGTATTGAGCGGCAAAAGCTTTTGCATCCCGCGCCGCCGTCTCCAGATCCTCCAGCAGTTCAGGCGAGGTCCGGGACGGGTACAGATCGCTCAGGTCCCATTCGGGCAGATTGGCAAGGGCGGCATCGGTCATGTAAAGCAAACTCCAACAGGCAAAAATAGTTCCTGTTCATTTAGGATTATAAAATCAACTGACAAGGAAATTGGCATGGGCGGCAGCAATCGGCTTGTCGCGTTCCTCCTGCCAGGCCTCAATCCGCATATTGGCCACGCGGCGGCCAGGCTTGGTGATTACCGCCTCGGCATAGGTCTCGACCGGCTTGCCGGAGCGCAAATACTCCACCGTGATATTGATGATCTTCGGCAGGCGCGTCACATCCTGCGTCGCAAACAAATGGACCAGCGCGGTACTTTCCAGAAACGCGCCGATCACGCCGCCATGCAGCGCCGGCAGGGTCGGGTTGCCGATAAACTTCTTGTCTTCGGGCAAGACGCAGGTCAGCTTCCCATCCGGATTTTCAATCCGCAGACCGAGATAGCTGAAATAGGGAATCATTTCGAATACCGGGCGCCAGTCCCGGCTCTCCTTCGACTGCTCTATCCGGGCGACAAAATCTTCGGATGTCAGGACCGTCATGAGTTTGCCCTCTTCTCATCCGCCGCTTCATTCAACGTCTTGCCGGCAGTCGATTTCAGCATGAAGGTACCGACGGCATTGGCAATCGGATCCTCGGGGTCACTGTGGTAAGCGATGGCGCGGACGAAGGCGATCTGCTTCGTCGTCCGGTAGCAGGTCGCGTGAGTATAGACATCCTCCCCTGGCGTTGCCGGTTTCAAATAGTCAATCCGCAAATCCAGCGTCGCAATCGGCATGTATTTCTGCAGCCGCGCATAGATGCACATGCCCGCCGCCGTATCGATCAGCGTGGTAATGATCCCGCCATGGAGCACGCCGTTGACCGGGTTTCCGGCGAAACGTTCCTGATATGGCAGGCTGAAGGTCACGCCGTCGGCATTCATGTCATGGACTTTCACGCCAATATCCGCGCAATGGGGAATGCCGTGATCAATAATATTCTGTATCTGCGAAATATCGAACGCGTCCGACATGAAAAACTAGTCCTTACAGTATTCCTGGTACCATTTGACGAATTTTGGCAAACCCACCTCAAGCGAGGTCGCAGGTTCATATCCCACATCCCGGTGGATCGGGTCAATGTCTGCGTAGGTCTCCTTGATGTCGCCGGGTTGCATGGGAAGCAATTCGCGCTTGGCTTCAACACCCAGTGTTTCCTCGATTATCTCGACGAAATCGAGCAACTTCTCCGCCCGGTTGTTGCCGATGTTATAGACCCGATGTGGGGTTTTGCCGTCCCCTGTTTCCGGCGGTTTTACCAGCACTTCCAGAATTCCCTTCACCACATCGTCGATATAGGTGAAATCGCGCTTCATATCGCCATGATTATAGATATGGACCGGTTCGCCCTCCATAATCTGCTTGGTAAAGCGCCAATAGGCCATATCCGGCCGTCCCCACGGTCCGTAAACGGTGAAGAACCGCAGGCCTGTCATTGGAATATCGTAGAGATGCGCGTAACTGTAGGCCATCAGTTCATTCGCCTTTTTCGTCGCTGCATAGAGCGACAGCGGGCTGTCCGTCGTCTGGCTCACCGAAAAGGGCATCTTGGTATTCGCGCCATAGACGGAGCTGGAACTCGCGTAAACGACATGCTTGAGATTTTCGAGCTGGCGGCAAAGCTCCAAAATCGTCAGAAAGCCGGTAATATTCGCCGCCGTATAGTCAAACGGGCGGGTCAGGCTGTGTCGTACCCCGGCCTGCGCCGCAAGATGTACGATCAGGCTGATCTTCGAATGATCACCCAGCGCCGCATAGAGCGCGGCCCGGTCTGAAATATCAAGCTCATAGAAGGTGAAGTTACTGTATAGGTTGAGGCGCGCAAGGCGGTCCTTCTTCAGCTTTACATCATAATAGGGATTGAGATTGTCGATCCCGATCACCTTCCGCCCACCGGCCAGCAAGGTTTCGGCGACATGCATTCCAATAAATCCCGCCACCCCCGTCACCAGTATGGTCATGCTCGCCCCTCACAGAAAAATAAAACCCGTATCCTCTTCAAAAGCACTTTTGCCCCGGAAAAGTCAAAAAAAATCCGATGAAAACATCACGAAAAATCATATAAGTCAGTAGTATTGACCTTTTTTGCCTTTCATGATATTCTGCTTATATCTAACAGCAGTATATGTCTTTTTTTCGAATGGGAGTGAGGGTTAAGAGATGCAGTTGGCAAATGTAACGCTGGACGACAAATACACGCTTGAGGAAGGGCGTATTTTCCTGACCGGCATTCAGGCGCTGGTGCGCCTGCCGCTGATGCAAAAGGAACGCGATCGCGCCGCCGGGCTGAATACGGCGGGCTTCATCTCCGGCTATCGCGGCTCTCCTCTTGCCGGCTACGACCAGTCGCTCTGGAAAGCCGCGAAGATCCTGAAGGAAAACGACATTCATTTCGAACCGGGCGTCAATGAGGACCTTGCGGCGACCGCGGTCTGGGGCAGCCAGCAGCTCAACATGTTCAAGGGCGCGCGCTATGACGGCGTGTTCGGCCTGTGGTACGGCAAGGGCCCGGGCGTCGACCGCACGGGCGACGTCTTCCGCCACGCCAACAGCGCGGGCACCTCGAAATACGGCGGCGTTCTCGCGCTCGCGGGGGACGATCACGGCATCGTCTCCTCCTCCATCGCGCATCAGAGCGAGCACAGCTTCGCCGGCTGGATGATGCCCGTGCTGCACCCGGCCAATGTGCAGGAGATTCTCGACTACGGCCTGCTCGGGCTGGAGATGTCGCGCTTCTCGGGCCTGTGGATCGGCTTCAAATGCATCTCCGAAACCGTCGAGGGCGGCGCCTCCGTCTATGTCGCGCCGGACCGCGGCAACTTCATCCGCCCGAATATCGAGATGCCGGAGGGCGGCCTCAATATCCAGCCCCATGACAACCGCTTCGACCAGGAAGTGCGGCTCAACAAGCACAAGATATACGCCGCCCGCGCCTTCGCCCGCGCCAACAGTATCGACCATATCACTATGGACAGCCCGAAGCGGCGCTTCGGCATCGTCACTGTCGGCAAATCCTATTACGACGTGCGCCAGGCGCTCCGCGATCTTGGCATCAATGACGAGCTCGCCGCCGATATCGGCCTCACCGTCTACAAGGTCGGCATGCCCTGGCCGCTGGAGCCCGACGGCGTCCGCCAGTTCGCCGAGGGGCTCGAGGAAGTGCTGGTGATCGAGGAGAAGCGCGCCGTCATCGAGAACCAGATGAAGGAGCAGCTCTATAACTGGGACACCAAGGTGCGCCCGCGCATCCTCGGCAAGTTCGACGAGAACAAGAACCCGCTGCAGCCCTCGACCGGGGAGATGACCCCGGCCATGGTCGCGCGGGTGATCGCGGGCCGTATCCGCCGCTTCTATACGTCCGAATCCATCGAAAACCGCCTCGCCTTCCTCGACCGCAAGGAAAAGCAGCTGGAGGCGAAACCGGCGAAGCTGGTGCGCACGCCCTTCTATTGCTCCGGCTGCCCGCACAACACTTCGACCGTGGTGCCGGAGGGAAGCCGCGCCGTCGCCGGGATCGGCTGTCATTTCATGGTTACCTGGATGAACCGCAACACCGATACCTTCACCCAGATGGGCGGCGAAGGCGTGCCCTGGGTCGGGCAGATGCATTTCACCGACGAGCAGCATATCTTCGCCAACCTTGGCGACGGGACCTACTACCATTCGGGCATTCTCGCCATCCGCCAGGCGGTCGCGGCGAAGGCCAACATGACCTACAAGATCCTCTATAACGACGCGGTCGCCATGACCGGCGGCCAGCCGACGGAAGGGCATATCACCCCCTGGCAGATCGCCCAGCAGCTCGAGGGCGAAGGCGTTTCCGTCATCCGCGTGGTGACGGATGAGCCGGAAAAGTACGCAGAAGGAACACCCTGGCCAAAGGGCACGACGATCCATCACCGCGACGACCTCGACAAGATCCAGCGGCACTTGCGCGAGGAAAAGGGCGTCTCGATCCTCATCTACGACCAGACCTGCGCCGCCGAGAAGCGCCGCCGCCGCAAGCGCGGCACCTATCCGGACCCGGCCAAGCGCGTGATCATCAACGATCTCGTCTGCGAGGGCTGCGGCGACTGCTCCATCAAGTCGAACTGCCTCTCCGTCGAGCCGATCGAGACCGAGTTCGGCCGCAAGCGGACCATCAACCAGTCGACCTGCAACAAGGATTTCTCCTGCGTGAAGGGCTTCTGCCCGAGCTTCGTCACCATCGAGGGCGGCGAGCTTCGCAAGGCCGCGCCGCATGCGGCGGAAAACCCGGCGGAAGGCCTGCCCGTTCCGGCGATACGCGAGCTCAAGGGCCCCTACCGCATCCTGATCACCGGGATCGGCGGCACCGGCGTCGTCACCATCGGCGCCATCGTCGGCATGGCCGCGCATCTGGAGGGCAAGGGCATTTCCGTGCTCGATCAGGCGGGTCTCGCGCAGAAGGGCGGCGCCGTCACCAGCCATGTGCATATCGCGCCGCATCCCGAAGACATCAACGCCGTCCGCATCCCGGCGGGCCGCGCCGATCTCCTCATTGGCTGCGACATGGTGGTCTCGGGCTCCTACGATTCCCTTGCGAAATTCGATGTCGGCGTCGCCCATGCGGTGATCAACGCCCATCCCTCGCCGACCATGGATTTCACCCTCGATCCCGACGCGCCCTTCCCGGTCCAGGACACGCTCGACCATATCCGCGATGCGGTCGGCGCCGATGCCTGCGATCTGATCGAGGCGAGCGAGATTGCGACGACGCTGATGGGCGATTCCATCGCGACGAACCTGTTCATGCTCGGTTTTGCCTACCAGAAAGGCCTGATCCCGCTCGGCGAGGAAGCCTTGCTGCGAGCGGTAGAGCTGAACGGCGTCGCTGTGCCCTTCAACAAGAAAGCCTTCGGCTGGGGCCGCGTGATGGCCCATGATCCCGACAAGGTGATGAAGGAAGTGGACGAGCTGAAAGGCCCGACGCTCGTTCAGGAACCGACGAACGATCTCGACGAGATGATCTCCCGCCGGGTCGAGTTTCTCACCGGATACCAGAGCGCCCGCTATGCCCGCCGCTACAGCGATATGGCGGCGAAAGTCCGGCTCCGCGAAAGCGACATCAAGCCCGGCGATACCTCCCTCTCGGAGGCGGTGGCGCGGTCCTACTTCAAGCTGCTCGCCTACAAGGATGAGTATGAAGTCGCCCGGCTCTATGCGGACCCGGTCTTTATGCAGAAGGTGGAGCATATGATGGAGGGCGACTACTCGCTCAAATTCCATCTCGCCCCACCGCTTTTCTCGAAGAAGGACCCGGACACGGGCCATCTGAAGAAGAAGGAATTCGGCGGCTATATGATGAAGGCTTACCGTTTCCTCGCGAAACTCAAATCCCTTCGCGGTACCCCGCTTGATATTTTCGGCTATCAGGAGGAGCGCAAGATCGAACGGGCGCTGATCAAGGAATATGAAGCGACCCTGACCGAGGTTCTGGACGGATTAACGCCAGCAAATCATGCAACCGCCGTCGCCATCGCCGAACTGCCGATGGAAATCCGCGGCTATGGCCATGTGAAGGAGAAAGCGATCCGGCTCTATCGCGGCGACCTCGACAACCTGCTCGCCGCCTTCCGCAGCCCCGAACCGCAGAAGCAAGCGGCGGAGTAGTGCTAATACTGTGATCTAGCAAGCAAACTTAAATATGTCCGAATTCGGCCGCCTTACAGTGTGAATCACTGTAAGGCGCGTTCCAGACCAATATTTGCAGCTGTCATTCTGTTGATCATTCCGGCATCATCTCACCACTACCCCCTGCTTCTTCGGGCATGTCCTTAAATTTTGGAAGGCCGTCCTTAATCGGTAGAATGGCGTTTTCATAATTAATATGAATTGTCGGGGTAAATGTCAGATCATGCACCAGACCAGCAAAGATGTCGTAAAGGCCAGCCTCAAATAAATTAATACCAACAAGACCATTACAAATACTGCAGGAATAGCGCCCCGCTTCTGCATGTCCCGTTTTAGAGTAGTGGCGTAACTTGTCCTCACCCCTGACAATCCGAATTTTGTCGCGGGGCCATAGCACTGGCGCATTGACCGGGCAGCCCGTGAAACTCCGACAGCTATTGCAATGACAATAGCATTGTACAACGGGCTCTCCATCGGCCTCGATCTCGATAGCGCCGCAGGAACAACTTGCGTGATATGTGGTCATTGTTATGTCTTTCGGGCCAAGTGGAATACTTTATCTAACTTATTGCCGAAGTTAATTTATCCGTCAAGTTAGCGACGAACTTTCGGAACTGGCTTGAGCTTTGTCGCATGAATTTTATGCGATTTGATGTCTAGGCGGCCACATCGGGTCATAAGCAGAACTTAAACCGTACCTAAAACGATGTATCAGAGGAATTCCGGGTGGAACCATCTTGCTATAAAGTGGCTCCCCGAACGGGCCCTTATTGGACCTGTCCGGGTGCCGTCTCTTCGGCTATAGAATGAGCAAAAGGAGACTGTCATGCTGGAGCTGAGACCAAACTGTGAGACGTGTGATTGTGATCTGCCGAACGGCAAGGTTGATGCCTATATCTGCACCTTTGAATGCACCTTCTGTGAAAGTTGCGCGAAAGGGGTCCATAACGGAGTCTGTCCAAACTGCGGCGGAAACTTCACACTGCGTCCCGTGCGACCCGCGAAGCTGCTGCAAAAATACCCGCAGAGCACGAAGCGCATCGTCGCAAAAACATAACCTCAGTCGGGAAAACGTACCCAGGTCGGGCGCGGCGTCGCCGGTTTTTTCTCCGGCGCGGGTTTTTCTGCCTTTGCTTGCGGCCTCGACAACAGCGGTTCCAGCCCCGATGACAGCGCCCGGATCAACTCTGCCGACTGCCGGTTGAGCGCAATCTTCTCCTCCGGCCCATGCGCGGCGCCTTCATGGCGCGCCGCCGCCGTCTCCAGAAGCCGCCGCGCCTCTTCCGCCGTGAACAGGCCATTGATCACGCATTGCTGCAGAATCAGCTCGCTGATGGTGAGGGCCGCAAAGCCTGCGGCATCTGTTGAAAACTCCGTCATGTCCCCAAACCGGCAATAACCACCTGTGGATTTATAACAGGCGCTTTCTGCACTTAATTATTGCAACTTCGAATACAAGAGGGATAGGGCGGAAGGGTCCGGCAACGGCCTCTGCGACTTTTCCTCATTGCACCGGGCGGAGGGGCATCGTCAGGCTTGCAAGCGGGCGATGGCTGTATTACCGTGATCTCGAATCCCCGCCAACAGAAACAAAATCAAAGAGAAACCGAAAATGCGAGATATGATGTCCAGATCCCTTACAACAGCGAGTATCCTCGCCGTCACGTCCCTGCTGCTGGCGACCCCTGCGCTCGCCCATACCGGCGGTGGTATCGTCGGCGGTTTCAGCAGCGGTTTTGCCCATCCGGTCCTGGGTTGGGATCATCTTGTGGCGATGGTCGCCGTGGGCCTCTGGGGGGCCTCTCTTGGCAAGCGCGGTGTCTGGCTCCTGCCGATTGTCTTCCCGGTTGTCATGGCTCTCGGTGCGGTGCTCGGCTTCTCGGGCATTCCCGTCCCCGCGGTTGAGGCCGGCATTGCCGCCTCGGCGATTGTGCTGGGGCTGCTGATCGTCTTCATGGTTCGCCCGCCGATGTGGATTGCGGGCATCGTTGTCGCCTTCTTCGCCCTGTTCCACGGCCATGCCCATGGCGCAGAGCTGCCAGCGGCGGCCAATGCCCTTGCCTATGGCGTCGGGTTCGTGCTGGCGACAGGCCTTCTGCATCTGTGTGGTATCGGGATCGGAACGCTGGGGTCCTCACGCGTCGGAAATATTGCCATCCGCGCAGGCGGCGGCGCCATCTCGATCGTTGGCGCGGCCTTCCTGACCGGGGCTGTCTGATAGATTTTAAAGATGACGGCTGATGCTTTTCCTCAGGAAACCGCATCAGCCCATTCTTTTCCCCTAACGGAATTTCCGCCTAAAAGGCGGCAGCTTCGGGCTCGTTCCCGGCGTCCTCTTCGGCGGGATTTTCATCCGCTGCCATGCCAAGGGCATGTTTATACAGGTCGATCATATATTCCTGTTCCTGCACATCGGCCTTGTCCATCTTGCGCAGACGCAGGACGGCGCGCATGGCCTTTACGTCGAAGCCCGTGCCCTTGGCCTCGGCGAAGATTTCCTTGATATCGTCGGCAATGCCTTTCTTCTCTTCTTCAAGGCGCTCAATTCTCTCGATATAGGACCGCAGATGATCTGCGGCCACTCCGCCGACGTCAGCCATAATGTCTCTTCTCCGTGAATTTGGTCATGCAATGGGCCGGAATTTCTCCGGGAGGGATTTCTAGCATTTCTCCGCCGGACAAATCTATGCCTTTGACAAAAAATTTTGCGCTGGCAGACCCCTTAGTGATCCTTGTGGCTGTCCTTGAAGGCGGCCTGCTGTTCAGCGCTCGCCTCGGTCTGGTATTTCGCCTTCCATTCATCGAACGGCATGCCATAGACGATTTCACGGGCCTGCATCTTGTCCATCTCGATGCCTTTTTCGTTCGCCGCCTCCATATACCAGTTGGAGAGGCAGTTGCGGCAGAAGCCGCCCAGGTTCATCAGATCGATATTCTGCACATCGGTGCGGGTCCTGAGGTGATCGCGCAGGCGCCGGAAGGCCGCTGCTTCGAGTTCGAGTGTTTGCTGATCCATGTCTGTTCCCTTTCCGTGGGGTGTTTCCTATTACTGTAGGCCGCTGACCGTTTCTTTCAAGACCTGATCGACAACTTTGACCAGCGCATCCTCCTTGCTGGCGCCCCCCTTGATCGCCTCATGATAGGCGCTGAGCTGCCGGTCAGCGGAGGTGCCGCGCCGGACAATCTCCCGCGCATGGGCAACTTCCTTCTCGCAGCCGAGAAACGCCGCATCCTCGGCGGTAAGGCCGATGATCTCCTCGATCAGGTCGGCAGCCGGCACCGGCGCCGGTATGCCGAAATCGATCAGCTTGCCCTCAACCCCGAAGCGCTGCGCGATCCAGCGGTTCTCGGCGACCAGCGTCTGCGGATAGACGCGCCAACGCTGGTTATTGCGGCGCAGGCGATACAGCATCCTAAGGATACAGGAATAGAGCGCGGCGATGGTCAGGCTGTCCTCGACCAGCGGGCAAACATCGCAAAGCCGCATTTCCAGTGTCGGGAATTTCGATGACGGGCGCATATCCCACCAGAGCTTCGACCCATCCTCCAGCGCACCCGCTTCGACCAGCGTGTCGATGAGCCGGGAAAACTCGCCATAACTCTCGAACCGGTCCGGGATGCCGGTCCTCGGCAGTGCATCGAACACCGTCATGCGATAGGATTTGAGGCCGCTTTCCTCCCCTCGCCAGAAGGGCGACGAAGTACTGAGCGCCAGGAGATGCGGCAGGAAATAGCTCGCCTGGTTCATCAGATCGATGCGCAGTTCCGGATCCTCGATCGCGCAATGCACATGCATGCCGCAGATCATCAACCGTCGCACCGTCGCCTGCATATCGCGGGCAATCACGTCATAGCGCTCCTTCGGCGTATGCTTGAGCTGGTGCCAGTCAGCGAACGGATGGACGGAGGCCGCCATCACGCCAAGGCCATGCTGGTTCGCCACGTCGGCCACGGTCCGGCGCAGCTCGTAGAGGGCGGCGCGCGCCTCGGTGATATTCTTGCAAACCCGGGTGCCGACTTCCAGCTGGGAGCGGAGGAATTCCGGCGTTACCAGATGATCGGGCAGCAACCGCTCGCATTCGCTGAGGATATCCTCGCTCGGTTCGATGGCAAGGGCGCGGGTTTCCAGATCGACGAGAAGATATTCCTCCTCGATCCCGATGGTGAAGCTCGGCTCGGCAATGCTCATGCGTCGGTCTCCTCTTTCGCGTCCAACAAGGGGCCCAGCCGCATCAGCGCATCCGCCATGATCGACGCCCATTTTTCCGCCCCCTGATGGGTGTCGATCAGGTCCTGGCGGATTTCGATGGCGACATTGGGCAGATCCCGTTTCATGCCATGTTCGTTCATTGTGTAGCCGAGGGGATCGCGGGCCGAGTAAGGCTCGTTATCGCCGACGACGAGGGAATGGTTCTGCCGCAGGATTTTCAGGAGCGGCAGCGCGATCCTGGGGTCCTCATCCCAGAGGACGCCGATATGCCAAGGCCGCTCGAACTCATGCATCACCGGGGTGAAGCTGTGCATGGAGACCAGCAGCGGAAGGGCGTGATGCTCCAGCTTGTGGTCAATCAGGCCGGTGATCGCCCCCTGATAGGGCGTGAACCAGTTTTCCACGCGCCGCGCCCGCTCGTCCTCCGGCATCTCCCGATTGGCAGGAATTTCAACGCCGTCGCTGATCACCGGGGTGCTGGCGGGATCATCGGGATAGCGGTTCGCATCCAGCAGCAGGCGGGAGAAACGCGCATAGATCGCCGTCGCCCCGATTTTCTCGGAAAGACGCCGCGTCACATCCTCGATCCCGATGTCCCAGGCGATATGCCGGTGCAGCACCGCCGGATCGGCAAGGCCGAGGTTGTCATATTCTTCCGGGATATGGCGGCTGGCATGATCGACCACGAGCAGCAGCGGGCTGTCGCTCTCCGGGTTCTGAATGTCAAAGGCGGAAGAAGTACTGTCTGTCATGGTCCCAAGGGTAAAGTGAAAGAATGACGGGATAGTATCCCAACTTCCCGCCACCTTACAATGATGGCGCACGGCCGCGCACGTATATTCTCGCGATCTTCGCCAGTAGGTCTTAAGTTTATCTCGCTTCGGCGGCGAACGGTACTCTTCATCCGCAGCTTGAAAAAAGTCAATATTAACACTCACGTAACTGTCATAAAATCGTTAGTATGGGCGTGTGAGTATTAGCCAATGGCTTTTTGTACAGGCAAGAATTTATGCGACGACTGAGAAAAACGAAAATCATAGCCACCCTTGGACCGTCGAGCAGCAGCGCCAGCATGATCGAGGCCCTGCATCTCGCGGGCGCGGATGTATTCCGGCTGAATTTCAGCCATGGCGACCATAAAGATCATGAGGAGCGGGTCGATACGATCCGCGCATTGGAGAAGAACAGCGGACGGCCCATCGGCATCCTCGCGGATTTACAGGGACCGAAAATCCGCCTCGGCACCTTCAAGGACGGACCGGTCCTGCTCGAAAATGACGCGATGTTCCGACTTGATCTTGACGAGACTCCGGGCGACAAGACCCGCGTCTCGCTGCCGCATCCGGCAGTCCTCGAAAGCCTTGAGGAAGGCAGCATACTGCTCCTCGATGACGGCAAGCTCAAGCTGACGGTCATGGAGGCGGGCACGGATTTCGCCGACTGCGAGGTGACCGTCGGCGGCAAGATTTCCGACCGCAAGGGCGTGAATATCCCGAACGCGCTGGTCCGCATGAGCCCGCTGACCGACAAGGACCGCAAAGACCTCGATTTCGCGCTGTCGCTCGGCGTCGACTGGGTCGCCCTCTCCTTCGTCCAGCGACCGGACGATATCGCCGAGGTGAAAAAGATCGTGGCCGGACGTGCCGCCGTCATGGCGAAGATCGAGAAACCGGCGGCGGTCGAGGCGCTGGACGGTATTATCGACCTAGCCGATGCGATCATGGTTGCCCGTGGCGATCTTGGCGTCGAAATGCCGATACAGGAAGTCCCGGCGATCCAGAAGAAGATCATTTCCCGGGCGCGCGAGGCGGGCAAGCCGGTCGTCGTCGCGACGCAGATGCTGGAAAGCATGATCGCCGCGCCGGTACCGACCCGCGCCGAGGTGACCGACGTCGCCAACGCCATCTATGACGGCACCGATGCGGTCATGCTCTCGGCGGAGAGCGCGGCGGGAGAATATCCGCTCGAAGCCGTCTCGATGATGAACGATATTGCCGAGGTGACGGAAAAGGACCCGATGTACCAGGGCATTATCGATTCCAAGCATGGCACGCTGGAAGCCACCACCGCCGATGCGATCAGCGCCGCCGCCACCCAGGTGGCGAGCACCATCGGCGCGGCCAGCGTTGTGACCTACACCACCTCGGGCTCGACCGCGCTCCGGGCGGCGCGCGAACGCGGCAAGACGCCGGTGCTGGTGCTGACGCCGTCGCTCAAGACAGCGCGCACCCTCGCCCTCGTCTGGGGGCTGCATTGCGTGCATACGTCAGATGCCAAGAATTTCGCCGAGATGGTGGACAAGGCCTGCAAGATTTCCTTCGCCGAGGGCTTCACGCGGCCGGGCGACAGGGTCGTGATCATGGCCGGCGTTCCCTTCGGCACACCGGGCTCGACCAATATCCTGCGCATCGCCTGGGTCGGAGAGCAATAGTCTGGGGCGAATAATTCAGAGAAAAGTCAGCAAGCGGATCAGATATTCTTCTTGTCCCGCTCTATCTGGAGCTGTTCCAGACGCGCCTTGACGCCCTTCATATGCGGGTTGATATCGACGGCCTTTTCATAGGCGGAGAGCGCGCCGGCCTCGCTGTCGCGAATATCGTAAATCTGGCCAAGGCCGGAAAGCGCGCCGAAATGACGGGGCTCCAGCTCCAGCGTGCGGCCGATATCCTCGATCGAGCTATCATATTCCCCGACCAGGAACAGGACCGTCGCCCGCTTGTTCCAGCCTTCGGAGAATTCCGGATCGACCTTGATCACGGTGGTGAAAATGGAGAGCGCCTTGGCGAACTCCCCGCGACTCATATAGCTGATCCCCTGAAACATCAGGAAATCGACCGTATCACTGCCGGAGGTCAGCCAGATCTTCCAGATACTACCCTCGATCATCTTGGCTTTGGTGGAATCTTCGGTCTCGGCGAGTTCGGTAAAGAGTTCGTCGAGCTTGGGATCATCCTGCCGCGCGAACGACGGGGCGGCCCAGCCGAGGAGGCCAAATATGACTAGAATGCTGAGTAGTCGTCGTCCCATATTTTGAATATAGCACTTTTTGTCGATTTTGGTAGCGCGCGGGTCAAACACAAAGTTGTGAGCGGGCGTTTTCTGTATCGATCAGGAGAGCGCCGCCGGTTTCGGTCCGCCTGTCGCCCAGTCAAGCAACTCAACCGTATGGACAACGGGAAGATCCATGCCGGAGGCGATCTGGGCAATGCAGCCGATATTGCCTGCGGCGACAAGATCGGGCGCGGTTTTCGAAATATTTCTGATTTTCCGCGCCTTCAGTCTTGCGGACAGCTCAGGCTGCAACAGGTTATAGGTGCCTGCCGAGCCGCAGCAGATATGGGATTCGGGAATATCAACGACGTCAAATCCTGCGCCCCGTAAGAGCGCCTTCGGCTCCTCGCGGATTTGCTGGCCATGCTGGAGCGAGCAGGCAGAATGATAGGCGACTTTGAGGGGCGAGGTCACTTTCGGCGGCTCCATCTCGATGCGACTCAGAAACTCCGTAATGTCGCAGGCGAGCTTCGCGACTTTTTTTGCCTGCTCGGCAAGACGTTTATCGGACTGATGGGCGAATAGCTCCCCATAGTCCTTGACCGTCGTGCCGCAGCCGGAAGTGTTGATGATGATGGCGTCCAGCCCCTCCCCCTCCATCTCGCGGAACCAGGCGCGGACATTGGCGCGGGCGAAGCCCTGCGCGTCTTTTTCTTTCCCCATATGCAGCGGCAGCGCGCCGCAGCAACCCGCCGCTTTCGGGATAACCACCTCGACCCCGTGGCGGTTCAGCAAACGGATGGTGGCGTCATTGATTTCCGGCGCCAGCACCTTCTGCGCGCAGCCGGTCATCAGCGCGACCCGCTTCTTCCGGTGCCCGCCCGCCGGATGCAGCCGCTTCTCGTCGAGACGGCTTGCTGGCGGCAGCTTTGTCGGCGCCATTTCCAGCATCGCCTTCAGCGGGCCGGAAAACAGATTCTTCGCCGGTTGCGCCAGCTTCGCGCCGAACAGCGAGGCGCGAAAGAGCATGGGGCGCGGCAGCACAACGCCGAGCACGGTCCGCAGGAGCCGGTCAAAGAGCGGCCGCTTGTAGGTTTCCTCGATATAGTCGCGGCCATGCTCCACCAGATGCATATAATCGACGCCCGACGGACAGGTCGTCATGCAGGAAAGGCAGGAAAGACAGCGATCGAGATGCTGCACGGTCGAGGCCGGGGCCGGTTCCCCGCTTTCCAGCATCTGCTGCATGAGATAGATGCGCCCGCGCGGGCTATCGCGCTCATCTCCGAGCTCCAGATAGGTCGGGCAGGTCGCGGTGCAGAAGCCGCAATGGACGCAGGCGCGCAGGATATCGTTGGATCGGGCAATCTTCGGATCGGCAAGCTGGAGAATGGAGAATTCCGTTTTCATATCAAGCCATTGCCTTCATATCTTTATCCGCATACATGCGCCCGGGATTGAGGATATTTTCGGGATCGAAGCCATCCTTGATGCGGGCATTGATCTTCCGGATGGGCTCCGGCTGCGGCTGGAACGGCGCGATTTTCGCCCGAAGCGCCTCTGATCCGCGGATCAGCGTCGCATGGCCCGCACCGTTGATCGCACCCCGCACAAGGCTCTCCCCGCCATCGGCACTGTCTTCCGGTATCTGCACCCAGACAAGCCCGCCTGCCCAGTCGAGAAAATAGCGCATGTCCGGTACCTTACCCTCGATAATGGTAATAAGCTTCGCTGCATTGGCGGGCGGTATGGAGAGCTTCCAGAGCGTTCCTGCAGTTCCCACAAAGGGCGAAATATTACCGACAAACTCCCAGAATGCTTCAGAATTTACGCCGTGAAGTTCCTCCTGCTCGCCGTCCTTCGCCAGCATTTCCCGCACCGCGTTGCAGCGGAACTCGGCGGAAGGTCCCGGCCCCTCAATCTTGAGAGCCAGCACCGACTTCTCCGGATCGCGGATATAGCCAAGCGGCGAGAGACGCGCGATATCCGCAGGCAGATACGCCGCGGCGGCAATGTCATGCACCGAGGAGATAGCGCGGTTCATGATCGGCTGTGCTTTTTCCAGCGACACGTCATAAAGAAGGACGGTGCGGGTTTTCTCCGGCTGCGGCAGCACCTTGAAGGTGAGCGAGGTGGCGATGGTGAGCGTGCCGTAACTGCCCGCCACGAGCTTGCAGAGGTCATAACCGGTGACATTCTTCATCACCCGGCTGCCGGTCTGGAAGGTCTGCGCGCGTCCGGTAAACCCCTTTACCCCCAGCAGATGATCGCGGGCACTGCCCGCCTTGAGACGCGCCGGGCCGGAGAGATTGCAGGAGAACAGGCCGCCAAGCGTCCCCTCACCCGCGCCAGAGCCCAGAAGCGGGCCGTAATCGGGCGGATCAAAGGCAAGCTGCTGTCCGCTTTCGCGCAAAATCGATTGAACGTCGGTCAGTTTCGTACCCGCCTTTGCTTGCATCACCAGTTCCGCTGGCTCATACATCTCGACCCCGGTGAGGCCGGAAAGATCGAGCACATGGTCCGTCGCGGCGGGACGACCGATCGCAGTCTTGCTGCCCGCCCCCTGCACGGTCAGGCCATGTTTGCCCGCCAGCGCCCAGTCGAGCATGTCCTTAATCTGTTGTTCTTCTGTTATCTTTGTGATCTGCATGGATTGTCAGAACCGGGGAATATCGGGAAACGGCAATTCGCCGTTATGGACATGCATCTTGCCCAGCTCGGCGCAGCGATGGAGGATCGGGAAGACTTTCCCCGGGTTAAGCCGTCCGTCCGGATCGAAGGCACATTTGAGTCGCTGCTGCTGCTTGAGGTCGTCTTCGGAGAACATCTCCCCCATGAGATCGCGTTTCTCGATGCCGACGCCATGCTCCCCGGTGAGGACACCGCCGACCTCGACACAGAGTTTCAGGATATCCGCGCCGAACGCCTCGCATTTTTCAAGCTCGCCCGGATTATTCGCATCGAACATGATGAGGGGGTGAAGGTTGCCGTCCCCCGCATGGAAGACATTGGCGACCCTGAGGCCATATTGTTTGGAAAGCTCGCTCATGCGGGCCAGCACCAGCGGCAGTTTTCCGCGCGGGATCGTTCCGTCCATGCACATATAGTCGGGCGACAGCCGCCCGATCGCCGGGAAGGCCGCCTTGCGTCCGGCCCAGAAGGACATCCGCTCTGCCTCGCTGGTACTGATCCGGCTGACAGTTGCGCCGCAATCTTTAGCGATTTTGTCGATTTGTTCCTGATAATGGGCGATCTCGACTTCCGGGCCATCGAGCTCGACAATCAGCAGGGCCTCGACATCCAGCGGATAGCCCGCGTGACAGAATTCCTCCGCCGCCTGAATGGCGTAGCGGTCCATCATCTCCATGCCCGCCGGAATTATGCCCGCGCCGATGATCTTGCCGACGCAATCGCCAGCCTGTTCGCTGGACGGAAAACCGATCAGTTGGGCGGAGATATGCTCTGGGCTTCTAAGGATGCGCACCGTCACCTCGGTAATCACCCCCAGGAGCCCTTCCGATCCGGTCATCACGCCGAGGAGGTCATAGCCTTCTGCGTCCAGATGCTTGCCGCCGAGGCGGATGATCTCGCCGTCCATGGTCACCATCTCGATCCCGAGCAGATTATGGGTGGTAAGGCCGTATTTCAGGCAATGCACGCCGCCAGAATTCTCCGCCACATTGCCGCCGATGGAGCAGGCAATCTGGCTGGACGGGTCTGGCGCATAGTAAAAGCCGTCCGCCTTGACGGCATCGGTGATGGCAAGGTTGGTGACGCCGGGCTGGGCCACAACGCAGCGGTTGTCATAGTCGACTTCAAGGATCTTGTTGAACTTGCCAAGGCCGAGCAGCACGCCGTCGGCGAGCGGCAGCGCCCCGCCCGAAAGCGAGGTCCCGGCGCCGCGCGGCACCACATTGACCCCTTCGGTCTGACAGTATTTGAGGGTTTCGGCGATTTCCGCGACGGTGGAGGGGAGGACCGCGATCATCGGCAACTGGCGATAGGCGCTAAGACCGTCGCATTCGAAGGCGCGCAAATCGTTCTTGTCGTCGATCACGCCTTCCGGATCGGGGATGATCCGTCGAAGCCCCGCCACCAGCGCGTCGCGCTTGGCCAGCACATCGGCGTTTGGCTTGGGCATTAACATCGCGGCTCCCCCTTCGGATTATTCCCTATGTCTCCTGACATAGGGCGGAAAGCGGCGTCGATGCAAACAAAAAAACCGTCAATGCCGGGGCATTACGGTTTTTTCCACATTACAGAACCGGTAACGTCGACGGCAGAATCAGCCCTGACGCGCCTTGAAACGGCGGTTGGTTTTGTTGATAACGTAAACGCGTCCTTTGCGGCGTACCACGCGACAATCGCGATGACGCTTCTTCGCGGACTTGAGCGAGTTCAAGACTTTCATTGTCCAGATCCTAACAACTTGGTGAATTCGAAGGCCGGAACATACTGGCCCCGCCCCGCCCTGTCAATCCAGAAAAGGGCCGAATTTCGGAAGAAATCCCGCTTTTCCCTGAAGCCCCTCTGATCAGGTAATTTCGACGGGCTTGCGCGCGTAAATGCGGAACACCTTGAGATGCCCCGCGTCGATCATCTTGATCCGGCGCATCCACAGCTCGCCTTCCTTCAGGATCCAGTCATGAAGATGGCCGCTCTTCTCGCCGTTGCTGGTGCGCGTTGCATAGTCGGCAAAGGCACGCAGCACATTCGATTTATATTCCGGCGTCACATTCTCGGCGATGCTGACTTCGAAACCGGCATTCGTCAGCAGCGTTCTGGTTTCCTGAACGTCGATGAGATAAGGCGTCAGCGGTTCGGCCGCGATCCAGTCCTTCATCCCCGGCGCATTGCCATCCGATCCTTCCAGCATATAGTCGGACATCATGAACTGACCATTGGGTTTCAGCATCTTGTGAATGGCCGAGAAGCATAGCGCCTTGCTTTTCACCGGAAACAAGGCCTCAGACGAATAAACTATGTCGGCAGAGCGTTGCTTGGGATTGAAATTCTCGAAATCGCAATGGAAGAAGTTGATCTTGCGGTTGAGCCCGGCCATCGTCGTCATCTCAATGGCGGCGTCCTGCAGTATCTGGTCCGGGTCGTAACCGGTGACATAGGCGTCATATTCCTTGGAGACCCAATGCGCGAAGCCGCCAAGACCAGAGCCCAGCTCCGCCACGCTCAGTTTCTTGTTGATGCCGAGGGGCTTGGTCAGCCGCATTTTCGTATCATCCGGGATGCAGCGGGTCATTCCTTCCCCGAACAGGGTCACCACCGATCGTTGTCGACTAATGCTCCAGCCCTTGACCGTCGGTGGGCCGTCTTCGGCGACCGCCTCACGCTCGGCCTCTTCAACAGCCTCAGCCGTGGCCTCTTCAGCTTCCAACTCATAGCCGTCCCACCACGCGCGCAAACGGCGTTTGATAGATTGTTTTGCGTCCATTTCGGGGCTATTTGCTTCTGCGCTCATCCAAGATACCTGATATGCCTCTGCGGCCGGTCCAAACTAAATTCAACCAGAGAACAGAATATCGCAGAAAAAACTTAACCCTTCGTAAAGCAGAAATGCCGTCCCCGGGCTTCAAAAACAGTCGTTTCAGGCGGTGCTGGCTGCTTCCCAATAGGGAATGCGCAATTCGCGTTTCATGACCTTGCCGATGGTGCTGCGGGGCAACTCGTCGCGGAATTCAACGCCGCTGATCCGCTGCGTCTTGCCAAGACGGTCATTAACCCACTGCGTCAGCTCGGCCTCGGTGACGTCTGCACCGTCCTTCGCCACCACGAGCGCGAGCGGGGTCTCCCCCCATTCCTCGCTCGGGATACCGATCACCGCAACATCGGCCACGGCCTCATGCTGTGCAAGCTCCACCTCGATATCGGCGGCATAGATATTGAACCCGCCGGAAATGATCATGTCCTTCTTGCGGTCCAGCAGAAAAAGGAAGCCGTCCTCATCGAACCGGCCCATATCGCCGCTCTTGAAGAAAACCTTGCCGTCCGGGGCCCGCCAGATCATTGCTTCGGTGAGATCTTTGCGGCCATGATAGCCAGTCATCATGGCATCCGACCGACCGAAAATCTCGCCGATCTCTCCTTGTGCGAGCTCGACCCCCTCTTCATTAATGATGCGAAGTTCAGTTCCCTCGCCCGCCATGCCGACGGAGGCCAGCTTGTCCGGGAATTCCGTGCAGGACAGCGCCGTGCCGATCCCGCCTTCGGTCAGGCCGTAAATCTCGATCATCTTGCCGGGCCAGCGGGTGATGATATCGCGCTTCACCTTCTCGCGCAGCGGCGCGCTGGTCGAGAGTTTCACCTCGAAACTGCTGAGGTCGTATGTATCGAAATCCGGATGGGCGAGAATGCGTTGATATTGCACCGGGACCAGCATGGCATGGGTAACCCTCTCCGCTTCTGCGATTTTCAGGAATTTCTCAACATCGAACTTCGGCA
>TARA_R100000049_G_C1957418_1_pt1 | contig 23864 bp, 20 predicted proteins | sample TARA_R100000049 | Tara Oceans TARA_R100000049 (sample SAMEA2619992) | marine metagenome | biome: marine biome (ENVO:00000447); feature: mesopelagic zone (ENVO:00000213) & marine oxygen minimum zone (ENVO:01000065); material: "saline water (ENVO:00002010), including plankton... | reverse complement strand
ATGACCGACATCGCACCGAACTGGGGTGGTCTGGTTGAATTCTATCGTTCCCCTGCTCGCGTCCAGTGGTCGCCGACCGGCACCAACGTTCCGGATTACCCGAAACTGGCTCAGCTCTGGTGGCAGAACGTTGCCGAAGCTGTAACCGGCGAACGCACCCCGCAGGAAGCAATGGATAACCTTGCAACCGCGATGGACCGTGTTTTGGAACGTCTGGAACGTGCAGGTATCGGTGGCGAATGCGCACCGAAACTGAACGAGGAACAGGATGCCCAGTACTGGTTCGACCAGCCCGGTGCTCCGAAACCGAAACTTGATAACGAAAAACCGCAGGGTGAGACCGTCAAATACGACGATCTGATCGCGGAATGGAGTGCGGCCCAGAAATAATCCAGGCCTCACAACTGGGGGTGCCGGGGGTGATTTATCATCCCCGGCCGTCCCAACAATTTCTCTAACAACTTATTTGTTCATACCGATTTCAAAACACGATCCGGCTTTTATGGATCGATAAAAACCGAAGACATCCGGCAAACCGGATGCAAGGTCCCATACAGGGAATGTCTGGCTCATGGCGGGCACGACAGGGAGGAAACAGTGAATACCGCGATTAAAAAACGTCGCGCTGGCCTTGGCATTCAAGGTCGGCTCATGGCTTCTTTTGCCCTGATTCTGGTGCTGGCCGGTATTTCATCGGTGGTTTCCTGGATCTCGTTTGGCAACAGTCGGGCGCTTGTCGCCGACATAACTAATGATAGCCTACCCTCGATCATCCGGCAGATGGAACTTGCCATGGATGGTGTCGGACTGGCGGCTCAGGCACCGGCACTGGCAACATCGCGCAATGCCGATGAACTGGCTGAAACCGAGGCACGCCTTGATGCCCTGATAGGCGATGCCCGCACCCGGCTTGGCGAAATTGCAGCGACCAATCCGGAACCTTTGATGTTGCCGGTTGCCCCGACCAATTCCGAAACGAACGCAAATGCGGGTGACGCCGAAACACCGGATCAGGTACCGGACCAGACCGTGGAACCGGAACAAACCGTTGCTGTCGACGCAATTGAAACCCTGACCGCACAGCTTGACGATATTGTTGCACGCCGCAACACACTGCATGAATTGACCATGCAGCGGCTTGAACTTGAAAAGCAGCGCGGTGATCTGACCCTTGATATGGTCTTTGCCTATAGCGATCTTTCAGAATTCATCAATCCGCTGGTCGAGGTTGTTGATATCGATGTCTCGCGCGGTATATCGCGTGTTGTAGATGGCAATAGCGATACGGTGGCTGAGCTGGAAGAAGCCATCAGATTTTCCCAACTGATTTCCGAAATCCGCGCCAACATGAATCTTGCATTTGGCATGTTGACCGCCGCCATCGCCGTGCCAGAAGGCGATGCCATGGACGAGGTCCGCAATCAATGGAGTTGGGCGGAACTTCGCATTTCAGACGCGCTGGAAAAATTGCCCGATAACAATGATGGCACCCAGATAAAAAAACTGGCCGAGGCATTGCTGGTTTATGGCGCAGGTAAAGACAGCGTTTTTGATCTTCGCGAAACCGAATGGGACAATCAGTACAAGACAGAACAAACTCTTGATGCGACCCTGACCAGCGCCGAAGCATTGAGTACATCCATCACGCAACTCGTTGACGCCAAACGTCTTGAGGTCGATAACAGTGCTGCCAATGCCCTCTCGCAGGTGGTTCGCGATCAACAAGTGATTGCCCTGATCGGTATTGCGGTTGTGATGATCTCGCTTCTGATCCTGATTTTCTATGTCCGTGGTAACCTTATCAAACGCCTGCTGCATGTGATTGACGGTATGCGTCGTGTTGCAAACGGCGATCTTTCGACAGAAGTTCGCGATACTGGCCGCGATGAAATCGGTCGCATGGCCGAAATTCTAGGACAGTTCCGCGAAACCAGCCTTGCCGCCCAGCGGGCCGAGGAAAATGTCGCCCGCGAACGCGAGACTGCCGAAACCGAACGCCGCCGCGCCATGCTGGAACTGGCCGACGCGTTCGAAGCATCGGTAATGCAGGTTGCAAAGGATGTCTCACGCGAGGCCGAAAACATCCAGATAACCTCCAATCAGGTGCGCGAACAGGCCGAAGTCGCATCCAGTAACGCCACGGGCGTTGCCGGTGCGTCCGAGGAAATATCGATCAATATGGCATCTGTTTCCGATGCGGCAAAGTCGCTGTCTGAGCGAGTCCGTGATACAGGCCTTCGCGCCCAGCAATCCGTGAATGCCGCCACCAACGCGGTCGATGCCGCCCGCCAGACCAGCGAAACCATGCACGAACTAGAAACCGGTGCACAGGAAATCGGCGAAATCCTTAACCTTATTCAGGATATCGCCGCCCAGACCAACCTTCTGGCTCTGAATGCAACGATTGAAGCCGCCCGTGCAGGCGACGCAGGCAAAGGCTTTGCAGTTGTCGCGCAAGAAGTCAAAAACCTTGCCAATCAGACCGGCACGGCAACCGACCGGATTGCCCAGCGCATCACCGGGATCCAGACAACAACCGGTATCGCGGTACAAGCCATTGCCACCATCCGCGACAGCATCACCGGCATTCACGAAACGGTTGGCGAAATGTCGGCAGCAGTTGACGAACAACAGGAATTCGTCTCCGAAATCGCAAGCAACGTCGAACAATCCGCCACCGCCGCCAACGAAATGAACACAACAATTGCACAGGTCAGCACAGCAGCAGATGACAATCTAAAGGCCGTCGATGGCCTGCGACAGGCAACAGATCGTCTGCGCCATCAATCCGACGATCTCGGAAAGCGCGTGCGCGATTTCCTTGACTCCATCCGGTCCGAGCAAGCAACGACAACTCGCCAGCAAAACAACAAAACCATAGATGAAGCCTCCCTCCCGTGAGAGCACTTGTCTGGGGCCCGATAAGGATGCCCTTCCCCCGAACGTCACAGTCGGGTCCCGGATTTTTCACCCGGTTTCGTTGGCTGGCAAAAAGCGATACACAGGAAACAGCATGAAAAATTCGATCGCGCATATCCTGAAATCCTCGACCGTGACGGCAGGCATCACGCTTTGCCTGATGGCGACGGCAACCGCCGCATCCCCGCTTGATGAAGGGGTAAATTCGTATCGTCACGGCAATTTCGAAGCTTCGGCCAAAACATTTGCGCCGCTTGCCGAACAGGGCAACGCCACCGCGCAGTACCTTCTGGCCTGTCAGATGATTAACGGGGTTGGCGTCAATGCCGATGAAAAACGTGGCTGGGAGTTGATGAAAGCATCAGCCGACAATCACAATCCGGATGCCAGCATGGTCATCGCCCGAAGACTGGAAGCAACCGGTGCGAAAACCGACAATATCAGACCGCTTTATCAACAGGCTGCAGATCAGAACCAGGCACAGGCAATGCTGTGGCTTGCCCTTGACGCCATGGATCAGGGCAAGCCCGATCAAGCAAAACAGCATTTGAGTACTGCATGGGAAGCTGGCGATCCGCGGGCGGCAACCTTGCTTGCCAATCGGTTTGCAGACAGTGACACCGCCCGTTATCAATATCTGCGTCAAGCCGCCGAACGTGGTGAAATGCGTGCAGCTGCCTATCTTGCTGAAGAAGCCCGCACCCTTGGTGACCCCGTAGAAGCTATTGGTTGGTGCGCCATCGCGACAGGCCTTCCAGGCCATGATCAGCATGCGGACTGGAAATCGATTGGCGATGCCGTAGAAAAAAACTGCAGTCAGTATGACAAGGATCTCTCCTCAGCTGACCGCGCCACAAACCGCGAAAAGGTCGATCAGTTCCTTGCAAGATTCTTTGACGGCTACAAACCCTGGAAGCCATGGCGACCCTGCGCCGTGAACTAGCCAAATGAAAAATTCCCCGATCTTGCTGATAGGGGATTTTAACTTGCAGGCCACATTAATTAATCTGGATCGTCGGCTTTGACCGCCTCGACAAGAAGCGTACTTCCTTCAATCCCGCAGACACGGACTTTCTGACCTTCAACAAGTTCCTCATCCGACTTCAGGACCCAGCTTGATCCATAGACGTTTTGACGAACGCGGCCATTGGTCGTCTTTTCAGTCAGAACAGTCGTTTTTCCGACCAGCGATGACCGCGTGCTGCTGACATCTTCCTCTTGCGCCCCCGAACGCGCGGGGCGAAAGAACCGCCGCCCGATTACAAATGACAGCACACTGAACACGCCAAATGCGATCAGTTGTAGTTCCACCGAGACATCGGGAACCAACAGAACAACAAAACCCGCTGCTGCTGCCGCAACTGACAACCACAGGAAAATGATCCCCGGCAGTAACATTTCAAGCACCAGCATAAGGCAGGCCAGAATCCACCAATGCCAGAACTCGATGCCCAGTTCAGAAAATAAATTCATTTTGGCAATCCCGAGATCGTTTTAGCTTTTGTCTGTCTGAGAAATCGTTTTGATCAATTCGGTCACACCGCCAATCGATCCAACAACACCAGACGCATCCAGCGGCATGAAGACAAGTTTGCTGTTAGGGCTTGATGCGATCTGGCCAAGCGATTCAACATATTTCTGGGCAACAAAATAGTTGATTGCCTGAACATCGCCTTCGCGGATGGCTTTGGAAACCGTTTCGGTTGCTTTGGCTTCTGCCTCGGCGGTGCGTTCGCGTGCCCGCGCATCAAGCTCGGCAGCGGCCATGCGTCCTTCGGCAGCCAGGATCGCCGCAGATTTTTCACCTTCGGCGCGCTTGATGTTGGCTTCTCTCTCACCATCGGCCTCAAGGATCAGCGCGCGCTTCTCGCGCTCGGCCTTCATTTGACGGTTCATTGCTTCCGTAAGATCCTCGGGCGGCTGTACATCCTTGATTTCAACCCGGGTGATCTTAACCCCCCAATCACTGGTCGCTTCATCAAGAACAGCCAGAAGCAGCAGGCTGATTTTCTCCCGATTTGACAGCATTTCATCAAGTTCCATGGAACCAAGAACACTGCGCAAATTGGTCATGGCCAAATTCTGTACGGCATAATCAAGGCGCTCGACCTTATAGGCGGCATCTTTGGTATTGGTTACCCGGATAAAGACCACACCGTCGACCACAACGGATGCGTTATCGCGCGAAATCACTTCCTGGCTGGGGATATCAAGCACACGTTCCATAAGGCTCATGCGCTGTCCGACACGATCAAAAACCGGGATCAGGATATGCATTCCAGGATCAAGTGTCCGCAAATACCGACCAAGCCGTTCGACGGTAATTTCGTAACCCTGCGGCACGATCTTGACGCTCAAAAACGTCAGCACAACAGCCAGAAAGACAAAAGCGACAGAAAATATTGCAAAGGTCGAATGCATGATAAGCCCTAATTATTTAAGCTGGACGCCGAATAAACGGCATCAACAAGGTCCGTTTTATTCAAAACCTCAGCGAAACAATACGTTTAAAACAAAACAGATTTAATCATAGGGATAATATGCATTTGCTATGCAAGAAAATTGTGTGAATGCCTTATCGTAAAACCACCAGATACTTGAAGTACACGTCGAAACTCAAAGACGCTTTTCGTCGATATATCCCGACAGCATTTCATCAAGCGCACTGAGATCTTCGGGTGCGTTGACATTGACAAACGGAGCCATGTCGCCAGACCGCACCGGAAACGCCACATTAGCGGCCCCCATGGCACGCAGGGCCCCGCCAACGCGGCGGTCTTCATCGCGAAGTTGGTTGCCAATGATACCAGCCCCGGCGCGATGCCAGATAGCAGACAGGTAGTGATCCCGTCCGGCATGGCTGGCAAAGGCTGCTTTTTTACCGCCCTCTGTCGCCGCCTTAAGCAATTGGACGACCATATCATCGGGTACAATCGGGCAATCGACGGGAAAGGAAACCAGCCAGTCGACACCATCGGGCAAGCTCAATAGTCCGCCCAGAATCCCGCCCAACGGCCCCAGCCCCGGTTGGGGACTGTCTGGAACGACCGGCAGATTGAATTCAGCAAAAAATGCCCCGCCTTCGTTGCTGGAAATCATCAGGTGATTGCATTGCGCGGATGCCGCGCTGATCACATGCGCAATCAAGGGTTTGCCTGCCAGTTCACGAAACGGCTTGTTTCCACCCATACGTCGCCCCTCGCCCCCGGCAAGAATCACTCCGGCGACTTTGGGATGATCGGACAGGCTGTTTGCATTGGCTGACATCGGCAGGATAACGTCCGTTTATTTTGATCAGGATGGCATGGCAGCATTGCTGGGCAGGCATTTGCCAGTGGGGCATTTTGCCCCTATATCAGGGTCGAAGACAATGACAGCGTGCTGTCACGTGATCGGACGACCGAATACGCTTGATGATTACGACCGGGGACGGCCCCTTTGAACAAGGAGGCCGTTATGGCTTGGGTTGCATTACTTTTGGCCGGAATTCTGGAAGTTTGCTGGGCTGCGGGCCTTAAATATTCCAACGGTTTTACCAATCCTCTTCCGACAATTTTCACCCTGACGACCATGGCCGGAAGTTTCTGGCTGTTAACCTTTGCCATGCGCAGCATCCCGCTTGGAACCGCCTATGCGATCTGGACCGGTATCGGTGCGGTTGGTGCGGTGATATTTGGCGTGGCAGTACTTGATGAAATGCTGAGTGTCGCAAGGATATTGTCCATTTCCTTAATCCTTGCCGGAATTGTCGGACTAAAGCTTTTCAGTCCGACATGATCATTATCAACTGGAAACGGGCGGTTTTGGGGCCGCCCGTTTCCCTGATTTTATTTGAATGAGGATAAATCACACGCCGGCAGGAATGCCGCTACGCTCTACTTTACGCGGAGACGTCAGCTCTTTCCATTTCGAAAGCGCCTTGTTCACTGCTGGATAAGCATCCCGCCGCACGAATTCACCATCACCGCATTTGCCAATCACGATGCCTTCTTCAGCGGCAATCCGGCCGCGGCTGATGGTGTAGCGCGGCAGACCGGTGACTTCATGGCCTTCGAACACGTTGTAATCAATTGCCGATTGCTGATGTTCGGCGGTGATGGTTTTCGATGCCTTCGGGTCCCAGACCACAAGGTCCGCATCCGCCCCAACAAGAATCGCGCCCTTGCGCGGATAGACGTTCAGGATTTTGGCGATATTGGTCGAGGTCACGGCAACGAATTCGTTCATCGTCAAACGACCGGTATTGACCCCATAGGTCCACAGCAACGGCATGCGATCTTCAAGACCGCCGGTGCCGTTCGGGATTTTGGTAAAATCACCAACGCCCATGCGTTTCTGCTTTGTCGTGAAAGCACAATGGTCGGTCGCAACAACCTGCAAGCTGCCCGATGCCAGACCGTTCCAAAGACCGTCCTGATGCAGTTTGCTGCGGAAAGGTGGCGACATGACGCGACGGGCCGCGTGATCCCAGTCCGCGTTGGCATATTCACTTTCATCCAGAATCAGATGCTGAATCAGCGGCTCACCAAACACGCGCTTGCCATTGGCACGCGCACGGCGGATGGCTTCGTGCGCCGGTTCGCAGGACACATGCACGATATAAAGCGGCACATTGGCCATATCTGCAATCATGATCGCGCGGTTACACGCCTCGCCCTCGACATCGACAGGCCGGGAATAGGCGTGCGCTTCGGGCCCGTTATTACCAGCATCAAGCAAACGTTGCTGAAGTGTCGCGACCACATCGCCGTTTTCGGCATGAACCAGCGGCATCGCGCCGAGTTCCGAACAGCGAGAGAAGGATGCAAACATTTCATCATCATCGACCATCAAGGCCCCCTTATAGGCCATGAAATGCTTGAAGGTGTTGATGCCCTTTTCCTCGACAACGATTTTCATCTCGTCAAAGACCTGCTCGCCCCACCATGTGATCGCCATGTGGAAAGAATAATCGCAAACCGCCTTGGTCGATTTGTTATCCCACGCCTGAAGTGCTTCAAGCAGCGACTGATTGGGTGCCGGCAGACAGAAATCGACAACCATCGTTGTGCCACCGGCAACTGCGGCCTTGGTGCCGCTTTCAAAATCGTCTTCGGAATAGGTGCCCATAAAGGGCATTTCAAGATGGGTATGCGGGTCAATCCCGCCGGGCATGACATAGCAGCCGTCGGCATCAACAACCTTGTCCCCGGTCAGGTTCTGACCGATCGCGGCAATCTTGCCACCTTCAATCAGTATATCGGATTTATATGTCAGATCGGCGGTAACGATTGTTCCGCCACGAATAACCATGGACATGGGTGGCTCCTTGTCTGTCAGTCTATCGTAAGGCCCGGAAAGTTGCGGGAAAGCCCCGGCATCCCTGCCCGTTTTCAGTTTCATAAGATGGCTTGTCACCCGGCAGGTCAGTTACACCTGCCGGGTGACAGGATCGGATCGTTACATCGACGCCTTGTCGGTAACGGCGTGGGTCCAGGCACCCTCCGGCTTTTTGGTGATAACCGGGTCGGAACCGCCCGACAGAAGGCTATCAACGGTGCGCTGATAGGCCGCTTCGTCAAGCTTTCCGTCGTCATCCAGCAGCTTGGCAATTTCCTGCATCATGCGGATCTGATGCTTTTCTGTCTGGGCACCGGTTGCGTCGTTATCCAGAACGATCATTGCGGCGTCTTCCGGGTTTTCCTTTGCCCACTGCCAGCCTTTCATGCTCGCAGCAACGAAGCGGCCCATCTTCTCGACAAATGCCTCGTCCTTCAGATTGTCTTCAAGAACATAAAGGCCGTCTTCAAGCGTCGCGACACCCTGATCTTCGTATTTGAAGACGTTCAACTGATCTTCGGTGATACCGGCATCAATGACCTGCCAGTATTCGTTATAGGTCATTGTTGAAATGCAATCGGCCTGCTTTTGCAACAGCGGATCAACGTTGAAGCCCTGCTTAAGAACCGTAACGCCTTTTTCACCGCCATCGGTCGGAATGCCAAGCTTCGACATCCAGCTCAGGAAAGGATATTCGTTGCCAAAGAACCAGACGCCAAGCGTACGACCCGGGAAATCATCCGGGCTTTCAACACCGGTCTCCTTAAGGCAGGTCAGCATCATGCCTGACTTGGCAAAGGGCTGCGCAATGTTGACCAATGCAACACCCTTTTCTCGCGACGCCAGTGCGGATGGCATCCAGTCGACGATCACATCGGCACCACCACCGGCAATAACCTGTGGCGGGGCAATGTCCGGGCCGCCCGGATTGATCGTGACGTCAAGACCGGCTTCTTCATAGAACCCCTTGTCCTGCGCCACATAGTAACCGGCGAACTGTGCCTGGGTTACCCATTTAAGCTGCAGGGTGACTTCGTCCGCTGCCATCGCCGAAAACGATGCCATACCGACACTTAACCCTAACGCAGTCGCAAATATTTTCTTCATTCGTCGATGTCTCCTCAGGTTATTGTCAAGTCCTCCCGACGGGCCGTCTTTTGATGCCTTTAATGGCGACGTACCCGAAATGACGGATGCCATGACGTCGCCTTTCTTTCGACGTAGGCCACAGCTCCGTAAAAGGCGGTCCCCGCCAGGGCCGCCAATGCAATTTCCGCCCAGACCATATCGACATTCATCCGCCCGACTTCTGTCGATATCCGGAATCCCATGCCTACAATCGGGGTGCCGAAAAATTCGGCAACGATGGCGCCAATCAGCGCCAGCGTGGAATTGATTTTAAGTGCATTAAAGACAAACGGCATTGCGGCCGGTAGCCGCAACCGAAACAGGGTCGACCAGTAACCCGACGCATACGTTGCCATCAGGTCCTTCTCAAGCGCACCTGCCGCATTCAATCCAGTCACGGTATTCACCAGCATAGGGAAGAAGGTCATGATCACAATCACCGCCGCCTTCGACTGCCAGTCAAACCCGAACCACATCACCATGATCGGCGCCACACCGATGATCGGTAACGCCGACACCATATTGCCCAGAGGCAAAAGACCCCGTTTAAGAAACGGCACCCGGTCGACCGCAATCGCAACGATAAAGGCACTGCCGCAGCCAATCACATAGCCGCTGATCACGGCCTTGATGAAGGTCTGATGGAAATCGGCAGCCAGAATGTCGGTCGAATTGACAAAGCGAACGCCAATGGCACTTGGCGCAGGCAGCAAAACCTGCGGCACGCCAAAACCGGCCACGATCACTTCCCAAAGGAACAGCAACCAGACACCAAACGCGATTGGTACCAGAATATTGGCCGATTGCTGTTTGGCAGTTTCAAGGCTGCGATAGCGCGCAACAACATCAATCCCTCGCCAGACAAACGCCCAAAGCGACAGGATAAACAACCAGAACCCGGTTCCAGCATGACCGGCAATACCATAATCATAAAGTGCTTCAATCGCCTGCCAGCAGCCAAACACCGCCACCGCAAGGATGATCGCCGCATACTGAATGTGCCCCACACCAAGCCACGTAAATGCAGCACCGGCAATCACGCATAGTGCCATCGCCACCGCAATACCGGGAATGTCGCTGACAAAGGCGATCTGTTTGCCGCTTTCCGGATCAACCCCGCTCAGCGGAAAGATCAAAGCCAGCAAAGCCGCGATTGCCGCAACCAGACAGAATTTATCAAGTTTCACGTCGGTCATCCGCGTACTCCCATCCGGGCAAGAACGCGACGTTCACACCAGCCGACCAACACCACCATAATCGCGGCAACAAAGGCCGCCGTCAGTAATGCCGACCAGATCTGGATCGTCTGCCCGTAGTAGGACCCGGCCAAAAGGCGTGCGCCCAGCCCTGCCTGTGCCCCCGTCGGCAATTCACCGACAATTGCCCCCACCAGACTGATCGCAATCGCGACCTTCAGACTGGCAAACAGATAGGGCATCGCCGATGGCAATCGCAACGCCCAGAAGGTCTGCCATTTCGAGGCATTATAGGTCCACATCAGATCAAGCTGGATCACCTGCGGCGACCGCAGCCCTTTGACCATGCTGATCGTCACCGGGAAGAAACACAGATAGGTCGAAATAATCGCCTTTGGCACCAGTCCCTTAAGGCCAATCGCACCCAGCACAACGACAATCATCGGTGCGATGGCAAGGATCGGAATGGTCTGGGATGAAATCACCCACGGCATCAGACTTTTTTCAAGTGTGATCACATGAACAATTCCGACCGCCAGCAGAATACCAAGTGCGGTTCCGATCACAAACCCCAGCAGAGTCGATGAAAGCGTCACCCAGGTATGGTAAACCAGCGACCGTTTCGACGTGATCGCAGTCGCAAAAATGGTTTTATACATTTCCTGCGCGACCTGATGCGGGGCCGGAAGGATCGGCCGTTCCTGTGCTAGTGTATCTTCGATCAAACGCGTCGTTGTCCAAGTTTCCCCGGCACGGTTATAGCGGTCAATCTGGGTCGGCGCGTTCATGAACACCGCCCCGATATACCAGATGACAAACAGCGCAATCAGCACCACCGTCACCGGACCAGCCTGCCCGGACATCAAACGCGACCACAGCGATTCTCCGCCAATCGCGCCATTCATCGTTGCGGCATTACTCGTCATAGCTATGCCCCGCCCGCAGCCCTTTGCGCACACGATGGGCGACTTCCAAGAATTCTGGCGTTTCGCGGATGTCAAGGCCTCGATCCTTCGGGAAATCGGTTTTGATCACATCAATGATCCGGCCCGGCCTTGGCGACATCACAACGATCTTGGTCGACAGGTAAACCGCCTCGGGGATCGAATGGGTGACAAAGGCCACCGTCTTGTTGGTCCGCGCCCACAATTTCAGAAGCTGTTCGTTCAGATGATCGCGCACAATCTCATCCAGCGCCCCGAACGGCTCATCCATCAGAAGCAGATCGGCATCGAAGCTCAGCGCACGCGCAATTGATGCACGTTGCTGCATCCCGCCCGAAAGTTGCCACGGGAATTTCTTTTCAAACCCGTTCAGTTCGACAAGTTTAAGTGCCTCGTGCCCCCGCTTGATGCGTTCTTCGCGGGGAATTTCCATAATTTCCAGCGGCAGGGTCACATTGCGTTCAATCGAGCGCCACGGCAGCAATGCCGGTGCCTGAAACACATAGCCATAGGCACGATTTTCACGCGCTTCCTGCGGGGAAACGCCATTGATCGAAATATCGCCACCCGTGGCCTTTTCCAGATCGGCAATCACACGTAACAGCGTGGTCTTGCCGCAGCCCGACGGGCCGATAAAGGAAACGAACTCGCCGCGTTCGATTTTCAGATCAACATCAGACAGGGCATAGACCGGCCCGTCAGCGGTTTGAAAAGTCAACGACAGTTTTTGAATATCAACAACTGCGTCGGCGGATGCGGGCATTTGCGCCACATTATTGACGACTGCTTTTAACGTCATGGGGTATCCCCTGATCGAATGTCTCTCTAAAGCCTCCCTCAGGGTCGTTGCCCTGAACCTTGCCGACTTGTCTTTTGCCCGGTCATTTGGCGCCGGAATATAAAATGTCGGTCAAAGCAAAACGGCGAGCGGATTAAGTGCTCCGTTAGCCGTTAAATCTCAGTTGCCGTCGGTCAGGCGGGTATAGGTCGAAGGCCGACGGTCGCGGAAAAACTGCCATGTGTTCCGCACTTCACGTACCATAGACATATCCATGTCATGCACGATCAGTTCGTCCTGATCGCGCGATGCTTCCTTTTCAATCACGCCACGCGGATTGACAAAATAGCTCTGGCCGTAAAACTCGCCAATGTTCCACGGCATTTCCCGGCCAACCCGGTTGATCGCACCGATATAACATCCGTTTGCAACTGCCGATGCGGGTTGTTCCAGCTTCCACAGGTGTTCCGAAAGCCCGGCCACCGTTGCCGACGGATTGACGATATATTCAGCGCCATTAAGCGCCAGTGCACGCCAGCCTTCGGGGAAATGCCGGTCATAGCAGATATAAACGCCAAGCTTGCAATACTGGGTATCAAACACCGGCCAGTCCGAAACGCCGGGCTTGAAGAAAAACTTTTCCCAGAAACCGGCAACCTGCGGGATATGGGTTTTGCGATACTTGCCAAGATAGGTCCCGTCGGCATCAATCACGGCGGCGGCGTTATAATACACACCGGTAATTTCCTGCTCGTAGATCGGAACGACGATGACCATTTTATGCTTTTTGGCCAGTTCGCACATCAACTGCGTGGTCGGGCCATTCGGGATTTCTTCGGCCGCAGCGTACCATTTCGCATCCTGGCTCGGACAGAAATAGGGTTGTGTGAAAACTTCCTGAAAACACAAAACCTGCACGCCCTGCCGCCCTGCCTCTTCGATATAGGGCAGATGCGCGTCGATCATGGCCTGACGAATTTCGTCTGGCGACTGTTCGGTTGAACCCTTAAGGCTCATCTGAATCAGTCCGCCTCTCAGCATAGACATCCGAGATACCTCCTTGATCTGATATGTGCCATATGCCGGCTTTTGCCGATCTTGTGGCTTGGTCCGGTTTGCGTCCCCAATTCCCATGATGGGACACAAACCGGAAAATCGTGAAACGTAACGTCTCCTTCGGGCTTTCGCCCACCCTGTCCGCAGCGGAACAGGGGAAAAAATCCCTAGTCGATTTCTTTCAGCACATCGCGCAGCGTGCCAAACAGCTGATCGATATGTGATTTTTCAATGATCAGCGGCGGCGAAAGCGCAATGATATCGCCCGTCGTGCGGATCAGAATGCCCTTCTCGAACGCCTGCAGGAACGCGCTGAAGGCGCGCTTGGTCGGGAAACCTTCGATCCCTTCAAGCTCGATCGCGCCGATCAGGCCAAGGTTACGAATATCCTTGACCTTCGGCAGATCAATCAGGCTGTGAACCGCATCTTCCCAATATTGACCAAGTTCCTGCCCTCTGGTGTAAAGGCCGTCCTCTTCATAGGTCTCAAGCGTCGCAAGGCCCGCCGCACAGGCAACCGGATTGCCCGAATAGGTGTAACCATGGAACAGCTCGATCATGTTTTCCGGGCCGGACATAAAGGTATCATGGATGTCGTCGGTCGCGAAAACAGCCCCCATCGGGATTGTCCCGTTGGTAAGCCCCTTTGCCGTTGTCACCAGATCCGGCTGAACACTGAAATAATCAACGGCAAACGGGGCACCAAGGCGACCAAAACCGGTAATGACTTCATCAAAGATCAGAAGAATACCATGCTTGGTGCAAATCTCGCGCAGGCGTTCCAGATAGCCTTTTGGAGGAATCAGAACACCGGTCGACCCAGCAACCGGTTCGACAATCACAGCAGCGATGGTCGACGGATCATGAAGCGCGCAAATACGTTCCAGATCATCGGCCAGAAACGCACCATGTTCCGGCTGGCCGCGGGTAACGCCGTTTTCGTCAGGCAGATAGGTATGACGGATATGGTCAACCCCGCCCAGCATCTGGCCAAAGGTCTTGCGGTTGCCCGAAATACCACCAACCGAAATACCGCCAAAGTTAACACCGTGATAGCCGCGTTCACGACCGATCAAACGGGTCCGCTGCCCATCCCCGCGTGCCCGGTGATAGGCAATCGCGATCTTAAGCGCGGTTTCAACCGATTCAGAACCGGAATTGGTATAAAAAACATGGTTCAAATCGCCCGGCATAAGCTGCGCCAGACGGCTGGCAAGCTCGAACGCCTTGGGATGGCCCATCTGGAATGCCGGGGCATAATCCAGTTCGTCCATCTGTGCCTTGACCGCCTCGACGATCTTGGGACGCTTGTGACCTGCGTTGCAGCACCAAAGCCCGGCAGTACCATCCAGAATCTGGCGGTTGTCATCGGTCTGGTAATACATGCCTTCCGCACTGACAAGCATGCGTGGGGCCTGCTTGAACTGGCGGTTTGCCGTAAACGGCATCCAGAATGCCGAAAGATCGTTCGGCCGGCTGATTTTCGTGGTGGCTGTCATAAAAAGGTCTCCCGTACCTTTCTTGTGCTTCCCTGACATCGTTCTGACGGACAAAATCCGTGACCAAACCAATGTCCGACTTTCATTTAATATCCATCACACCCCGGATGCGTGATATGTCACACACAGGGCGGTCAGAACTGCACCGCATGGCGGCACAGGAAAAAATCGTTAGCACGGGAATCTCCCATGCACTAGCGCTTTAAAGTCACCGGGAACTGGTTTCGAATTTTCGACTGCCAAATGCCATTTCAGCGACCCTGATTTTTGTTTACGGCACCGAATTTCTGTTTATCTTTCACCGGAGTTGTTCAAAATTCTGGACATCTCTGGTTGGTTCGGCGCGTATTTTAGACTTGCTTTTTAGTATCTAAAGTAGAGATTATTTTAACCTGACCAAACGGTCAAGATAAATGACGCAATTTCGGGGAACGTCGATGAGTGCAGTCAAATCCGGGCAAAACGGCGCACATAAAGCCGCCATTCGCCAGGAAAACGAAGAGCAAATTCTTGCCGCTGCCGAGCTGGTTTTTGCCGATTACGGCTTCAAGGGCGCAACCACCGCGCGGATTGCCGAAATTGCCAAGGTGCCCAAGGCCAATGTGCATTACTATTTCAGCACCAAGGAAGCCCTTTACCGACGGATCATGGAAGACATTTGCGATCATTGGCTTGAAGCGGCAATGACATTTGAAAACAGTTCCGACCCGGCCGAAATTCTGCGCGGCTATATCGAAGCCAAGATGGATTTGTCGCGTGCCCGCCCGCACGGTTCGCGCGTCTGGGCGCACGAAATCATCCGTGGTGCAAAGTTCTCGTCCGACTACATTTCAACCACAGTCAAAAACTGGCTTGATAGCCGCGTGGTGGTAATCAATCGCTGGATCACAGAAGGCAAGATGGACAAGGTCGAACCCTACTCGCTAATGTATATGATCTTTGCCACAACCCAGCATTACGCCGACTTTGCCCGTCAGATCGAAATCTTCAACAACGATCACCCGCTATCGGATACCCAATTCGCCGAGGCCAAGGAAAATGTCGTGCGCATCATCCTGAAAGGCGTCGGGCTGTCTTAAAGACAACCACAGCAACAAAGCTGCCTGCCCCACACTAACGAATAGTTGAAAAATATACCCATCCCCCAAATCTGAAATCGACAAACACTGATCTATTTTCAACGGGGGCCAGCATGCATTTTCAACGCGTATTCATGTACGCGATCGGATTTGGCATCATGCCTATGCTTATTCTGACGTGCATGGTCCTGTCCGCAATCACTAATCATGCCCATGCCGCATCTGATACCTGCAAACAGATTGTCGTTGGTGGTGCGGCAGGATGGGAACCGATTTCTTACTTCGACAACAATGGCCATGCACAAGGCATTTCGATTGATATCCTGCGTCTATACACGCAGGAAAACAATATCAGTCTGAAAGTACATTTTGAAATCCCGTGGAACCGGTCGATCCAGATGCTAGAAGCCGGTGAAATAGATGTGATGGCAGGCGCCTATTCCACGGCCGAACGGGCGATGACTTTCATCTATTCCCTTCCGTATGCATCCGATGATGTCATGGTCTTTCAGCATGTTGACCGACAATTTTCCGTGCAAAACATAGAAAGCCTGATCGGTCACAGCGGTGCCCGCCCCCAAGGCGGAAGCTACGGCGATTTCATTGACCGGTATGCCAATGATCGGCTCGACATGATTTATTCACCAACCGGCAACCGCATATTCGATATCCTGATGAACGGGCGGGTCGACTATGTGTTGCTCGGGCGGTATGACGGCATGGCCAATGTCGCGATTGATGGTATCGAGCAACAGGTGATTGCCATTGAACCACCACTGGCAGTGAATGAAGTTCAATTCATGTTTTCGCGCAGCAGCCCGTGCGTTCCGCACATCGCCCGGATCAACGACTTGATCACGGAACTCGACAGCAACGGACAACTTTCCGAATGGGTCGCCCTTCACCTGCCCAAATCCAACAGCAACTGACAAAAAAAGACCGGCACAAGGGCCGGTCCAGTCTGGAGTATTCAGGGGAGGTTCTCGATATCGCTTAAACCGACTGTGTCATGACCGTTTCATCGGCTTTGGCCAGAACGGCATGCAGCAAAACCTGCCCGCCTGCATCCGACCAATGCTTATGAACTTCTTCAATCTCGTTATGTGAAATGCCATCAACACACGGGATAAAGATCATCGCCGTCGGGGTCACTTGCGCCAGGTAGCACGCATCATGACCGGCACCCGACACGATCTCGCGAGCCGAATATCCGCCGATTTCGACAGCATTGCGGACCGCATCGACACAGGTTTTGTCAAACGGGACCGGGGCGTAATAGAAAATCTGTTCCAACTCGGTTTTCAGGCCGATGTCGGATGCGATTTTCTCCACCCCTTCGCGAAGCGCCTTATCCATATCGGCCAGGACCGCGTCGTCAGGATGGCGGAAATCGACAGTAAAGAACACCTCGCCCGGGATCACGTTGCGTGAATTGGGGTGAATCTGCATCATCCCAACCGTCGCACAGGCCAACGGGGAACGATCCAGACCGATCCTGTTGACCAGATCAACCACACGCGACGCCCCCAACAATGCATCCTTGCGGGTTTTCATCGGCGTCGGGCCGGCATGGGCCTCAACACCGGTGAACTTGATTTCGTACCAGCGCTGCCCCTGTGCATCGGTGACAATGCCGATATCCTTGCCTTCATCTTCAAGGATCGGGCCCTGTTCGATATGGGCCTCGAAATACGCGCCCATCGGATGGGCGTCAATCGTGGCTTCGTCATCGCCAAGATAGCCGATGCGTTTCAATTCCTCGCCCATCGTCTTGCCATCGACATCAGCGCGCGAATGGCCGTAATCAAGATCGAACACCTTGGCAAAAACGCCTGATGCCACCATTGCCGGGGCAAAGCGCGACCCTTCTTCGTTGGTCCAGCAAACGACTTCAAGCGGTGCTTCGGTTTCATATTTGGCTTCATTGAGCGTTCGGATCACTTCAAGTCCCGAAAGCACACCATAAACGCCATCATATTTTCCACCAGTCGGCTGACTATCAAGGTGGCTTCCCATAACGACAGGGGGCAGTTCAGGATTACGACCTTCACGGCGGGCAAAGATATTGCCCATCTTGTCGATACGGATCGTGCATCCCTCCGCCTTGCACCATTTGATGAACAAATCGCGGCTTTCACGATCCAGATCGGTCAGCGCCAATCGGCAAACGCCATCCTTGGCGGTTTTGCCAATCTTTGCCATCTCCATCAGGCTGTCCCAAAGCCGGTCACCATTGATCGACAGATTACGCACACTTGGTTGAACGGTCATGTAGATATCCTTTTGTCTGTCTTCCGGCTTGGGATTACTCGGCAGCCTGCCGCATCGGGTTAAGCGGATGTTCCGGCCAGGTCATATAAGGTTTGTCGGTTTTGACCGGCTCCATGGTGATGCAATCAGGGACCGGGCAGATGTGATAGCAAAGGTTGCAACCAACACATTCCTCGTCGATGACAACAAACTCACGGTGCCCGTCTTCCTTGACATTCATCGCAATCGCCTGATGCGATGTATCCTCGCATGCAATATGGCAACGACCACATTCGATACAATTGTCGGGGTTGATCACCGCCTTGGTATCGAAATTCATGTTAAGCTCGTTCCAATTCGCGACCTGCGGCACGGCCGCACGCGTGAACTGTTCGACACTGGTGTAACCCTTGTCATCCATCCACTGGCTCATGCCGTCGATCAGATCATCAACAACCCGGAAACCATAGATCATCGCGGCCGTGCAGACCTGCACCGCATTTGATCCCAGCGCCATGAATTCAACGGCGTCTTTCCATGTGGTAATGCCACCGATGCCGGAAATATGCAGATCGCGGGTTTCCGGCGTACGGGCAATTTCGGCGACCATGTTAAGGGCAATCGGCTTGACGGCCGACCCGCAGTAACCGCCATGCGTCCCCTTGCCATCAACCATCGGCTCGGGAACCATGCTGTCCAGATCGACCGAAATGATCGAGTTAACAGTGTTAATCAGCGACACGGCATCCGCCCCGCCTTTTAACGCGGCCTCCGCCGACCACAGGATGTTGGTGATGTTTGGCGTCAGTTTGGTAAAGACCGGAATATCAACCGCATCCTTGACCCAGCGCGTGACCTGTTCGACCATTTCAGGAACCTGCCCGATGGCCGATCCCATGCCGCGTTCGCACATGCCGTGCGGGCAGCCAAGGTTAAGCTCGATCCCGTGCACACCGCTTTCGGCGATCTGCTGAGCCAAATCCTTCCATGCCCGTTCTTCAATCGGGGCCATCATTGATCCGATAATCACATGATCGGGATATTCTTTACGGCATTCACGGATTTCCTGAAGGTTGACCGAAAGCGGCCTGTCGGAAATCAGTTCGATATTGTTGATACCAAGCAAACGGCGGTTCTGGTCATGATGCGCGCCATAGCGCGACGATACGTTAACCACCGGCGGGTCAATCCCCAGTGTCTTCCAGACAACGCCGCCCCATCCGGCTTCGAATGCACGAACAACGTTGTATTTCTTGTCGGTCGGCGGTGCGGAGGCCAGCCAGAACGGGTTCAGTGAATCGATCCCGGCAATTTTGCAGCTTAGATCAGCCATTTTCTCTCTCCCTTTCTGGCTTATGCGGTTTTAAGGAACGCGTCGATGGCAATCGCGGCCTGCTTGCCGTCTTCGACCGACTGAACTGTCAGGTCCTCGCCACTTTTGATGCAATCCCCACCAGCAAAAATGCCAGATGCGGTTGTCTGGTAATTTTCATCGACCACGATCTTGCCACCGGCGATCTCCATTCCGGCAAGATCATCTGTTTTAATTTTCTGCCCGATGGCCTTCAGGATCTGGTCGGCGCGAATTTCAAATTTCTCACCGGTGCCGACAAGCTTGCCGTCATGAAGTTCCGTTTTCTCGAACTCCATGCCGATCAACTTGCCATTGGCCTTGATCGCGACCGGCTTGGCCCAGTGGCGCACGACAACGCCATTGATCTTGGCCAGTTCCTGTTCATATTCTGTGGCCGACATATGTTCAGCCCCGCGACGATAGACCAATGTGACTTCGTCCGCGCCAAGGCGTTTGGCCTGGATCGCGGCATCAACTGCAGTGTTGCCACCGCCGATCACGATCACATTATTGCCAACCGGCATGTCGGATTTCGGTTCGGTCTGGCGAAGTTGCTCGATAAAGGCAATCGCGTCATCGACACCATCAAATGCCTCTCCCGGCAGGCCAAGTTCGTTGGTCGCGCCAAGCCCGACCCCAACAAACACCGCATCATATCCGTCACGCAAAGCCCCAAGACTGATGTCACGGCCAAGCGCCTTGCCATACTCGATCCGGATGCCGCCAATGCCCAAAAGGAATTCAACCTCGCGCTGGGCGAAATCATTGGTCATTTTGTACGCCGCAAGACCATATTCATTAAGCCCGCCCGGCTTCGCCTTGGCCTCAAACACCGTCACATCATGGCCCAGCATCGCCGCGCGATGCGCGCATGAAAGCCCCGCCGGACCGGCACCAACCACCGCAATCTGTTTACCGGTCAGGGGGGCCCGTTTGAACGGATGGGGCAATTCATCGCGCGCCATCAGGTGATCAACCGCAAAACGCTGCAGACTGCCGATTTCAACCGCGACATCTTCGGACACATTGCGCACACAGGCTTGTTCGCACAGCACTTCTGTCGGACAGGCGCGCGCACAGGTGCCCCCCATGATATTGGCCGACAGGATGGTTTTGGCTGCCCCATCAGGGTTGCCGGTGCTGATTTTGCGGATGAAGCCCGGAATATCGATTGATGTCGGGCATGCCGTAACGCATGGCGCGTCATAGCAATAAAGGCAGCGATTGCTTTCGGCCATGGCCTGCAAGGTGGAATAGGCCGGATGCAGATCGGAAAATCCGTCATCGGGATCATTATGGCCGATATGTCCCGAGCCGTGGATAGCACCTGATTTCGAAACTTGCTTGCCCTGCAAGATGGTCATGTTTTGTCTCCCTGCCAAAAAGGCGTCCTCTCCTGGCGTCAGCGAGAGACAAAACAAGAATGGCATTCTCAAAAAACCAGCCGCCCTTGGAAGCCTAAAAAAAAGCTCCGGATGGATTTATGGCGTATGCGGACGGGCGGGCCCGGCCAACTCTGGGTCTTCTATCAATGACATTCTTGGCGTATCCGTCCGGCTTATTGCCGGACTGTTTCCCAGTATTCGATCTGTCGCGCCTTTTTTGAATTTCGGGTTATTCCCGGTTGATAGCGCGTACAGATGCCTCTCTCTGACCCATACAGCATGTCCAATCCTGATCATTTGGTCAAGATTAAAATTCAACACAGGATTGCAAGATGTGTAAGACATTAAAATCGCGCCTTGCTATGCATCCATGCGCGCAGGCTTCTTTTCCGTAGTGACCGTTTCCGCGACCGAAATCACCAGTACACAAATCGACATCAAAACAACTGAAATCGCCGATGCAGCAGGCAAATCACTGCCCGTTTCCGCAATTTTGGAGTAGAGCACCAGAGGCAGGATATTTACTTGAGTCCCAACCAGAGCTAACGCCGTACCGTACGCACCAAACGCCACCGCCGATGTAAGACAGAATGCCGAGACAAAACCCGGTACAAGTTGGGGCACCAAAACATCAACATGCGCCCGAAAACCTGATGCCCCCATAGTCTTTGCCGCCTGAATCTGGCTTCGGTCGAAATTTATAAGTGGTGGCAACAAGATCATCACTACCCGCGGTATCAGATAGTATGAGTAGGCAAATCCTAAGCCGATTGGCGAGAAAATAAATCCGCCAACAACAGAAGGCTCAGCCCCGACTTCCGCCAAAAGCATTGTAACAAATCCCGCCCTGCCAAAGGTCAGAATAAATCCATAAGCAATAATCAGCCCGGAAAACGTCAGCGGCAGCGAGATCAGAAACATCAAAGCTGAGCGAAACCGTTCTGATTTTTGCGACAGATGCAAAGAGACGAAATAGCCCACGATCAAAGAAAAGAGCGGTGCCGCCAATCCGATCACCAGACTGCCACGCAACCCGGCCCAGAAAACGGGATCGGAGGCGACCCTGCCATAGGCAGAGCCACCATCCGAGAGCGAGTCAGCAACCACGAAAACCAGCGGCAAAATGAAGAACGCACCGAGAAACACCGTTGCCGGTAATGCAAGCCAGAGCAACGTGCTCTTGTGACGTCCAACCATTATCTTCATTCTCCGCTTTTCAGGTCTTTTTATTGCGTTAGAAACTCAGTCAATCACCAAGAACGGCCTTGGACCAACCGGTATCAATATCCGCCTTCAGCGCAGTCGCCTTGACGATATCAATCGGGCGAATCTGAGGGGCGTCGGGCATTTTATCAGCCACTTCCGGAGACAGCTTGACACCTGGAACCGACGGACGGACATATCCTTCGGCAAAGGTAGCCTGGCCCTCATCTGTCATGATGTAGTTGAGCCAAAGCTTTGCAGACGAAGGGTTCGGACCGTTTTTAACCATGCTGATCGCATAAGGCGCAGCCGCCGATGCTTCTTTCGGGATGACGACATCTATGTCATCCCCCATGCCGTCCTTGTATTTCGCTTTCAAGCCATCATTTTCATATCCAATCCAGATCGGAATTTCGCCTTTGAGAAACTGCGCATAGGGCGTCGTCCCGACGGTGCGCAGGACATTGCCGCTGTTATGCAGACGCGCAAGATAATCGATACCCGGCTGAATGTTATCCATATCGCCGCCGTTGCCAAATGCTGCACCAAAAACAACAACCTGCCCCTGACCAGTCGAGCGCGGATCAAGATAGACAATCGAATTCTTGTATTCGGATTTCAGAAGATCAGCCCAGCTTTCCGGCGTTTCTTTGACCAGCTTTTTGTTTACCAGAAATGCAATATTGAGCTTGTGAACGGTAAACCATTTTCCGTCTTTCTCACGAAGCTCATCCGGCAGCTTGTCAAAATTGACAGGCTCAAACGGCGCAACGACATCCTTGGCAACCGCATCAAGTGCAGAACCGGCAAAGTAATAGGCAGTATCGGCTTGCGGACGATTGCGCGACTTGTCCAGCGCAACAACAGTCGCAGCCGAGCCTAGATCGTTATAGACCATTTCAACCCCCGGATAGCGGGCCTTGAAATTCTTGAATTGTGATGACCAGTTTGCCCAGGTCGGCCCGGTATCAAATGATACAATAAGACCTTCTTCCTGCGCTTTTTCATAAAGGGCCTGTTCACCATCATAAAGCTCAGGCCCGTCAAAGGCGCTGGCGGTAAACGGCGCAAGAGATAGAGCAGCAACCAGCGCCGCCTTGAACTTGAAATTCATCGAATGTCTCCTTGAGGGGGGGGGATATCGGAATGGACTATGAGCGAAGAATCCGAACCTGGTCCGGAGCAATCGAGACACCCGCAACAGTGCCACGATATCCTGTTTCACCAGTTATGATCTGGTCTCCAAGGGCAATGTCGTATCGACGTACTGCGCCAAGGAACCTGTCCTGAACAAGATCACCTTGGAAATAATTTACGCTATGATGCGTCCCACCCTCTGCGGCGGAGTGCGCACTGATCACCGGCATAACGGCTTCGGGGCGAACAAGCAGCGTCACGGATGCGCCGACTTGCCAATCCTCTGCGTTACAGACGACTTCGCCAAGCTCGGTCAACACCCGGTTGGGGCACAGCACTTTGCCCGGCCACAGATTGGCCTTGCCGACAAAGGCGGCGACTGTTTTATCAACCGGATTGTCGTAAAGATCACGCGGCGCGGCAAGCTGAAGCAAACTGCCTTCATGAATGACGGCGACCCTGTCTGCCATGGACAAGGCTTCTTCCTGATCGTGAGTAACAAGGATCGCAGCGATGTTGGCCGTGCGCTGGATATGGGTAATCAGATCACGCATCTCGCCACGCAAAGAAGCATCAAGCGCTGACAACGGTTCATCAAGCAAAAGCGCCTTTGGCTG
>TARA_R100000049_G_C1957424_1_pt1 | contig 24012 bp, 10 predicted proteins | sample TARA_R100000049 | Tara Oceans TARA_R100000049 (sample SAMEA2619992) | marine metagenome | biome: marine biome (ENVO:00000447); feature: mesopelagic zone (ENVO:00000213) & marine oxygen minimum zone (ENVO:01000065); material: "saline water (ENVO:00002010), including plankton... | reverse complement strand
TAAACCGGTGATTGCCGCGGTAGCGGGCTACGCCGTGGCCGGCGGTTTGGAGCTGTCGCTGTTCTGCGACATGCGCGTGGCGGAGGCCTCCGCCGTGTTCGGCGTGTTCTGTCGGCGCTGGGGCGTCCCGCTGATCGACGGCGGCACCGTGCGTCTGCCGCGCATCGTCGGCCAAGGCCATGCCATGGACATGATTCTCACCGGCCGCCCGGTGCACGCCGATGAAGCGCTGCGCATCGGCCTGGCCAACCGCGTGGTCGCCGACGGCGAAGGTCTCGAAAGTGCCCAGGCCCTGGCCCACAGCATCGCCGGCTTCCCGCAACGCTGCCTGCGCGCCGACCGACTCTCCGCCTACCGGCAATGGGACCACCCCCTGGCCGACGCACTCGCCCGGGAAGGCGCCGGCGGCTACCCGGTGGTCTTCGAAGAAGCCATCGCCGGCGCAGAGCGCTTCGCCAAAGGCGCCGGCCGCCACGGCGAGTTCGAATAACGCCCCGGGCCGGCCAGCCTCACTCAACAGTCGCCGATGCGCTGGCCGCTCATCTCCATGCGCATGTTCATCGGCCCCATGGGACTTTTCATGTCGCCGGTCATGGTCCCCTCCATGGTGTCGCCCTGAAGCTTGATGTCCGCCGACATCGTGTAAGGCGACCCGTCCGGCCCCGGACAAGTCAGGCTGTAACGCAACCGAGACCGGCTCTGCGCCATCTCCGACACCTCACAATTCTTCAGCTCGTCACCGCCGAACAGGTCCGGATCACGGATGTCTTCCTGACGCACGCAATCCTTGTTCTTCATGGTCCGGGCCGGCATCGCCTGGCCACCGGCGCTCATCGTCATGGTGGTCTGATATTCCCACCGGCCGGGATTGACGTTCGGCGTCTCCGCCGACACTAGCGCCGGCGCGGCGATCAGCAAGCACAGGGCACAAACCTTCAACGTCCTCATGGCATTTCTCCTTTTTGTAGTGGCTAAGCAGATCCTAGCGGAGCGTGGCCTGGAGCAATATTGCCAAGTAGAGTAACGCTGCAAAATAGCGTACCGCCAAAGAATAAAGCTCGCCGCGATAGGACGTAAAAGGTTAGACACAACTATCGAAACTGCACCTATCTTCTCGAAAAAAGACGACAACTCAGCTTCGCAATAGAAAGTTTTATTGACATCAGAGCAAACCATAGAACATTCACTGGCAGACTTTTGAATACATCATGTAGCCATTGGTCTGAGGAATGACGCTTTCCCAATTTGCATATGAAGCTATATCTTCACTCTCTACTACATCACCATCCAAACGATGCGTAATCGTAAGCGGCTTGACCTTTTGTTGCCTGCAATCTAACGCGAAGCGGACAAGAATCGCGTTATATTGTCGATCATCAATAAAATCAAAACCATCTTTCTCCGTTAAAGTCCAAACATACTTTTTCTCATAACCTGCCTGGACAACATCCTCATGTATATAGAAATAATCTCCGGTATCGTCATGGCTAACATAAACCCACTGCTCACCATATCGACTATCTTTATTTTCTTTAGTAATATCAAATCTATAATCGGCTTTCCCTTTCTCGACAGAAGAAACGATCAGATAATATTCATCATCCTGAGGGAGATTGGTATAAACAACGTTCTTATCGCCAACATTTTTACCTTCAAGGCCAGAAACATCTTCAGTAAAAACCGTGCTTCCCAATACAATAAATCCTTTAATTTCCGCCCTCCGAGAATACAAAGAAATATTAACGATATCTCCTTTTTCCCCTGAAAATTTATAGAAATCCCAAAAGCCATTCACCTCAGCATCACCATCTTCTAATTTCCCCGAAACATGAGAACCGTAGTAAATCTGCTCCGCGCCCGCAAAGCCAAGCGCCATCTCAACGAAAACCGCACTCTTGTCATCCTCTCCCCCTGTCTTTAATTCTGATATTCTTTTAACAGAGGGCACACGGCGGGTTAGAGCGGAAATATGCTCTGCAGAAATTGCAAAGTTAAGATTTTGGCCTTCCTCGACTGTGGCTATGGTCATTCCAATGACTCGACCTTCAGAGTTAAGGACTGGACCACCAGAGGACCCTGGCGAGACAGGCGCCGTGAACTGAAGTTTCTTTCCCACATCGTCTTCTCGCACTGACGAGACCACTCCTTTCGAAATGGTTCCATCCAATCCCATCGGAGCGCCTACCGCCCATACATCCGAACCGACAACCACCGACCCATTCTCAGTCTCAAGGCTCTGATAGCTGATTGCTTCAACATCCAATATGACAATATCTTTTACGGCATCCATATAACGAACTGAATCGGTTTTTCCAGCTAATCTTCCACGCGAGTCATATATCTCGACACTATTTGCCCCAAGGATCACGTGAGCCGCAGAGACTATAAAATCATTGACCTTGAAGGCACTTCCTGTAGATATAGCCTCCCCTTCTTCATCAAAGGCTATAACTTTAAATGTCGCTTCTTTAGCTGAAGCGACTGACCAACCCGAATCGACGTCTTCGGGCGTACTAGAGCAACCAGACACACCCAGCAAAGCGACAAGATAAAAAATGGATATAATTATAGTTTTCATATAACCACCCGCAATATTGTTACTTGATAAATTTATTCAACCTAAATATATCAATAAAAATAATTAGCAATAAAGGCCAATCAGGAAACACCACAAGGCACCACAAGGCACCACAGGATACAGTCACCGGAAACTTCATCTTTATATCGACAACTACCAAATTATATTTATAAAATCCATTATCTCCGTTTCTTTATTTTGATAGAACGCCGATGGACCACTTCTGCCCCAGAACCAAAGACTCCAACATCAGCAAGGATTGCTTATCTGAATAATCGGGATACGCAAAGCTGAGAAGCAGCCTGGGCGTCTCAGTATTATTGGGATTGTTAACCATCATGGTATAGGCCAGCGTAAGTAATATGTCTGGCTTTTCTTGAACATCAGCAAGCGACCTGAGATAAACCTTCAACTTACTCACTAACTCGTCTTTCGCTGGATACCCGGCAATAACTGCCAATTTTTCCCCTATTGGAGAATCACCGAGTGCCAACTCCCGGACAATTAGCTGATGATCTTGGCTATATATATCCTTTAGATCATACCCCTCAGTAAAGCTGATTGATGTAATCGGCGAGTCTGCCTGCGCGCTGGCCGATATAAAGAAAGCGGCAGCGACAAAGCATCTGGCCAATCGCGTTATCATTCCTCTCCCCCAGCGGTTTTTGCAACAACCAGCAACTGCTGCCTCGCCCGCGTAGCCGCAACATAGTTCTCAAATCGTTCGAGCATGTTTTCACTATCCCCGAAATCAAGAATCGCGACTGCCTTAAACTCTAGTCCTTTAATTCTCTTCTTGGTACCAAACCGGATCCCGCCCTCCTCCTGGCCGGGATCAGCCTGACGGGCTTTCAATTCAACGGTTCCTAAGCCACTACTCTCCAGAGCGTTAATTACTTTGGAGTTCGGTGGAGTTAGGCAGATTTCATGCGTCGCGATGTCGCCAGATTCGGTCAGCCCTCTCACCCATGTCACTATCGCATCGGCCATTTCATCGTCGCTTGCGCATCTAACCAGCTGTGGTTTCGGACCATGGAAAACGGAGCGATCACCTTGGGTAGCCACATCTTCACCATCCAGGTCATCGATCGACATGCCCTGTAAAACACCGTGTGCCCAGTCCCTAATTTCCTCGCTAGTACGGTAATTGATTTTCAATCTCCGTGAACGGCCACGAACATCAATCCCTGCTCTGCTCATGGGCACTGGAACCGTGTTGTAAATTCTCTGGTGACCATCGCCCACGACACATAAGGGGTTGTTCAAGCGTTCCTTTAACGGGCTGATAGCGGCGATGAGACGAAGTGCCTCAAGACCAAAGTCCTGGGTTTCATCTACGAGCACATAGCGGTAACCCGGAAATTGGCCTTTCTCGGCTACCAATCTCGCCTGATGGATCAAACCGTCAAACGTCACAAGTCGGCGGTACTCCAGTTGCCGCCTGGCCTCAACAAAGAGCTTCCAGATCTGGCGGCGCTGTTTCCGCTTGAGAACCGGCCGACCAGAGCGAACCATGGTGAGGTAATCGTCTTCAGAGGTGATCCCCATCGGGTCAATTATTTGTTCGAACTCTTCTCGCACAAAGTCAGGAGTAAACTCCAGGCCCGAAGCAACCGGGGATGTCATCACCTGCTTCCACACCGATTTTAAGTCATCTTGCTCTGCAATCTTCGCCTGGCCCTGGGCACGGAAACAAATGGTCCGAGCCAGTTGGTGGAGGTTTGTTACCTCAATTTTGTCAATTACACCTGGAGCCAGTTTTTCCATCAGGCCCCTAATGGTAACCGACAGATTTGTGGTATAGGTGGTGATTAAAACTTTCGCATCTCCATCGCATTGATGCGCCAACCATGCAGCCCGATGCATCAACGCAACCGTTTTACCTGTTCCAGCGGCACCAAAAATCTTCATCGGTCCCTTAGTATTCCACTCTACTAATTTGCGCTGGTAGGGATGTAGAAATATGCGCCACTCTTCGATGTCTTCGCTGAGGATCTCCTGAAGGTGCTCCTCGCCTTGGACCAGCACCAGATCCATATTCGTCATATCAGCCAAATGGCTAAAGTCACCTGGAGTCGTCGGCTTCTCGATTTCGTCCAGGCCGCCGAGCATCTCATTGAGAGCATCGTCCAAGGTCATTCCAGCGGCAATACCAAACAAAATCTGCCCTGCCTCCGGTGGCAGGTAATCTGAGAGGCGCTCGAAATCATCATCGTTGCGTACCGCACGAACTGCAGGAATCAACGCTTCCGGAACGCCTGCCTGAAAAAGTTCTTTATTGGAGAGTTTCTGAAGGACGTAGTGCTCTGTTTCAGGTTCATCTTCAAAGCTTTCAGCTTCATGAACAGATTGCTCCGCCAACTCCACATCGAACACTTGAAAGGTCCCCAGTGCCATGTGTGCTTCAAACTGCTTGTTCATGCACCATTGATAGGCTTCATCATGGTGGTCGATGTGCATGAGCAGATAGGTATCACCCTTTTCCGGAGCGATCACAATGGCCCGGTAATCCAACCCTACCCTGGCGCTTCGTACTTTCTTATCCTTTGCAGCCTCAATGGGCTCAAGGTGAATGCTCGCTTGCGTGCTATCGCTCTCGAATTTATAAGTGAGTTCGTAAACTTTTTTCTGAACTTTCGCTGGAAGCTTGCCGAAATTTTTCAGCACATCCCGGTGCAGCATCATCTTGGCCATGTTTATTCTCCTCCTTTTTGTTTCGGCAGCTGGTCAATACACCACTGCTCCCCGCGCTCTTCGATATCTTTAAGAGTTATCGCCTGCCAGCCGGCTCCCTGCCACTGACCAACGAACTCTTCCTGAGTCCCTGCCAGAATGGCAATAGGTACGGCCGCCTTTGGCCATGCCAATTCTGCAAAATAAATATCAGACAGATCATCGCTGTAGTATTCACTTTCCGGCAGCTCAACGCTTGCGGCGGCCACATGTGGTATCAATTTTTTGACGGGCACAATGGCATCGTCCAGAAGCTCTTGCCATTGCTCATCCAAGCTTACCTGAGGCGTCAACGTAGGCTCCGGGATTACCCCATCCTCCACCTCAGACGTGGTATAGAACATCACATTGCCCATGAACTGGAACAAGTTCATTAATGCGTGGAAGCGTCGCCAACGCAGTTTGAAGGTCTCGGTACCTGACCGCTCCGCCTCTGAATCCCCCAGACGCAGCTCACTGTAGAGGTTGGTGTAATCCGACTGAATCAACTGCTCAGCGAGCCCGTAAGCAAACAAATCGTTGCTGATACTCAAATTCTGAGCGATCCACGTCCACTCCGGGTTACCAACTTTTCCGGGGGCCGGCACAGGATATCCCTGCCGCCACATCTGCAACTTTTCAGATGTTTCCTGGGCATCTTGCCCAACCCCTTGGCCTGCCATCAGCATCAACGTAAAGCCCAATATCTCCTGACCAACCTTTCGCCAGGTATCATCATTTGGCACCCTAAGAAACGCTTTGAATTGGCTGAAAGCATGCCCGCTCATTGAACGCAGAGCCGCCTTACCTTGAATATCGCCAATTCGTTTGGGCAAAATAACATCAGTGACCTGTTTATCCAGGTAACGGAACCGCTCGCCATTCTCCTCGTTCAGATCATCCCAGCTGATGGACCAGACCCAATACCCCTGGCTCTCCAAGACAGACCGTCGTTTACGTAGATCATCAGCCAGCCCCGAAGTGGGCTCAGTCGGTTTGACGTGAGGTTCGAAACCATCAAGGAAAATCGCCACGGGTCGGCAGACTTCATCATCAGCAGTCAGCAGGAAGTCCGGCTGACACTGCACTGACACACCTTGCGGACCGCCCAACTTCGGCTGCAATTGAAGGGACCAAAGGCGGCCGTCGCCCAATGTAAAGCGGAATCCGGTTGCGCCACCGATCAGTTCTTCCCGCCAGTCGTCTGGCTTACCATTCTCCTGCACCCAATCCTGCAGTTTAGTCACGAAGCGCTTTTCCAGAACACTCTCAAACTGGGCTTTCGGCTTCACTTCGTCCAGCTCTGCCTTGGTTTCTCGTTCCATGCCTGCAGCGATGAGTTTCTTCAGCAGGCGAATGCCTCCCTCACGGGATATCTCATCGGCACGGAACTGCATGTGGTAGGTCCGCAGGCACCGGTAACAACCATCCGTATCGTCCTCGGTCTGATGGAGCTCACGGCAACGACACGTCTCCAATTCAGCCAACGCCAGCCGCAGCACTTCCATAACCCCTTCACCAGAACGGTCTGCGTCATCGCGAGTCTGAAACAGCTCTTTGAGAAAACCTGTACCGCCCGGCACGGCATCCATCAAAACCAGATAATTCTGCGTAGTTCCCTCTTTCAGATTGGGGACTATCTGTTGTTTCACCAGCAGGTGCCCCGGATCGCCTTGGAAGCGCAGTCTCATCCCAAGATAGATTGCGGCTTCAAGGGTCGACAGGTCTTCCGGCTCTACATCCGGAAGCAACAACCGAATGGCTTCAGAGCGCAGTTCCCGGTACAAAAAGACTTTTTCCCATTTATAAGCGTCTTCCATGCGCCCTTCGCGCTTGCGCTTTTGAGTCTCTCGATGGCCGGAGCAACTTCTGCGATGGTTAACCTTATCTCTGGTTTCTCCCGGTTTCACCGCGACGCCACAGTCCGCACAGACGACGAAACCTTCGCTGGACACTTTTACATCATTGCCAAAGGCCAGGTCCCGGTGCTGGTCCTTAAAGCCTGCATTAACCTCGCGCAGTACCATCGCGGCGCGGTACTCAATTCCGAAGGGCAGTTTTTCATTGGCGACAGCACCGCTAGCCTGCTCGACCGTTTGATCGAAGGAATTAACCAGCTGATACACTTCGTTCTCACGCTCATCCCCTTTGTCGCCGGAAAGGCTGTCATAAAACTCCATGTAAGAAATCGCCTGGGAACGCGAGAATTCCAGGAAATTGGCTTGTTGCCCTTTGACAGTTTGTCCTTCTATGCCGTCGAAACCACATTGTGGACACGCGGGAACGGCCTCTGGCCGATTAATATCGTCCGTCATCCTCATGTGACCACATTGGCCACAAACTCCCCACTCGGTTATCAACGGTTCGCTCTTGGACCCGATCTCAATCTGCTGAATGTCAAACCGGTGGCTATGGGTATAGAAATGGTTCCACGGTGCCAGCTCACGAACAGCGGCAGAACCACCGCGTACCAGCTCAAACGGTTCACGAACACGTAATTCGTGGTCACCAGTAGTACCCTTTGGCTTGCGGTGGAACACGGCCCCGGAGAATCGAACACCGCGCTCCGGGAATGCGTAGTTGGGCAACAACCCATGTTCTGTCAGCACTTCCAGGGCACTTATCTGGTTCAGTTTCAGCTGGCGCGCGTTGAGAATTCGCTCCTCTCGCTCGATCTCCTGCAAATCTGCATTATCAACGGCCCCGTCCAGCTTTTCCTTTTGCGCTCTTAAACGGCGCTTAGCGTTCTCAAGCAACAGCCGCTGCTGTCGGAATTCGGCGGCAGCTTTCTCAATACGCTCCCGCAAGCGCTCCGTCCGGGATTCAGCGAGGAAGCGGTGCTGAGTATCTCCCTTGGCATTAGATTTGAAGCGCTCGAGAAATCGGGGTTGCAGGGTCTGCTCGTTTTCGAGAACCCAGGCCAGTAAGCTCGGGATATGCCCCGACTTGGTTTCGATAATCTCATCAATCAGCTGTTTACCAGTAGCCGGCAGATCGGCCAGGATTCCTTCCCGGACCCCCTGATCGAAACAAAATGCCAGGTACTGGCGAACCAACACGGCGCTAGCATCCAGCCAGCACCCGGGCGGCTCGATATCCCCTGAAATCAGCGCGTCCGGCCTGGAATAAAAGAAAAGATCGTGAGGCCGCTGGTTAATGACACTAAGCACCAGCGCTGTACCGGTTTTGCGCCCCGCCCGCCCGATGCGCTGCAGATAGCTCGCAGTAGTCGGAGGGATGGAACACAGCATCGTGGTCGACAAATCCCCAATGTCGATCCCCATCTCCAGGGTAGATGTAGCCGTCAGAACGTTGGGGTCGTCAGCATGGCTTCCCTTGTTGAACGAATACTCCAACGCCTCCCGCTCTGCCGTTGCAAGCAGGCCGGTATGCTCGTGGGCAAACACCCTTCGTAACGCGCCCTTCCGGTAACGGGTACGGTAGTAACCTTCCCTGTCCGTCAGCTCACCGGGCTCGTAGTAACCCTCGTCGTCGAGATAAGCCAGGCTCGCTGCGCCAGTCCATAAGCGCGCCTCCCATTCCGGCCGAAACAGCTTATAGCCCCGGTTGGGCGCAACCAGCTTTTCTCCGTTGGGATACAGGCGAGCAGCCTGATCATTAATGGCGTAGAAATGTTGCTCACCATCCGCATGCACTTCCCGCAGCAATCCGGTGCTCTCCCCGGTCTTAAGAAAGGCATGAACGAGATCCACCAGAGTGGCATCGTCTATACCCGGCAACTCCATAACCTTCCTCGCCCATTTCAGGTGCCAGGGCAACATTTGGTGGGGCTTAGCCGGTGCCAGGACATGATCATGATCTTTGTTCGGCTGCGTACACATCAGCCGGGGCTTATATTTGCCCTGAGGGGGATAGGTTTCCCGGCCAGCAATGGTTTTACCGAACGGATATTTACCCCAGAACCGCTGGGCCGCATAGCTGCCGAGGTACGGGTGATACAAACCACCCCGCTCCCGTTGCCGGTGCAGAATACCCAGCACCCAAAGCGTAATGTCTTCAGAGGACACCGCCTCCAGCTTGGGGCTGATGGCCGGCAGCCGTACTTTCAGCTGTGAAACCGTTTCTTCCACCAGTTCTGGTACCCATCCCAGAGTTGCACTGGCATGCAACTCCATGGTTCGGCCATGGGTCAGCATCAGGCTGAACTCGCTGGTCGCCTCCCAGGTCAGCCGTCGGGTGATGTCTCCCAGCAATTTGTGCGGTATCTCTCTGGCATCAAGTCGATTGCGGAAATCCACGTAATCGTCATATTCCCGCAAGTCCGTAGGAATCAGGGTTTCCAAAGCCTGCTTGGCGGTTCCAGGCCTGCCCGGTGTATCTGCACCCCAGTAGTCGATCAACCGCTGGCCAACCTCTGGCAGGGGAACACCCTCGTCGCCCGCTTCATCAATCACATGTTGCAAGGCTGTACGCAGAGTAAAGTGGTAGGTACGGGCCGAGAAAAAGCCTGCACGGTGGCTGGCATCCTGAACACTGTCCGTAAATGCCAACAGCTTAGGATCGTTGTTAAGAACCGACCCGAACACCTCGTCGATTGCCACGCTGGAGATAGTCGCCGCGCGGCTACCGATGAACATCAGGCTTTCATTTTCGTGGCAGTGCGGGCACCGGCGAGTACCGCGACGAGCGCCATTCTCCGTACTGTACGATTCATGAACCATTTTCACCGGAAAGGTTTTCTCGTCCGTAATGGGGCACGGCCCCGGACCTTCCCGAACCACCAGGGAACTGGCGGCCAAATGCCACTTCACCGCATCCAGCTGTTGCTGGCCGGACGCTGATATAGGGTCATCTCCGTCTCTCCAGGGGCTCAGAATCACCAGCGATGGAGACGGGGCGCGCTCAAAGCCCCAGGCTTCATAGATTTCCCGGACATCGTCCCGAAGCTGCATACCGTTGATGCCATGCTGGCCGATAACCGAATCCATATCAGGGTCCCGCAGCCCGACCCAGGCCACCTCGCCACACTCAGTGCAGTGTACGATGGGTAGCTGCCTCTTCCCTTCCTGAAGCTTATTGTCCAGCCAGGTAAACATTGGGTGCTGGCTAACCATGGAGCCAATGCGGCGTAACTCGCGAAGCCACAACTGCACCTGGGTCGGCACCAACGGGAAAGGTTTGCCACTGCGCAGTTCACGGGCCTGGGCTACCAACGCAAGAAAAGCCATTAACACTTCACCCCGTGCCTGCGTATCACCCACAGCTCGGAACGTGAAGGTCATGTCCGATTTACTGATCTCCCGGAGCAAGTCGAACCAGGACACCGCGCCCGCTTCGGTAACCTTCAGCAATAAATGGAACAAAGGGTGTTTGCGAATCCACTCCCCAACCGCAACGCCCCACAAATCCTCCGGCTTGAGTTGGGGTAAGAAAGATTCCAGCTGCCCATGTTGTGTTGACCACTCGGGCCACCTGGGATCATCTGCCGCTACCGGATAAGCCGGCCCGCCAAACAGTTCAGCCACTCTGCGAGCGTAGCTCTGGGCATCCTCTCGGTGGGCGGGCGCACAATCTTCTGCTAACGGATAGGTTTCGACATCCCGGACAGGCGTGCGGACCACTTCCTCAATGCGATAACGGTCCTCCTTGATCACCGCCTCATGGGTAATGTCTTCCTCAAACAGAGTGCTGGCAAACTCACAGAGTTTGTAGATAGGCCCCATATCATGCTCATCATCGCCGCCAGCGACTGTTGCGCTGGTGCCTACCATGCAGAGCTTACCTTGGGGAATCTGGAATCGTTCCTTCAGACGGCGAATCAAACAGGCAACGTCGGCACCTTGAGCACCGTCATAGGTGTGCAACTCGTCTAATACCAGATATTGCAGAAGTTCAGGGTCATCCTGATTGAACCGCCAGATGCTGGTGTCTTTCGGTCGCAGCAACAGGTAATCCAGCATCTTGTAGTTGGTCAGCAGAATATCGGGGGGATTTTCCTGCATGGCCGCTCGGTTAGTTATCGAGCGATAGGCAATTTTTCCACCGCCAGCCGGGTCCGGAATGATCGTCATTTCCTCGAAGGTGTCTCTCTCTGCACCTTCACCCTTACTGGACGTCTGAGCCATGCGCCCCGTGTACATGCCCACACGAATCCGGGCCTTGCGTTCACCGTTATGGTCATAGCTCAGCTGATCAGAGGTAAGAATCTCCTCAGCAAAACGGTTAGCCTGGTCGGCCGCCAGCGCGTTCATCGGATAGAGAACAATCCCTTTAATCCCCTGATCTTTACCGGCCTGCTTCATCCGCAGGCAGTGGTCCAGCAGTGGATACAGAAAACACTCTGTCTTACCCGAGCCCGTTCCGGTGGTCACAATGGTTGGTGCAGGCACCTTGCCGCCACGGGTGGTCAAGCGTTGCCAACTCTGGGCCTGATGCTTGAACGGCATCCAAGGCACATGCAAATCAAAAAGGTTAGAAGTATCCGCTTTTTCCAACCGGAACGGCCGCTTCAGCTGCAACCAGGGCCCCTTGAAGAGCCCTTCATCCGGGTGCGTGAAAAAGGCCTCAAGCGCCCTTTCCGTCTCCTGGTGGCGAATATGAAAGGTAGCGCCCAGATAGTGGAGCACCTGCTTTTTGACTTCCAATGCCAAGGTGGCGGGTAACATAACCGTACTTCCTGAAATCGATTTTTATAGGCTTACAGGGCGAGCTGACGAACGGGCGTGGGGCCCTTTTGTGCTGCGGCGCGGGCCTGCTTGCTGTTGCGGGTAATGGCAACTTTGCCACTGGCCACCCAATGAAAACGCCGAATAGCATCCAGCTTGCCCGTTTCGGCATTCTTCAACCAGGCCATCAGCCACTCTTTTTTCTTGATTACCTGGCTCACTTCCGAGGTATGGGCGGGGTGCACTTCAACGAAGTTAATTACCTGATCGTGGGCTATCACATAATCCCAGCGTGACGCCTGGGGTTGCTGGGCCTCCAGGCTGGAGTCGATATCGGCACTCCCGTGGCAAAGGCGCTCATTGCCGGGCTTTACGAGCGCTCGGTCCGCAGCCTTTAGCGCCTGTAACCCTTTTTTATATGCTCCCTCTCCAAGATCCTTTTCTATCGCCTTCGGAAATTCCTTTTCCACGGTCATTCATCAGCCTCCTGCATCAACCGGCTGATCACATCAGAAGCACGACTACTGAATTGGGTTATGCCGCCCCAATCGGCAATGGAGTCATCCTCAGAAAACGGATCCAGAGAGGAAATATCCCGGGTGGAGACGCCCTTCTCACCCGGCTCAAAGTAAAAGCTCTTGAACACTCTGTCAGACAGTACCGCGCTGAACACATCTCGCATACCGGGCGAATTTGGCAGGTCAAACAGCTCAAATAAGGCTTCGGGTGTGCCTTTGTTGTCCTGCAACGTTCGGATAGCCCAGGCCGCCTCAAGCAGCAGTGGGGAGTGAGTGGAAATCACCACCTTGTAGCCCCGGTGCATCAGCTCCAGGCAAATCAACAACACGGATTGGATTGCCTGCGGGTGAAGGCCCATCTCCGGCTCTTCAACCACCCAATCCACGCCCTTGCGGCGCGCCGAGCCCGCCGAAGGCATCAGCCAGTAGAGGCTGAACAGAAGGGGCATAAATTCACGCTGGCCGGCAGACCAGGCCATGTAGGGCAAGGTGGCGCCCCCCGCATTGATAACAATGCGCTTTTTCAGGTCATGCACTTCCTGGGTAACGGTTGCGCCGTGGAAAATACTGTCATCAATGCGATCACGCAGAACTTCTTTCAGGCGGCTTTTGATCGGGAACAGCTGGTTGTCCTGGCCGCCCAGCCCCTTCTCCATGAGCCTGCGCAAATTCTCGCTGAAACTTTTAACCACGAACGGATCCAGCGCCGCAAAGCTCTCATAGCTTCGAGGGCGGCCCTGATCCAGCGTTAACACTCGCTGAGCCGGCACAAAGAACACCGATTCCTGATCTTTGCCGTTGCCCTTACGCAGCGCAGAAAGATCAACCAGTTTTCCATCCGCCTTCACACGCGACTCCTGGCGCCAAATCGCCCCCATGCCCTCCCCGAACATAAGGGTTAGCAGTGGGTCACTGGGACTTTCAGTAACGCCCGGCTCATAACTGTAGCCATAGCGCTTGAGCGTTTTAGTGATCGGACCATGGTCCTTTACCAGCTTGAACAGCTGGAGAAACACACTCTTACCGCTGGCCTGGGGGCCAACGAGCAAAGTGAGGTCACCAAACTCGACATCTGCCTTCCATATCTGCGCCAGCTGCTCAACATGTAATTGTTTCATGGTCACTTTTCCAAAGAATCTTTAGCGTTACTGTACCTGACCCAAGGCGTTCAGGCATTAATAAGGCCAAACACTGCTGGCCGCCTGAAACAGAACCCGGCCACGTTCGCGAATGGAATCCTCGCTCCAATCTGCAAGCGGGTCCTCCCCTTCATGCAAGGGGTAGAAATACCGGTTCAGGTTCAGCTTGCTGTACTTGGCCAATTCCGGGCGCTTTTTCTGCCAGCTGCCGTTAGAGAGCGACGGATTCAGGCTGCCGGTAATCAAGGTGAGATTACCCAGGGTATGCACCACCTGATCCCGTTGCTGGGTGAACTGTAATTTGGCTTCCGGATCTGCCTGATGCTCTTCAGGTATCGGCCAGTTCAGCTCCCACTTCACCGGCATCACATGCTCGATGGTAAGGTCATTGGGCAGCTCCAGGTTCTCGCTCTTGCGGTCCGCCTGTACCTGGTCGATGGCCTCCAGCACGGCGCGAATCTTATACTGTGCCAGCCCCTGATAGATGGGCCGGTTCAAAATGCTTGCCTTGAACTCCTCGTCCGGCGGGAACCGGACGCTGTCGCCATCACCGGACTGAAGGGTTGCTTTCAAAGCACCGGCGGTGAGCGATCCTTCCCTATCAAGGGTTTTGATCACATCCAGGAACAAACGGTTGTAGTTCTTGGAAGTCAGCCCACATACCATGCGGCGCACCAGGAAGGATTCCAGTACCGTGAGGAATCGATCGAACTCCAGTTGCTGCGCTGGCAGCAGTTGGTCGCAGGCAAGCAGCAACAATGGATAGACCGTGGCTGTATCCACCGCTTCAAGGCGCTTGAGGAACATGGCTAATCGGGAGTTCGCCGGTGGTTCAGCAAAGGTCTTGAACGCCAGGGAATAGCGGGAAAGCGCTTTGAGTTGCTCTTCGGTGGTTACCGGCAGAACGGATAAATTCGGCTTGGACGGCTGCTTATCCTCTGGCAAGTCCGCCAGCGCTTGCTGGATTTCCACGTATTCCTTGAACGATTCAAACAAATGGGCAGGGCGCACTTCTTCACGCATCATCAAGGTGAGGTAGTGTTGCAGGAAAAGATCGATCCGCGGGCGCTTGGCGCGGCCCTGCGTCACTTCCTTACGCCAGAAATCGTCATCAAAAGCCGACCAGTGGCGCTTGTATAAATCCTCGATATCCTGGGCATCCGCCTGAGCTTTGCGGAAAAGGTAATTTTTGACCAGATCCGCGGGTAGCAACTGCGTGCCACGGGCATTCAGTGTTTCGAAAATCACCTGGGATTCGTCGTCATCATCCAAATTGATAACGACAACCTGCAAGCCACCACTGATCACTTTCCAGAGTGCATCCAGACGTTCCTCGGGATTAACCTCCTGTTCCAACTCATCTGCTTCGTCGAACTCACCCGAAAGCCAACTGCGGATCTGCTTGCAGAAGTAGAGATACCCTTCCTGCATTCGATTACCATGAGGTTCAACGGGCTTACCGGAAAAGAGCATTTCCAGGGTTAGATCTGCGAAGGGCTCTGTCTCAACCGCACCCGACTCATGCAGCGTCTTGAATGCTTCCCTGTCACGGTTGGTAGGCCAAACCTTGTATTTCTCATGTTCGTAGTCGACCTTGCTGGCCTTGTTGGTCACCAGGTCGTTGAAGCGATCAAAATACTTCTCGTTGTCCAGACCCTTGGCCAGATCCCGGGCAGCCAACATGATCAACTGCAGCGTGGTGAAACGTTGCTGCCCATCGATCACCTGATGGGTTTCAATGGAGCCTGCGACATTCTTGAGCTGCTCCAAGACCACCGCCCCCAGGAAGTGCTTACGGTGCCGGCCATATAGCAGCTCGTAATCCAGCAAGCCCTGAATGTCTTCCCACAGCGGCTCCCAGTTTTTTTCCTTGTTCCATACGTAAGGGCGCTGGAAGAGCGGAATCTGGAACGAGATGGTTCCGTCAAAAATCTGGTTCAGGTCTCTGGCCTTGGCATCCATCAGGCAGGCTCCTTATTGCTTTCAGTCAGACCGAGGCGTTCAGAGAACACGCGGTAAGCGGTGCGGTAATCCTCGATGCGATCCACATGGGAGAATGGCGGGTAGAAGGTTTTGGTGACGGTTTGGTTGCCGTTATCGATTTCCCAACTAACCGTAAGTGGGGAAACTCCGTCGTGGTGCGCGCGGGCAGAGCGTAACTCTTTACCTCCAGCGTCTTTTCGAGCAGTATTCGGAAGGCGTTGACCCCGGGAATCAAATTCATCGCCTTTTTCATAGTCAGCTAAAGCAGAAAACTGAACAAAGTAAACCTGCTTTAACTCCTCTATACTTAAACCTATAGCCTGAGCCACAAGGACATCGATTTCCACCTGTGCAAAGTACCGGTCACGATCTTTCAGGAAAAGCTTGTCTCTTCCCCAATGACCGCTGTTAGTCCAGTCCACAGAATTACTAGCACCTTCAACTGCCCAACCATCTTTGAAGCCATTCAAAACCTCCATCGCCTCGCACCAGACATCTTCATAACTTTCCGAAAGACAGTTCAGTCTTATCCCCCGGGAAATCAGGAGGCATGCGATTCTCGGTTCTTCGATAAATGGAAGCGTTTTTAGAAGATCATGACGACAGTCACCTTTACCTGTAATCCTCACAAGAAAATCGTAAAGAATTGAGGTGCTTGCTGAGTTAAAGGCTAACAATTTACTGGGCTCAGAAAATGCCACTGTTACTGCGGCATCAATATGCACCGGACCAGAGGGAACTAGCGTTGGAATGTAGGTTCGCTCGTTCGCCGGCTGCCCCCTTCGCCTGTTCATATGTCGTGGATATGAACTTATAGGAGCGGGAATCCTTCTAGACTGACATACATCCGGTAAACACTGCATCAGCTTTACGTCACTAAACCGTTTAGCATAATCAACCGAATTCCTTTCTAAGCCGTTTCTCGCCAACCATGATATCGCCAACTCCACATCACCCACCCAGCGGGAGAAAAACCCAAACCGTCGTGCCCTTTTTGCACCTGGTCTATCGGGGTCTACCCCATAAAGCTTCAGAGGTTCATCCAATAGTGCTTCATAGGCTGGCACTTCGTGCTCGGCTACAGGCCAGAAGCCTGGGTGCCAACCACTTTCAGTTTTCACAGGTTTTTGGGGTTTAGGCCATTCAGGGATCGCCTTGTAGAAGGCATCAAGGTTCCCATGTTCATCGCCAGGGCGGTAAACCGCACGCGGCAGGTAATCCTCGGGGATACTTTCCAGATCAATGCTGTCGTAGTGATTTTTTTCAGTACATACGGTGCGGGGTGTTTTGTTGAATGGGTTAGCCACGTAAAAATGGGGGCCTGAGATTACCCATTCACCTGCTATGGCTGGTTGGTAACTCGGGTTTTCGATCCGAGTAATCAAACCATTACGCTGCCCGTTTGCTTCATGAATCATCTCGGTAGCCAAATACTGCCCTTTTAGGTCACCGAGTCGCTGAGGGGCATTCGCAAATTTCTGGAGCACGTTCAGCAGTTGCTTGCTATGAACCTGAGGCAGACGAGCATGTAAGAATGAAGTCCCCTCATCATCCAGCAGCTTGGCGAAGAGGGTGAGCTCTTTTTCAGTAATCCACAAAACTCGCTCGCAGTGCCCTCTTACTTCCCATTGACCATTCTCATCCTTGATACCAGGAATAGCGTCATGTGGTCGATCATGAGCCAAGCAGTGCTTTAGAGTATGGCCGCCAAAAAGATTAAAAACTGCCCGGAACCTGACTCTCTCTGCGACATCACCAAATATATTAATTGAAAAGGTTTGTCGCGCGTTTACATCCGCAAAGAGTTCTTGCTGGCGCTCATTTTCATACTGATAATGGGCCCTCAATCTAGGGTAGTAAGCCTCACGGAATAGGCCCCCGCTACCATCATCAAATACGCCTTCCGGATGAAGCAAACCGACAATGCCTTGTTGTCCAATAAGAGCCCAGCTCTTCTCGATAAAGTTCTTGTAGAGGTTGGTTTGAACACCTGCGAGGTTCGGATACAAGGTGACATCGTTGAGAAAGACGTTTCCGCCCTCTCCCATTTCGAATTGAGTACGATAAATCTGCACTCGCTCCTCGTTGGTTAATAACTTTGGGCGCTCCCGGTTATACACCGCGGATTTCGCGTCACGTACACCAAGCAAAGGCTCGAACTCATTCAGTAAAGGCGCATCCTTCCATGTCACCTTCAACCATGGGGGATTACCAAACATTAGGTCAAAACCCTTTGGAGCCATTTCCTCCTGAACCTTTGGCCCCAGCACTTCAGTAAAAATCAGCTCCCAGTGGTGAAAGTTCTGATCTGCCGTGGCCGTGCGCCCTACACCAAACCAGGGCACCAACTGACTCAAATGCTCAGCATCCGGCAGCTTCTGCTCACTGGCCTGAAACAGGGCCTCCAGCTCAATTTCCTCACCCAGCTGAATATCCAGCATTGCGCGGGTGGCCAGGTCGTCTGTACCAATGCCGAGCAAAACTTCGGCAGCCGCCAGCCAGGCTTCCCGGGAGGGAAGATTGTCACTCTGGTCCAGAGGCCAGAAGTAGAAGCTGCACCAGCTGTCCATCAACAGCTTCAAGCGCTGGAAGGCTCCGCTCTCCGCTTCCAGGCTGGCCTTGATGCCTTCCTGGCGGCGGAGCGTCGGGCCATTGCGCAACGCTTCCAGACTGTTCTGGGGGGTGGGCCATACAGTGGAGGTGCAGGCAGTGTCTGCCAGCGCCCGTTGGCGGGCAATGCTGTAGTCTTTCCAGAGCTCATCGATGCGCTCGCTCAGGCGCTCCAGGCGAGTCACTTCCTCCACTGACAGTTTGGTTTTGACCTGTTTGTTTCTCCATGTCTTGATCGTGTCACACTCATCCGGCCAGTGCTCTTTCATGAGCTTGTCGTTTGCCGCCGGGGCCATGTCTTCGTCCCACACGAGGAAATGATAAATCTCGCCGGGTTGGCGATCCTCGCCCGGTTTGAGCTGGCGTGGAATCTCTGCTTTCTTGCCGTAGTGTTTGCCCCGCAACAGTTGGTCTTTTTTCCAGACGCTGCGGCGGGCACCGATGAGGCTGTTACCGGCACGGAGTCTCAAGCCAAACCAAGGGGTAGCCGCAGGCTGGAACAGGGGCTGGCTGTCTTCATCGCCATCAGCCACTTTCAGGCGGTGAATGGTAGAGAGCCAGAGAGACAAGGCACCTAACTCAACTGCCACCGGGTTTAAATCCACCCCGTACACATTGTGAACAGCAATGTAATGGCGCACCCGGCGCAGTTCGTCTTCGTAGTTGCTGGGGTCGATGTTTTTGCCCAGTTGCTTCTGCTTCAGCTCCAGATAGTGATGAGCCAGCTGGTCGATGGCTTCCACCAGGAAGGCGGCGGAGCCCATAGCTGGTTCGCAGATCTTCAAGCTGAGAATGTCATCAGCTTGTTCCGGGCCAAAGTCTTTCAGGCGCTCTTTCAGGGCCTCTTCAACCAGGGTGCGGGTAAGCACCTCCGGCGTGTAGTAGGAGGCGCTGTTTACCCGGTCTACACCGTTCAGGTGCAGAATGAATTCGCCGGTGCGGTAGATTCGGGTTTTCTCTGTGCGATGCTCCAGCACAATTTCCCCGGCTTTGAATTCACTTTCCCGTGTCGCCGGAACGAACCAGGTGGGTACTTTGACATCGATGGCGTTATCCAGCATGGGTTTGCCATTCTTGGCCTTCTGATGCACCTGGATCAGGTCTTCTGTGGCGAAGAAGCCCTTATACGACAGCAGCCCTTCATAGACAGACCCCAGCTGGACAATGCCCAACTCAGCGTAGTTAATGCGGCCGATGCGTTTGCTTTGCTGAGAGGTGCCAAGGCTGAGACAACGCACAACCTTGTGCAGAATGCGGTTTGGCAGTTTCACCCGACTCAGCAGAGGTGTTGCCTGGGGATCAAACAGCGTTGCGGTCAGCGGCTGAATGGCAAAGACTTTGCCCGGGGTATATTTGGATCGGCGGCCACCGCTGCCGGTCAGCGAAAGCTGTTCACCGGCAGGGGCACCAAACAGGCTTTCCTGACGGGGTGCCTGACCGAACAGGTTTTCATCGGTTTCCTTTTCAGCTCCATCCCGTTGCGGATCGAAGCCATCATAAATCAGCTGGAACAGGCGCTGCAGGTGTTCGGCAATGTAGGTGCCGTTCTCGGTGGTGGTGCCGGGTTCATTCGCATCCACCAGGTCACGCAGCGATTCCAAGCTGTAGCCGAGGCGGTACACATCGTCGTTGATGGGCAGTATGCCCAGTTCCCCGCCACGGGCTTCGGCATAGAAGCAGAATAGCAGGCGGTACACGTATATCAGCGCATCGTGACGTAACTGCTCGGCCGTAATTTCCCGGCTGCCATTGGGTAGCGGTTCTTCCCGCTCACTGAGCTGGCGATAGCCCAGGTTGTTCTGCCGGCGGGCTTCTACCCAGCCGTTGGCAATGGCCTCAATGGCATCGCGTACTGCGCCCTGGAGTTTCTCCGAGACGCCGTGGGTGCTTTTCAGGCTGCCTTCACGCAGGCGTTCGTGCAGCACTTCGTCGCTTTCGCCCTGGGGCACCAGGGCTTCATCTGACAGTAGCGCAGCTATGGCATCAAAGGTCGCGGCCTGGCGCCGGCCATAGGCTTCGTCCAGATCAATCCAGAGGTAACGGCCCTGGGCAAAGGTATGAGCATCAAACAGGTAGATCCGCCCGCCGGCCAGCAGCATGACCCAGCGCGGGGCATCTTCCTGCTTGAGCAGAAGGGCAATGGCTTTTTCCCAGCTGCCTTGGAACGTGGGCAGGCCATCTACATGCCGGGTGCGGGCAATTACGTCCTGTTCCAGCGGTTCTTCATCACTTTCGCCATCAGTCAGGCAGAACGGCGCTTCTGCAATCACCAACCAGGGCTGATTGTGGCGGTTAAGTCGATGCAGAACGGGGATTTGTTTCTGCTCGCTTTCCAGAACCAGGCCAAAGGGTTCAGGCTGGTAACCAAGGGCTTCCAGCAGTGCCGGGTGCCAGCGGTTGATGGTGTCGTTCTCTGCACGGACACGCAGCAGCGGGTCGTCGTAATTGAGGGCTTCGGTTTTGGCTTTGAAATAGGTTTCGCTCAGGCCCGCCAGTTTTCTTGGGGCCGACTGGCTGCCCTGCTCTTTCCAGCCTTTAACCTTGTCAGCAATGTCTTTGCTGAAGCCGTTTTTATCTGCCAGGTAATGAGCTGCGTAGTAGTCGCCTACGTTCTTGATTGCGGTATCCAAGGACATTACTTCACTCCCTCTACTACCAGTACCAGGCGGGTGGTGGCTTCATCGGTGGCGCGGTAGTGGGTTTGCTCCCAGTTTTCGCGCCGGTCTTCCAGGTACTTTTCCATTTCTTCACGCTTCTGGCGCAACTGTGTGGCGCGACGACCCTCTGGCGGCAGGTTCGCTAGCTGGGCATCAATGCGCTCCGCCCAGCGTTCGAACCAGTGTTTGAGGCGGGCGTTCTCTTCATCCAGCCTTGGGCGGATCTGGGCTCTGCGCTGGTCTTTTAGCTTCTTCAGGTGGGTAACGCTCTGGTCCACCGCCGATCCCAGGAAGCTTTTCAGAAGATGGTCTGGCAGGGTGCCGGTTTTACCGGTGTTCGCCAGCTGATCAAAATTAACTTCATCCAACGCTTCTTTCAGTGGCCGGATCTGGAATTGACCGCCCTTGCGGAATGAAACCGCATGGGGATCCACAATCAATGGTGTGCCAGCGCGGGAACTGACTTGCCCTATAAAGCAGAAGAGCAATTCGCCCGGCTCCAAAAACGGAGAGGCAATCAACGGTGCTTCTCCGCGCTTCTGCAACATCATCAGTTTTTCCGCCAGCCATTGCATAACGGGGTGTTGCTCGGTGAGCAGCAGTTCTTTGGACCACTGGCCTTTCTGCGCTAGCGCTGCCTTGATGGCCAGGTCTACTCGCTCGGGTTTGTCCGTAAAGAACAGTTGTTGGTCGTCTGGCCAGGCCTCTTCCGGCATGGCAGAGGCACCGTAGACCATTTCCGAGTCTACCCATGGAGCACCTAATCGTTTCGCGAGCTCTTTTGGCGGGGTGAAGATGATTTGCTGCCCAGTGTGTTCCAGCGGATGCCAGTCCGGGCCACCAATCTGTTCTTTCAATACACGGTAGCCCTGCTCGAAGAACTGGCCGTTGTCGAGGAGCCGGATACGGGAATTATCGGTGTTTTCCGCCGTTTCTTCGGCTTCATCCTCTTCGGTCGCAGCGCCACCCAGCATACGGCTCAGGAAATCGGCGTAATCCTGATGGGCCAGTTCGTTGGCGGCTTTCAGGGTGGATTCAAGTTCACCGGTTTCTGCTTCGCCGGTTTCGCGATCCAGCAGATCGGTATCCCCTTTCACCAGGCTATCGCCGAAGGTTTCTTCTTCCTTCCGGGCATCGTATAGCTTCAATACGCTTTCGCCGGTACGGGTCGAGCGGTTGATTTCCTCGACTTTGGAGACCAGGCGCGAGAACAGCTCACTGTCCCCCTCTAGCAACCCGGATTCGGTTTCAACCATCAGGTAGCGAATGATGGGCGGATACTTCTGACCAAAGCGGTCGATACGCCCGTTTCGCTGGATCAGCGTGATGATGGACCAAGGCAAATCGTAGTGGATGATGTTGTGGCACTGGTGGTGCAGGTTCACACCTTCTGATGCCACATCTGTGGCCAGCATCAACCGAACCGGGCTGTTGCCCGTACCGAAGGCTTCAACAGCGGCAGCAAGTGCGTTGTCTGACATGCCGCCGTGAATCGCCGCAATCGTTTGCTCTGGCTGTTTTTCCTGCTTGGGGCTGAAGGTTTGCCCGAAGTACTTGGCCAGGGCTGGCGCAAGATATTCCTGGGTTACGCGGCTTTCAGTAAACACCAGCAAACGCGGGCTTTTGGAGCTGCCGTCCCACCCCATAGCGGCCAGCTGTTCGACCAGGAGTTTGAAACGGGCGGACTGCTGGACATTCAAATGTTCCAGGCGGCGCAATAGTTCTTCCAGCTCCTCAATTTCCCGGCTGTCCGGATCGGACTTTTGGAGATAAGCCAATCGTTTCTCAGCCGTGGAGCGGCAGGCTTCCGGGCTGGAGAGGAAGCTTTTGTACATCCCCCAACTCACAATGGCCTGGGCATCGATCTGTTTGTCCAGTACCAGTTGGCGGATGTGTGCCAGCTGTTGGTATACATCCTCCTCAGCTTCACTTGCCTGAACCGTGGTTTGCGGCAAGGGTATAACCTCCCGCTCGGAGAAGTTGCTGCCGGCCTCTTCCTTTACATCTTCCTTGAAACGCATCAGGAAGAATGGAGCTATATCCTCTGCTTCGTATTCCTGTAGTTTCGGGTCTGGCACCGCTGAAGGGTCCAGCAGGCTGATCAGGCGCCCGAAGGTTTCGCGCTTACCGTTATGGGGTGTGGCTGTGGTCAGAATCATGCTGTTGGTACGCCGCGATAAACGCCGGGCCAGCCGGTAGCTCAAGTGTCGTTCGGGGTTTGTACCACCAGAGACGTTATGGGCTTCGTCGATGACCACCACATCCCAGCGGGTATTTTCCAGAAAATGCGCATACCGGCCGATGTCTTTTAGGGTATCGATGGAGATGATGATGCGGTGATACACCTCAAACGGGTTCTTGGAGGCCGGGATTTTGAGCTGCAGTTTAGAGAGGGTGTCGGAATCCATCCGTACCAGCGGGAGCGCAAAGCGGTTCCAGAGTTCCGCCTGGAACTGGGTTAGCATGGATTTCTTGGCAAGTACCAGTATGCGCTGGCCCTGCCCCCGGCGAATCAGTTCGCTCAGGATCATGCCCACTTCGATGGTTTTACCAAGGCCCACCTGATCCGCCAGCAACAAACGTGGTCGCATTTGCTGGAGCGCACGGTAAACGGCCTCTTTCTGGTAGTCCATGGGCGTGAAAGCGCCCATGTCATTAAAATGCGGTTCCGGATCTGTCAGCGGCATTTGCCGAAGCTGGGCTTCCAGGAACAAGCGCGCGGTGGAATAACCCCGGGTTTCATCCCTTACCAGCTCGGTTTTGCGCGGGTCGACTTCCTTCAGCCGATCCAGCTGGGTGAGGAACGCAGCCTCATGTCCACGGTTGAGGTCGTCTACGCCAGAGCAAAATACAATCTGGTGCTGGTTACTGCCGGCTGCGTCTACACGGGTAACGAGCCACTCTGCGTCTCGGCATTCTACACGCATGCCTGGGGTGAAAACTGTCAAGGTCAGATCCTTTACCTGAAGTCGTAACTTTATGAGTTATGGGACATCTTCCGTTTTTTCGCGCCTGAGGCCAAGCTTCGTTTGCTAAAGATACCCGGGTAATGCGACATATTTAGGCGCATTGCTGCCAATAACGATGAACTCCGCGAGCCTACGTGTTAACCGCTGATACAAATGTAGCTTTTCCCACACTGCCAAAACTCAAACCATAAGCTACGGAAAGCCGATCCCAGTCCTGCCC
>TARA_R100000049_G_C1957436_1_pt1 | contig 24350 bp, 22 predicted proteins | sample TARA_R100000049 | Tara Oceans TARA_R100000049 (sample SAMEA2619992) | marine metagenome | biome: marine biome (ENVO:00000447); feature: mesopelagic zone (ENVO:00000213) & marine oxygen minimum zone (ENVO:01000065); material: "saline water (ENVO:00002010), including plankton... | reverse complement strand
ACGAGGCTGAAGATGGTCGCGCCGATCAGAATGACGAAGACCATGGCGGTCATCTCCATGGTCGATTGACAGACATCCCTGAGAATGCCGCGCCTCAGCAGCCGTCTCAACCCGATGGCGAGCCCGGTGACGATCACCGCGAGCAGGATAAAAGCGAGCAACGCCGCCGGACCAACCCCGTCTACCGCGATCCGCTTGAGGTCGGTAAGGTTTGCCAGCAGCAGAAGCAGCGGAATGGCAATCCCGGCAGCATAGATGGGCAGTCCCGATCCCTCATCCCCTTTCAGTGCCGCGAGCAGGATTGCCCCGATAGCGCCGACTGAGGCGGCCTCGGTCGGGGTGGCGATCCCCATCAGGATGGAGCCTAGCACGGCGATAATCAGGATCACTGGAGGCAACAGGGACCGGAGCAGCGTCAGCAGCAGATTTCTGTCGCTTCCCGTCACGTCTTCGCGTGCGAGAGCGGGCGAGCTTTCAGGTTTAAAGACGGCCATAAGTATTTGATACAGAATATAAAGCCCGACGAGGCAGAGCCCGGGAATTAGCGCGCCCGCGAACAAATCGCCGACGGAGACCGGCTCCGGCGACCAGTTGCCCTTTAGCGACTGCGCCGCCATATAGGCGTTGGAGATTTGCTCGCCGAGGATGATCAGCACGATGGAGGGCGGGATAATTTGCCCCAGCGTTCCTGCGGCGCAAACGGAACCCGCGGCCAGACGCGGATCATAGCCGCGTTTCAGCATTGTGGGTAAGGACATCAGACCCATGGTCACGACTGCCGCGCCGACAATGCCCGTGGAGGCGGCGAGCAGCGCGCCGACGATAAACACCGAAATCCCGAGGCCACCGCGCAGCCGCCCGAACAGCAGGCCCATGGAGTCAAGTAATTCCTCCGCTACCCGCGATTTTTCAAGCATGATCCCCATGAAAACGAAGAGCGGGACCGCGAGCAGCGTCTCGTTCCACATGGCACCACCGAAAATCCGCGACGGAATCGCGCCAATGAGCGATGGGTCGAACACGCCCAGCATCCAGCCGACACCGGCCATAAAAAGCGCTGATCCGGCAAGGGTGAAGGCAACGGGGAATCCGGCCATCAGGCTGAGTATCGTGACGGCGAACAGCCCGACCGCCAGGTATTCAGCAAGGCTCATGCCATGTCCTCCCACCGAAGCAGGACACTCATCGACCTAAGGATAGTGGCGATTCCCTGCAGGATCATGGTGATGGGAAATACCAGCAGCAGGGATTTCAGCAGAAACAGGAACGGCAGTCCGGTCCCCTCGCGAGAGCCTTCCATGATCTGCCAGGATCCGGAGACATAGGGCCAGCTTAGGATCAGGATGACAAGGCAGACCGGGATCAAAAGAAACAGGCTGCCCAGGAAATTGATTGCCGCCCGGCCTTTTTCGCCCAGTTTTTCATAGAGGATATCAATCCGGACATGGCCATCGCGGCGCAAGGTATCGGCAGCACCGACCATAAACAGCAGGGCAAAGCTGTAAATAACGCTCTCCTGCAGAGCGATGAGTCCGATGCCGAAGACATATCTTGCGAGAACGAGCAGGAACTGGATCAGCACCATTGCCAGCGCGAGCCAGGAAATGTACTTTCCGATGGTCGCACTGAACCGGTCGAGTAACTGGGCGAGGGCAGTCAGACGGGTCACGCAAATTTCTTCCACACTACAGGGCCTTGACCCCTGATATTACAGTATCAGCGTTATAGGCGAGCAATCGGTTTGGCGCAACGCCTTGCCAATGGCATGCCGATCTTGCGATAGGGGATGCGCACCATGCGGATTCGATGTTGCTGTTAACCATAAAATGGTCGACTAACCATTCGCTTTGATGAATTTTTGCCGGGCGTTTCTTGGGGATGGAAAGCCGTTTTCATTTTTTGCAGGACCATGAAATCGCTATACTATTTTATATTTATATAATATTTTTCAACACGTTATTAAGTTTATCTAACTTTGTAAGTTAATAATTATCAGTAATATTCGCATTTTGGAATATGAAAATTTGCCTTGTATTTGATCTGTCTTCCTGCAAAATTGCCAGCAACAGGGAGAACAAGCGTCCATACAACTGACCGCAGATGTCAGAATAATAATAAGACTTGCATCAAAGCAGCTACATGTATTGACGCGAAGTTTCTGTTAGATGACAGCTATCTTTGATAGGGGGACTTTTTCCGTCTATCGATTTGAAACGGGAGGAATATTTTATGGAACGACGCAAGTTTTTGACAGGCGCTGCGATTGCTGGCGCAGGTGTTGCCGCGGCCCCCTTTGCCGCCCCGGCAATCGCTCAGGAACGCCAGGAAATCACAGTTGTCTCGACATGGCCAAGGGATTTCCCGGGCCTCGGGATCAGCGCCCAGCGTCTTTGCGCCCGCATCACTGAAATCAGCGAAGGCCGTCTCACGGTCAACTATTTCGCCGCTGGTGAACGTGTCGGTGCGTTTGACTCTTTTGACGAAGTCGCATCCGGTAATGCGCAGGCCTATATCGGCGCCGACTATTACTGGAAGGGCAAGCACCCGGGCTTTGCCTATTTCACTTCCGTGCCGTTTGGCATGACGACGGTGGAATGGAATGCCTGGATCAAGTTCAAGGGCGGCCAGGAACTCTGGGACGAAATGTCCGGTGAATTTGGCCTGAAGGCACTGCCATGCGGTGCAACAGGCACTCAGATGGGTGGCTGGTTCAACAAGGAAGTGAATTCTGCGGCTGACTTCAAGGGCCTGAAATTCCGTATGCCGGGCCTCGGGGGTGACGTGCTTGCCAAGCTCGGCGCGTCAGTTGTCTCGCTTCCTGGTGGGCAGATTTATGAAAACCTTGTTTCTGGCGCAATTGACGCAACGGAATGGGTGGGACCATATAACGACTACTTCCTGAAGTTCTACGAAGCCGCCAAGTACTACTACTATCCTGGCATGCATGAGCCAGGTGGGGGACTTGCCTTCGGCATGAACAAATCCTGGTGGGAAGGTCTTTCCCAGCATGACAAGAATCTGATCACTGTCTGCTGCATGGAAGAACATGCCGCACAGTATGAAGAAGCTCAGGCACTCAACGGTGAGTATCTCAAGAAAATGATCAACGAGAATGGCATTATTCTTAAAGAATTCAGCGATGACGTTTATGATGCCTTCGGTGAGGCCGCCGTTGAGGTCTTTGAAGAAACGCGTGCCCATAGCGCGCTTGCAAACAAGATCGACGAAAGCTTTCAGGTGAACCTCCGCGAAATCGGCGGCTATCAGAAGATTGCTGAAGTCGCCTTCTCCAACAAGCGGAACCGGGTTCTGGGGATTTAAGTTGCAAAAGATGCGGACAGGGGCGGGACAACGATCTCGCCCCTTCCTCTATGGGAGGCATATATGACGACTGCGGGAGATGTGTATGCATCAAACCGCGGACTGCAATGGTCAGTCCGGGTCTTTGGGTGGTGTATGCTGGCGGCGCTGCCGATTTATTTTTTTAATAATTACCTGTCATTTGTTCTTGGCTGGCCCGGAATAGAACCGATCTTTGCCTCTGGCGAGGTGACGTACCAGTCATGGATACAGCTTGCGCTGTTTGTCGCCGTGGTTGTGTTTGCTGTAGTTTTGGTTCAAACCACAACTCAGCGCCATCTGAGGGATGACGCGGCGATTATTACCCGCGTGAATACCTATCTTGTCCGGGCGGCCTTCTGGGCCGTTTTTTTGGTCGGTATTGCGGATATGACCTTATCCTTTCTCCGGCTCGAAGGACTGCTGCCCTATCTTGTAGGCGCCCAGCTTGACGGTGACCTCGCGCGCGTCCATTTTCGCGGTCCCTATGTTCATATCCCGCTGATTATTCTGGCGCTCCTCATCGCTCTGCGGTCGCGTACGCTCGGGTTCCAATGGCTTGCGCTGCTGGTTGTCTTTGCCGAACTGCTGATCGTTATCACGCGGTTCATTTTTTCCTATGAACAGGCGTTTATGGGCGATCTGGTGCGCTTCTGGTATGCGGCGCTCTTCCTGTTTGCCAGTGCCTATACACTGGTGGAGGAGGGGCATGTTCGAGTTGATGTTTTTTATGCGGGCTTCACAAATAAGACCAAGGGTTTCGTCAACGCGATGGGCAGTCTGTTTATGGGTATTACGCTGTGCTGGACAATCCTGCTTGTCGGCATGGGAAGCAGTACGTCCATTCTCTACAGCCCGATGTCAAACTTTGAAGTGTCGCAATCAGGCGTCGGGATGCAGGTGAAATATCTGATGGCCGGGTTTCTGGCCGTTTTTGCCATAACGATGATGGTTCAGTTCGTCAGCTACCTGATGGAGGCAGTTGCCGACTATCTGGAGCAACCGGGTCATGTTGACCATGAATCGTCATTGACAGGGTAATGTAAAATCATGGAACTTCTTTTTCTCGCCCTTCTCGTTTTCCTGATGGCATTGGCCTTGGGCTCCGGTTATCCGGTGGCGTTCGCTTTGCCCGGCTCGGCCATTGTGACCGTGGCAATTGCCGCGCTCTGTGGTTATGTCGCGACCGGCAATCCTGATGCCTATTTTTCCCATGGCGGTCCCTGGCAGTGGCTGAGCGCCGGGGTTACCAATCTTCGCGGCGTCTATTGGGAGGTGGAGCGAGATACGCTGATTGCCATTCCGCTCTTCATCTTCATGGGCATCATGCTGCAACGCTCCAAGATCGCGGAGGATCTGCTGGTCACCATGGCACAGCTGTTCGGTCCGGTCCCGGGCGGGCTTGGTATCTCCGTGGTGTTTGTGGGCGCGCTGCTGGCGGCAACCACCGGTATTGTTGGCGCGACCGTAGTGGCGATGGGGCTGATCTCGCTGCCGGCAATGTTGCGGAACAACTATTCGAAATCTTTGGCAACTGGTACAATCGCAGCATCGGGAACGCTCGGCCAGATTATCCCGCCGTCGATCGTGCTGATCATTCTGGCGGACCAGCTGGCGAGTGCCGTGGATCAGGCCGGAACGGCGCGAAAGGCACTGCACAAGGCAGCGACGGGCGAGCTTTCCATGCCGTCTTCCTTCGGCGTGGTGTCGACCAGCGCGGGCGAGATGTTTTTGGGCGCGCTTGTGCCGGGCCTGTTACTCGTCGCCATCTACATGGTGTTTATCCTGATCTACGCTCTGATTAACCCGAAGGTCGCTCCGGCTGTTCGTGGCGGCACCTTCGACAAAGCGTTTTTCGCCAAGCTGGCATTGGCGCTTTTCCCGCCGCTTGGTCTTATATTCCTGGTGCTGGGGTCCATTCTGGCTGGTATCGCAACGGTCAACCAGGCCGGCGCCATCGGCGCGGTGGGAGCGATCATGATGGCGGGTTATCGCCTGAAGGACGGCAGTAAGGATGCTTATGCGCCGGTCGTTCTCGGGCTGGCGTCGCTGATTGGAATTATGGCCGTCCTGTTGTTGTTCGAACCCAACGTCAAGGCGATCAATACGACTCGGGATGCGCTCGGTGTTTTCCTTGGCGTTGTCGCGACCTTGGGTCTGATAATCGCAATCGGCTGGAGCAGTTGGCGCGCCTTTAAAATCGAAAATACCCTTCAGGAAGTGATGATCGAGACGGCGAAGACAACCTCTCTCGTCTTTATCATCCTGCTCGGTGCCGCGATGCTGACGGCGGCATTCCGCGCTTTTGGCGGGGAAGAGCTTGTCCGTGATTTCCTCAACGGCCTGCCGGGCGGGTTCTGGATGAAATTCACCATCGTCATGGCGGTGATCTTCGTTCTCGGCTTTTTCCTCGATTTTATCGAGATTGCGGTGGTGGTCGTGCCCATTGTCGCGCCGATCCTGCTTGCTGACCCTTCTGCGAATATCACGGCCGTCTGGCTGGGGGTGATGATCGGCCTGAATATCCAGACGTCGTTCCTGACGCCGCCCTTTGGTTTTGCGCTTTTCTACCTTCGCGGCGTTGCCCCGCCCATCGTCAAGACGCTGGATATGTATAAAGGGGTGATCGCCTTTATCTCGCTGCAGCTGATTGCGCTTGTGGTTGTCGGGCTCTATCCACCGTTAGTGAATTATCTACCGAACCGGGCGTCACTACTCTCGGAAACGGCACCGCCGCCGCGAAATCCGCGCCTGGACTATTGCGTTGACAAGTATATTCAGGATCAGTTTATCACCCAGGGGGTCGCGATCAACAGTGCCATTGCGGAGGCGCGTCAGCTTAATCTTGATTATCTGCCGGACCGCCTGAAGACTAACCTTGAACAGAGCTTCGATGCCGCCGAAGAGGCTCCTGCCCTTATGGCGCAGGCCTGGGAGGCGGATGACCGGATCAATGACGCCGTTGTCGATTATCTGCCGGTACAGCAGCAGGTGCGGCGCATAGAAGCGGAGATTCGGGAGCATGATGAGGAAATTCGCGATCTGAAGACCACCATCGGACGGATGCGCAGTGAAGACCAGGTAGCTGCAAAGCAGAAGCTGCAAGATAAGGTCGCCGAGCTTGAGGCGGAGCGGGAACTGCTCGTCGCGGAGATTCCGGCGGACTGGAAGGAAACCTACAAATCCTTCAAGGCATTGCTGAAAGAGGAAACTATTCTCAGTGGCAAGTTCCGTCGGGTGGCCGGGGACGGCTATAAGCCGGTTGCCGAGATTGTCGCTACTCTTAAAGATAATGCGGCCTATGCCGAGTTGCAGTCAGGCCTGATGCAAATCCGGTCCGATCTTGCCGATGCGGATGCCGAACAGCTTGTCGCATCAATTGAGGATCTCAGCAGTCGCGCCGGCAATGTGGAAGGGGCGTCCGACATTGCGTCCGGTCTTTCCAAGGTGCGGCGCAGCCTGAGAAACGATACGCCGGATTTCGAGAAGGCGATGGAAGATATGGCCGAGGTGGTCGCCGACTATGAAGCCCAGCTTGATTGGCGCAATCAGGCGGAGATTAATATGCTGCCTACCCTTGAACGCTATGAAATGGCGATTCGCGGGACACTTGGCCTCAGAGAACAGCGTAAGCTCGACGATGAACAGGCGCTCTTCGTCGCGTCCTGCCAGTCCGATCACCGGGATGTATCGCATTACTTCTAGGGAGTAGGGCAGTATTGCGAGAAAAAGCGGCGGTGGATTGTAAAAGACCCCCGCCGTTTTTTTGAGCGCAGAAGGTTTTCTGAAATTAGCGGGTCACGGCTCAGGCGTCTATTCGGAGATAAGCTGCCATCCGTCGCGGGTCAGGATTTCGGACGGATAGAACCGCTTCTTGTAGGCCATCTTCGGGCTCTGGTCGATCCAGTAGCCCAGATAGACATACGGAAGCCCCTGGCGTTCCGCCTCGGAGATATGCCAGAGGATGAGGAAGCTGCCCGGGCTTCGTTTGTCTTCCTCCGGATCGAAGTAGCTGTAGACGAGCGACAACCCATCCTCCATCAGGTCGATCAGGCAGACGGCGAATAGACTGCCGTCGTCTTTTCTAAATTCCACCAGCCGGGACCGGACAGGGCTCTCCTCCACCATTGCCTGATAATCAATGTAATCCATGTCGACCATCCCCCCTTCGGAATGGCGCGACTGCAGATAGCGATGGAACAACTCGAAATGTTCTCGGCTGGCCCGCGATGGCAGGATGCGGGCCGTGATGTCCGAATTCGCCTTCCAGATACGCCGGAAGGACTTCTTGAGCCTGAAATCCGTTGCCCGAACCCGAATCGGAATACAGGCGCTACACCCGTCGCAGGCCGGTCGGTAGGCAAGGTCCTGGCTACGGCGAAAGCCCGCATGGCTGAGCGTGTTGTGAAGACCATCGGGATCTTCCCCGGCGAGCAGGGTCACTACCTTGCGCTCCAGCCGGTTTTCAAGATACGGACAGGGGGCAGGGGGCGTCGAGAAGAAGAAGCGCGACGGTATTTCCACGCGTTTCATGTCACCATATGTCTCGTTATTTTTCCCATGCCATAAAGGTAGCGCGAATTAGGGAGTTCGCAAATAGGGCGGCGTCATAATTTTCCGTGATTTCACATCAATCCATAATAAAACGGGGCGAAAAGCGAAAAAATAACCCAAAGCAGGACGACGAGAGGGGCACCGGCTTTGAAAAAATCCGCAAATTTATAGTGTCCGGGCCCCATGACGAGAAGATTCGTCTGATACCCCATCGGCGTCGCAAAGGAGCAGTTGGCGGCGAAAATGACCGCATAGATGAAGATCATCGGGTCGACCCCCATCTCCTGCGCCATGCTGATCCCGATCGGGGTGAACAGTACGGCGGTGGCGTTGTTGCTGAGAATATTGGTGAAGAACGCGACCAGCAGGAAGAAAACCGAGAGGATAACCGCCGGTCCGGCCCCTTTCATCAGCGTGAGAACGCCATGGGCGAGATAGCCCGCGCCCCCCGTTGCCTGCATTGCCGCCCCAAGACCGAGCGCGGCGGCGATGAGCAACAGGATCCGGCGGTCGATGGCGCGGCTCGCCTGATAGACATTGAGGCAGCCGCTGACGACCATCGCGACGGCCCCGCAGACGGCCGCCACGACGATGGGGAGCACCCCGGTGGCGGCGCAGACGACCACGGCGCCGAAGATGATTCGCGCGCGCCAGGCGAGAGCAGTCGCAGGCAATTCGCGCGCCGACCATTCCAACAGCAGCACGTCCGGGTTGTTGCGCAGCCGCATGATATCGGATCGCTGTCCGAGGATAAGCAGCACATCGCCTGCCTCCAGCCGGATATCCGTCATCCGGTTGGTCCTGATCATGCGCGAGCGGCGCTGAATACCGACGACGACACAGCGGGTGCGATAATGAAAGCTGATCTGGTAAAGCGCCCGCCCGATCATCCGCGATGCCGGGGCAACAACGGCCTCGGCCAGCGTCTGTTCCTGCACTGAGGCGAGTTCCTCGCTCACCTCTGTGCTGGCGCTGTCCGGCTCCAGGAAGCCTTGCAGGATCTGCGGGTTATCGGCGAAGGCCTCGGTGATGGATTTACGTGTTCCGGCAAACACCACGGCGTCGGCGGGCTTCAGGGTAATGCCGTCAAAAGGCGGCAGCAGGATATGTTCCCCGCGCTGGATGAAGCGGATAGTGATATTGCGCAGGCTTGGGAACTGTCCGGCAATGGCTTCCTCGCCGACCAGCGGGCTATCGGGGGCAACTTCCATCTGGACTATGAACTGCTTGCCCGACACATCCACCATATCGCCCTTCATTGAGCCGCGATCGGGCAGGATGCGCGGGATGACGATCAGGGCGTACACAAGCCCGGCGGCGGCCAGTACGGCGCCCGGAACGGTGAAGTCGAAAAAGCTGATCTGTGGTTGCCCGGCCTGAACCGCGGCGGCCATAACCAGAAGGTTCGTCGAGGAACCGATCAGCGTCGTCATCCCGCCAAGGATGGAGGCATAGCTCAAGGGAATCATCAGCGTCGAGGTGGAGCGGTGCAACCGTTCGGCCAGCGCGGTCATCAGCGGAATAAAGATAACCACCACTGGCGTATTGTTCATAAAGGCGCTGATCAGCAGCACGGTGGAGAGCACCACCGCGATGGCCAGAACCGGGTGATGGCGACGGAGTGCAACAAGACGGCGGATGGGTTGTTCCAGCGCGCCTGTCCGCACAATGCCTTGCCCGACGACCAGAAGGGACAGCACGGTGATCAGCGCCGGGTCGGCGATACCGGCCAGAATCTCCCGCGGTGTCAGGAGGTTTTCTCCGGCCTGGTTGACCAGCGGGTAGAAATGGAACAGCAGCAACAGCCCCGCAATCACCGCGATGGAGGAGATTTCCAGCTCGACCCGCTCGTTGGCGAAGGCGACAATTGCGACGGCAATGAAAGCAAAAACCGCCCAGATATGAAATGTTGATCCAACTATTTCCATTGACTGCAAATAAATCCTTGCTGTTTTGCCGCGTCGGAGTAAAAGCGTCGCGAAGATTATGCACCGACAGCTCCATCATGAAGATTGTCGTGAATCTTGCAAGCCCGTTGTTGTCGGCGGATGGCCATAAACCTTTGAAGAAAAACCACGATGAGTGTTTCCTATTATGATGCTTCGGCGAATACGCGCGCCGATTTTCCGCACCTCGCCGGTGAGATGCGCGCCGATGTCTGCGTTATTGGCGGCGGCTATACCGGGCTCTCTGCCGCCTTGGAGCTGGCCGAAAAGGGATTCGCCGTCACGCTGCTGGAGGCGGAACGGATCGGCTTCGGCGCCTCTGGCCGCAACGGCGGACAGATCGCCACTGGCTATACACCCGGTATGGTGGATACGCAAGAGATCGTGGGGCCGGATGAGACGGCCCGGCTGTGGAAGTTTTCTATCGAGGCGACACGGCTGCTCAAGGATCGGATCGCCAGTCACAATATTGATTGCGATCTCCGGCATGGGGAACTTTATGCGGCAGTAAAGCCGCGCCACCGGGATTGGCTGCTGGAGGAACTGACGCATTGCGAAAAGGCTTATGGCTATGAGCGATATAAATGGATCGACCGGGAGGATTTGGGGAATCATCTCGCGACGGACCGGTACTGCGGAGCGCTTCTCGATGAGGAGGGTGGGCATCTGCATCCGCTTAACTATGCGCTGGGGCTGAGTATGGCGGCGACGGCGGCGGGTGTCACGATTTATGAGAATTCCCGCGTGACGGAAGTAACAGATGGCAGGACGGCGCGTGTCATAACGGCGGCGGGGTCGGTGACGGCGGATTATGTTGTTCTTGCGGGCAACGCCTATCTTGGTGACCTCAGCAAGACATTGGCGGCGAAGATCATCCCGGTCGATACCTGCATCATAGCGACGGAACCGCTCGGCGCGGCGCGGACAAAGACGCTGATGATGACAGATGCCTGTGTCTCGGATACCAATTTCAACCTCGATTACTTCCGGATGTCAGCGGATTATCGCCTGCTCTATGGCGGGCGGGACAAGCTGATCAGTGACGGCAACGTCACGGGCGCGGCGCTTCGGCGGAATATGCTGGCGACCTTTCCGCAGCTTGAAGATGTTAAAATCGACTATGCCTGGGGCGGGAAGGTGGCGATAACCCGAAACATGCTGCCCGATGTCGGCCGCTGCGGGAGTATTTATTACGCCCAGGGCTATTCCGGGCAGGGGGTGCCGCTCTCCGCCATTGTCGGTCGGGTCATCGGCGAGGCGATTGCCGGGGATGCCGGGCGCTTCGATGTATTCGCGCGCATCCCGCACAAACCGTTTCCGGGCGGAACGGCGCTGCGAGTGCCGCTGCTCACGCTCGCGCGGCTCTATTACGGGTTGCGCGATGCCCTATGAGCGCAGCGGCACCCGGCGGATCACCACATCGATCACGAAGTCATGCAAACAGCGCCCGCGCGGGTTAAAGAGGGACACCAGCAGGATCAGGGATGAAGTAGCGGCCACGCTGAGATAGAAGATTGCCGCATGGATGAAGGCGATCAGATAGTCCGGCGGACCGCCCGCCGTCCGCTCCATACGAATATTCAGGAACCGCATGCCAAGAGTGGCGCTGCCCGGTCCGCCAACCAGCACTGTATGATAGGCCAGCGGGATAAGCGCGAGGATCAGCAACAACAAGGGCGTCAGCACGCCAAAGGTGATAACGCCGAGGATTGTGGCCGCAAATGTCGCTACCACGGAGATCACCGCGATGCAGATGACATCGATGGCATAGGCGAACACGCGACGCAGGCGGATCGATTCGAAATCATCGGGGTTGAAAACCTCCGCCTCGGTGCGGTGTCCTTCGTTCTGGCCCTCCAGGGAGCCAAGCTCGATCAACGGGCCGTCAGGTTTACTCATGGCTGGACAGTTCCTTTGTCAGTATAGAAACAACTGGTATCAGTCATAGGAAGTAAATGGTACTTGTTGGATTAAATACAATAAGACATAAACTCCTCCTGGGCGCGCCAGACAGAACAACTGTTGTGAAGGATTGAACAATGGCGTCGAGATCTTTTCTCATTCTGATCCTTGCGGGCGGCCTGATCAGCCTGGTCGCCATGGGATCGCGCGCGGCCTTCGGGCTGTTTCTTGAACCGGTTTCCTCCGATCTCGGCTGGGGGCGGGAGGTTTTTGGCCTCGCCCTTGCCATCCAGAATATTGTCTGGGGCCTGTCGCAACCCTTCGCCTCCGCCATTGCCGATAAATATGGTTCCGGCAAGACGCTGCTTGTATCCAGCCTCGTTTATGCGGCTGGTCTTTTCCTGATGTCGCAGACCAGCAGTCCGACGGAGCTACATATGTCGGCGGGTGTGATGATCGGCCTGGGCCTGTCGGGCACCGGTTTTGGTGTCGTCATCGGCTCGGTTGGCCGGGCGGTAGCCGAGGAAAAACGCTCCATGGCACTCGGGATTGTGGGCGCGTCTGGCAGCCTCGGGCAGTTCCTGATGGTCCCGCTCGGGCAGGCATTTCTCTCGGGTTATGGCTGGTCGATGGCGCTGGTCCTGATCGGGCTATGCTCGCTCCTGATGATTCCCGCCGCTGCCGGGGTGACGGGCCGGGCGGAGGACAGTGGCAGCATCGGCGCCGCCAGTCTTTCGGCGGCGATCCGCGAAGCCGCGGGCAACCGGAGCTACTGGCTCCTGTTCATGGGATTTTTCGTCTGCGGTTTTCATGTGACCTTCCTCGCCGTGCATCTGCCCGCCTATATCGTCGATCAGAACGTCGCCGCGAAATATGGCGCGATCGCACTTTCCATCGTCGGGCTGTTCAATGTCATCGGCTCGCTGTCGGCGGGGTATCTGGGCGGTAAATACTCGAAGAAATATCTCCTGAGCGGGCTCTATTTTGCCCGCGCCGCGTTGTTCGTCGCCTTTATCCTGGTGCCGATCAGCCCGCTGACGGTGATCATTTTCTCCGCCATCCTCGGGCTCCTCTGGCTTTCGACCGTGCCGCTCACCTCTGGGCTGGTCGCGGTATTGTTCGGGCCGAAATATATGACGACCCTGTTCGGCTTCGTCTTTTTCGGGCACCAGATCGGCGCCTTTCTCGGCGCATGGCTCGGCGGTTTTGTGTTTGACCTCTATGGATCCTATGATGTGGTCTGGTGGATGAGTGTGGCGCTGGGCCTTATCTCCGGCCTTCTCCACTGGCCTATTCAGGAAAATATGCCGGTGCAGCGTGCGGCGGCGACAGGCTAAAACAGTTTATGTGGAACATGGACGGAACAGACAGATCGCCGGTTTTCGGCGCCCTCGCCATTCAGGCGGTGGTGTTCGTCGGTCTCTATCTGCTCCGCCCGCTTGTCGAGGAAGCGACCGGCCATGCCGTTCCGCTGCTCTGGGTGATGCTGGCGCAGGGCGTTATTGCGGGTATCGTTAGCCGGGGGTTCCGTTTTTCCCTGCCGTGGGTGGTGGGGCAGGTGATCGCGCCGCCGCTGCTCCTGTTCGCGCTGGCTCTGGATTTGCCGACATGGGTGTTCCCGGTCATATTGCTGCTGCTGGTGCTGGTGTTCTGGAATGTGGCGGGCAACCGCGTGCCGCTCTATCTGACCAACCGCGCGACATCCGAGGCTATCTCGAAGCTGCTGCCGCGCGGCAAGGCCGTTCATTTTGTCGATCTTGGAAGCGGCCTTGGCGGCACGCTGCGATATCTTGCGAAAGCCGCGCCGGAGAGCCGGTTTACCGGGCTTGAGACTGCGCCGCTGCCCTTTGCGTTGTCATGGCTGCTCGGGAAACTGAGCGGCGCTAAAAATCTCGACTTCCGGTTTCGCGATATTTTCAAGGAAGATCTGGGGCAATATGACGTTGTGTATTGTTTCCTCTCCCCGGTGCCGATGGCGCGGCTCTATGACAAGGCGCGGGCCGAGATGAAACCCGGCAGCCTGTTTATCAGCAACAGCTTCGCAGTGCCGGATCAAAAACCCCACCGGGTCGTCACCGTCAAGGACGGACGCAGGACGAAGCTGCTCATCTGGAAGATGTAGGTTATTTAAGATTCGCGGGCAGGACCGGCGTCTCCCGCAGAAGGATAATGCTGATCCGCCGGTTGCCGGGGTTGGAGGGGTCGTCCCGGATCATCGGGTCTGTATCGGCGCGTCCGGCGACCTTCTCTATGCGTTCCGGATCAAGCCCGGCATCGAGTAGGGCACGGCGGCTGGCGTTTGCGCGATCGGAGGACAGCTCCCAGTTAGTATAGGTGCCACCGTTGAAAGAGGCGCTGTCTGTATGGCCGCTGATGGACAGGCTGTTGGGAAGTTCCTCGATGGATTTGGCGATCATGCCGACAAGGCCCTTGATCTTTGGCGTGATCGTGGAACTGCCGCTTTCGAACATGCTCTCATTGAACTGATCGACAATCTGGATGCGCAGTCCTTCGGGCGTCATGTCGATGATGATGTTGTCCTGCAGGCCTGACAGCTCTGGGTCCTTGTTGATGGCCTGGCGGATCTGGTCCTTTGCCTGCTCGAAGCTCATTTCCTCGATTTTCCGGAGTTTTTCAAGCAGTTCCGCCTCTTCCAGCTCACGCGCTTCCCGGGCGTCCTTGCCTTCGTTTTTCTGACCCTGTTCAGGTGGTGTGATGCTGGAGACAACGGAGGGAACACCAAGGTCCGAGATACGGGAGCCTTCGGTCTGCATGCTTTGGCCGCCCAGCATTCCACCGGCGCCCGACTGGCTGATGCTGGCAGTCGTCGGGGCAAAATAATCAGAAAGCCCTTCTTTTTGTTCGGTTGTCGTCACATTAAGCAGCCACAGCAGCAGGAAGAACGCCATCATTGCCGTTACAAAGTCGGCATAGGCGACCTTCCAGGCGCCACCATGGGCGCCGTGGCCGCCTTTCTTGACCTTCTTGACGATTATCGGGGCAATGTCATCTGCCATAGGGCACTCTTAACCTATCGGGAAACATGTCAGACGGTTGGCGCTTCATTACAGGCTTCTTCCACCTCGATGAAGGACGGACGTTCATGGTTATAGAGGGTCTTGCGCGCAAACTCGACAGAGACAGCGGGAGCATAGCCCTGCAAATGGGCGAGCAGTCCCTGCTTCATGCATTCAAAATATTTGGTGTCGGCGTCTGCGAACTGTTCCAGGTTCTTGCCCATGGGAGAGAACAGGCCATAGGCGACGAAAATGCCGAAAAAGGTGCCGACCAGCGCGGCCGCGATGAGCCCGCCGAGAATTTCGGGCGGCTCGGCGATCGAGCCCATGGTAACGATCACACCCAGAACGGCGGCCACGATACCGAAGGCGGGCAAGGCCTCACCCAGGGCGGTGACGGCACCGGAAATCGCATGCCCCTCGTTGTGATGGGTTTCGATATCCTGATCCATCAAGGCTTCCAACTCATGCGGATTTTCAGTCCCCATGGTCATTAGCCGGAGATAGTCACAGATGAAATCCACCGCATGATGGTTCTTGGAAAAGGCCGGAAAATGCTGAAACAGCTCACTTTCATGCGGATTTTCGATATGCGGTTCCAGTGCGATCATGCCCTTGGTCTTGGACAGCTTAAACAGTGCATAAAGCAGGGTCAGCAGTTCGGTATAGGATTTTTTGTCATGGGGCGAACCCTTCATCAGCTTTCCGAATGACTTCAGAAAGCCGAAAATCACCCATTTCGGATTGGCCTGCAAAAAGGCGCCCGCGGCGGCACCGAGGATGATCAGGAATTCGAGAGGCTGGAACAGCACAGCAAAGCTGCCGTGCGGCGCATAGCCACCGGCCACGGAGCCGAATGTCACAACAATACCAATAATCCAAAACATTCTTACACAGACATCCTTACGGGTTTTATCCAAGGAATTAGACAGGGATTTTGACCTGAAAATGGTTAATAAAGCGTGTGTAATTTTAGGAAGTTTTTAAAGAGCGGCGGGGACTTGCGGGTTCTTATATATTTTAGGCCGATACGGCAGGGTTCAGAAAATTAATGATTTTGATAATCATTTATGGGAAAGTGCCGCCGTTTACAGGTAAAGCGGGTTCTTGATGGCAGGTAATGGTTACGCATGAGTTTTAACGCAAGAGAATTCAGGAACGCCCTTGGTTGTTTTGCCACGGGGATCACTGTTGTCACGTCGCGCAGCGCGACGGATGAACCGCTTGGCGTAACAGTGAACTCCTTCAGTTCCGTCTCCCTCGATCCGCCGCTGGTATTGTTCAGCCTTGCCCATGTTGGCGGCCATTGTCAGGAATTTCTTTCCAGCGGAAAGTTCGCGGTCAATATCCTGACCCCTGAGCAGCGGCATCTCTCCGATCGCTTTTCCATGGCTCGCGACGACCGGTTCGACGGCATTGACCATTATATCTGCGAGAATGGCAGCCCGGCATTTGAGAAAAGCCTTGCTGTCTTCGAATGTGAGACCTACACCGTTCATGAGGCGGGGGACCATGCGGTTTTCATCTGCCGTGTGACCAACGTTACCGTGGGGGAAGAGGAGAAGGCGCTGCTGTTCCACAAGGGCCAGTACCACGATCTCTAGCCAATATATTCCGTCAGCCGAAAAATAACCGCCGGGGTCTTTCGCGTGCCGCTGCGAGAGGGTACAACGGACAGAACTTTTTCCTGAGGGAGGCGATAGAAGATGGCAAAGAAGGCAGCGTTCATTGGGCTTGGCGTCATGGGATATCCGATGGCGGGCTTTTTGCAAAAGGCCGGCTATGACACCACAGTCTACAACCGGACAGGCGCAAAGGCGGAAAAATGGGTCGCCGACTATGGCGGAAGCCATGCCGATACCCCGGCAAAGGCCGCAGAGGATGCCGATTTCGTCATGGTCTGCGTTGGCAATGATGACGATTTGCGCAGCGTTGTCTTAGGGGAGACCGGCATTCTCGCCACCATGAAATCCGGTTCGGTTTTTGTTGATCACACAACCGCCTCCTCCGATGTGGCGGAGGAGCTTGCCGCCATCGCGAAAGAAAAGGGCGTCGGTTTTGTCGATGCGCCGGTTTCCGGCGGCCAGGCCGGGGCGGAGAATGGCAAGCTGACGGTGATGTGCGGTGGCGTGGAAGCGGATTTCACCCGCGCGAAGGACCCAATCGCGGTCTATTCCCAGGCCTGCATGCTGATGGGCGGCGTGGGCGCCGGGCAGCTGACGAAGATGGTCAACCAGATTTGCATCGCCGGGGTCGTTCAGGGCCTCTCGGAGGGGATTCACTTTGCCGAGAAGGCGGGACTTGATGCGGAAAAGGTGATCGAGGTGATTTCTAAGGGCGCGGCGCAAAGCTGGCAGATGGAAAACCGCTACAAGACGATGATCGCCGACAAGTTCGACTATGGTTTCGCCGTCGACTGGATGCGCAAGGATCTTGGCATCTGTCTTAAGACGAGCGACCAGATCGGCGCCAGCCTGCCGAACACGGCGCTGGTCGACCAGTATTATTCCGACATCCAGAATATGGGCGGGAATCGCTGGGATACCTCCAGCCTGATCAAGCGGCTGCGCAAGCTTGCCGATTAGCTTAGCGGCGCGGCAAGGGAGAGAGACCAGTAACGCGTGACGGTCGCATCCTCCGGCTCGACCGGGGAAATGCCGAGGCCGACATCGCAGACCTTGTCATTCAGGATATTGGCGCGGTGCGGCGGGCTGTTCATCCACATCTCAACCACACCGGCCGCATCCACCGCACCGAGTGCGACATTCTCCGCGGCGGTGGAGAAGTTATAACCGGTCGCGCGGATCCGCTGATCGAAGGTCGAGCGGTCCTTTCCCATATGCGAAAGGGCTTGTTTTCGGTCCATGAATTCCGCATGTTGCTGGGCGGTTTGCATGAGAAGGCTGTTCGGGGTGAGCGCGGGCAGGTCGGCTTTGGCCCGCTCCGCATTCAGGCAATCGATAACGTCGGTGATAAGGCTCAAGAGTTAGCTCCGATCCGGTGAAAACAGTTTCAGTATTGAAGACGCGCGTCCTTGCGCATTTGTGAGGAATTCCGGCCATGACCAACAAAAAGAAATCACTGAACCCCGAAACTTTGACGGCGCAAGCGATGGGCTGGCTTGACCCGGCGCATAAGTCGCTTATTCCCGGCATATTTCCCGGCACCACCTTCGAGCGCGAGACGGACGGCAGCTATGCGGCGGGGCGCGTCTATACCCGCGATCATAATCCGGGCTATGACCAGCCCGAAGAACTGCTTCGTCATCTGGAGGGCGGCAAAAAGGCGCTTCTCTTTTCCTCCGGCATGTCGGCGGCGCTCGCCGTGGTGCAGGCGCTCCGTCCCGGCGATCACCTGATTGCGCCCGAGGTGATGTACTGGAGCTTTCGCAACTGGCTGCTGACCGTGGGGCGGGAATGGGGATTGGACGTGACCTTCGTACCGAATGGCGATCTCGCGGCGGTCGAAGCGGCGGTAAAGCCCGGCAGGACGAAACTTCTCTGGCTGGAAACCCCGGCCAACCCGACCTGGGTTGTGGATGACATTGCGGCCTGGGCGGCGGTGGCGAAGGAGGCAGGCGCGCATCTTGCCGTCGATAACACCGTGGCGACGCCGCTCCTGACCAATCCGCTCAAGCTCGGCGCCGATATCGTCATGCATTCGGCGACGAAATATCTTAACGGCCATTCGGACGTACTGGCGGGGGCGCTGGTCACGACGAAGGAAGATGATTTCTGGGCGCGGGTCAAGGTGAACCGCAGCGCGGGTGGCGCCATTCCGGGCCCGTTCGAGGCCTGGCTGCTGCTCAGAGGTATGCGGACCCTGCATCTTCGGGTCGCGCGCGCCAGCGAGAACGCCCTCGCCATCGCCCGGCATTTCGAGGGCAGGCGGGGAATTCGTGCCGTGCTCTATCCGGGGCTTGAGTCCCACCCCGGATATGAAATCGCGGCGCGGCAGATGACGGGCGGCTTCGGCGGCATGCTCAGCCTCTGTATTGAGGGCGGAGAGACGGCGGCAATGGCCGTTGCGGCGCGGCTGCAACTGATCAAGCGGGCAACTTCGCTCGGTGGGGTCGAAAGCCTCGTCGAACATCGCGCGAGTATCGAGGGCGCGGGTACGCCCTGCCCGGAGGACCTGTTGCGGCTTTCCATCGGAATTGAACATGTGGATGACTTGATCCGGGATATCGATCAGGCGCTGGACGGGAGGAACAGCTAATGGAACGTTCAATCATTGTGACCGGGGCAAGCCGGGGCATCGGCCGGTCCATCGCGCTCAAAGCGGCGGAAAAAGGCTATCAGGTTTGCGTCAACTACAAGGGCGCGGCGGACAAGGCGGAGGCTGTCGTCCGCGAGATTGAGGCGGCGGGCGGCACGGCCATCGCGGTGCAGGCCGATATGGCAATCGAGGCGGATATTCTCCGGATGTTCGAAACCGTCGATACGAAGCTGGCGCCCTTGGCTGCGCTGGTCAATAACGCCGGAATCGTCGACAAGGCCGCGCCGGTCGCGGATATGAGCCTTGCACGGCTCAACCGTATGTTCTCCACCAATATTACCGGGCCGTTCCTCTGCGCGCGGGAGGCGGTGAAGCGCCTGTCCACGGCGCGCGGTGGTCCGGGCGGCGGCATCGTCAATATCTCCTCCGTCGCGGCGAGGCTCGGCAGTCCCAATGAATATGTCGATTATGCCGCCTCCAAGGCCGCCATCGACGCCATGACCATCGGCCTCTCGAAGGAAGTCGCAAACGTCGGGATTCGCGTCAATGCGGTGCGCCCCGGCGTGATCTATACGGAAATTCATGCGAGCGGTGGCGAGCCGGACCGGGTTGAGCGGGTGAAGTCCATGGTGCCGATGCAGCGCGGCGGCGAGGTGGAGGAAATCGCCGATGCGGCGCTCTGGCTGCTGTCGGAGGAGGCGTCTTATGTCACCGGTGCGCTTCTGGATGTCTCCGGCGGGCGCTAGCCTTACCCTTGCAAATTCTTCGCGGCCTCGACGGCGAAATAGGTGAGGATGCCGTCGCAGCCCGCCCGCTTGAAACCGAGCAGGCTCTCCATGACGACTTTCTCCCGGTCGAGCCAGCCGTTGTTGGCGGCGGCGGCCAGCATCGCATATTCGCCCGAAACCTGATAGGCGAAGGTCGGCACGCCGAACTCATCCTTCACCCGGCGGCAGATATCGAGATAGGGCATGCCCGGCTTGACCATGACCATGTCTGCGCCCTCGTTGATATCGAGTGCCACCTCGCGCAGCGCCTCGTCCGTGTTGGCGGGGTTCATCTGGTAGGTGCGCTTGTCGCTGGTGCCGAGATTGCCGGTTGAGCCGACCGCATCGCGGAACGGGCCGTAAAAGCCGGAGGCGTATTTCGCCGCATAGGACATGATGGCGGTGTTGACATAGCCCTCGCGCTCCAGTTCTGTGCGGATGGCACCGATGCGGCCGTCCATCATATCGGAGGGGGCAATGATATCGCACCCCGCCTCGACCTGATTGAGGGTCTGGCCGATCAGCACGTCGATCGTCGCGTCATTGACCACATAGCCGTTTTCGACAAGGCCGTCCTGCCCATGGATGGTGAAGGGGTCGAGTGCGACATCGCAGAGGATGCCTATGTCCGGCACGGCATCCCGTATCGCCCGGATCGCCTTGCAGATGATATTGTTCTTGTTGAGCGCCTCCCGCCCGTCGTCAGTCTTGAGCGATTGTTCGACCGCCGGGAACAAAGCAATCACCGGAATGCCGAGATCAAATGCTTCCTTCGCCGCAACGACAAGCAGGTCGGTGCTGAGCCGCTTCACCCCCGGCATGGAGGGGATGTCAACGGCGAGGTCTTCCCCCTCATGCACGAATACCGGCCAGATCAGGTCATCCGTTGTCAGTTTATTCTCGGCAACCAGCCGCCGTGACCAGTCGGATTTGCGAACCCGGCGCATACGCGTTGCGGGAAAATGGGGCGCAAGGGTTTTCATGAGGTCGATGTCCTGCTTTTTGGCATTGATTGGCGTAATTTCGCGCATATTATCCTTATGGAGGCCGTGCCGCAAATGATTAAACCTAACGGTCGTTTGCCTAATCATTGACAGCCTTTGTACAAGGTCGTATCAACAGGGAACGAAATAAAGAGGCAACCACCCATGGACTTTAACCTATCGGAAGACCAGGCCGCCTTTCAGGGCATGGCCCGCAGTTTCGCCGCCGAAGTCTTCGCCCCCAATGCGGAGAAATGGGACGAGGAGAAAATCTTCCCCGTCGCGGAAATGCGCAAAGCGGCCGAGCTTGGTTTCGCCGGAATATATGTCGGCGAGGAGCATGGCGGATCGGCGCTCTCGCGGCTCGATGCGGCGATTATCTTCGAGGAGCTGGCGTCGGGCTGCCCCTCAACCGCGGCCTTTATCTCCATCCATAACATGGCGAGCTGGATGATTGACCGGTTCGGCTCAGATACCGTGCGGGAGAAATTCCTCTCCCGACTCACGACGATGGAACATTTCGCGAGCTATTGCCTGACGGAACCGGGATCGGGCTCCGACGCGGCGGCGCTCCGCACGAAGGCAGTGCGGGACGGCGATCATTATGTGCTGAACGGCGGCAAGGCGTTTATTTCCGGCGGCGGCAAGGCGGATGTCTATGTGACCATGGTCCGCACAGGGGATGCCAGCGCGAGCGGCATAAGCTGTATCGCCGTGCCGACAGATGCGGATGGCATAAGTTTTGGTGCGCAGGAACGTAAGATGGGCTGGAACTCCCAGCCGACAGCGCAGGTTCTCTTCGATGATTGCCGGGTGCCAGTGGAAAATCTTGTCGGCAATGAGGGCGATGGTTTTAAGATCGCGATGATGGGCCTTGATGGCGGCCGCCTCAATATCGGCGCCTGTTCCATTGGCGCGGCGCGGGCGGCGCTGGAACTCGCGCAAGACTATACGGCCGACCGCAAGCAGTTCGGTAAGCCCATCGCTAGCTTTCAGGCGTTGCAGTTCAAGCTCGCCGACATGGCGACGGAGCTGGAGGCGGCGCGGCTGATGATCCGGCAGGCGGCGGCGAAGCTAGACGCGAAAGACCCGGAAGCCACGCTCTATTGCGCCATGGCAAAAAGGTTCGCGACCGATGTCGGCTTCAATGTCTGTAACGAGGCGTTGCAGCTCCATGGTGGGTACGGTTATCTGCGCGACTTTCCGCTGGAGCGGCTGGTCCGAGACACCCGCGTGCACCAGATACTGGAAGGCACCAACGAGATCATGCGCGTGGTTATCGCGCGCAAGCTGGCCGACGGGCAGGGGAGGCAGTAAGTCATGAGTACAGAAGAAGAAATCCTGTTTGAGGTGAAGGGTGCCATCGGCCTCGTCACCCTCAACCGGCCGAAGGCGCTGAACGCGCTGACCCATGAAATGTGCCTCGCCCTCAAGGCGAAATTGCAGGAGTGGGAGACGGATGCGGGCGTGGGCGCCGTGCTCGTCGAGGGGGCGGGAGGTCGCGCCTTCTGCGCTGGCGGTGACATCGTCAAGCTCTATAACGAGGGGAAGGACGGCGGCGACTATCCCTATCATTTCTACCGCGATGAATATCTGCTCAATCTCGCGGTCAAGCATTTCACCAAGCCCTATATAGCCCTGATGGACGGGATCGTCATGGGCGGCGGGGTCGGTGTGTCGGTCCATGGCAGTCACCGCATCGCCACTGAGCGGACCCTGTTCGCCATGCCCGAGAGCGGGATCGGCCTGTTTCCCGATGTTGGCGGCTCCTATTTCCTGCCGCGGCTTGCGGGGGAGCTCGGGCTATATCTCGGCCTCACCGGCGCGCGGCTTAAGGCGGCGGATGCGGTTTATACGGGGATTACGCCGGTTTATATTGAATCAGCGAAAATCGATGAACTCAAGGGCGCGTTGAGCGGCCATCGTTTCGGCAATGATGCCCATTCGGAGGTCAGTTCGATCCTTGCCCGCTTCGCCAGCGATCCCGGCGCGGCGCCGATTGCTGAGGTGGTAGGTGCGATTGATACGCATTTTGCGAACCCCTCGGCAGAAGCGATTCTCGCCAGCCTGGAGGGTGACCCGGACCCCTGGGCGCAGAAAACCGCCGAGACCCTGCGCGAGAAATCACCGACCAGCGTCAAGCTCGCGTTTCAGCAGCTCCGGCGCGGGGCGAAGCTTGATTTCGATGACTGCATGCGCATGGAGTTCCGCATGGTGGGCCGGGTGATTCAGGGTGTCGATTTCTACGAGGGAACCCGCGCCGTCGTCATCGACAAGGATCAGTCGCCGAAATGGAACCCGGCGACGCTGGAAGAGGTAAGCGACGCCGAGATCGAGGCCTATTTCGCCCCGCTGCCGGACGGAGAATTGTGCTGACGCCGGCCACCATATTACTTTACAGTTTTCTGATATATCCGTATCCTTTGAGATCAGCTTTGAAGGAGCAGGATATTGTCAGAAACCTATGGCCTTGACCGTTATATAGACGACCTGCGGGAAGTTTCTTCGAAAACCGTGGATCAGGATGAGATATTCCGTCTGCTTACACCACTGTCCCGGCGTTTGGCCCTGGACAAGAGTTGGGTAACGCAGAAACATTATGAAATTAATCCGGACATGGGATACGGCGTTCATTTGTTGCATGAAGAAGCGGATCATTCTCTGGCTATCATGGCAGTAGCCTGGGAACCGGGCGGGAGCGCCCCGCCGCATGATCATGGAACCTGGGCTGTGGTTGCCGGAATCGACGGGATAGAGAGAAACATACGATATAACCGCGTCGATGACGGCTTGCAGCCGGGATATGCCAGATTGGAAGTCAAGCATGAACTCCATGCTGGCCCGGGGGACATCATATGTATGAAAAATGGCGGCATTCATTCCGTACTTAACGAAACCGATGCGGTGACGCTCTCACTTCACACCTACGGCAGGCATTTCAATTTCACGGATCGATCGCAGTATGATCTGGCGACAAACGAGAAACGGGATTTTATCGTTCCAATTGCCTAGCTTCCACTACCAGAGCGGCGCATCAAGTCCTTCGAGCAGGACAAACTGCCCGTCCGCGGCGTTCTTGCGGGCGTCGCGCGCCTTGCTATATTCCGGGCTGTCATAGAAGGCCCGCGCCGACGCCATATCCGGGAATTGCAGGATCACCATCCGTTGGGTCTCCTCCGGTCCCTCGATCGTTTCCATCGCCCCGCCGCGCGTCAGATACTGCCCGCCATATTTTTTAATGGCGATCGGGGCGAGAGATTTATAGACTTCATACTGTTCCGGGTCCTTCACGGTTATCCGGGCGATGACATAAGCGGCCATTGATCGTTCCTTTCCGGGGGTCTGGCATAAGAAGAACAATAAGGGAAAAAACCATGAGCTACAAATATGTTTCGGTCGAGAAAAAGGGCCGCATCGCCACGGTGCGCTTCGATCGCGGGATTGACGTCAACCCGCTCTCCATCGACGCGATGAAGGAACTGACGGAGGTCGCAAAGTCGTTCGAGGGGGATACGGAGACCAGCGCCATCATCCTCACCGGCAACGGCAGGAATTTCACCGTCGGTTTCGACCTCAAGGACCCGGCCGCGACGGCGCGCATCAGCGCCCCGGTGATGGAGCGGC
>TARA_R100000049_G_C1957444_1_pt1 | contig 24507 bp, 25 predicted proteins | sample TARA_R100000049 | Tara Oceans TARA_R100000049 (sample SAMEA2619992) | marine metagenome | biome: marine biome (ENVO:00000447); feature: mesopelagic zone (ENVO:00000213) & marine oxygen minimum zone (ENVO:01000065); material: "saline water (ENVO:00002010), including plankton... | reverse complement strand
GCCGGCCTGTCACGCCGGAGGTCGCGGGTTCGAGCCCCGTCACTCCCGCCACTTTCCCCCAAATGATAATCGCTCGCAACTGACCTGTGTGAAATAATCGTGGGCACTCCAGTGGCTGCCGTGCATTTTCAATTAAGGCGGAATTTTGTTGCTAAATCGGTTTTCTTCCGTATAACCCGACACTATAATGCTGTATGTATTTGGTAGGAGGGATTGTCACCCGCCAGGCCAATCAAGGCCTGCCTCAGGGTGTCGGATTGTAATATTATGGAAGCCTTGCTTATAGAATATTTACCCATCCTGATTTTCTTGGGGTTGGCGGTCGGGTTGTCAGCGGTTATCGTGATTGCCTCGATGATTGTGGCGGCACAGCATCCAGATGCCGAGAAGCTCTCTCCCTATGAATGCGGCTTTGAGCCGTTTGATGATGCCCGTAATCAGTTTGATGTCCGGTTTTATCTGGTCGCCATTCTGTTCATTATTTTCGATCTTGAGGTGGCGTTTTTGTTCCCCTGGTCGATTTCCCTGGGCGGGGTGGGGCTGTATGGTTTCTGGTCCATGATAGTGTTCCTTGGCATCCTTACGATCGGCTTTATTTATGAATGGAAGAAGGGAGCTCTGGAATGGGAGTAAGTTCTGAACCGGTCGGTGTGGAACCTCGTCCCGGTGCACAAGATCAAGATTCATTCTTTCGCGAGATCGGCAATGAGCTGGACGACAAGGGATTTGTCGTCACCCAGGTCGACAAACTGGCGAATTGGGCCCGGACTGGCTCACTGTGGCCGATGACGTTCGGTCTCGCCTGTTGTGCGGTGGAAATGATGCACGCTTGGCAACCCCGCTATGACATGGAGCGTCTGGGCGTTGTCCCGCGCGGATCGCCCCGTCAATCCGACGTAATGATCGTCGCGGGAACACTTACCAATAAGATGGCACCAGCACTCCGCAAGGTTTATGACCAGATGGCGGAGCCGCGCTATGTGATTTCAATGGGGTCCTGCGCCAATGGCGGGGGATATTATCACTATTCCTATTCCGTTGTTCGCGGATGCGACCGGATCGTCCCTGTCGATATTTATGTGCCTGGATGCCCGCCGACGGCGGAAGCGTTGATTTACGGCGTGTTTCAGCTGCAGAAGAAAATTCGTCGCACCGGAACATTTTTGCGCTAATCGGAAGGGATCGTCAGTAACATGAATGAAGCGCTTGAAGAGCTGGGCGAGTTAATCGCGGCCGAGAATTCCGCCGACGTCATTTCGACTAAGGTGGCGTTCGATGAGCTGATCGTCAATGTACGGGCGGAATCGATTGATAAGGTGATTGAATTCCTCCGCAATGATTCTAATTGCAAGTTTGAAGTTTTATGCGACGTTTGCGGTGTGGATTATCCGACACGTGCCAAACGCTTTGACGTCGTTTATAACTTGCTGAGCCTGCGCCATAACCAGCGTGTTATTGTGAAGGCGGAAACAGATGCCCGTACCCCGGTTCCTTCGGTAGTCGGTTTGTTTCCGGGCGCCAACTGGTTTGAACGGGAAGCCTGGGATATGTATGGAATCATGTTTTCGGGCCATCCGGATTTGCGCCGTATGCTGACCGACTATGGTTTCGAGGGACATCCGCTGCGCAAGGACTTTCCGCTGACCGGGTATGTCGAGTTGCGCTATAGCGAAGACGAGAAGCGCGTTGTCTATGAGCCGGTCAATCTGACGCAGGAGTTCCGCAAGTTCGACTTTGAAAGCCCCTGGGAAGGAGCCAAATATGTTTTGCCCGGTGATGAAAAAGCGGAAGGGCAGGGCTGATGGCTGAAATTCAGATCAAGAATTACACGCTGAACTTTGGACCCCAGCATCCGGCCGCCCATGGCGTGCTCCGTATGGTGATGGAGTTAGACGGTGAAGTTGTTGAGAGGATCGATCCGCATATCGGGCTTTTGCATCGTGGTACGGAAAAACTGATCGAGCATAAAACCTATATGCAGGCGATGCCCTATTTCGACCGGCTCGACTATGTCGCGGCAATGAGTCAGGAGCATGCCTTTGTTCTGGCGGCGGAAAAGCTACTGGGTTGCGAGGTGCCGTTACGCGCACAGTATATCCGCGTCCTGTTTTCAGAAATCTCCCGCGTTCTCAACCACATCATGAATGTCTGCGCGCAGGCCATGGATGTCGGAGCAACGACGCCGATGCTCTGGGGCTTTGTTGAGCGGGAAACGCTGATGGAGTTTTATGAGCGGGCAAGCGGTGCGCGCATGCATGCGGCCTATTTCCGGGTTGGTGGTGTTCATCAGGATATTCCGGAAAAGCTGGAAGAAGATATTCGCACCTTCATCAAGCAGTTCCCGTCCATTCTGGATGATATCGAAGCCCTCCTGACTGAGAACCGTATTTTCAAGCAGCGGAATGTGGATATCGGGGTTGTTTCGCAAGAGGATGCGATGGCCTGGGGGTTTTCTGGCGTGATGTTGCGCTCCACCGGTCTCGCATGGGATTTGCGAAAAAGCCAGCCCTATGATGTCTATGGCAAGATGGATTTCGATATTCCGGTGGGCCTGAATGGCGATTGTTTTGACCGTTACCTGATGCGGATGGAGGAAATGCGCCAGTCCTTGCGGATTATGGAACAGTGCCTCGATCAGATGAAGCCGGGCCCTGTGCTCTCAACGGATCCGAAAGTGGCGCCGCCGCGCCGCGCGAACATGAAAACGTCGATGGAAGCCTTGATCAATCACTTCAAGCATTATACCGAAGGGGTCAAGGTGCCGGAAGGCGAGACCTATACGGCGGTGGAAGCGCCCAAGGGTGAATTTGGTGTCTATCTGGTGTCGGACGGGTCGAACAAGCCCTATCGCTGCAAGATCAGGGCGCCGGGATTTGCTCATCTGCAGGGGATGGATTTCCTGACCAAGGGGCATATGCTGGCCGATGCGTCCGCAATTTTGGGAAGTTTGGATATCGTATTTGGTGAGGTGGATCGGTGAGTCAGGTCATTGAAACGGGCAAGGCGTTCGAGTTCACGCCCGAGAATGTGAAAAAGGCGAAGGTCTTTATCGCCAGGTATCCGAAGGGACGCCAGCAGAGCGCGGTGATGCCGCTGCTTGATCTGGCGCAGCGCCAGAACGAAAACTGGCTCTCCAGAGAAGCATTGGAATATGTCGGGCGGTTTCTGGATGTGCCGTATATGCGGGTGCTGGAGGTCGCGACGTTTTATACGATGTATAACCTGAAGCCGGTCGGGAAATATTTCCTCCAGCTTTGCCGGACGACACCCTGCTGGTTGCGCGGGAGTGATGACCTGGAAGCAGTCTGTAAGAATAAACTTGGCATCGCTAATGGCGAAACGACAGAGGATGGCATGTTCAGCTTGCTGGAGGTCGAATGTCTTGGCGCCTGCGTCAATGCACCTGTGGTACAGATTAACGACGATTTCTATGAAGACCTGAATGCTGAAAATTTCGAGGCTGTTCTCGATAAGCTCGCCAATGGGGAAGATGCGCCCAAGGGACCGCAGATAGACCGGATCAATTCCGCACCAGAAGGTGGCCCGAAAACATTGCTGGAAAAGACGGGGGACGCCTGATGCTGAAAGATCAAGACAGGATTTTCACCAACCTTTACGGCATTCATGACTGGAAGCTTGCAGGCGCAAAATCCCGCGGTATCTGGGACAATACCAAGGCTCTTATCGAGATGGGACACGACGGCATCATTGATGCAGTCAAGGAAAGCGGCTTGCGTGGACGCGGGGGCGCAGGCTTCCCGACGGGATTAAAATGGTCGTTCATGCCCAAGGAATCCGATGGCCGCCCAAGCTATCTTGTGGTCAATGCCGACGAATCCGAGCCCGGCACCTGTAAGGATCGGGAAATTATGCGGTTCGATCCGCACCGACTTCTGGAAGGATGTCTGGTTGCCGGTTTCGCCATGCGCGCTATTGCGGCCTATATCTATATTCGCGGCGAGTTTGTGCAGGAAGCCATCAACCTCGAGATTGCCATTCAGGAAGCCTATGAGGATGGCCTGATTGGTAAGAATGCATCCGGATCCGGCTATGATTTCGATATCTATCTGCATCGCGGGGCCGGGGCTTATATCTGTGGTGAGGAGACGGCGCTTATTGAAAGCCTTGAGGGCAACAAGGGCCAACCGCGTCTGAAACCGCCGTTTCCGGCGAATGTCGGCGTCTGGGGCTGTCCGTCAACGGTCAATAATGTGGAGAGTATTGCGGTTGCACCGGAAATTCTTAGGCGCGGGGAAGGCTGGTTCTCCGGTCTTGGCCGCCCGAACAACACCGGAACCAAGCTTTTCTGTATTTCGGGGCATGTAGAAAAACCCTGCAATGTCGAAGAGGAAATGGGCATTCCGCTCAAGGAACTGATCGAGAAACATGCGGGCGGTGTTCGCGGTGGCTGGGATAACCTGCTGGCGATTATTCCCGGCGGATCTTCCGTGCCGCTGCTACCCAAGGAAACCTGCGATACGATGCTGATGGATTTCGACAGCCTGCGCGACGCCCAGAGCGGTCTTGGCACGGCGGCGGTCATCGTTATGGACAAATCGACGGATGTGATCCGCGCGATCGAGCGGTTGTCGCATTTCTACAAGCATGAAAGCTGCGGTCAATGTACGCCCTGCCGGGAGGGAACCGGCTGGATGTGGCGGGTGATGCAGCGTCTCGTCTCCGGGGAAGCGGAGATCGAGGAAATTGACATGCTGATCAATGTATCGAAACGGATTGAAGGTCATACCATCTGCGCCCTTGGCGACGCGGCGGCCTGGCCTATTCAAGGGCTGGTGCGGCATTTCCGCCCGGTCATCGAAGAACGTATTAAATCACGGAAAGCCGTTAAGGCCGCCTGAGGGTTGTCTTGAGCGGGGAGCGAAGTATGCCGACACTTACAGTAGATGGGACAGAAGTCACAGTCGATCCGGGAACAACGGTGCTTCAGGCCTGTGAAGAGGCGGGCGCGGAAATACCGCGTTTTTGCTATCATGAGCGACTGTCGATTGCCGGCAACTGCCGCATGTGTCTGGTGGAGATGGAGAAGGCACCGAAGCTGATCGCCTCCTGCGCCATGCCCGCGAGTGACGGTATGGTAATCCATACCAATACCCAGAAAGTGAAGGAAGGCCGGGAAGGAGCGATGGAGTTCCTTCTGATTAACCATCCGCTGGATTGCCCGATCTGCGATCAGGGCGGCGAGTGTGACTTGCAGGATCAGTCCATGGCCTATGGCTCCGGTAACAGCCGCTATCATGAAATGAAGCGTGCGGTCGCCGAAAAGAATATGGGGCCACTCATCAAGACAACCATGACCCGGTGCATTCATTGCACGCGCTGTGTGCGTTTTGCGACGGAAGTGGCAGGGGTCGAGGATCTGGGTGCGATTAATCGCGGCGAAAACATGGAAATCGCAACCTATCTGGAGCAGGCGTTGGATAGTGAATTGTCCGGCAATATCATCGATCTGTGCCCGGTCGGCGCCTTGACGTCGAAACCCTATGCTTTTGCCGCCCGTCCGTGGGAGCTTTCCAAGACCGAAAGCATTGATGCGCTGGATGCGGTCGGGGCAAATATCCGCGTGGACAATCGCGGCAAGGAAGTCATGCGAATTCTTCCGCGTCTGCATGAAGATGTGAACGAGGAATGGCTCTCGGACCGTTCCCGCTTTTCCTATGATGGATTGAAGGCGCAGCGGCTGGATACACCGTACCTCCGCAAGAACGGTAAGTTGGAGCCGGTTAGTTGGGGCGATGCGTTTGATGCGATTGCGGCGAAACTTGAGGGCGTTGCGGGAGAGAAAATCGGGGCGATAGCGGGCGATCTTGTGTGCGCAGAAAGCATGAAGGCCCTGAAAGACCTAATGGATTTGCTTGGCTCGCCGAATATTGACTGTCGTCAGGATGGCGCAGCGCTCCCTGGTGGAGTGCGGAGCGGGTATCTTTTTAACAGCACGATTGCTGGTATCGAAGAAGCGGACGCATTGCTGATTGTCGGCAGTAATCCGCGCCATGAGGCCGCCTTGATCAATGCCCGCATTCGCAAGCGCTGGAAAATGGGGAATTTCCCGATTGCGCTGGTGGGAGAACAGGTCGATCTTGGCTATGGCCATGAGTATCTGGGCGCTGGACCCGCGACGTTAGCAGATGTCGCAGTGGGCAAGCATTCGTTCGCCAAAATCCTGAAAAAAGCAAAGCGGCCGATGATTATCGTTGGGCAGGGCGCGCTCAGCCGGGCTGATGGCGCGGCAGTGCTCGCGCTTACCAAACAGATTGCGGATGATTTCGGTCTTGTCTCTGATGACTGGAACGGTTTCAACGTGCTCCATACAGCGGCGGCCCGCGTTGGCGGTCTGGATCTCGACCTAGTGCCAGCAGAGGGTGGTAAATCCGCTGTGGAAATGCTTGATGGATCGCTAGATGTGCTCTTCTTGCTGGGCGCGGACGAGATCGATACCTCGCGGCTTGAAAAAAGTTTTGTGATTTATCAGGGTAGTCATGGCGACGCGGGCGCGGCGGCGGCGGATGTGATCCTGCCAGGCGCAGCCTATACCGAGAAAGACGCTGTTTGGGTCAATACGGAAGGCCGTCCACAGCTGGGGCGGCGCGCGATCTTCCCGCCGGGCGACGCGCGTGAGGACTGGACAATCCTGCGGGCTCTGTCAGAAAAGATCGGCAAAACGTTGCCTTACAATACATTGGCCGAACTTCGGGCGGCGATGATTGAGGTAGCGCCTCATTTTGCCGATATCGATGTGGTGACACCGGCGCCCTGGGGTGATTTTGGGATGCAAGATACGACAGATGACAACGCTTTCGTCAATCCGATTACGGATTACTACCTAACCAATCCGATTTCACGGTCAAGCCGGATCATGGCGGAATGCAGTGCGACTTTCTCTAAGGTAAAGACTGAGGAGACCGGCACAAATGGTTGAGTTTTGGGATATTTATCTGCTCCCGGCACTGATTATTGTTGGCCAGATACTGCTGATTGTGGTGCCGTTGCTGGTGGCGGTTGCCTATCTGACGCTCTATGAGCGAAAGGTCATGGCGGTGATGCAGCTTCGCAAGGGACCGAACGTGGTGGGTCCGTTCGGTTTGTTGCAACCTCTTGCCGACGGCGCCAAGCTCTTCTTCAAGGAAACGGTAGTGCCGACCGGTGCCAACAAGGTCCTATTCTTGCTGGCCCCGATGCTCACCTTTATCCTGAGCCTGATTGCCTGGGCAGTCATCCCGTTTGATGAAGGGATGGTGCTGGCCAACATCAATGTAGGCTTGCTGTATCTTTTTGCGATTTCCTCCCTCGGTGTTTACGGGATTATTGTGGCGGGGTGGGCTTCCAACTCGCGCTATCCGTTTCTGGGTGCACTTCGTTCAGCGGCACAGATGGTTTCCTATGAAGTGTCGATCGGGTTCGTGATCGTGACGGTTCTCCTCTGCGCCGGGACAATGAACCTTTCCGGCATAGTTCTCTCGCAGAAGGGGAGCCTCGGCCTCTTGAACTGGTGGTTTGTCCCGCTGTTTCCGATGTTTATTATCTTCTTTGTCTCGATCCTGGCGGAGACCAATCGGCATCCATTCGATTTGCCGGAGGCGGAAGCGGAGCTGGTTGCGGGCTATCAGACAGAATATTCCTCGATGGCGTTTGCGCTCTTCTTCCTCGGTGAATATGCGAACATGATCCTGATGAGCGGCATTTGCACCGTTCTCTTTCTGGGGGGATGGCTGCCACCGGCGGACTGGGCGATCTTTACCTGGATTCCCGGGATCATCTGGTTCGGCATCAAGATTGCGGTATTGCTGTTCGTCTTTATCTGGGTGCGGGCAACACTGCCGCGGTATCGCTATGATCAGTTGATGCGGCTTGGTTGGAAAGTATTTCTGCCCTTCTCGCTGTTGTGGGTGGTGTTGACGGCCGGTTTCCTTGTCTATTTCGACATGATTCCGGCTTAGGAAGAAAACAATAGAATGATCTCCTTCCGTATGGGTAGGGGTACAAACGAGATAGTGAAAAGGCTGTTTGAATATGAGCTTTATCGATAAACAGGCACGCAGTCTGCTGTTGGCGGAAATCGTCACCGGTCTGGCGACGACCTTCCGCTATATGTTCAAGACAAAAGCGACCATCAACTATCCCTATGAAAAGGGCCCGCTCAGCCCGCGGTTTCGCGGGGAGCATGTGCTGCGCCGATATCCTAACGGGGAAGAGCGTTGCATCGCCTGTAAACTGTGCGAGGCGGCCTGCCCGGCGCTGGCGATTACGATCGAGTCCGAACCGCGTGACGACGGTAGTCGGCGAACCACACGTTATGACATCGATATGACCAAATGTATCTATTGCGGGTTCTGTCAGGAGGCCTGTCCGGTGGACGCCATTGTGCAAGGACCGAATTTCGAGTTCGCGACGGAAACCCGGGAAGAGCTTTTCTTTGACAAGAAAAAATTGCTCGATAACGGGGACCGCTGGGAGCAGGAAGTTGCCCAGAACCTGGTCGCTGACGCGCCCTACAGATAATCGAAAGTAACAAGTGACAGCTATGTGCAAGACGGAAAAGACGATAACGGGAAGAGGGGCGCGATGATTATCTCGACGATTGCTTTCTATCTTTTTGCGGCGATGACCATTGCCTCGGCCTTTATGGTGATCTCGGCGAAGAACCCGGTTCATTCAGTGCTTTACCTGATCCTGGCCTTCTTTAACTCGGCGGCACTGTTTGTGTTGTTGGGAGCGGAATACCTCGCGATGACTCTTATTGTCGTATATGTCGGCGCGGTTGCGGTGCTGTTCCTTTTCGTTGTCATGATGCTGGATATCAATTTCGTAGAACTTCGTCAGGGCTTCCTGCAGTATCTGCCGATCGGGGGATTGGTCGGGTTGATATTGCTGATTGAGCTGATCCTTGTGGTCAGCGGCTGGGCCCTGTCGCCTGACGCAATCAAGGTTGGGGCTGAGTCCGCGCCGGTTATGACGGGCCTAACCAATACGGAACAGCTCGGCCATGTGATCTATACAAAATATGCCTATCTGTTCCAGATTGCCGGCATGATCCTTCTGGTGGCGATGATCGGGGCGATTGTCCTGACCAACCGTCAGCGCGCCGGGGTACGTAAGCAGAATATCGCGAAACAGGTCTATCGTCGGCCTGAAGAGTCAATGGCCGTCCGTAAGGTTGAGCCCGGACAGGGTGTGTAAGGGGGAATTATGGAAATCGGTCTCGCACATTACCTGACAGTGTCCGCGATTTTGCTGACCCTCGGTATCTTCGGTATTTTTCTGAACCGGAAGAATGTCATTGTGATCCTGATGTCGGTGGAGTTGATGCTGCTGGCCGTCAATATCAACCTCGTCGCCTTTTCCGCCTATCTGGACAACCTTGTCGGACAGGTCTTCGCGCTGTTTATCCTGACGGTGGCGGCAGGTGAGGCGGCCATCGGGCTTGCCATTCTCGTCGTTTACTTCCGAAACCGCGGTACGATTGCGGTTGAGGACATTCATCACATGAAGGGTTAAGACAGTATCATGATGTACGTCCTCATTGTTTTTCTACCATTGCTCGCGGCGTTGATTGCCGGCCTGTTCGGGCGTTCTATCGGGGATCGGGGAAGCCAGCTGGTTACCAGCGGCGCGGTGGTAATTGCGGCCATCCTCTCCTGGGCCTCGCTTTACCAGATTGCGTTTCAGCAGACGACGGAAGTCGTAGAGCTGATGACCTGGATAAATTCCGGTGATTTTGATGTCTCCTGGGCACTCCGGATCGACAGCCTGACGGCGGTAATGCTGGTTGTGGTGAACACAGTGTCTGCCGTCGTTCATGTCTATTCCATCGGCTATATGTCTCATGATCCGCATAAGCCGCGGTTTATGTCCTATCTATCGCTCTTTACCTTTGCGATGCTGATGTTGGTGACCTCCGATAACTTCGTTCAGCTGTATTTCGGCTGGGAAGGGGTCGGGCTCGCCAGTTACCTGCTGATCGGTTTCTGGTACAAGAAGCCTTCTGCAAACGCAGCAGCGATCAAGGCATTCGTCGTCAACCGGGTGGGCGATTTCGGCTTTGCACTTGGTATCATGGGGATTTATTTCGTTTTCAACTCCGTTAGCTTTGATGAGGTGTTTGCCGCCGCGCCCGATCAAGTCGGGCAAAGCTTTGAATTCCTCGGCTTTCAGGTTGATATCCTGACGACGCTATGCCTTCTGCTGTTTATCGGCGCTATGGGCAAATCGGCGCAGCTCGGGTTGCATACCTGGCTACCAGATGCGATGGAGGGCCCGACGCCAGTGTCCGCGCTTATCCATGCGGCGACAATGGTGACGGCCGGAGTCTTTATGGTGGCCCGCTGTTCACCTCTGTTTGAATATTCGCCCGATGCGTTGATGTTTGTAACGGTAATTGGCGCATCAACAGCGTTTTTTGCGGCGACTATCGGCCTTGTGCAGAATGATATCAAGCGCGTGATCGCCTATTCGACCTGTTCGCAGCTTGGCTATATGTTCTTTGCCATCGGTGTCGGCGCCTATCCCGTCGCCATCTTCCATCTCTTCACCCATGCTTTCTTCAAGGCGCTGCTGTTCCTCGGCGCGGGTTCCGTCATTCATGCGGTGTCCGACGAGCAGGACATGCGCAATATGGGCGGACTGTGGAAGCATATCAAGATCACCTATGTGATGATGTGGATCGGATCGCTGGCGCTTGCCGGGGTTCCCTGGTTTGCCGGTTATTTCTCAAAGGATGCGATTATCGAGGCCGCGTTCGCCTCCGGCAGCAATGTCGGCATGTACGCCTTCTGGATGGGGGTCGCCGCCGCGGTATTGACGGCGTTCTATTCCTGGCGCCTGCTGTTCATGACCTTCCATGGCGAACCGCGTGCGAGCAAGGAAGTGATGTCGCATATCCATGAAAGCGCGAATGTCATGCTGATCCCGCTTTATGTATTGGCGGCTGGCGCGGTGTTTGCGGGTATGGTTTTCTATCCCTTTATGGTCGGCCATGGGTATGAGGAATTCTGGGGCGACGCGCTCTTCTTCATACCGGAAAATCACATCATGCATAATTTCCATGATGTGCCGGGCTGGGTCATCGCAACTCCGCTGATCGCGACGGCGCTTGGTATACTGGTTGCTTTCAACATGTATATCCGGCGGACAGACATTCCTGTTCAGCTGGCCAAGACTCATTCGGCGCTCTATCAGTTCCTGCTGAACAAATGGTATTTTGACGAGCTGTATGACTTCATCTTCGTGCGTCCCGCCAAAGCCATTGGCCGCTTCTTCTGGACTTTCGGGGACGGCAAGGTGATCGACGGGCTGGGGCCGAACGGGATTGCCGGGCGCGTCCTCGTCTTGGCACGCCGCGCATCCCAGCTACAGAGCGGTTACATGTATCATTATGCGTTTGCCATGCTTCTTGGTGTCGCGGCGTTTGTTTCTTACTTTTTCTTCGCGGGTGGACATTAAGTCATGCTTGATTGGCCAATCTTATCAACGGTGACATTCTTGCCCCTGATCGGGGTGTTGCTGATCCTGCTGACCAGTGGCAAGGAAGAATCGGCGGCCCGCAATGCGAAATGGGTCGCGCTCTGGACAACGTTGTTTACCTTCGTGATCTCGCTCTTTATCTGGATTAACTTTGATACGGATACGGCGGCGTTCCAGTTTGTGGAAAAGGCAAGCTGGCTCGGCAATAATATCAACTATCATATGGGCGTGGACGGCATTTCGATGCTGTTCATTATCCTTACCACCTTCCTGATGCCGCTCTGCATCCTGGCGAGCTGGGAAGCGATCACGGTGCGGGTACGCGAATATATGATCGCCTTCCTGGTCATGGAAGCATTGATGATCGGTGTGTTCTGTGCGCTGGACATGGTTCTTTTCTACCTCTTCTTCGAGGCGGGCCTGATTCCAATGTTCCTGATTATCGGTGTCTGGGGCGGGAAGGAACGGGTCTATGCCAGTTTCAAGTTTTTCCTCTACACACTCATCGGGTCCGTGCTGATGCTGGTGGCGATGATCACCATGTATTTCATTGCGGGCACGACGGACATTCCGACCCTGATCGACTTTAACTTTGATCCGCACCTCCAGCTCTGGCTCTGGCTGGCTTTCTTCGCCTCCTTTGCGGTCAAGGTGCCGATGTGGCCGGTGCATACCTGGCTGCCTGATGCCCATGTTCAGGCGCCGACGGCGGGCTCGGTTATTCTGGCGGGCGTTCTGCTGAAGATGGGAGGATACGGTTTCCTGCGATTCTCGATCCCGATGTTCCCGGAAGGATCGGAATATTTTGCACCGCTCGTGTTCGCGCTCAGTGTTGTCGCAATTATCTATACCTCGCTCGTGGCACTCGTGCAGAAGGACATGAAGAAGCTGATTGCCTATTCGTCTGTCGCGCATATGGGCTTTATCACCATCGGTATCTTCACCTTTACCCAGCAGGGACTTGAAGGCGGCATTCTGCAGATGATCAGCCACGGCATCGTCTCCGGCGCGCTGTTCCTCTGTGTTGGCGTGGTTTATGACCGCCTGCACACGCGTGAAATTGCCCGCTACGGTGGCCTCGTCAATCGCATGCCGAAATACGCGCTGATCTTCCTGATTTTCACGATGGCGACAATCGGCCTTCCCGGCACCAGTGGCTTTGTCGGTGAATTCCTGATCCTGGTTGGCGCCTATCAGGTCAATACGACAGTGGCCTTTATCGCGACGATCGGCGTTATCCTCGGCGCGGCCTACAGCCTCTGGCTCTATCGCCGGGTTGTCTTCGGTGAATTGGTGAAAGAGGATCTGAAGAATATCATGGATGTCGGCCGTCGTGAGATATTGATCTTCACGCCGCTCATCATCGTGGCCTTCTGGATAGGCATATATCCGGATTCGTTTCTCGATGTCATGCATGCGTCGGTGCTCAATCTGATGGATCAGCATGAGACGGCCATGCAGGCCAGTAAAACAATACTCAACGCGGCTAAGTAGGTAGGTTCAAGAAATGGTTTTGCCCGATTTTTCAATCGCCCTTCCGGAAATATTCCTCGCCTGCGTTGCTATGGCGCTGCTAATGGTCGGCGCTTTTCGCGGAAACAAGTCTACAAGCCTGATTTCCTGGCTGTCTGTGCTCGCCTTCATCTTTGCGGGTTTCCTGGTTCAGTTCGAAGGCCATGCGACGGTTACCACTTTCGGCGGGCTGTACCGAGATGACAATTTTGCTGTCTTCATGAAGACGCTGTGCTTAGGCGCGTCCGCTTTCGCCATCATCATGTCGATTGATTTCAACAAGCGCGAAAAGCTGGTCCGGTTCGAGTTTCCGATCCTGATCGTGATTGCCACGCTCGGCATGATGGTCATGATCTCGGCCAATGATCTCATGACCATGTATCTCGGGATTGAGTTGATGAGCCTGTCCCTCTATGTAACAGCTGCCTTCAAACGCGACAGCGTCCGCTCGACGGAGGCCGGCCTGAAGTATTTTGTTCTCGGTGCCCTGTCCTCTGGCATGTTGCTCTATGGCGCCTCCCTGATTTACGGCTTCTCCGGCACGACAAATTTCGATGTATTGCGCGATACCTTCACAAGCGGGGAGGCGGAAGTCGGCGTTGGTCTGTTGATTGGCCTCGTTTTCCTTATCGCGGGTCTTGCGTTCAAGGTCTCCGCCGTGCCGTTCCATATGTGGGCACCGGATGTCTACGAAGGTGTTCCGACCCCGGTCACAGCCTTCTTCGCGGCGGCTCCGAAAGTGGCGGCGATTGCCCTGTTCCTCAGAGTTTTTGTAACGCCCTTTGGCGATCTGGTCGATCAGTGGCAACAGATTATCGTCTTTGTCTCCATTGCCTCTATGATCCTCGGTGCCTTTGCCGCGATCAACCAGAAGAATATCAAGCGGCTGATGGCTTACTCCTCAATCGGACATATCGGCTATGCGCTTGTCGGTCTCGCGGCAGGCACGGAAGAAGGCGTACGCGGCGTCCTGATCTATATGGCGATCTATGTGGTGATGAACATCGGCACATTTGCCTGTATCCTCTCCATGCGACAGCGCGACGGTATGGTGGAGGATATTTCCGAACTCTCCGGACTCAGCAAGACACGCCCCTGGATGGCGTTCTTCCTTTTACTGTTTATGTTCAGTCTCGCCGGCATTCCTCCGCTCGCCGGATTCTTTGGAAAATTCTATATCTTCGTGGCGGCCGTCAATGCGGGCCTTATCCCGCTTGCCGTTGTCGGTCTGGTGACCTCGGTGGTTGGTGCTTATTATTATCTCCGGATCGTCAAGATCATGTATTTCGATGACGCGGCGGAAGGGTTTGAGCCGGTTAGCCGGACCCAGACGATCGTTATGACAGCTTCCGGCCTGTTCGTTGCCTTCTTTGTCATATTCCCGGCTCCCTTGCTTGAAGGAGCGGAGTTTGCGGCGGCTGTGCTGTTCCCGTGATCCAGACAGGCGGTGGCGGAATTGATCTCCCGCCCTTTTTTAAGCTTGCGGCGTTTGACACGGTCGGCAGCACGAATACCGAGGCGCGCAACCTCGCGGACACCGGTGCTCCGGAAGGGCAAATTGTCTGGGCGAAACGACAGGAACAGGGCGTTGGCAGGCGCGGCCGCAGATGGGTAAGCCCCGAAGGGAACTTGTACTGCTCGCTTATCCTCCGGCCAGATTGTGATCCTGCCGCAGCCGCCCGGCTTTCCTTTCTGGTTGCCCTTGCCATTCGTCAGGCAATCGCGACCTTCCTGAAACCGGAAACATCTCTCCAGTTGAAATGGCCTAATGATGTCCTGATAGACGGGTGCAAGTCCGCCGGAATCCTGCTGGAAAGCAAGGTAAAGCCGGATGGCCTGATGGACTATGTAATTATCGGCACTGGCATCAATATCGCGAGCTACCCTCAACTTACCGATGGGCTTCCCGCCATATCACTTGAGGAGGCGGGCGCGAAGGTTTCGATCGAGTCATTGCTCTCGGCCTATTCCTATGCATTACTAGAACTCTACACGACCTGGAAACAGTATGATTTCGCGCCGATCCGCGATCTGTGGCTGTCTCATGCCACCGGTCTGGGGGAGCGGATAACGGTGAAACTCTCCAATGAGACATTGGAGGGAACTTTCGCTGGGCTGGAAGATAACGGGGCGCTTGCGCTTATTCTGGATAGCGGTGAAAGAAAGCTGATCTCGGCGGGAGAAGTGTTTATAGTCCCTCCCGTCAGCTAATCCAAGGAGATGTCCATGCTACTGGCAATTGACGTTGGAAATACGAATATTACCTGTGCGGCCTATAAGGACCGGGCACTTGTCAATGAATGGCGTATATCGACGTCCGGTTCCCGCACGGCGGAGGAATATGGTGTCTGGCTCAGCCAGGCGATGGCGATTGACGGGTTGAAGCTAAATGAGGTGACACATGCGATTGTGGCGACTGTGGTGCCGGAAACCCTCTTCAACATTAAAGGGTTTTGCCGCCGTTATTTCGGCGTAACTCCTCTTGTCATTGGGGAAACAAATGTGGATCTGGGGATGACACCGCTGATTGATCGTCCGTCCGAGGCGGGTGCGGACCGACTTGTCAACGCCGTCGGAGCGCACTCCCTCTACGGCGGGCCGCTGGTGGTGATCGATTTTGGAACGGCGACGAACTTCGATGTGGTTGACGGCGATGGTAACTATATCGGTGGTGTAATCGCGCCGGGCGTCAATCTCAGCCTTGATGCGCTTTATAGGGCGGCAGCCAAGCTTCCACGCATTGCTGTCGAGCGGCCAGCAAGGGTGATTGGCAAAAATACGATCGAATGTATGCAGGCCGGAATCTATTGCGGTTATATCGCGATGGTGGAGGGACTGGTGACACGCATACGCGAAGAATATGGTGCCGAGATGAAGACGGTTGCGACTGGCGGTTTGGCTCCGCTTTTCTCGCGCGGGACCGAGATGATCGAGATTGTGAACGGCGATCTGACCCTCGCGGGTCTTGTTGAAATTTTTTACAGGAATAGCTGAAAACCCGTATGAACAAAATTGATCGCGACCTGCAGGAAGGTTTGTACTTCCTCCCCCTTGGCGGCAGCGGGGAAATTGGCATGAACCTCAACCTTTACTGCTGCGACGGTAAATGGCTGATGATCGATTGCGGGATATCCTTTGCCGATGACCGGGCGCCGGGCATCGATGTGATTGTTCCCGATGCAGCCTGGATTGCGGAGCGGCGCGAAGACCTGCTCGCGATTATTGTAACCCATGCACATGAGGACCATGTTGGCGCGGTCGCCCGTCTCTGGCCGCAATTTCGTTGCCCGGTTTATACCAGCCCGTTTACGGCCGAAATCCTGTCTCTCAAGCTGGCGGAGGAGGGGCTTGAGAATGAGGTGGAAGTTAATGTGATCGCGCCAGGGAGTTCAATCTCTCTTGGCGATTATCATATCGACTTTGTTGATCTCACCCATTCCATACCGGAAATGCAGGCCCTGATGATCACGACGCCACATGGTCGGGTGCTCCATAGCGGTGACTGGAAACTTGATCCCGATCCTGTCGTCGGCCCGGCCAGTAACCTTGCCAAGATGCAGAGGGTTTCCGACGCAGGCGTATTGGCGATGATTTGTGATTCCACCAATGTCTTCAAGGAAGGTGTTTCCGGCTCGGAGTTGGATGTGCAAAACAGCCTTGACCAACTCTTTCGGGGCATTCCGTCGGGGCGGATCGCGGTTACGACCTTTGCGTCGAATATCGCCCGCCTTATGACAATCGCCAGCGTTGCCGAGCGGAACGACCGTCATGTCGTCCTTGTCGGCCGTTCCCTGCACAGAATGACGCAAGCAGCAAAAAAATCAGGTTACCTCAATGACTTGCCGCCATTTCTTGATGAAAAAGATGCGGGCCATATTCCGCGGGATAAGATATTGCTGCTCTGTACCGGTAGCCAGGGAGAGCCTCGCGGAGCGATGGCCCGGATTGCCCGCGGAGAGCATTCCCATGTTGAGCTCTCGCAAGGCGATACCGTGATTTTCTCGTCCAAGGTCATTCCGGGAAACGAGAAAACACTGTATGCGCTGCATAACCAGCTTACTGAATCCGGTGTCAATGTTATCACGGAAGCCGATGAATTTGTTCATGTTTCCGGTCATCCGGCGCGAGACGAACTGACCGATATGTACCGGATCGTGAAGCCGGAAATTGCGATCCCCGTTCATGGGGAGGCGCGCCATATCCGCGCCCATTGTGAATTGGCGCGGTCCCTCGGCGTGAAGCAGGCGATTGAGATCACAAACGGAAATATCCTGAAACTTGCACCGGGGGTGGCTGGGATTATCGCCGATGTCCCCTCGGGCCGTCTTGCGGTTGATGCCGGCGGGCTGACTCCGCTGGACGGGGAGTTTCTCTCAACACGCCGCCGCCTTGTCTACAACGGGAGTGTCAGCGGGGTTGTCTTTGTCAATGAAAAGGGCCAAATAACAGAAGACCCGATAATACGGCTGCGAGGGGTGCTTGATGAAAGTCTGTTTCCGGAGTTGCAAAAAGATCTGAGAGAACAGATAATAGAGGGCCATAACCGCTTGAAAAAAAGTGAAAAACTGGATGATGACAAGGTCGAGCTGTCGGCGCATAACGCGGTTCGTCGGGTGTTCCGCAGACTTGCCGGGCGACGGCCGATTACGGATATTTATGTCATCAGATTTGAAGATGAATAAGGATATATGACAAGATGATTGGACGATTAAATCATGTGGCCATCGCGGTCCCCGATCTTGAGGCCGCCGCGGCGGTTTACCGTGATACGCTGGGCGCGAAGGTTAGCCCGCCACAGGACGAGCCGGACAACGGTGTGACAGTTGTCTTTGTCGAACTGGATAATACCAAGATCGAGCTTCTTCATCCGCTGGGGCAAAATTCCCCTATCGAGGGGTTTTTGGCGAAAAACGCGTCGGGCGGTATTCATCACGTCTGCTATGAGGTGGAGGATATTATCGCGGCACGGGATCAGTTGAAAGCCAAGGGCGCCCGGGTGCTGGGAGATGGAGAGCCGAAGATCGGCGCTCATAAGAAGCCAGTTTTATTCTTGCACCCCAAGGACTTCAGCGGAACTCTTGTCGAATTGGAACAGGTATAGAGGCAACATAGAATGTCCATTGTCGGCGGCATTGTTATTTTTACGATTACCTGGATGCTCGTTCTTTTTACGGTGCTGCCTTGGGGGGTGAGGCCGCAAAGCGAGGAAGAGGGTGAGATCGAACCCGGGACAGTCGAGAGCGCGCCGGCAAACCCTCGCATATGGACGAAATTTGCCATGACAACAGTAATAACGATTGTGCTGTTTGTCGCTGTCTGGACGATTGTCGATCTTGATTTGTTTGATATCCGGGCCTATTTCCAGGACATATAGGAGGGTCGGCAAGACGATGATCCGGTTTCTTATGGCGGCGATGCTCATGGGGTCATTTGCGGCAACCGCCGCCGCGGAGGACGAGATACGGCTGGAAGTATCCCGCGTGGCCTGTGAGCAGATTGTTAAGTACAAGCAATCACCGGATGTTACCTATCAGCCGGGCGTTGATGTGCATGGAAAGCCTGTCGCTCCGGCGGATCTTGAGGATCAGCGCGCAAAAATTCCCGATCAAATATACGTAAACCTGGCATTGCCATTAAAGGACTTGCTTGAAAGCTATAACCCGAAACTGGCGGAAGCGGAGGTGAATGTCGGCATTGTCGAATTTGATATTGCCTCCGGACAACTACTTTATAATGGGCAGGAGCTGACGGATCCTGCCGAAAATGCCATCGCCAACGAATGCCGAAAGCGGTATCAATAAAGTGAAATCCTTGCAATCTGCTCAAATCCCGTTAAAAGTCACCAAAACCCGCAATATTCAATCGTTCTGAGGCTCATATGCGTCTGTCCCGTTATTTTCTGCCGACCCTGAAGGAAGATCCCAAGGAGGCACAGATTGTTTCCCACCGGTTAATGCTGCGGGCCGGAATGATTCAGCAATCGTCTGCCGGGATTTACAGCTGGCTGCCGATGGGCTTCAAGGTGATGAAAAAGATCGAGCAGATCGTACGGGAGGAACAGAACCGGGTAGGGGCACTGGAAATTCTGATGCCGACCCTGCAGCCGGCAGACCTCTGGCGGGAATCGGGCCGCTATGATGATTACGGCAAGGAAATGCTTCGTATTACGGACCGGCATGAACGCGATATGCTGTATGGCCCGACGAATGAGGAGCAGGTGACGGATATTTTCCGCTCCCATGTCAAAAGCTACAAGAACCTGCCGTTGAACCTGTACCATATCCAGTGGAAGTTCCGTGATGAGGTGCGTCCGCGTTTCGGGATCATGCGCGGCCGCGAGTTCCTCATGAAGGATGCCTATTCATTCGATCTGGATTATGAAGGCGCCAAAACGGCTTACAACAATATGTTCGTCGCCTATCTCAAGACATTTGCACGGCTTGGGGTGAAAGCAATCCCCCTTCGTGCGGCAACGGGCCCGATCGGTGGTGACTTGTCCCACGAATTTATTGTTCTTGCGGATACCGGCGAGAGCGAGGTTTTCTATCACAAGGACATCCTGACCCTTGAGACACCGTCGGAGGCGAGTTACTCCGCAGAGGAATTGCAAGGTATCGTCGATAAATGGACCAGCTACTATGCGGCGGCGGATGATATGCATGATCCTGCCACCTGTGATATCGATGACGCTGATCTGGTCACCCGGCGCGGAATTGAAGTGGGCCATATCTTCCATTTCGGGGATAAATATTCAAAAGCCATGGGCGCAACTGTCGCTGGCCCTGAGGGGAAAGACGTGACCGTCTCCATGGGTTCCTATGGTATCGGAGTTTCGCGGCTTGTGGGCGGTATCATCGAGGCATCCCATGACGATGCCGGTATCATCTGGCCGGAGAGCGTTGCACCGTTCAAGGTTGGCCTGATTAACCTCAAAAGCGGGGATGAGGCCTGTGATGCAGCCTGTGAGGATTTCTATAACAAGCTGCGCAATCAGGACATCGATGTGCTGAATGATGATACGTCGGGACGGGCTGGTGAGAAATTCGCCAATATGGATCTTATCGGTCTGCCGTGGCAGGCAACAATCGGGCCGCGTGGCGTGAAATCCGGCATTGTTGAAGTGAAAAATCGTGCCACGGGCGAAAAGCAGGAACTGGGCCTGGACGATGCCCTGCAATTGCTGGTAGGCCTGAACTAGTGTTTTCCCGCTTTGAATGGACGATGGCGCTTCGCTATCTTCGTGCCCGGCGACAGGAGGGGTTTATCTCCGTTATCGCCACTTTTTCGTTTCTTGGGATCGGGCTTGGCGTGGCAACCCTGATTATCGTGATGTCTGTCATGAACGGGTTTCGCGCGGAGCTGCTGGATCGTATTCTCGGGTTGAACGGTCATTATGAAGTCCGGGCACCGGCAGAGGAGCCGCTGGTTGATTTTGGCAATGTCGTGGCGCGGCTTGCCGATATTCCCGAAGTCGTGCGTGTGACGCCGATTGTCGAGGGTCAGGTGATGGCGTCCGGCAAGGCTGCAAGCGGCGCGCTCGTCCGGGGGATCTCACCAAACCAGCTGGCCGCTCTTGATGTGATATCCACCGGCATTATTGACGGTTCGCTGGATGATTTCGGCAATGATAACTCGATTGTCATCGGATACAGGCTCGCCCGCACCCTTGGTGTTGCGGCAGGTGACAAGGTGAAGCTGATCTCGGCGCAGGGCACGCCGACGGCCTTTGGCACCATGCCGCGGGTCAAAACCTTCGATGTGGCCGGGCTGTTCGATACGGGTATGTATGAATATGACAGCGGCTATATCTATATGTCGCTGAATGCGGCGCAGAACTATTTCCGCCTTGGCGACGGGGTGACGGCGCTTGAAGTCTTCGCGACGGACCCGGACACGGCCCTCGCCATTCGGAGCGAAGTTATCAACGCAGTGAATATCCGGGCCTTTATCTATGACTGGCAGCAATCCCGCGCGAGTTTCTTCAATGCGTTGGAGGTGGAGCGGAATGTGATGTTCCTGATCCTCACCCTCATCATCCTGGTCGCGGCGTTCAATATCATTTCCAGCCTGATCATGCTGGTGAAGGATAAGGGGCGGGACATCGCGATCCTGAGGACCATGGGGGCAACCCGCGGCATGATCATGCGGGTCTTCTTCATTGCGGGAGCCAGCATTGGCGTCGTCGGAACCCTTTTTGGCTTTCTGCTGGGGCTTGGCTTCTGCATGAATATCGACAAGATCAAGGGGCTGATTGAGGGGATTACCGGGGCAGAGCTGTTTTCCGCGGAAATCTATTTCCTCTCGCATTTGCCGGCGAAAATAGATGCGGCGGAGGTGACGACGGTCGTTGTCATGGCGCTTGTCATTTCGCTGCTGGCAACGATATATCCCTCCTGGCGCGCCGCGCGCCTCGATCCGGTGGAGGCGCTTCGATATGAGTGACCCGGTCCTTAAACTTGAAAATATTGGCCGAACCTTTACGCAGGGTCAGGAGAAGCTTCTGGTTCTTGATTCCGTTGCGCTTGATATTCGACCCGGTGAGATCGTCGCCCTTTTGGGGCCTTCCGGATCAGGAAAATCAACATTGTTGCAAATCGCGGGCTTGCTGGAGCCACCAACGACAGGCACTGTGCGGATTGCCGATATAGATTGCAGCAAGGCGCGGGATGGCAAGCGGACAGAGGTTCGCCGTGACAAGATAGGTTTCGTCTACCAGTTCCATCATTTGCTGCCGGAGTTTTCAGCTCTTGAAAATGTCATGATGCCAAACCTGATTGCAGGAATTTCGAAGGCGCAGGCGAAACAAAAAGCAACGGAACTGCTGGAAAAAATGGGCCTGAAAGACCGGCTCTCCCACCGCCCAGCCAAACTTTCCGGCGGGGAGCAGCAGCGCGTCGCCATTGCCCGCGCGCTCGCCAATGACCCGGTTTTGCTGCTGGCGGATGAACCGACAGGCAATCTAGATGAGCAGACCGCAGAGATTGTATTCAAGCAGTTCCTCGATGCTGTGCGGGATCGTCAGGTGGCCGCACTGGTGGCGACACATAACACCGATCTGGCCCGCCGCATGGACCGGATTGTGCAGGTTCGCGATCATCATCTGGTGGCTGATTAGTTTTTACTCCTCCTATTTTGTTTTTTGGCAGTAGCTTTAGGCCTTGCTCCTGTGATTGCCTCTGCATTCCCTGACTTGTTGGTTAAGAAATTGTAAAGCTATTGTCGGCAGTATTCCCCAATATTCACAAAGACTAGGGGCGTCGGGTAGCCATGCCGAAATTCAGATTGATTCAAAGTATTCTCAAATGTGGCATGAGGTGGCGTCAAGTCAGCCTTCTATTGCTGGGACTTATGGTCGCCCTGATGGCAACTACAGTGAATGCTCAACAGTCGGACGTTGATAACGCGGCGAGGACAGCATTTGAGTTGCATAATCAACAGAAATATTCTGACAATCTACGAAAAATTCTGCTTGAAAATCCAATTTCACCTCCAGACACGTCAAGCCCACGGGCGACACTTGAAAGCTTTGTCTATCTCGTCAGTGAAGCACGTAAAATATGGCTCGATGTACGCGATGATTATGCGGTTAGCGACACTATTATTTTATCTGAGGTCTTGGAGGGACGGCTGGAAGAACTTCGGACAATTCTTGACAAGGCCGCCCAGACTTTTGATTTAAGCACCATACCTGCAAGTATCCGGGAACAGGTCAATATTGAGATCACGCTGCAACTCCATGAAATATTTGACAGAATGGATCTTCCGGCAATGGGAAGCATTCCCGGCTATGAAGTCGGCGTTTTCCCCGGCGCGAATGAAGCTGCCAAACTGGACGCGAGCTGGTCAGTTCCAGGAACCAATATTGTGATTTCCCGTGTCCAGAGTGGCAGTGAACAAGGCGCTTTTCTTTTCTCCAAAGAGACGGTTGAACGCATCCCTGAGGATTATGAAACGATCAAGAATTTTCCGTTGAGACACGACTGGACGGAAGATCTTTATAACTACTATATCTATACTCCGGGCGGATTTGTGGCTCCCAAATGGTATGGCTTTATACTTATGGGGCCTGATTGGCTGCAAGAGAAATTCTATAATCAGGCGGTCTGGCAGTGGGTAATGTTCGCACTCCTAACCATCATGGCTATAGCTGCGCCTGCAACATTCTTTCATCTTACCCGTAGTAATTTGGAAGAGGATATGAGCGCGGGTCGGCGGATGCGCCAAATGATTCTATGTGGGTCTGTGATCGGTTTGGCCTTGCTCTATCGCTATACCTGCGACAGCCATATTAATATCACCGGCGGCCTTATGCAGGGAATCAGCACGGTGACAACGGCCATTATCTGGTCTTGTGTGGCTTTGCTGACCTATCAGTTTTTGAATTTCATTTACGCGTCTGCCATCCGTAATCCGGCTGTCCCGACGGACAGTATCGATGCAAGCCTGTTGCGAACCGGATTTCGCGTCTTTTCATGCACGATCGCGCTGATCATTATGGGCTATGGTGCGACACAGATCGGAATACCGGTCTATGGTGTGATTGCCGGCCTTGGCGTTGGCGGTCTGGCGATCGCCCTTGCCGCGCAGCCAACAATCGAAAACCTGATCGGCGGGATCATTCTCTATGCAGACCGGATGGTCAAGATTGGCGAATTCTGTCAGTTTGATAATCTTTCGGGAACGGTCGAATCCATCGGTATTCGCTCAACCCGTATTCGGGCGCTTGACCGCACCCTGATTACGATATCGAACGCCGACTTGGCCAAGCGCAAGATTACGAACTACAGTCGCCGCGATCAGTTTCACCTGCGTCATCGCATAGGCCTGAGATATGAAACGACACGGGCCCAGCTATCGGTCATCATCGACGATATTCTTGCATATCTGGAAGATCATGATCGCATACAGTCAGATCCTTTGCGGGTGAGGTTCGTGGAACTTGGCGACTACTCTCTCGATATCGAGATCTATGCCTATGTCGCGGTTACCAGCATGCCCGAGTTTCTTCGGGTTCAGGAAGAAGTCCTGATGCGGATTGTCGAGATTGTCCGCGCGCGCGGTGCAGATTTCGCTTTTCCCTCTACAACGACTTATCTGGCATCGGATAGCGCACCTGAGACTGGCGCGACACTGCGCGGCTGGCCTGAACAGGATTTGTCAAAGCCGTACTCCAGTATATCCTAAATATGACAACGAATCCGGAAGGATGCTAGTCCGGCATAGGCGCCAACGCGGCCTAGAAAGTGCATGGACGAACATAGAGGCTACAGGACGATCGTGGAGAGCGAAAGCTTTATCTGGCGTTGGCGTAGCACCCTATTTTCATGCGCAGAATAATTTTATTTGACAAAAGAACAAAACAAGAACATTCTATGTATCAGCGGACAACAGGAGAGCTGACATGGATGTGAACCAGATAATTAAAAGCGGATTTGAATGTGCGGCCTTTGCAGGCGCGCTCGGGGTGATGGTGTTCTGGGCGGATATTGTGGCGGGCCTTGCCGGGCAGCTCTAGTG